>WNGA01000013.1_pt1 | contig 179643 bp, 157 predicted proteins | sample 5400061 | NCBI WGS metagenome assembly WNGA01 (sample SAMN13153366, study PRJNA577476) | soil metagenome | isolation source: 100 cm soil or saprolite under grassland replicate 2 | place: USA:California | collected 2016-06-15 | reverse complement strand
GACCACGCTTGCTAACGGGCTCTGCCGAGCACCAGTGGCGTTCCGGTCTCGGTTCCCGGATGCACCGGTATTCTGGCTTCGGTCGTCCGAGTTTCTCGCATGAACGGTCGCGACCCCGTCGCGCACCACGCTTGCTAGTACGCGGTGTCGAGCCGGATGCCGGTGTAGTAGTGCTGCAGGATCTGCTCGAAGGTGGAGCCCGACTGGGCCATGCCGAAGGCGCCCACCTGGCACAGCCCCACCCCGTGGCCCCAGCCCTTGCCCGTGATCACGAAGCGCTCGACCGCGCCCCGAGAGTCGGTCTCGCGCTCGATGACGAACAGGTTCTCGCGCAGGCCCAGCCCCCCCCGGATGCGGAGGCCCTTCAGGACCACCTCCCCGGCGCTGCCGCGGACGGCCAGCTCGACCACTCGGCCGGAGACCCCGATCCGGCGCGGGACGAGGTCGCGGACCGTGCCCACGTCCCCGTAGCGGCCCAGGCTCCGCGTCAGGTCCGCCGGGGTGAGGCGCACCTCCCACCGGTAGTAGCGCGAGCTGCGATCGGCGGCCGCGCCCTTACGCGTCTGCTCCGCCTCGAAGAAGACCACTCGCCCGTCCGCCACGACCAGGTTCACGTGATCGCCCACGGCCAGGCTCAGCTCCGAGGCCGCGGCCCGGATGCCGTCGAGGCTGCGGAAGAGGCGGACCGCGGGGTCGAGGGGAAAGGACTCCGGCTCCTCGCCGTGCAGGATCGTGACCTGCCCAGCCGCGGCCCCTGCGAATTCGGCGGCGACGAGGGCGGGGGGCCCCGCCCTCTCCGCGGCGCGCGCCAGCAGCAGGATCGCTTCCCAGCGGGTCAAGGCCGAGCCCGGACGGAGCGTGTTGTCGGAGAACGGGGAGAGCACCCCTTCCTGAATGAGGACGGCGGCGGCCAGCCGCTCGTCGTCGCCCTTCAAGCTCGCCCGGTCCTCGACCTCGAGCAGGTAGTCGGAGTCGGGCGGGGCCAGGAGACGGCGCCCGCGCTCCTCCCAGCAGAGCGAGCCCACGAGGTACTGCGCGAACGTCCCTCGGCGAGCCAGGGCACCGTTGACCGTGCTCTCGCACCCCTTGCGGTGGAGAGCCTGGTGCAGACGGCCGACCCAGGCGCGGATCTCGGGGTCGGTGGGAATCCCCGAGAGCCTCCCCGGCGCCTCGAGGGACGGCTCGAGGACGCCCAGGGCGACGAGCAGGGAAAGATCGCGGCCGAGCCCCGGGTCCTTGCCCACCTCGCGGGGCGGGGCCGTGGTGTGGAGAGTGGCCCAGGCCGTGCGCTCGGGGGCGCAGGCCACTCCTTTCAGGTACGGGATGCTTTCCCCGTCGAAGACGTTCTCTCCGTCCTCGGTGAAGCCGCCGCAGGTCGACGTGTAGTACGCGTTGATGGGCTGGCCGCGCCAGGTGGCGATCACGCCCCGGGTCTCTGCCACCGCCCGGTCCGTCATCTCGTGCTCGCTGGCCTTTCCGCGGTAGACCTGGCAGGCCTGGGTGGCGCAGATGTCGTAGCCGCGGGCCGCGAACTCGTTCTTGTGGTTGAGGACGTAGCTGCGGGCCGCCACCGTCTGGGCCTTGAGAGCCTCCATCGCAGGGAAGGCCAACGGCGAGAGCTCGTTGGGCACCACGCCCCGCAGGTAGTCCTCGAGGTGGACGACGTTGATCACGGTCAGGGCGCCGCTCTCGCTCGCCCGGACCTCCAGGATCCCGCGGTAGGGCGCCGCGTCCGCCGTGAGCAGGTCGGTGGCCTGGGAAGGGACCACGGTCGCGACCGTGAGCTCCTCGCCGGTCTCGAGCAGGCGGATGCGTCCCTCGGCCGGCGGCGCGTCATCCACCACAACGAAGGCTCCCGGCAGGCCGCTCCGGGTGAGGCGCGTGGCCAGGCGCAAAGCCTCGTCCCGGGTCGCGAACGCCCCCACGCGGACCTGGTGGGTGCTGGTCTGCGCGTTCCACTGGACGGTCGGCCGGAGCTGGACGGTTTCCTCGACCCGCACGGCCACGTTCTGCGCCCCGGACTCGGCCGCCAGGCTCGCCACCTGGACCCGGAAGCGCGGGAGGATCCGGATCCCCGTCGAGGCCGGCACGAACGTGGCCCGTGAAACCGCGGCGCGGTATCCCGGGTCGGCGCCCGACACCACGACCCCGGCGTCGGCGCCGATCGACACCCGCGAGACGTCGAGGAGGATGCCGACACGCACGGCCGGGGCGGGGACGAGCACGGCCGAAGCCCCCGCCCCTGGCGCGGCCTGGGTCGGGGGGGGCGCAGGCGCAGCCGGGACCGCCCGCGGCTGCTGGATGGTGCGGCAGGCCCCCGCCACCAGCCAAGCGCCCATCAGGGCGCCGACCCACGCGGCACCGGAGGTCCGCCACCCGCGGCGGCCTATCACGATCCGGCCGACGCCTCGTTGATGCCGACGGTGAGCGTCAACGGGAGACGCGCTGGTCTGTAGTCACCGGGAAGCGGCAGCAGCCGACTTCCGATGAGCGCGTTCCGCACGGAGCGGTCGAGGGCCGCGTTGCCGGTGGACCGGACCATGCGAAGCGACGACATGGTGCCGTCGCGCTCGATGATCATCTCGAAGGCCACCGTTCCGTGAAAGCCCATCAGGGCCGGCTGGGGCGCGATCCAATTTCGGTCAAGCTCGCTGTTGAAGCGGCTGAGCCACTGCGTGAAATCGGCGCCCTGCGGGTCGAAATAGAAACCGCTGGTCTTCTGGCCCGTGCCCGTGGGGGCGCCGAGGTTGGCCTCGCGCTCCAGGCGCTCCTCCAGTCGCTGGACCGCTCCAGGAATGGATTGACCGATGGGGCCGGGTCGGGCCGGCGAGCCGTCACGACCGCGCGGAATGTCACGCCCGAGTCCCGGGGGCAGACGCAGGCCCGGGCCGCCGGGAACGGCCTTCGATCCACTGGCGTCTGCGGCATCTGGCCCGGGAGGCACCTTCGAGGGCGCAGGCGCCGGGGTGGAGGGCGGACGCGGGGAAGGGATGCCTTTCGCAGGAATGAGATGGTCGAGATCTATCGGCCCTTCGGTCCGAAGGGCGCTCCGCGGGCCGGCGCTCACCCCGTCCTTTTTCGTCGAATCCGGCGGGGGTGGCGTGGGAGCCGGTGCGGGGGCCGGGGTCGCCGGGCGCCGCGGGATCGGGCGCGGGACGAGCTGCCGCAGGACGGCCGGGGGCGGCAGGGAGACGAGCTCCTTCCGCTCGATGGTCGACGGGTCGATCTTCTCCGGCCCCCTGCGGGGGATCGGGGGATGGCTCACCAGGATCATCAGGATCGTCAGGTGAAGGATGGCCGATACCAGGAACCCCTGGCGTTGATTGATGCGCTCCACGGACGGCCACTCCTCACGCCCAAGAGACCGCATAGCCTAGCACAAAAGGCGGCGGTCTCTCAAGCGAACCCCTACAAGATGTTGTGGGCGGGGGCCCCAACCCGCCTGGGAAGTCCTGCTCTCTCAGTAACTATGACACAGTCAGGCCTCGGCCATGCGGGCCAGGATCGCCAGGGCCAAGGCCAGGGCGCGGCGGCCGTCCGACCCGGGCACGACCGGCCGGCTTCGGTCCCGGACGGCCGCCACAAAGCCTTCCAGCTGCCGCTGGAGGGGCTCCTGGTCGGGGGCGGCCGTCTTCTCGGTGGCGATCTGCGGCCGACCCCCCTCCCCTTCCTTGAGACGGGCGACCTGGGCCTCCCGGCGGGTGAAATCGACCGAGATGTAGGTCCGGGGCGAGAAGACGCGGAACTTGCGGACCTTGTCCACCGAGACCCGGCTGGCGGTCAGGTTGGCGATGAGCCCGGAGGCGAACCGGAGACGCACGTTGGCGATGTCGACCTTCGGCGTCAGGACAGGCACCCCGACCGCGTCGATCTGCACTGCCTCCGACCCGTCGAGGCAGAGGACGATGTCGAGGTCGTGGATCATGAGGTCCAGGACCACGTCGACGTCGAGGCTGCGCGGGGAGAACGAGCCGAGCCGATGGACCTCGATGAACCGCGGCTTGCGGACCGTGGCCTTGAGCACGTCGGTCGCGGGATTGAACCGCTCGATGTGCCCGACCTGGAGGACCGCCTTTCGCTCGTCGGCCAAAGCGATCAGGTCGTCGGCCTCTTCGAGCGTGCTCGTCATGGGCTTTTCCACGAGGACGTCCCGGCCCGCCTCGAGGGCCTGTCGGGCCAGACGGTGGTGGTCCACCGTCGGCACCGCCACCGATACCGCGCGGACCTCACCCAGGAGCGCTTCCACGGTCGGGAACGCCCGGCCGCCGTGCCGCTCGGCGACCTCGCGGGCCCGCGAGGGGTCCGCGTCGTGGACGCCGACCAGATCGACGCCCGAGAGGCCCGCGTAGACGCGCGCGTGATGCTGGCCTAGCGCGCCCACGCCGATGACGCCGACCCGGACGAGGCGGTCGTTCATCGACCCCCCACCCTATCCCTCCCCACGTCCCCCCAACCCGTCCTCCTCGGTCGGCTCCATGCCGAGCACCGCCAGACCCGCCGCGTCGGCGCGGGCCAGGAAGTCCGCTTTGTCGAGGAGCAGAGTCTTACCGGCGTCGAGGGCGAGCACGCGGGCGCCCGCCTCGCGCATGGCTTCGATCGTCCCGGGACCAACCACCGGCACGTCGAACCGCATGTCCTGGCGCGGCTTGGCCACCTTGACCACCGTGGTCCCGGGCCCGGCCAGGCGTCCCGCCCTCCGGATGGCCTCGTCCGTCCCTTCCATGGCTTCGAGGGCCACCGCGGCCCGGTTTTTCACCACCACGGTCTGGCCCAGGTCCATTCCCGCCAACACCCGGGCCACCTTCCGGCCGTACTCGACGTCATGCTTTTCGTCGCCGGAGGGACGTCGGCGGCTCATCGTGCCGGCAGCGGCCAGCTGGTCCTCGACGAACGCGGTCGACGGGAGGAGCGCGATCCCCTCCCGACCGAGGGTCTCGGCCACGGCCCCGATCAGGCTGTCCGTGTTCAGCAAGGCGAGGCGGGCCAGCACTCCCATCAGCTTCAGGTCGGGAACGATGCCCGCGAAGATCTGCCGGTGCTTCACCTGTCCGGCCATGACGGCCTCTCGCGCACCCGCGCCGCGCAGGGCCTCGATGCAGCGCCCGAGCTGGCCGAGGCCGACCCAGTGGATCTCGTCCACCGCGTCGGCGAGGTCCGGGGCCGCCTCTTCGAGGATCGCCACCGCGATCACGCGCCGCCCGGCCCGCCGTGCCCCCGCCGCGACCAGGAACGGAAAGCGTCCGTTCCCGGCGATCAGCCCCAGCGGCGGCCCCGTGCCCTCGCTCACGACTCCTCGGCGCGTCGGCGCGGCCGCCGCCGCTTCAGGATCACTCCTCGGGGGGACCGCCGGATGAACTCGATGATCGTCCGCACCTCCTCGGTGTGCGGCCCCTCCGCCTCGAGCCGGGCTACCGCCTCGGAGGCGTTGAGCCGGCTCTGCAGGAGTATCCGGTAGGCGTCCCGGATCGTGGCCATCTGCTCACGGGTGAAGCCCCGGCGGGTGAGGCCGACCACGTTGATCCCGTAGATGCGCGCCCGGTTCCCCACCGTCCGGGAGTACGGGAGCACGTCTTTCGTCACCACGCTGTAGCCCCCGACGAAGGCATGCGTGCCCACGCGGCAGAACTGGTGGATCCCCGAGAAGGCGCTGACGGTGGCCCAGTCCTGCACCTCGACGTGGCCGGCCAAGGTAGCCGCGTTCGAGAAGATGGCGTGGTTGCCCACCTGGCTGTCGTGGGCCACGTGGCACTCGGTCATGAACAGGTTGTCCGAGCCGACGCGGGTCAAGTTGCCCCCGCCCTCCGTGCCGCGGTGCACGGTGACGAACTCGCGGAAGGTGTTCCGGTCGCCGATCTCGAGGCGCGAGGGCTCGCCGTGGTACTTCAGGTCCTGGGGAGGGAGGCCGATGGAGGAGAAGGGGTAGAACCGGTTGCGCTCACCGACGCGGGTGTCTCCGTCCATCACCACGTGCGAGTCGAGCACGGTCCCCCGCCCGAGCCTCACCTGCGGGCCCACGATGCAGTAGGGACCGACCCGGACCCCGGGGGCGAGCGCGGCCCCCGCCGCCACCCGCGCCGTGGCATCCACCACCGCCGGAGGCAGGCTCGTGACCTGGAGGAGCAGGCGCGCCTCCGCCACGCGCTGCTCGCCGCAGCGGACCTCGCCCTGGAAGCGGCAGAGGCCCCGCCGGCGCCGAGTGAGCTGGACGTGCAGCCGGAGCTGATCGCCGGGGGCGACGGGCCGCCGGAACTTCGCCTCGTCGATCCCCACCATCTGGATCTCGACCTCGCGGGGGTCGTCCGCGGCCTTGAGCAGCCAGATCCCCGCCGCCTGGGCCAGGCTTTCGAGGAGCAGGACCCCGGGCATCACGGGGGCTCCCGGGAAGTGACCGGCGAAGAAGTCCTCGCCCCCCGTCACGTTCTTCGTGGCCACCAGCGAGCCCCCCGGATCGTGGGCGATCACGCGGTCCACCAGGACGAAGGGATACTGGCTCGGGATCTGCCGGACCAGGCTGCCGATGTCGATCGTGCCCAAGGCTCCTCTTTAGTGAGCTGGGGGGTGCTGCGCCGCACCCCCCAGACCCCCCGCTCGCTCCACGGGAATGAATCCCGCTCCGCTCGCCGCCAGTGGTATTGGCGAGTGCTGCGCCGCACCCCCCAGACCCCCCGCTCGCTCCGCGGGAACCTGCCCCCGAATGGGGGTGAATCCCGCTTCGCTCGCCGCCCGTTGCCTCCGCGACCTCTGCGTTCTCTGCGATGAGAGAGCCGTTCGGCCCTGCTACGGCTTGTTGGCGGGCGCGGGGACCGGCCTCGCCGCCGCGGGCCCGGCCGGCTTGGCGGCGGGACCGGTGGCCGCGCCCTTCTGGGCCTTCTCCGCGTCGTCCGCCTTCACGATGACGTCCCGGGAAATGTCGAAGTCCTTGTTCACGGTGAGCGCCACTTGCGCGTCCAGGATGATGTCGATCCCCTTGTCCCGGGCCACCCCATCGATGTGGGGCTTGATCTTGGCCTGGAACTCGCTATTGAGGGCCTGGGCCCTCTGCTGGGCGGCTTCCCTCATGCGCTGCAGGTCGGCCTGCCCGTCCTCGAGGAAGGCCTGGCGCTCGCGGCCCCGCCGGACGATGTCCTGCCGCTTCTTCTCGGCCGCCTCCGGGCTCAGGACCGAGGCCTGCTTCTCCAGCTCGTCCTGCAGGGTCTTGATGGCGGCGTCCAGCTTCTGGAGCTCCGACTGCTTCTTGGTCCCCTCGGAGTTGATCTCGCTCTGGAGCGCCTCGAGCTGGGCCGCGTAGCCCTTGCCCATCAGGCTCTCCGCGGAGACCCGCGCCATGTCGATGACGGCGATCTTCGGGGTCCTGGCCTCCGTCTTGCCCTCCTGGGCCAGCGTGACTTGCGCCGCTGCCCCGAGGACGAGGCCGGCGATGAACGTCTTCTTCATGTCTTCTCCTTAGAAGGTGGTGCCGACGGCGAACTTGAAGGTCGACCGCGGGATGTAGGGTTGCAAGGGATCTCGGTTCGGGTTGATGGCGTAGATGAGGCGGAAGGGCACGTTCAGCACCGGCATGATGAAGCGAATCTCCGCCCCCGTGGACATCCGGAGACCCTTGAGGCCGATCTTCTGGCCCTCGAGGTAGGCCTGCCCCGCATCGTAGAAGAAGAGGAAGCGGAGCGGCCCCATGATGTCGATGTAGTACTCCGCGTTGAAGAGGAAATACTTGTTTCCCCCGATCGCGCGGCCGCTCGAGTCCACCGGCCCGATGGTGCGGATGTCGTAGCCCCGCACCTGGGTCTCGCCTCCCAGGAAGTAGCGCTGGTAGAGGGGGAGGGTCCGGGTGTCCGCGTAGGGCCGGATGATCGCGGCGTCGAAGCGCAGCCCGAGGGCGGTCCTCCGGGTGTGGGGGACGTAGAAGATGGTCTCCACGTTGGGACGGAAGTAGTCCACGGTGCCCCGCAGGGGCCCGCCCGCGACCGCGAAGGTGATCGTGTGCTTCATGCCGCGGCGGGGAGAGTAGGGGTTGTCGACGGTGTTGTAGACGAAGTTGGGGCTGAAGGTGCTCTCCTTGCGCGCGCCGAAATCCCCGAAGAAGAACGGGTCGAACACCGGGCCGAAGGTGGCGTAGGGGTCCCTGTAGATCGGGTTCGTGAGGTCGGTGATCTGGCCGAGGGTGATCACCTGGAAGGAGTAGTTCGTGAAGATCTGGGAGAACCTCCCCAGGTGGAAGCCCAGGATCAGGCTCAGCCCCTTGCTCTCCTGGGTGTAGCCCACCACGTTGACGTAGCCGAGGTAGGTGAGCTTGCGCCAGAAGAGGTCGAAGCCCGCGGTGATGGGCCGGTCGAACAGGTAGGGCTCGGTGATCGCGAGCTGGTAGTTCTTGGTGCGCTTGCCGGTCTGGGCGGAGAGGGAGAAGGTCTCGCCCGCCCCCAGGAAGTTCGTGGTGGAGAAGGAGGCGTTGAGGAACGTGCCTTCGAGGCCGCTCACCCCCCCGCCGAAGGTGAACTGGTTGCGGTTCTGCTCCTGGACCTTGAAGGTCACGTCGAGCTTGTCGTCCGCGCCCGGGCTGGGCTTCAGGTCGGGGGCGCCCTCCATGGGCTTGAAGTAGCCGAGCTGGTTGACCCGCCGGATCGAGAGCTTGAGGGCCTCCGTGTTGAACACGTCCCCCTCGTTCATGTAGATCTCGCGGCGAATAACCTTGTCGCGCGTGGTCTCGTTGCCCGCGAAGCGGATCTTCCCGAGGTAGTAGCGCTTGTCCTCGTCCATGCTCAGGGTGACGTCCACCACCTTGCGATCGGGGTCGGGCTTGCGCTTGGTCCCCCCCGTCCACTGGAAGTAGCCGATGCTGCCGTAGATGTCCCGCAGCTTGTCGAAGCCCTTCTTGAAGCGGGAGTCGTTGTAGACGTCCCCCGTCTTCAGCTTGAAGAGGGGCCGGACGAACTCCTCCTTGAGGACGGTCAGCCCCTCGAACTTGATCTCCCCCACCCGGTACTGGTCGCCCTCGGTGACCGGGATCTCGAGCTTGATCCACTTGACGGGCTTCTTCTTGAACAGGCCGGCCTTCCCGTCCGTGTAGGTGATCTTGGGCTGGCCGATCCGCGTGGTCACGTAGCCGTTGTTCAGGTAGAAGTCCTCGAGGCGCCCCTGGTCCCCCCGCGGGTCTTCTCCCCCGCCCACCCACTTGTCCTCCGTGTAGGTGGTCTTCCCGCCCACCCAGGAGAGGTTCCAGAAGCCGGCCTGCTTGATCTTCTTCATCCGGCCCCGCAGCTTGCCGTCGGAGAAGACCTTGTTCCCGTCGAAGACGATCTCCTTCACCCGGGCCTTGGGGCCGTCGTCGATGGTGAACGACACCTGGGTCCCCGCCCCCCCGATGCGCTTGCTGTCGTGCTTCACGGTGGCGAAGGGCCGGCCCTTCTGGGCCAGCATCTCCTTGATGATTCCCTCCACCCTCCGGGCCTTGGCTGGGTCGTAGAAGGTGTCGATGCGGAGCTGGGCGTCGCGCTTCTTGATCTCGTCCTCGATGTTGGTGGTGGTGAGCTCCTTGCTCCCGCGGTAGTCCACGATCTGGATGCGGGCGCGCTCCTCCACCCGGAAGCGCACGATCTTGCCCTGGGGGCCGTCCAGCACCTCGAGGGTCAGGTCGTTGAGGAATCCGGTGTCCCAGAGGCGCCGGAAGTCCTCCTTGAGGCGGCGCTCGTCGTAGCGCTCGCCCGGCTTGGTGGAGACGTAGAAGAGCAGGGTCTCCTTCTGGATGTACTGGTTGTTGAGAATCTCGACCCGCTCCACCACCGCGGACGGTTCTTGGGATTCCTGCGCCCTCGAGGGGTGGGCCGCCCCCGCCAGGCAGAGGAGGGCGGCCGCGGCGAGACGTCGATTCATGCCGAGAGGGCCCCTCCCCGCTCGTCCTGCTCGTACCAGAGCGCGCCGTCTCTCACCCCCACCAGGATGGGCCGGCCGCCACGGATCTGTCCACGAATGAAGGCCTCGGAGAGCGCGTCCTCGATGTGCCTCTGGATGGCCCGGCGCAGCGGGCGCGCCCCGTAGGTGCGGTCGGCCAGGGTCTTCGCGAGCAGCCACTCCACCGCCTCGTCCCGCAGGGAGATGGTGATCCCCTTCTCCTTCAGGTTGAGGTTGAGCTGGTCCACCAGGAGGCGCGTGATGAGGACAAGCTCCTGGTCGGTGAGGGCGTCGAAGATGATGATCTCGTCCACCCGGTTGATGAACTCCGGGTTGAAGGTGCGCTTGACCTCCCCCATCACCATCTCGTTGATCCCCTGCACGGTGTCCTTCAGCTCCCCGGAGGCGAACCCCATGCGGCCCTTCTTCTCGATGAAGCGGGCCCCGATATTGGAGGTCATGATGATGATCGTGTTCTTGAAGTCGATGGTGTTGCCGAGGCCGTCGGTGAGGTGGCCGTCCTCGAAGACCTGGAGCAGGACGTTGAAGACGTCGGGGTGGGCCTTCTCGATCTCGTCCAGGAGGACCACCGAGTAGGGGTTGCGCTTCACGCGCTCGGTGAGCTGCCCGCCCTCCTCGTGGCCGACGTAGCCGGGAGGCGAGCCGATGAGCTTGCTCACCGAGTGCTTCTCCATGTACTCCGACATGTCGAAGCGGATCAGGCTGCGCTCGCTTCCGAAGAGGAAGGCGGCCAGGCTCCGCGCCACCTCGGTCTTCCCCACCCCGGTGGGACCCAGGAACATGAAGGAGCCCACCGGCCGGTTCGGGTTCTTGAGGCCGGCCCGGGTGCGGCGGATGGCCCGGGCCACCGCGCTGATCGCGCTCTCCTGGGAGACGATCCGCTTGTGGAGCTCCTCTTCCATGCGCAGGAGCTTCTCGGACTCCTCCTCCTTGATGGCGGTGATGGGGATGCCGGTCCAGCGGGACACCACTTCGTCGATGTCGGCCTTGGTCACCTCGTGCTCGCCCCGGCCTCCGATGTCCCAGTGCTCGCGCACGATGTGGAGGTTCTCGCGCTGGGCCACTTCCTCGTCCCGGAAGAAGGCCCCCCGCTCCAGGGCGTCGCTCCGGTCCACCACCACCCGGATCTTCCGCGAGAACTCCGGCACCTCCTCGGGCACCGCGGCGTCGCGGAGCTTGACCCGGCTCCCCGCCTCGTCCAGCAGGTCGATCGCCTTGTCGGGGAGGAAGCGGTCCGTGATGTAGCGGCTCGACTGGAAGACCGCCGCCTCCAGGGCCTCGTCGCGGTAGCAGACGTGGTGGAACTTCTCGTAGCGGTCCTTGATCCCACGGAGGATCTCGATCGTCTCGTCTTCCGTGGGAGAGGCCACCTTCACCGCCTGGAAGCGGCGCTCGAGGGAGCGGTCCTTCTCGATGTACTTGCGGTACTCGGCGGGGGTGGTGGCCCCGATGCACTGGATCTCCCCCCGGGAGAGCGCGGGCTTCAGGATGTTGGCCGCGTCGAGGCTCCCCTCGGCGGAGCCGGCTCCCACCAGGGTGTGGAGCTCATCGATGAAGATCACGATGTTGTGGCTCTCCGTGAGCTCGCGCATGATGGTCTTGAGGCGCTCCTCGAACTGCCCCCGGTACTTGGTGCCCGCCACGATCAGGGAGATGTCGAGGGCGAGGATGCGCTTGTCGGCCAGGTAGACGGGGACGTCGCCCTGCACGATCTTGTTGGCCAGGCCCTCGACGAGGGCGGTCTTGCCCACCCCGGGCTCCCCGATCAGCACCGGGTTGTTGCGGGTGCGGCGGCACAGGACCTGGATGATCCGTTCCAGCTCGTCGTCGCGTCCGACCAGCGGGTCGAGGAGGCCCCGGGCCGCGGCTTCCGTCAGGTCACGCGAGAACTCGGAGAGGAGCGGGGTCTCCTTGGTCTTGCCCACGCTCGCCTTCTCGTTCAGGAGGGCCACGATGTCCTCGCGGACCGCGGCCAGGCGCATCCCCTTCTCGCCCAGGATGCCCGCGGCTACGCTCTTCTCCTCCCGCATCAACCCCAGCAGGACGTGCTCGGTGCCGATGTAGTTGTGGATCAGGCGCTCCGCCTCCTCGGCCGCGTAGCCGAGGACGCGCTTGCTCTCCGGGGAGAGCGGGATGTCCACCGAGGTCGAGACCTTGTCCCGGTAGAGCGCCCGCCCCTCGATCTCCTTGCGGATGGACTCCATGGATAGGTGGCTCTTGCTGAAGATCCGCGAGGTGAGCCCCTTCCCTTCCCGGATCAGGCCGAGGAGCAGGTGCTCGGTCTCGATCGAGTTGCTGCCGAGCTGGCTGGCTTCGTAGCGGGCAAAGAAGATCACCCGCCGCGCCCGCTCGGTGTAGCGCTCGAACATGGAACCCACCTCAGGGTCCGAGCCGCGCCTCCCGGCGACCGGCCGACCCCTCGATCCGCGGCATGGCTTCCCGCAGTATCGACCGATCATAGCCCAAAACCCCCGGTCGCGTGACCCCTCGGAACTGCCGAGGGCTCAAGCGCGAACGAGCATCCCCGCCTCCAGGCGGAGCGTCCGGTCGCAGGAGGCAGCGAGCCGCTCGTTGTGGGTGACCACGACCACGGTGACGCCCTTTTCCCGGTTTAGACGGCGGAGGAGGTCGTGGAGTCGGTGGCCGGTCTCGCGGTCGAGGTTGCCCGAGGGCTCGTCAGCCAGGAGGGCCTGCGGCGAGCGGACGAGCGCGCGGGCCACCGCGACTCGCTGCTGCTCTCCCCCCGACAGCTCGCCCGGCCGATGGTCGGCCCGATCGGCGAGGCCCAGCTCCGAGAGGAGCGCCCCCGCCTTCCCCCGCGCCTCGCCCTCGGAGAGGCGGGCGATGAGCAGCGGCATCATCACGTTCTCCAGCGCGGTGAACTCGGGCAGCAGGTGGTGGAATTGGAAGACGAAGCCGAGGGTGCGGTTCCGGAAGTCGCGGAGGCGGGACTCGGGAAACGCGTAGACCTCCTCGCCCGCGAAAGCCAGGGTCCCCGCATCGGGCCGGTCCAGGGTCCCCAGCACGTGCAGCAGCGTCGACTTCCCCACCCCCGAGGCCCCGGTGATGGCGAGCATCTCGCCCTCCGCCACCTCGAGGTCGAGGCCGCGAAGGACCGAGACCTCGCCGGCAGGGGTCTTGTATCCCTTGACGATGCCGTGGGCGGCGATCAGGGGAGGAGCGGAGGTCGTTTCGTTCATCGACCCCCCCTCCCGTCCTCCCCCACGTAGAGGGGAGGGGACGCTGTTGCGTGCCGGGCTCCGCTCATTCGTACCGAAGGGCTTCTGCGGGATCGAGCTTCGAGGCCCCCCGCGCGGGATGGATCGTCGCCAGGAAGCAGACAAGGAGGGCGCCCGCGATCACCACCGCCGCGTCGGAGGAGAGCAGCCGGAACGGGACGTAAGAGATCTGGTAGACGTCCTCGGGGATCCGCAGGAGCCGGTAGCGGTCCATGATCTGGCAGGTCGCCCAGCCGAGGAACGCGCCCGCGGCGGTGCCAAAGGCGCCGATCACCGTCCCCTGGAGCATGAAGATCCGGGTGATGGCGCCCCGCGAGGCGCCCATGGAGACGAGGATCGCGACGTCCTTGTGCTTCTCCATGACCATGAGGATCAGGGTGGCCACGATGTTCAGGGCGGCCACCATCACGATGAGGCCGATCGTGATCGCGATCGCGGTCTTTTCCAGCCAGAGGGCGGAGAAGAGGCTCTCGTTCATCTGGATCCAGTCCGTGGTGAGGTAGCCCTCGCCGAGACGCGCCACGATCGCTTTCGCAGCCGCCTTCACCGCGAAGATGTCGGCGAGGCGCACCTCCACGAGGGTCGCCTGATCCTGCTGGCCGAAGAGACGCTGGGCCGCCGCCAGCGGCAGATAGCCCCAGCCGTAGTCGAACTCGTAGAGGCCGGAGCGAACCGTCCCTACCACCCGCAGCTTCTTCATCACGGTCAGGGGGCCCATGGGCGTGAGCTGCACCTGAGACGACATGACCGTCAGCAGGTCGCCCGGGCCCACGTTCAGGCTGAGCGCGAGGTCGCGGCCGAGGAGGACGGGCGCGGGCCCGTCGCCCGGAGAATCGAAGTCGGCCATGCTCCCCTCCTCGACCTGGCTCGGCAAGTCCGTCACCGTGCGCTCGTAGGCAGGGAGGATGCCTTTGAGGGTGGCGACGGCGGACCCGGTGGGGCTCTTCAGCAGGACCTTGCCGTAGACGGTGGGGGCGGACCCGAGGACGCCCGGGACCTGGCGCACCGCCGTCACCACCTCCCGGTAGTTGTCGAAGGGGTCGTTCCGCCCCTTGAAGACGCTCACGTGGGCGGTGGCACCCAGGATCTTGGCCCGGATCTCCGATTGCAGACCGGTCATGAGGCCGAGGGCGATGAAGAGGGCCATCACCCCCACCGCCACCCCGAGGACGGAGATGAAGGAGATGAGGGAGATGAAAGCCTGCTTGCGGCGCGCGGTCAGGTAGCGTAGGGCGATGCGGAGCTCGAAGGGCATGGATCAGCCGCGCCCGCCCTCCGGGCGCATGTGCGGGAACAGGATCACGTCCCGGATGGAGGGCGAATCGGTGAGGACCATGACCAGGCGGTCGATCCCCACCCCGCAGCCGCCCGTGGCGGGCAGACCGTGGCCGAGGGCGCGCACGTAGTCCTCGTCCATGCGGTGGGCCTCGAGGTCCCCCTTCTCACGCCGGCGGAGCTGGTCGAGGAAGCGCTCACGCTGCTCCAGGGGGTCGTTCAGCTCCGAGAAGCCGTTGGCCAGCTCCATCCCCGCCACGAACAGCTCGAAGCGCTCCGCGGTCGTGGGGTCGTCCGGCCGGGCCTTCGCGAGGGGCGAGACCTCGACCGGGTAGTCGGTCACGAACGTCGGGTCCCAGAGCGACCTCTCCGCGAAATCCTCGAAGAGGAGCGCGATCCGCGGGCCGTGGGCGGCGGCCAGGTACGACTCCGGGTCAACGCCGGGCCCCTCCCCGGACGGCCTCTTCGAGCAGAAGGCCCGGAACTCCTTCGAGCCCACCCAGGCCTCGAGGGCGGCCGGATCGTCGAGGACCGCCGGCGAGAAGCCGGGCGCCGCCCGCCCTCCCGGCCCCAGCACCCTCGCGACCGCCTCCTTCATGCGCACGCGCGGGAAGGGGAGCTTGAAGGAGACCTCGCGTCCCTTGAACACGATCGGGCGGGCCGCGGCCACCCGGGCGGCGGCCGCGAACAGCGCCTCCGTGGTGTCCATCACGTCCGCGCAGTCGAAGTAGGCGGTGTAGAACTCGAGCATGGTGAACTCGGGGTTGTGGTTCGAGTCGATCCCCTCGTTCCGGAAGTTCCGGTTGATCTCGTAGACGCGCTCGAGGCCGCCCACCACGAGCCGTTTCAGGTACAGCTCGGGGGCGATGCGGAGGAAGAGGTCGATCCCCAGCGCGTTGTGATGGGTCACGAACGGCCGCGCCATCGCCCCCCCCGCGATGGGCTGCATCATGGGCGTCTCGACCTCCATGTAGCCTCGCTCGTCCATGAAGCGCCGGATCTCGGAGACGATCGCGCTCCGCTCGACGAAGACCCGGCGCACGTCGGGGTTGGCGATCAGGTCGAGGTACCGCTGCCGGTAGCGGATCTCCACGTCGGTGATCCCGTGCCACTTCTCGGGGAGGGGCAGCAGGGCCTTGCCGAGGAAGGTCAGCTCCTTCGCCTGGACCGACAGCTCCCCTTTCCGGGTGCGCATCACCTGGCCGGCCACCCCCACGAAGTCGCCGAGGTCGAGGAGATCGAAGAGACGGTACCCCGCCTCCCCCACCGCGTCCTCCCTCACGTAGATCTGCAGGCGCGCCTCGCCGTCCGAGAGGGTGGCGAACGAGGCCTTGCCGTGCCCGCGCTTCGTCATGACCCGGCCCGCGACCCGCACCTCGACCTTCAGGGTCTCGAGGGCCTCCAGGCTCTTGTCGCCATGCGCGGCCACGATCTCCCCGAGGTGATGGCTGCGCGCATACCGGGTCGGGTAGACCGGCAGGCCCATGGCTCGCACGGCCGCCGCCTTCTCCAGCCGTTGGGCGGACTCCTCCGGCCAGCCCGGGACCGGCGGCTTGGGCTCCTCGCTCATTCCGTTCGCATTCCCCTTTCCGGCCCCTCCCCCCGCACGCGGCGCCGGATCGCGTCGAGCACGCCGTTGACGAAGGCCGGGGAGTTGGCCTCGCCGAACCGCTTGGCCAGCTCCACTGCCTCGTCGAGGATCACCGCGGGGGGCGTACCGGTCTCCTTCAAGAGCTCATAGGTTCCCAGGCGCAGGATCGTGCGGTCGACGGGGGCGATGCGGTCGAAGCGCCAGTTGGTGGCGGCCCCCGCGATCGCGGCATCGCTCTCCTGCGCGCAGGCCTGCGCCCCCGTGGCCAGGCGCTCGGCCAGGGCGCGGGTCTCCCCCGTGGTCGACCGCACCCGCCAGAACGCTTCCATCACCCGATCCATGGGCTCGCGCGAGACGTCCCACTGGTAGAGCATCTGGAAGGCGCACTCCCGGGCCTTGGTCCGCCGGCCCATCAGCGGGCCTTCCTGCGCAGGCGGGCCGCCCGCCCGCGCCCCCCCAGCGATCGCAGGATGTGGACCATGGCCACCGCCGCCCGCGCGGCCTCCGCGCCCTTGTTGTCCGGGCCCGGGGCCGATCGGGCCAGGGCCTGCTCCTCGCGGGCCACCGTCAGCACGCCCAAGCCCACGGGCACCCCGGTCTCGCGCGAGACGGCGGCCAGGCCATGGCAGGCCTCGCGAGCGATGTGCTCGTAGTGGTCGGTCTCGCCCTTGATCACGGCCCCCAGGGCCACGATCGCGTCGAACCGCCCCGAACGGGCCGCGCCCGCCGCCGCGAGGGGTAGCTCGAAGGCGCCCGGGACGTCGGTCAATACCACGTCCCGATCGGTGGCGCCCAACTGCCGCAATGCCTCACGTGCGCCCGCGAGCAGACCGTCCACCACGGCCGCGTGGTACCGGGATCGCACCACGGCCACGCGCAGGCCGCGGGCGGACGGCCGGTCCAGAGGGGCGCCCTTCATTCATCGACCCCCCACCCTATCCGTCCCCACGTAGGGGGAGGGAAACGCGGCGGCACGTCCGGCGCCGCGTCTATCACTTGCCCTGGAACTTGGCCGGCCGCTTCTCGAGGAAAGCCCGCGTGCCCTCCTTCATGTCCTCGGTCGTGCAGATGAGGCCGAAGAGCGTGGCCTCGAGATACTGGGCTTCCGCGAACGGCATCTCCAGGCCGGCGTTCACCGCGTCGAGGGAGAAGCGCAGGGAGACGGGGCCGTTGCCCAGCATCTTCCGCAGGACGGCCTCGGCCTCGGCCAGCAGCTCCTCCTTTGGAACCACCTTGTTGACGAGGCCGATCCGGTGGGCTTCCTGGGCGTCGACGGGCTCGCCGGTCAGCAGGATCTCGAGGGCACGTCCCTTGCCCACCAGGCGCGAGAGCCTTTGCGTGCCCGCGTAGCCGCACATGATCCCGAGCTTGACCTCGGGGGTGCCCAGGCGCGCGTTCTCCGAGGCCACCCGCACGTGACAGGCCATGGCCAGCTCGCAGCCTCCGCCGAGGGCGAACCCGTTCACGGCTGCGACCACGGGCTTCCCGAGACCCTCGATCTTGTCGAGGATCTCCTGGCCGCGGATCGAGCGCTCCTTTCCCTGCACGGGGCTCTGGGTCGCCAGCTCGGAGATGTCGGCTCCCGCCACGAAGGCCTTCTCGCCGGCGCCGGTCAGGATCACGCCGCCCACCGCGGGGTCGGACCTCAGGGCCGTGAAAGCCCCGTCCAGCTCCTCCATGGTGCGGTCGTCCAGGGCGTTCAGCTTCTCGGGGCGGTTGACGGTGACGACCGCGATCCCGTCCCTCTTCTCGATGCGCAGGTTCTGGTAGCTCATGCTCTAGACCAGGCCCGCCGTGGGCACCGGCGGCTCCTTCGAGTAGTCGTAGAAGCCCTTCCCCGTCTTCTTGCCGTGCATCCCGGCCTGGACCATCCGCTTGAGCAGCGGGGGTGGGGCGAAGCGCCTTTCGCGGAACTCGTCGAACATGATGTCGGCGATGAAGCAGGTGGTGTCGAGGCCCACGAAGTCGAGCAGGGTGAAGGGGCCCATCGGGTGGCCGCAGCCGAGCTTCATGCCCTCGTCGATGGCGGGGACGGACCCCGCCCCCTCCTCGAGGGCGCGGATCGCGTCCAGGAGGTACGGCACCAGCAGGCGGTTCACGATGAAGCCGGTCTTGTCCGTGGCCCGGATGGGGGTCTTGCCGAGGGAGGTCGCGAAGGCGAAGGCCTTGTCGAAGGCCGCTTCGGAGGTGAGGGGCCCGCGGACCACTTCCACGAGCTTCATGAGCGGCACCGGGTTGAAGAAATGCAGGCCCACGAAGCGGTCGGCCCGCTTCGTGGCCGCGGCCATCTCCGTGATCGAGAGGGAGGACGTGTTGGACGCGAAGATCGTCTGCGCTCCGCAGGCGCGGTCGAGGGCCCGATACACCTCGCGCTTGGTGTCGAGGTTCTCCACCACGGCCTCGATGACGATGTCGCATCCGGCGAGGGCCTCGAGGGACGTGGTCCCTTCCAGCCGGCCCATCACTTCCTTCATCCGCTCCGGCGCGACCTTGCCCTTCTGCACGCCCTTCTCGAGAAACGACTGGACGCGGCCCAGGCCCTTCCGGAGCAGCTCCTCCGAGACCTCGCGGACGACCACCGGGTAGCCGGCCTCGGCGCACACTTGCGCGATGCCGGAGCCCATGAGCCCGCAGCCGACGACGCCGACTTTGTTCATCGACCCCCCAACTTATCGTTCATCGACCCCCCACCCTATCCCTCCCCACGTAGGGGGAGGGGAACGCCTGCGCACGACCGGCTCCGCGCCATCATCCCGTTAGGCCTCGCGCTCGATGATCATGGCGATGCCCTGGCCGCCGCCGATGCAGGCGGTGGCGAGACCGTATCTCCCCTGCCGCCGCCGAAGCTCGAGGGCAAGGGTCAGGAGCAGGCGCGCGCCCGTGGCCCCCAGCGGATGGCCGAGGGCGATCGCTCCCCCGTTCACGTTGGTCTTCTCGCGGTCGAGGCCCAGCTCCTTCTCGACCGCCAGGTACTGGCCCGCGAACGCTTCGTTCACCTCGACGAGGTCGAGGTCCTTCGTCGACAGGCCCGCCGCCTCCAGGGCCTTGCGCGACGAAGGCACCGGGCCGATCCCCATGATCTCGGGCGGCACGCCGACGGCCGCCCAGGAGACAATCCGCGCCCACGGTTTACCACCCCGCCGTTTCGCCTCCTCGCGTCTCGCCACCACGACCGCGGCCGCGCCGTCCACGATCCCGCTCGCGTTGCCCGCGGTCACGAAACCGTCCTTGCCGAAGGCGGGCCGGAGGGCGGCCAGGCCCGCGAGCGTGGTGTCCGGCCGCAGGTGGTCGTCGGCCTCCACCCGCACCGTCTTGGAACCCTGGGCGACCTCGACCGGCGTGATCTCCTCCTTGAAGACGCCGCGCGCGGCCGCGGAGGCCGCCGCTTTCTGGCTGCGCAGCGCGTACGCGTCCATGGCCTCGCGGGTGATCCCGTGCTGCCGGGCCAGGTTGTCCGAGGTCTGGGCCATGTAGAGCCCGCAATGGGTGTCGAGCAGGGCCACCATCAGGCTGTCTTCCAGCTTGCCTTCTCCGAGGCGGAAGCCGCTCCGGGCCCCCCGGATCACGTGTGGCGCCTGGGTCATGTTCTCCATCCCGCCGGCCAGGGCCATCTGGGACTCGCCGAGGCGGATCATCTGGGCCGCGGAAACGACCGCCTGGAGGCCGGAGCCGCACAGGCGATTCACCGTCAAGGCCGGGACCTCGACGGGCACGCCGGCCCTGAGCCCCACGTGCCGGGCGCCGTAGATCGCGTCCCCCGAGGTCTGGAGGACGTTGCCCATCACCACGTGGTCGATCCAGGCGGGGGCGACCGCGGTGCGCTCCAGGGCGGCGCGGGCAGCCCTGGCCCCCAGCTCCAGGGCGGAGACGTCCTTGAACGCCCCCACGTACTCCACCATGGGCGTCCGCGCGCCCCCCAGGATGACGACGTCGTGAGCCATCGGACTGACCTCGCTTGCGACCGCAGCGGCGCGAAAGAACGAGGAGTATAGCATCGCTGTTTCCGTACCTTGACTCCGCGGCCGGGCGCGGACTAGGCTGCCTCATGCTTCGGCCCTCCCCCGTCGCGCTCATCGCGCTGACGGCCGTAGTGGCGGGCTGCAACAAGGAGTACCCGAACCCGTTCGGCCAGGGCAACCGCACCCTGCCCCCGCCGGCCACCGCGGCCATCGTGCTCACCACGGGCCTGTGGTCCGCCCAGGCGAACGCTCCCCGCGAGCTGTTCGCCCTCGACCTCAGCGGCGCGAACCCGACCCGGCTCACGTTCTGCAACGCGGCCGCGGCCTGCGACGTCCTCGAGCCGGTGCCGTCCCCCATGCGCACCCGCGTGATGCTGCGCCGCCTGGACGCCGACGCGGCTGGCGAGTCGCTGGTCTTCGTGGACCTGGAGCGGGCCGCAGAGGCGGTCATTGCCCAGGGCGCCCAGCGGGTCTCGGGCGCGGATTGGTCGCCCCAGGACGGTGTGGTGGTCTACAGCGCCGCCGGCCAGGGCAACCTCGAGGACCTGTACCGCGTGGATCCCAACGGCCAGAACGCCTCCAACCTCACCCAGACCGCGAGCGTGCGCGAGAGGCGCCCGCGGATCGACCCGGGGGGAACGGTGGCCGCGTACGAGCGCATCGAGGCCGACGGCAAGGGGGGCATCTTCATCTTCCAGAACCAGAACACCCAGGCCCGGGTGACCTCAGGCGGCCCCGGCACGGAGGTCTTGGCGGCCACGGGCGAAGTCGTGGGCAGCGACACCGATCCCGACTTCTCCCCGGACGACCGTTCCCTCGTCTTCCGCCGCTTGACCTCGACGGGCGTCGGCGGCCTCGGCACGTGGGACATCCTGACCGCGCGCACCGACGGGACGAGCCTCACCACCATCGCCTCGGGGCCGGTCTTCCGGGGCGCCCCCGACTGGGGCGCGCAGGGAATCCTGTTCACCGAGGTCGACCCGGCGGCGGGGACCGCGCGGGTGGTCCTGGTTCAGCCCGATGGCTCGGGCCGGCAGGTGCTGCTCACCCAGCCGGCGACCACCCGCCTCGGCACCGCGCGCTGGCTGTACTAAGAGTCGCTCGTGACCGACCGCGCGAACATCCCTTCCCGGTAGGCCACGATCTTGCCCGCGACGGCCGAGGCCGCGACGGTGAGGGGCGAGGCCAGGTAGAGCTGCCCCGGCCCCGACCGGTTCTGGTAGTTCCGGTTGATGGCCGAGACCGTGACCTGCTCGCGTGAGCTCGAGACCCCGGGGCCACAGCCGATGCAGGCACCGCAGCCGGGGTGGATCACCTTCACCCCGGTCTTCTCGAAGACGTCCAGGTAACCCCTCGCGCGCGCGTACTCCTCGACGCTCCTGGAGCCGAACTGGATGAAGAACTCGACGCCCTCCTTCACCCGCCGGCCCGCTTCGAGGGCCTCGCGCATCACACGCGCGTAGAGGTCCAGGTCGACCTCCTTGCCGGCCGTGCAGGACCCCCCGTAGGCGATGTCGATTCGCACTTCGGGAAGCTCGTCGATGAGGGCCCCGTTCGTGGGATCCGAAGGGATGCCCTTCGCGGCATTGCCCGGGGTGGCCACCATGGGACGGATGGCCGCGAGGTCGATCGCGTGCACACCCCCCGCGTATTCGGCTCCCGGGTCGGGCGCTACCACCTTCGCCCATAGCTCTTCGACGCTCACTCCCGGGCGCCGGGCCGCGATCCAGCGCAGCGTCTCCTCGTCCGCCTCGACCACCCCCGCCTTGGCCGAGCACTCCGTTGCCATGTTGGCGAGGGTCGCGCGCTCGTCCGGGGAGAGGGCGCGGAGGCCCGGCCCGCCGAACTCCATCACCCGGTCCAGGGTCTCCTGGCGCTTCGCGTGGTGGGCCAGGATGTGGAGCATCACGTCCTTGGCCGTGACCCCGGGGCGAAGGTCCCCTTCGAGCTCGAAGCGGATGGACTCGGGGACTTCCACGAAGGTGAAGCCGGAATGGACGAGGGCCGAGTATTCGGTGGTCCCCACGCCGTAGGCCAGCGCCCCCAGAGAGCCGCCCATGCAGGTGTGGCTGTCCGTGGCCTGGATGAAGTCCCCCGGCTCGATGATCCGCTCCCGGGCCACGCTGTGGCAGATCCCCGGGCTGACCCCGTTCACCGCGGAGTAGTCCTGGACGCCGGTCTTCTCCTGGAAGAGCCGCTGCATCCGGCGCAGGGCTTCGATCTTCGGCGAGAACGGCGCCATGCGCGGCACGCCGTCCGCGTAGATGAGGTGATCCTCGAAGACGGCAAACCGGGCCGGGTTGGCGAGCCGATAGTCCGGGCCGTACTCCTGCTCGAGGAAATGATGGACCTGGGCGGTCGTGAACTCGTGGGAGTAGCCCCCGTCCACCCGCACGCAGATCGCATCGCCCGGCTTGACCCAGGCGGGCTCCCGGACCCCCACGAGGTGCCGGGCCAGGATCTTCTCGGCCAGGGTCATGGGTCGGGGGCCGGTCTCGCGGGACGGCAGCACCACCTTCCCACCCCGATACGCCTCGGTGAACGGGAAGAGCCCGCCGTGCTCCGTCACCATGCGCGTGATCGGGTCGCACCCCCTCGTGAACTCTTCGAGGGGGACCGCCTCGCCCGACTGGAGCCGCCGGAGCATGGCGTGGTCGCCCATGAGCACTCCCTGGGCGACGTTGTTGCGGGCGTGGATCGGCGCGAAGGAAGCCGCGATCGCGATCCGGATCCCCGACCATTTCTCGGCATGTACCGCGGTCTCCCGCGAGGAGCCCACGCCCTTGCGGTACCCGGAGACGATCACCTCGAAGTCGCCGGCCCTGAGCGAGCCCTCGGGGAACAGGCGCTCCCCGCCGATCGTGATCCCCGCGTAGGCGTTCCGGGCTATGTCCTCCGGCCGGTAGTCGAAGCAGGCCCAGGCCGGGGTCATGGCGTCGGTGTTGATGTCGTCGAGGAGGTCCGGGAGCCGGAGGTCCTTCATCTGCAGGTCCAGCTCGCGCCGGAGCTGCCGGCGGATCAGGTCGGGGTCCCGGGTCAGGAAGAGCACCCGCTTGCCCGGGGTGAGCGAGACGGTGGGGCTCGGCATCATGGGACGGCCAGGCTCCTGGCCACCCTCTAGTCTAGCCCCGGAGGCGCTCTGCAATGGCGTCCCCGACCTCGCGTGTCCCGAGCTTGCCCCCGAGGTCGGACGTGGTCCGGTCGGTCTCCACCGCCCGTCGGACCGCGGCCTCGATCCGCCCCGCCTCCCCGGTCCACCCGAGGTGCTCCAGCAGCAAGCCCGCGGTGAGGATCGCGCCCATGGGGTTCGCCACGTTCCGGCCCGCCATGGCCGGGGACGACCCGTGCACCGGCTCGAACAGGCTCAGCCGCCCCGGGTGGAGGTTGCCCGAGGCGGCCATGCCGAGCCCGCCCTGCAAAGCCGCCGCGAGGTCCGTCACGATGTCCCCGAACATGTTCGAGGTGACGATGACCTGGAATTGCCGCGGCTCCCGGACCATCTGGAACGCCAGGTTGTCGACGTACAGATGGCGGGCTTCGATCGCGGGGTACTCAGGAGCCATCGTCCTGAAGACCCGCAGCCACAGCTCGTGGGCGTGGACGAGGACGTTCGACTTGTCGGCCATGACCAGGCGCGTCTTCCCGCGCGCCTGGGCGAACTCGAAGGCGTGACGCAGGATCCGCTCGACGCCCCGGCGCGTGTTCAGGTCGATCTCGGTGGCCACCTCCTCCGGAGTGTCCTTCTTGAAGTGGCCGCCCATCATCACGTAAAGGCCCTCGGTGTTCTCCCGGAAGATCACGAAGTCCACGTCCTCCGGGGAGGCGCCCTTGAGCGGGCAGAGCTTCTCGTGGAAGAGGCGGACGGGGCGGTAGTTCACGTAGAGGTCGAGCTTGAAGCGCAGTCCCAGGAGGATGTCGGCCGCGTGCTTGTTGTCGGGGACCCGGGGGTCGCCCATCGCGCCGAGGAGGATCGCGTCGAAGCCCTCTTGCAGCAGCTCCAGGGACCCGGGGGGCAGGGAAACCCCGGTGCGAAGGTAGCGCTCGGCCCCCCAATCGAAGGGGGTCAGGCGCAGCTCCTTGCCCGACGCATCCGCCACCGCGGTGAGGGCCTTCACGGCCTCCGCGATCACCTCGACCCCGATGCCGTCGCCCGGAACGACCGCGATCCGCAGCGACGGGCCGGCCATCAGCTCGGGAAGGGGTTCATGAGCCACCCGAGGAGGAGGGTCGAGACCAGGAAGGCTCCGACGGCGTAGAGGCCGAAGCGGAGGCGCTCCTTCGGGGTGTCCCGGAGCAGGGTGGCGAAGACGGTGGAGACGAGGGCGGAGAAGACGACCAGGGTGAGCAGGTGGCTGTGCATCATTGCTTGTCGATCTCCGCTCCGCGCCTGGGCTTCGTCAAAGGTGCCGCCGCCGAGTGAATCGGCGCGCGGCACGACAAGGGATGTCGCTCCGCTTCGATCATGCCTTGTGGCCCCGGGCGGTGTCGAGGGTGTCGAGGATCACGAGAATGTTGAGAAGCCCCGCCACCGCGGTGAAGGTGTTTCCGTACTCGTAGGTCACCGACGTGACCTTCCCGGCCTCGAAGCCGAGGGCGCGGGCCGCGAAGTACGGAAGGCCCATCGCCATCTGGGCCAGGCTGAAGAGGAGAGCCAGGGGGTCCTCGAAGCCCAGGTAGAGCTGCAGGCGCGAGTCCATGCTCACCCCCAGCAGGAAGAGGGCGCCGATCGCCCCCAGGAAGATGAGCCCCTTCCCGCGCCGGCCCAGGTACAGGTGGCCGGCGCCCGGGAGCAGCCAGGCGAAGAGGCAGGCGGGAAGCGCCCGCGTGGAATCCAGGGCGCGCGCGCGGACTTGGCTGTCGGACAAGCGGCTCTCCTCTCCCGTTCCCCGTGGTCGGCCCAACCGGACGATGGTAAGGGCGCTCCTTCCGGGGCGTCAAGCGGACGCTCTTCATTCATCCCCACCCTGTCCCCCCCCTTTGGGGGGAGGGGAACGCTGGCGCCAGGACGGCCCCGTCTCTTCGGTCATTGACGACGGTGACGCCCGCCCCTAAGATCGAAGCAGCGGTCCGCCCGAGACGCCGCCGGCGTCCGGGCCCAAGGACCAAAATATGGAGAGCAAGAACCGATGCCCCGGTCGCTGACCCTCGCCGTCTTCACGTGGGCCCTTCTCGGCCCCGAGTCCGCCCGGGCCGCCGACCTCCTCCCCCTCGACCAGGTCCGGCCGGGCATGATCGGCGTCGGGCGGACCGTGTTCGAGGGCACCCGGATCGACGAGTTCCAGGTCCGCGTGCTGGGGGTGCTGGAGAACGCCATCGGACCCAAGCAGAGCGTGATCCTGGCCCGGCTCGACGGAGGGCCGCTCGAGAAGACGGGCATGATCGCCGGGATGAGCGGGAGCCCGGTCTTCATCGACGGCAAGCTCGTGGGGGCGGTGGCCTATGCGTTTCCCTTCGGCAAGGAGCCGATCGCCGGGATCACCCCGATCGGCGACATGATCGAAGCCACGCGGGTGGAGACGCCACGGGCCGCCTCCGCCCGCTTCGTGCCGACCCGCGGGCCCGGCCTGGCGCTTCCCCTCGACCGCGAGGCGGTGGCCGCCGCCTTCCGCCGCCCCCTGCAGGCCATCGTGGCCGGTCCGTTCCGTGGCGAGTCGCTTCCCATGCCCCTCGCGGGGTCGTCCCTGACGCCCCTCGCCCTGCCCCTCGCATTCTCCGGGTTCGACGCCGGCACCTTCGAGTGGGCTCGCGGCGTCTTTGCCGGCTTCGGCTTCGCTCCCGTGCTCGGGGCGTCTGCCTCCGCCCGCGGGATCGACGCCCCCATCCCGGACCTCGCCGCGGGGTCGGCGATCGGGGTGTCCCTGATCGAGGGCGACCTCGACCTCTCGGTCTCCGGCACCGTCACCCTCGTCGAGAACGAGCGCGTCTACGCCTTCGGCCATCCCTTCTACAACCTGGGCCCCACCCAGTTCCCCATGAAGAAGGCCTACGTCTACTCGGTCTTCCCGAGCCTCCAGCAGTCCTGGAAGATCGCGACCGCCCTCGACGCGGTGGGGACGGTGGACCAGGACCGCACCACCGCCATCGCGGGCCGAATCGGCCAGACCCCGCACATGATCCCGGTGGAGGTAAAGCTCAACACCAGCCGCGGCACCGAGCGGCGCTTCTCCTTCCGCCTGGTCGAAGACGAGCTCTTCTCCCCGCTGCTCACCTACGTGTCGCTGCTTTCCGTCCTGCAGGGGAACGAGCGGGCCTTCGGCACCTCGACCATCCGCCTCGACGGGCGGGTGACCCTCTCCGGGGGCCGCGAGATCCGGGTGCAGGACCTGTTCACGGTCGGCCAGCCCTCGGCGCAAGCGGCGGCCCTCGTGGCCGCCCCCCTCGCGTTCGTCATGACGAACGAGTTCCAGAAGGTCACCGTGGAGCGCCTCGACCTGAACGTCACCTCGTACGAGACGACCCAGAGTGCCTCCGTCCAGCGAGCCTGGGTCGAGCGCGGGGGGCCGGTGCGCGCCGGCTCGACGGTCTCCGTCAAGGTGGCGCTCCGGACCTTCCGGGGCGACACCGTGACCGAGGTCATCCCCCTCACCATCCCCACCGGCGCTCCCGCGGGGAACTACTCGCTGCTCGTGGCGGACGCGGGGGCCCTGACCGCCCTCGAGCAGCGCGAGATGCGCCAGCCCTTCATCCCGAAGGACCTGGACCAGCTCATCCGGGCCATCAACGGCCTCCGGAAGAGCAACCACCTCTACGCGCGCCTCCTCCGGCCGGTGGAGGGAGCGATCGTCTCCGGTGAGTACCTGCCGTCGCTCCCCGCTTCCGTGCTCGCGGTGCTCGGCGCTTCGGAGCAGGGGACGAGCGTGGTTCCCCTCCGCACCGCGGCGGTCTGGGACTTCGAGCTCCCGACCGACTACGCCGTCTCGGGCTCGCGCCTCATCCAGGTCGCCATCGAACGGTGAGCACGGCCGTCGGCGGCATTTCCCCCCCTCCCGGAGGTTTCATGTCTCGCCGGCTGGCCATCCTCTTCCCCATCGCCCTGCTGGCCTCCCCCCTCGCCCTCCACGCGGCCCAGCCGCAGTTCTGGAGGATCGAGGGCGCCCGGGACTTCCTGGAGGGCGACGTGCAGGGCCTCTCCGTCGACTCCGAGGGGCGCGTCCGCCTGGCGCCCGCTTCCCGCGTCCTCCACGACCCCGAGGTGCCGACCGTGTGGTGCGTCGCCGCCGACCCCAAGGGCGCGCTCTACGTGGGCACGGGCAACGACGGCAAGGTCTTCAAGGTCGACGGCGGCAAGGGCTCGCTCCTCTTCGACGCCCCGGAGCTGGAGGTGCACGCGCTGGCCCTCGGGCCGGACGGCCGTCTCTACGTGGCCACCTCGCCGGACGGAAAGGTCTACGCGGTGGATGTCAACGGCCAGTCGAGCACCTTCTTCGATCCCACCGAGAAATACATCTGGGCCCTGGCCTTCGACAAGTCGGGGAACCTGTTCGTGGCCACCGGGGCGGAGGGCCGGATCTACCGCGTCGACCCCAAGGGCAAGGCGCAGGCCGTCCTCACGAGCCCGGAGACGCACATCCTGTCCCTGGCTCTCGACGACAAAGGTAACCTCTACGCGGGAAGCGCCCCCGAGGGGATCGTCTACCGTCTCGACGCGGCGCTCAAGGTGTTCGTTGTCTTCGATTCCCCCTACCGCGAGATCAAGGCGCTCGAGACCGGGGCCGACGGCAGCCTCTACGTGGCGGCGGTGGACGCCAAGGGCAAGGAAGAAACCCCGCGGCCCCCGGCCCCCCCGGCCACCAGTCCCCCCGTCGCGCCTCCGGTAGCCGATGTGACCGTCACCGAGACCTTCGCGGTGGTGCCGCCGGCGACCGGCGCCTCCGGCATCGCCCCCCGGACCACCGAGACCCCTGCGCCGGGCACCCCCAAGGGCGCGCTGTTGCGCATCCTGCCCACGGGGGAGGTGGACACCCTCTGGTCTTCCTCGGAGGAGATTCCGCACGCCCTCCTGCGCGCGGCGGACCGGATCCTGCTGGGCACCGGGAACAAGGGCAAGCTCTATCAGGTGCGGGACGACCGCACCTGGAGCATGGTGACGGTCCTTCCCGCCGAGCAGGTGACGGCCCTCGCGCGGCGGCCGGGGGGGGCGGCGGTCCTCGCCACCTCGAACCCGGGCAAGGTGCATCTGCTGGAGGCCGTGTCCGGCACCCGCGGCACCTTCACGTCGAAGGTCAAGGACACGGAGACGGTCTCGGTGTGGGGGCACCTGCGCTGGGAGGTCGACCTGCCGGCCGGGGCTGAGGTGCAGATGCAGACGCGCAGCGGGAACACCGGCAGCCCCGACTCCACCTGGACCGACTGGTCCGCCCCCTATACGCACCGGGAGGGCGACCCGATCGCGAACGAGCGTGCGCGGTTCCTGCAGATCAAGGCCACCCTCGTGGGCAAGGAGGGGGCTTCCCCGTTCCTCGACTCCGTGAGCGCGGCCTACCTTCAGCGCAACCTCCGGCCCCAGGTCCAGTCGATCACGATCCACGCGCCGGGCGAGGTGTTCCAGAAGCCGATCTCGATCAGCGGCGAGACCGAGATCCTGGGCCTCGAAGGCGGGCCGGGGCCGGATCGGGCGGCCGGGGCCCGCGCCAGCAGCATGCCTCCCGCCACCACCTACAGCCGGAAGCTCTACCAGCGCGGGATCCAGACCTTCTCCTGGAAGGCCGACGATCCGAACGGCGACACCCTGGTCTATGAGGTGTCCTACCGCGCGGTGGGGGACAGGACGTTCCGGACGCTCCGCAAGGGCCTGACCGAAGCCGTCCTCGCCTGGGACACCTCGACGGTGCCGAACGGGCGGTACGTGATCCGGGTGACCGCCTCCGACGCGCCGAGCAATCCCGCCCCCCTCACCCTCACGGGCGACAAGGAGAGCCTCCCCTTCGAGGTGGACAACACGCCGCCCACGGTCACGGTCACCCTCACCTCGCGCTCGCCCCTCCGCCTCCGTGCGGTGGCGAAGGACGACAGCAGCCTCATCCGCCGTTGCGAGTACTCCGTGGACGGGGGAAGGTGGGAAGAGGTGCACCCGACCGACGGCATCAACGACTCGCGCGAGGAAACGTACGAGATCAGCCTCGAGGCCCTCGCCGGCTCCGGCCCCCACATCGTGGTGGTCCGGGCCTCGGACTCGCTGGGCAACGTCTCGACCGCGCGCGTCGAGGTGCCGTAGTTAGCGGCGCGGAGCCGGACCATGCGGGTCCTGCTCGTCCGCGCGGGGGCGCTCGGGGACCTGCTGCTCCTCCGGCGGGCGATCGCCGCCCTTCACGCGGCCGGACACGAGGCCTGGCTGATCGCGCCCGACGCGGGCCGGGTCCTCGTGGGCGGGGGCGCTTCCGAAGTCCGCGACCTCGTTCCCTGGGACGGGGCCGAGGTCGCAGCGCTCCTGGGGGGAACGCTTCCGGGCTCGACCCCCCTCGGTCGACGGCTCGCCCGGACCGACGCCGCGATCGTATTTTCGCGGAGCGCCGACGTGATCGCGGCCGTTCGGGCCCGCGTGGCGCGCGTCCTTGCGCGAGACCCCTCGCCCGCCCTCGGCCACGCATCGCTCTGGCTGGCCGAGCCCGCGCGCGAGCTCGGCGCCGACCCGTCCCCAGCGCCGCCGGATCTCGTCGCCACTGCCCAGGAGCGCGAGGACGCGCGCCCCTGGCTCGAACGACTGGGCCCTGGCTTCCTGGCTCTCCATCCCGGCAGCGGCTCGGCCGCGAAGAACTGGCCGGCCGAGCGCTTCCTCGCGCTCGCACAGGGGCTCGCCGGCGACCGGCCGTGGCTGCTCGTGGAAGGCCCGGCAGACGCGGCGGAGGCCGGGCCGCTGCGCACGGACCCGCGGGCCGTCCCCGCGCGCAGCCTCACCGTGCGCCACCTGGGCGCGCTCCTGGCGCACGCCGGTCTTTACGTCGGCAATGACTCCGGGGTGACCCACTTGGCCGCGGCCTTCGGGGCGCCCACCCTCGCGCTCTTCGGTCCCACCGACCCCGCAGTCTGGTCACCGGTAGGGCGACGTACCGCCGTGGTTCGTTCGCCGGATGGAATGATGCCAAGTCTCGCGATCAAGCCCGTCCTCTCGGCCGCCTCGCGGTTCACTCAGCCGCGCTCGTACTCGTTCCGGAACCAGTACGAAAGGTAACACGCGCGGCGCGCCTTTCGGTCAAAGCGTCTTGAGTTGTTCCGGCTACGTCATCGGCGAGCGCACGTCCATCCGGCTGATGAGCCGGTAGACGCTCACCGCCACCGGCCGGCCCCGGAGCCGCACCGGCTCGAACTTCTGCAGCCGCAGCGCGTCGAGCACCGGCTGGGCGAGGATGCGGTCTCCCGTCAGGAGCGTCACCGCCGAGACCGAGCCGTCGCGGGCCACCACCGTCTCCAGGAAGATCGTCCCCTCGCCCATCTGCGCGAGGATGTCCTGCGAGACGCGGCCCCCGGGGCGCGCGCGCGGCAGGCCAACGTCCGCCGACGGGAAGAGCGGGTTGGCCTCGGTCCCGGAGGCCGGCATGCCCCCGTTCCACGAGGACGCCACCGGCGGCAGCGGCTCGTCGAGCGATCGCCAGGCCCGGTCGAGGGCGACCGCTCCCGCCAGGACCGTGACCACCAGCAGACCCGCCGTGACGAGGCTCGGGAAGATCAGCGGGCGCCGCGCGCGAGAAGAGCGGAAGACCATCGCCAGGCCGGGGCCCCGGGTCTCCACTTCGAGCCGGTCGAAGACCCGGGCCGCGATCCCCTCGGAAGGCGAGAGCGTGGGGAGCTCGGCGAGCATTCCGATGGCGGCCCGCAGCGACTCGAGATGGCGGGCGCAGGCCGGGCAGGCCTCCAGGTGGCTGCCCACCGTCCGCGCCGCCGCGGGGCCGAGGTCGCCGTCGAGGTAGGACGAGAGCTGGGAGCGGACCCGCGTGCACGTCATGTCCGATCCCCCTCTTCCAGGCAGGCCGGGAGCCGCGCGCGCAGGGCCTCGCGCGCGCGGGCCAGCCGGCTCTTCACGGTTCCTTCCGGGATGCCCAGGGTGGCGGCGATCGCCTCGCACGAGAGCTCTTCGACTTCCCGCAGCAGCAGGATCGCGCGGTGGTCGAAGCTGAGGCCCAGTAGCGCCGCCTGGACCCGCCCGGAGCGCTCCCGGCGACGCACCTCCTCGTAGGGGCTGGCCTGGCCGCGATCCCCCGCGACGATCCGCGCCTGGTCGGCCGGGGTCAGCTCGTCGAGAGGCCGGGAGCAGTCCTTCTTCCGTCGGCGCCACCAGCGGTGGCGGTTGTGGCACTGGTTCACGACGATCCGGTAGATCCAGGTCTTGAGGCTGCTCCGCCCCTCGAAGCGGCCCAGGGTTCGGTAGACCTGGAGGAACACGTCCTGGGCCACGTCTTTCGCCTCCTCGGCGTCGCCGATGAGGCGGGCGGCCAGGTTGAAGACCATGCCCTCGTGCAGGGCCACCAGCCGCGCGAAAGCCTGGGGATCGCCCTGGCGGCACCGCTCGACCAGCACCCGGTCGGGGGCGTTCCCTGGGAGCAGTTCGGCCGAGCGGAGCGACATCTCCCCCGTGGCCATCGCGACCTCCGTGCTGCGCCTCAGAGGATGAGACACCGGCCGCCTCCTCCCGGTTCCCTGAATCCATCGTAACCCGTTTCGCTCAGAGGCGTGCGGCTTATACTCGCGGCCATGCCCCCTCGGGAGAGCGCCCGGTGGTTGCGCGGCCTCGCGGCCGCGCTCCTTGCCGGGCTGCCGGCCGCCCCAGGATTGGCCGGAGAGCCGTTCTCGTTCGCCGGGGGATGGCTCCGCCTGGGGGGCGAGGCGAGCGGCACCTTCTCCGGTCCGGACCGCGCCTACTTCAACTACACGGACTACGAGCGCAGCAACCTGCGGCTCTTCCGGCTGAACCTGGACGCCGAGGTGAAAGCGGGGCCGCACGTCGCCTTCGTGGGCGAGGTGCGCACCGACAACCTCGACTCTCCCCGGCCCTACGCCTTGTATCTTCGCCTGCGGCCGTGGACGAGCCGCTCCTTCGACGTCCAGGCCGGGCGGATCCCGCCCGTCTTCGGCTCCTACGCACGGCGGCGCTACGCCGCGGACAACCCGCTGCCGGGCATGCCGCTCGCGTATCAGTACCTCACGACCCTGCGGCCGGACGCGCTCCCCTCCTCCGCGGACGACCTCTACGACCGCCAGGGCAGCGGCTGGCTCGTACGCTACCCGATCGGCGCCCAGGACGCCGCCCCGGGCATGCCGCTCGTGAACGCGGAACGCTGGGACGTCGGCGTCGAGGCGCGGATCGGGTCGGAGCCGGTCGAGCTCGCCGTCGCCCTGACCCAGGGCACGCTCTCGCACCCGAGGGTCGAGGACGACAACGACGGCAAGCAGGTGTCCGCCCGCCTCGCCTGGCGTCCGTTCATCGGCCTGGCGCTGGGCCTCTCGGGTGCCCGCGGTGAGTACGTCGCCCGCGAGGCGACGGACGCCCTGCCTCGGGCGGATCGCGGGCCGCTCCGGCAGCATGCGGCCGGCTTCGACGCCGAGTACGCCGCCGGCTACTGGATACTACGGGCGGAGGCGGTGTGGAGCGGCTGGGACGTGCCCCCCCTCGCGGGGACGACGAACGACCGCCTGGACGCCCTGGGCCTCATGCTCGAGGCCCGCTACAAGGTGGCGCCCGGTTTCTACGTCGCGGGGCGGGCCGATCATCTCGCCTTCAGCCGCCTGGAGACCGCCTCCCGGTCGTTCCCCTGGGACGCGCCCGTGACCCGGCTCGAGATCGGCGCCGGCTACTCGATCCTGCGCAACCTGCTCCTGAAGGCGGCGTTCCAGCACAACGCGCGGGAAAGGGGCCGCATCCGCGGGCGCGACTTCCTGGCCGGCCAGGTGGTCCTGTGGTTTTGAAGTGACGCGAACCTTTCTGGCGGCGATGCTCGCGGGGCCCTTGGCCCTGGCCAGCCCCCAGGCGGGCGGAGGGCGAGGGCCCCTCGGTTCGATCCGGGGACGGGTCGAGGTGAGGCGCGACCTGCCGCCGATCGAGCCCCGCCCGGCGGTGGCGTCCCTCGGAATGGAGGGAACGCGGGAGGTCCCCGACCGGAGGCGCAGCGTCGTCTACCTGGCCACCGCCCCCCAGGGAGCTTTCGAGGACGCGGAGCGCCCGCGGGCCGTCCTCAATCAGCGCAACCAGGCCTTCGTCCCCTACGTGCTCGCCATCCGCGCGGGCACCACCGTGGACTTCCCGAACCGTGACCGGACCTACCACAACGTGTTCTCCTTCTCGAAGCCCCGGCGCTTCGACCTCGGGCGTTACGCGCAGGGACAGTCCAAGTCGGTCAGCTTCGACGAGGCCGGAGTTGTGCGGGTCTTCTGCGAGATCCACTCCCACATGAGCGCCTTCATCCTGGTCTTCGCGCATCGTTACTTCGCGACCACCGACGGCGAGGGGCGCTACCGGATCGACGACGTGCCTCCGGGGACCTACACCGCGGTCGCCTGGAACGACGGTGAGCCCCGCGAGACGCGCACGGTCCGGGTTCCCGAGGGCGGGGGCCCCGTCGAGCTGGACTTCGTGATCGACTGATGCGGCTCCTCTCCTCGCTGCAGAACCGCGTGTTCGTGGCCACGGCGCTCCTCGCGGTCCTGCCCATCGGGGTGGCCCTGCACTTCGTGAGCACCCGGGTCACGCGGGAGGGCGAGGAGCAGCTCCGCCGGGGGCTCGTCGAGGCCGCGAACATCGTGGAGCAGCAGCACTCGTCCCGCCGCGAGACCCTGACCGAGATGGCGCGCATCGTGGCCGACCTGCCCAAGCTCAAGGCGGCCATGGCAGACCGGCATCCCCCGACGGTGGAGCCGGTGGCCATGGACTACCGGAGCCAGGTCCGGGCGGACCTGCTTTTGGTGACGGACGCGGGCGGCGGCGTGCTCGCCGCCCTGGGCGCCTCGGCGGACGCCGCCGCCCCCCGCGCCGTTTCCGACGCGCTCCGCGGGAGCGAGACCACCGCCTTCCGGGTTGAAGGGGGCCGCCTGCTCGAGGTGGTCACGGTGCCGGTGCTCATCGGCCCGGATCCCCCCGAGGTGCTGGGCACCCTCAGCCTGGGCTTCGCCCTCGACGACGCCCTGGCCGATCAGTTCAAGAGGCTGACCGGGAGCGACGTGGCGTTCGCCTACGACGGGCGCGTGCATGCCTCGACCTTGTCCCCCGCCCCTGATCTGCGGGCCGTCCTCGCCGGCGAGGGGACCGCGCTCGTGGCCTTCGAGGTGACGGACTACTCGGCCCTGCCCCGAGCCCTCGGGGCCCCGGGAGGTGCCAAGGCGGTGATCCTGCGCTCCCGGGTGGAGAGCCTGCGCTTCCTGCGCACCCTGCGCACGGCCCTGGCCCTGGCCACCCTCGCGGGGGTCGCGGTGGCGGTGCTGCTGAGCTACGCGGTGGCCCGCACGGTCACCCGGCCCCTGGCCGCGATCAGCGCCGCCATGCGGGAGATCGCGGAAACCGGCGACCTCACCCGCAAGATCGCCCTGGGCCGGATCTGGGACGACGAGGACGCCCGGCTGCTGGCCCGCACCTTCAATACCCTCACCGACTCCATCGCGGGCTTTCAGCAGGAGGCCGCCCTGCGCGAGCGGCTCTCCGCCCTGGGCCGGCTCTCGACCGTGATCGCCCACGAGGTGCGCAACCCCCTCATGATCATCAAGGGCTCGCTCCGCACCCTGCGTCGGGAAAGGCTCTCGGGGCAGGAGCTCCGGGAGGCGGCCGCCGACATCGATCACGAGGTGGCGCGGCTGGACCGGATCGTGGGCGACGTCCTCGACTTCGCCCGGCCGCTGCGCCTGGAGTGCGCCCCCACCGACCTGAACGTGCTGTGCGCCGAGGCGGCCCAGGCCATCCTCGCCCGTGAAGGCGATCCGGCGGTCGCCCTCTCTCTCGACCCGGGGCTGGCCCCCCTGGTGACCGACGGCGAGCGCCTCCGCACCGTCCTCGTGAACGTCCTCGTCAACGCCCGCGAGAGCGTGCTGGCCGGGGCCAACGCGGCGAACGGCCACCCGTCGGCGGTGGAAGTCCGGACCGAGGCGGTTTCTCCCGGCCGCGCCCTGATCGTGGTGGCGGACCGCGGGTTGGGGATCTCGCGGGAAGACCTGCCCCACGTCTTCGAGCCCTACTTCACCACCAAACGGACGGGGACCGGCCTGGGTCTTGCAATAGCGAAGAACATCGTGGAAGCACTCGGCGGGGTGGTCTCGGCTCGAAGCGGGCCCGGCCAAGGGACGGAGATTCGCATCGAGCTGCCCCTGGCGGGCCCCCCCGCGGCCCGGACCTGACGTGGAACCGCGCGGCGCCATCCTGCTCGCCGACGACGAGGAACGCATCCTCAAGACCATCGGCCGCGCCCTGCGTGAGGCGGGGCACGAGGTGGTCGCCACCGCGAGCGCGCGGGAGGCCCAGAGGTTCCTGGCCGACCGCGCCTTCGACCTCTTCGTGGTCGACCACCGCATGCCGGAGCGCAGCGGGCTCGAGCTGATCCGCGAGCTCGTCGCCACCGTGCCCGAGGGCGAGCGCCCCCAGATCATCATGATGACCGCCCACGCCACCGTGGAGAACGCGATCGAGGCCATGAAGCTCGGGGCCTTCGACTACCTGCAGAAGCCCTTCGAGGTGGACGAGCTGCTGGTGGCGGCCCGGCGGGCCCTCGAGCACCAGCGGCTGCGGGGCCAGCACCGGTACCTGCTCACCGAGCGGGACGAGGAGTTCAACCACTACGGGATCGTCGGCAAGAGCCGGATCATCCAGGACGTGATCCGGAAGCTCGAGCTGGTGGCACAGTCCAAGAGCACCGTGCTCATCACCGGGGAGACCGGCACCGGCAAGGAGTTGGCGGCCCGGGCCATCCACGATCGCAGCCCGCAGCGCGAGATGCCGCTCATCAAGGTCAACTGCGCGGCCATCCCGGAGACCCTCCTCGAGTCGGAGCTCTTTGGCCACGTGCGCGGCGCGTTCACGGGCGCCACGTCGAACAAGCGGGGCAAGTTCGCCCTCGCGGACGGGGGCACCATCTTCCTGGACGAGATCGGCACCCTCACCACCGCCATCCAGGCCAAGCTCCTGCGCGTTCTGCAGGAGCGCGAGTTCGAGCCGCTGGGGGCGGAGCGGACGCAGAAGGTGGACGTGCGGGTGATCGCCGCCACCAACCGCGACCTGCGCGCCATGGTGGCGGACGGGCGTTTCCAGGAGGATCTGTTCTACCGCCTGAGCGTGATCCCGATCGAGCTGCCGCCCCTGCGCGAGCGCCGGGAGGACGTGCCCCTCCTCGTCGACCACTTCGTCCGCAAGCACCTGGGCCGCACCGGCAAGCGCATCGAGCGGGTCGAGAAGCCGGCCCTGGATGCCCTCGCCGGCTACGACTGGCCGGGGAACGTCCGGGAGCTCGAGAACACGATCGAGCGAGCGGTGGTGCTCGCCACGGGTCCCGTGATCGACGCCGCGGCCATCTCCATGCTCGGGGCGACCGGCGCCACCCCGCCCGGCCTGCCCTCCTTGCGGCTCCACCAGAACGTGGAGTGGACGGAGACGGAGTCGATCCGCCGCGCGCTCCGGCAGGCGGGCGGGGTGAAGAAGGACGCGGCCGAACTGCTCGGCATCAGCCAGCGCGCCCTCAGTTACTACCTCGCGAAGTATCACATCGATTAGTGATCTGGGGGGCGCGGTGACCGCGCCCCCCCGCCCCCCTGCTCGCTCCGCCGAAGTGAATCCGGCTCCGCTCGCCGCCCGTTCCCCCTTTCTCTCTGCGTAACGGCTTACGGAGGGCGTAAAGGCCCATGCGCCCTCTGCCCGGGAAAGGCGCCATTCGCAGAAGCTCCGAGGCGGCACATGCCTTGCTGTACCAGGGGCGTGGGGCGTGGGCGGGCCCGGCGCGCCGGAGGAGGCGGGAGGGCTTGAGGTGGATCGCGGCCTGGATCCTGGGCAGCGTCCTGCTCGCGGGCGGCCCCGCCCAAGACCGCGACCCTCCCCCGCCGAGGGTCTTCGAGATCACCGCTTCCCGGTACCGGTTCGAGCCGGCGATCCTCGAGGTGACGGAGGGAGACCGGGTGATCGTGACCCTGCGCTCCGCGGACGGCACGCACGGCTTCGCAATTCCCGACTTCAAGGTGAAGGCAACCGTTCCGAAGGGAGGGGCAAGCGTGACGGTGGAGTTCATGGCGAGCAAGGCCGGGACGTTCCCGTTCGCGTGCTCCGAATACTGCGGCTCAGGGCATCGGCAAATGAAGGGCCGGCTCGTGGTCGCGGAAAGGGGCCGGTGACGAGCCCCCGAAAGCCGTTCCCCTTCGCGGCCCGGGCCGGCCTGGTGGCCTTGGCCCTGGTCGTCGCCGTTCCCGCCACCAGGGCCGGGGACGGGTCCGGGTCCCTCCCTGCACCCGACTCGTCCTCGGTTTCATCGGCCGCTGCCACCGACCCAGACGACATGGAGGTGGACAAGGCCGAGCCGGATTTCACCGTCATCGACCTGCCCACGAACCTCCGCCTCCCCCGGCACAAGCTGGCCTTCCGCCTCACCCATCGGTTCTCGCGCCCGCTGGGCCAGGGCGACTTCCACGACCTGGTGTCCGACTTCTTCGGGTTCGACGGCGGCGCCCAGATCGGCCTCGGCCTGCGCTTCGGCCTCTTCTCGGGAACGCAGCTCGCCTTCTACCGCCTGAGCGACCGCACGATCCAGTTCAGCCTGCAGCGGGAGCTGCTCCGCCAGGACCAGCACCCCGTGGGGTTGTCCGTCGTGGGCTCGATCGAAGGCCGCGACAACTTCGGCCAGGACTACTCTCCGGCCGTTCAACTGGTCGTCTCCCGCAAGCTCGGGTCGCGCGGCGCGGTCTACGCGATCCCCGCCTGGGTCGGCAACACGAACCTCACCGCGGAGAACGTCACCCCCGACGACTCGACCCTCGTCCTGGGCCTGGGCGCGCGCCTCCTCGTGAGGCCGTCGGTTGCCCTCGTGGGCGAGTACCAGCCGCGCCTGGCCGGCTACAAGGGCAACCGCGGCTCCGGAGACCGGGCGTCGCTCCTGACCTTCGGCATCGAGAAGCGTGTGGGGGGCCACGCCTTCCAGCTCAATTTCTCCAATGACCTGGGGACCACGCCGGCGCAGACCGCCCGTGGCCAGCAGGGATCCCACGATTGGTTCATCGGCTTCAACATCACCCGCAAGTTCTATTGAGGCATCCCATGTACGAAATCAAGACGCTCGACCGTCGGACATTCACGCTGGAGGCGGCGCTCGCCATCCTGAGCGGGGTGACGATCACGATCTCCGGATGCGGAGGCGGCTACGGAGGCAGCAGCGGCAATCCGTATGGCCCGACGCCGACCCCCACCCCGAGCACGGGCGATAAGGTGGGCTCCATCTCCGCGAACCACGGCCACAGCGCGATCATCATGGGTGCCCAGCTCACGGCCGCAATGGCGATCAGCCTCGACATCCGGGGGACGGCCGACCACACGCACACCGTCGAGCTGAGCGCCGCCGACATCGCGGCCATCGCCGCCAACAAGCAGGTCTCCAAGGCGTCCAGCGAGAGCGGCACCGGGGGGCCCTACGGCGACCACCTGCACACGGTCACCTTCAACTGATCGGGTGACCTCGCTGAGGGCCTCCGCCGCGCGGCCGTGGCGCTGAGCCGTCCCGCGACCGCCCTCGCGCTGGGCGTCGCCCTGCTGGTGGCGGCGGAAGCAGGCCTTCATCACTGGCGGACCCGCAACGTCGGCCCGGTCCAGCGCGGTCTACGCACGGCCTCGGCCCGCGGCTGCTTCACGTGCCACGGGCCCGGGGGGGCGACCGGCCTCGCGGACGCGGGAACCGGGATCGGCAGCGTCCCCCCCTTCTCGCGCGAGGAGGTGCGCTCCTCCGCCCGCGACGACGGCGAGATCAAGGAGTGGATCCTGGACGGGTCGCCGCGGCGCCTTCGTGAAGCAGCCGGTGCTCCCGAGGGGCCCGCGCCGCTCCTCCGGATGCCGGCCTGGCGAGGGGTGCTCTCCGACCGCGAAGCGGGCGATCTCGTGGCCTACGTGAAGGCGGTCTCGGACTTCGATCTGCCCCCGGAAGGCCCCATCGACGAGGGGCGACGCGTGGCGGCGAAGCGCGGCTGTCTGGCCTGCCATGGGCCGCAGGGGCGGGGCAACGCGCCCAATCCCGGCTCGCTCAAGGGCTACATCCCGTCCTGGGACGGGGCCGACTTCCCCGAGCTCGCCCGCGACGAGGCCGAGGTCCGAGAGTGGATCCTGGACGGCAGCCCGCGACGGCTGCGCGCGAACCCCTTGGCGATGTTCTTCCTGCGCCGGCAGGTCCTCCAGATGCCGGGCTACCGCGGGCGACTCAGCGATGACGAGGTGGCCCGCCTGCTCGACTACATCGGTTGGCTGCGCCGGGGGTAGCGTGTTACACCCAACGGGCGGACCGACTATCAGTCCTCGAGCAGGGCCGGTCGGCGGGCGGAGGACCGCGAGACGTCCGCCCCGCCCCGCCCTCCAGGCGAGCCCGGCAGGCCCGTAAGGCCCAGCCGCCGCATCTTGGCGTGCAGAGCCTGGCGGGTGATCCCCAGGGCCGCCGCGGCCGCGCTTCGGACCCCGCCGTGGGCCTCGAGCGTGCGCTGTACGTGCCCGCGCTCGGCATCCTGGAGGAACGACCGCAATGGGGCGCGGGGGACGGCAGGGGCGGCGGCCACCCCGGAGGACAGGTCGTCGGGACCCACCGCGCGACCCCCGGCCATCACGACCAGCCGACGCATCTCGCCCTGAAGCTGCCGAACGTTGCCCGGCCAGTGGTAGTGGCGAACGGCCCGCCAGAACGCAGGGATGGGTCGGGGCCGGGCCTGGCCCTCGCTCCGGACGGCCTCGTCGATGAAGTGCTGGGCGAGGAGGAGCAGGTCTTCGCCGCGGGAGCGCAGGGACGGCACGGAGAGGACGAGGTCGTTCAGGCGATACAAGAGGTCCTCGCGGAAACGGCCTCGCGCGACCTCCCGCACCAGGTCGACGTTCGTGGCGGTGAGCAGCCGGACGTTGGCCCGTCGCACCGTCGGGTCTCCCAGCCGCTGGTACTCGCGCCCCTCGAGGAAGCGAAGCAGCTTGGCTTGGGCGCGGGGGCTCAGCTCGCCCACCTCGTCCATGAACAGGGTTCCCCCCTCGGCGGCCGCCACGTAGCCCGGACGGTCGGCCACCGCCCCCGTGAAGGCACCGCGCACGTGGCCGAAGAGCTGGGCCTCGAACAGGTCGTCGCTCAGCCCGGCGGCGTTGACGGGCACGAACGGACGCCCCCGCCGGCGCGAGCGCTCGTGCAGGGCGCGGGCGACCTTCTCCTTGCCGGTGCCGGTCTCACCGTGGATGTGGACATTGACCTCGCAGGCGGCCGCCCGGGTCATGTCCGCGAACAGCTTCTGCATGGCCGGCGACCGGCCGAGAATCTCGGGAAAGAGCTCCATCCATGACCTCCTTGGCACGTGTGGCGGGTCCGAGGCGACGGAGCTTATGTGAGAGCGCCCACCGCGGCCGGCCGCCTGTAACAGAATCTCGACCGTCACAGGCACGTCAGGCCCGTCTTTCTTGACAGCCCCCGAGCCAAGCCCTAGTCTCCGAACGGAATGCTGCGTTTTCTCACCGCGGGCGAGTCGCACGGGCCGGGCCTCACGGTCGTGGTCGAGGGCCTGCCCGCCGGCCTCCCGGTCGACCGCTCGGCGGTCGACGCCGACCTGCGGCGCCGGCAGGGGGGCTACGGCCGGGGCGGGCGGATGAAGATCGAGACGGACAAGGTGGAGGTGCTCTCGGGCGTGCGCCACGGACGGACGCTCGGGAGCCCGGTGGCTCTCCTGGTCCGCAACAAGGACTTCGAGAACTGGCGGGACGTGATGTCGCCCGACCCGATTCCGGAAGGGACCCCGCCGCGCCGCGTGCTCAAGTACCCGCGGCCCGGCCACGCCGACCTCGCGGGAGCCCTCAAGTACGACACCCTGGACCTGCGCAACGTGCTCGAGCGGGCAAGCGCGCGCGAGACGGCGATGCGGGTCGCGGCGGGCGCCCTCGCGCGCGGCCTGCTCGCGGCGGCCCAGGTCGAGGTGCGCAGCCACGTGCTGCGGATCGGCGGCGCCCGCCTGCCTCCGGGCCCGCCCCCGCCCTGGTCGAGCCTGGACAACGTCGAAGAGAGCCCGGTCCGCTGCGCCGACCCGGCCGCGTCCGCCGCGATGATGGCCGAGATCGACAAGGCGAAGAAGAACGGCGACACGGTGGGTGGCATTTTCGAGGTCGTGGCCAGGGGCTTGCCCCCCGGCCTGGGCTCGTTCGTCCAGTGGGACCGCAAGCTCGACGGCCGCCTCGCCCAGGCCCTCATGTCGATCCACGCCGTCAAGGCAGTGGCGGTCGGCGAGGGCTTCACGGCCGGTCAGGTCTCGGGAGCCGGCTTCCACGACGAGATCCTCTACGACGACGAGCACGGGCTTCACCGCCCCAGCAACCGTGCGGGCGGCCTGGAGGGCGGGGTGACGAACGGCGAGGAGTTGCGTGCCCAGGCCGTGGTCAAGCCCATTCCCACCCTGCTCATCCCCCTCCGATCGGTCGACCTCCAGACCAAGGAGCCCCAGGCCGCTTCGGTGGAGCGCAGCGACACCTGCGTGGTCCCCGCCGCGGGGGTGGTGGGCGAGGCCATGGTGGCCTGGGTCCTGGCCGACGCGATGCTGGAGAAGCTCGGGGGCGACTCGCTGGCCGAGTTCCTGGACCACCTCGAAGCGACCCGGGCCCGCCACCGCGTGATGCTGACCCGGCGCGTCCGCGAAGGCACCTAGGCGCCGCCACCGGAGACTCGATGCCGATCCGCCCCATCCTGAGGTACGGCAGCCCTGTCCTGCATGTGCCCTCAGCGCCGGTGACAAACATCGACGGGCAGGTGGTGTCGCTGGTGAGCGACATGGTCGCGACCATGTACGGGGCGCCCGGCATCGGCCTCGCCGCGCCCCAGATCGGCGTCCCCCTCCGGGTGATCGTGATCGACCTTTCCGTGGGCGAGGACAAGAGCCAGCTCATCAAGCTCGTGAACCCCGAGCTCGTCGATAAGGAGGGGGAGCAGCGCCATGACGAAGGCTGCCTCTCCGTCCCCGGCTACTACGCCTCGCCGGTCCGGCCCAACCGTGTGACCGTCAAGGGCCTCGACCTCGAAGGCGAGGAGCAGGTCTACACGGCCACCGAGCTGCTGGCCCGTGCTTTCTGTCACGAGATCGACCACGTCGACGGCCTTCTCTTCGTGGACCGGCTGTCTCCGCTGAAACGCGACCTCCTGAAGCGCAAGCTGCGCAAGCGCGTGAAGAACGATGACTGGGAGGAGTGAGCTGAGAATCGTCTTTCTCGGGAGCGGGGCCTTCGCGATTCCCGGCTTCGAAGCCCTGCTGGACGCCGGCCACGACGTGGTCGCGCTCGTGACCCAGCCGGACCGGGAAAAGGGACGGGGCCAAAGGCCCGCTCCCCCGCCCCTCAAGCCGGTGGCCGAGCGCCGCGGGGTGCGCGTGCTCCAGCCGCCGCGGGTCCGGGAGCCGGCCGCGCAGGAGGAGTTGCGGCGGCTCGCTCCCGAGCTGCAGGTCGTGGTGGCCTATGGACAGATCCTGCCGCGGAGCGTCATCGACATCGCGCCCCGCGGGACCCTGAACGTCCATGCGTCGCTCCTCCCCCGCCTGCGGGGTGCGGCCCCGATCCAGTGGGCCATCGCGAATGGCGAGACCGAGACCGGGGTCACGACCATGCTGATCGACGAGGGGTTGGACACCGGGCCGACGCTGCTGGCCCGTGCCTCTCCGATCGGTCCCGAGGAGACGGCGGCGGACCTCGAGCCGCGGCTCGCCCGCCTCGGCGCCCTCGTCCTCCTCGAGACGGTTGCGGGTCTCGCGGCGGGTACCCTATCGGCCAGACCACAAGACCATGCCCGGGCCACCTTCGCACCGATCCTCAAGAAGGAGGACGGGCGGCTCGACTGGAACCAGCCAGCGCCAACCCTGGCCTGCCGGGTGCGCGGCTTCCACCCCTGGCCCGGCACCCACACCTCCCTGGACGGCAAGCTGCTCAAGGTCCTGGCCGCGCGCGCGGAGGCCTGTGGGCCGGGCGAGCCGGGGGCGGTGGTGGCGGTCGACCGCGAAGGGATCATGGTCGCCTGCGCCGAGGGGACCCGGCTGCGGCTGATCGAGGTGCAGCCGGAGAGCCGCAAGCCCATGCCCGCGTCGGCCTTCGCGGCGGGGGCGCGTCTCTCGAGCGGCGCCCGCTTCGTCTGACGTCCTTGGCTTCCCCGGCCCGCCGACTCGCGTTCGCCATCCTGCAGGAGCTGGAGGGCCGCGGCCCGACCCTCGACGATCGCCTCGCCCAGCCCGATGCCGAGGCCCTCGACCCGCGCGAGAGGGCCTTCCTGCACGAGCTGCTCCTGGGCTCGCTGCGCCGGCGCGGAGCGATCGACCACGCGCTGGGCGCCCTCTCGAACCGGCCGCTCGACCGGCTGAGCCCCGACGTCCGGGCCGCGCTCCGCCTGGGCGCGCACCAGGTTCTGCATCTGCGCGTGCCTCCCCACGCGGCCGTCTCCGAGTCGGTCGATCTGGTCCGGGCCGCGCGAGCCCGCGCCGCCGGCTTCGTCAACGCGATCCTGCGTCGCCTCGTGCGGGACGGCCCACCCCGTGAGGCCGACCCGGTCAGCGAGCCGCGGCGGTGGCTGACGACGAGCGGCTCGCTCCCGGGCTGGCTGGCCGAACGCTGGCTCGAGCGCCTCGGTCCGGAGACGGCGGTGGCCCGAGCCCGCGCGCTCGCCGTGGAGCCCCCGACCTTCTTCCGCGCCAACCCACGCGTCCCCGACGCGCTCGTCCGCGCGGAAGCCGCCGGCCTCGCTCCCCGCCCGGCCATCGTGCCCGGGGCCTTTGAAACGACCACGGGCCGGATCGCGGACCTCGCGCGGGACGGCGTCCTGTATCCCCAGGACCAGGGGTCGCAGCTCGTCGCGCATCTGGCGGCCACTCCAGGCACGGTGCTCGACGCGTGCGCCGCCCCGGGCGGCAAGTCCACGCTCCTGGACGACCTTCTCGGCCCGAGCGTGCGCGTGATCTCGGCCGAGCCGTCCTCGCGCCGGCTGGGCACCCTCGCCAACCTCGTTCGGCGCTGGGGTGCCCCCCACGTGCTCGTGGTGGGGGCCGACGCGCTTCGGCCCCCCTTCCGCGCGTCTTCATTCGACGGGGTCCTTCTCGATGCCCCTTGCAGCGGCCTGGGGACGATGGCCCGCCACCCGGACCTGCGCTGGCGGCTGCGCGCACGGGACCTCCCGCCCTTGGCCGAGCGCCAGGCCGCGATGCTCGCGAGCCTCGCCCCCCTCGTGAAACCGGGCGGGCTCCTCGTCTATGCGGTCTGCTCGGTCGAGCCCGAGGAAAATGAAGGGGTGCTCGCGCCGTTCCTCGCCGGCCATCCAGAGTTCACGCCCGAGGAACTGCCTCCCTGGGCCAGCCCGTTCGCCGACCGTCCGTACGTGAGGATGCGGCCCGAGGCGCATCCGGGCGACGCGTTCTTCGCGGCGCGTCTCCGCCGCGCTTGATCCGGCGCCCCGAGGCCGGAGCGTGCCCGCGAAGGCACGGATGTGATAGCCTTTGTCTTCCCCGGTCACGGGACGCTCGCGATCCGCCCTTGAGCTTCAAGAGACTCACCGCCTTCCTGCGCCAGAACGGCTTCCTCCTTCTCGGCCTCCTCCTCACCCTGGGGGTCAGTGCCCTCGGCACCATGCGCGTTGTCCTCTCCGCCCAGGACGTGCAGGTGCCGACCCTCGTCGGGCGGCGCGTCCCGGAGGCAGGGGCGCTGGCGGCCCGCCGCGGCCTCTCGCTGCGCGTGGAGGGCAGGCGCCATGACGCCCACGTCCCGGCCGACGCCGTCGTGGTCCAGGAGCCGCCCGCCGGAGGCACCCTCAAGTCGCACCGCAGCATACGGGTCTGGCTCAGCCTGGGCCCCCGGCGCCTCGTGGTGCCGGGCATCGAGGGCCAGGGCTTGCGCACGGCCCATGTCTCGCTCGATCAGGCCCAGGTGCCCCTGGGACGCGTGGTCGAGGTGGATGACCGGTCGCCGGAAGGAACGATCCTCGTCCAGCGGCCGCCCGCGGGCGAGACCGACGCGCTCGAAGGGGGGGGCCTCGCCCTTCTCGTCAGCCGGGGTCCTGGAACCTTCGACTACCTCATGCCCGACCTCATCGGCCGCAGCGCCGACCGCGTCCTGGAGGGCCTTCGCGCGGCCGGCCTGAAAGTGGCCGAGGTCCGCTACCGGAGCTACCCTGGGGTCGCCCCGGGGACGGTCCTGCGCCAGATCCCCGCGGCCGGCCATCGGGTGGGCACCCGCACGCCCGTGAGCCTCGACGTGAGCAGGGCGGAGCCATGATCCTCGCCCCTTCGATCCTTTCGGCGGATTTCGCGCGCCTGGCCGACGCGATCGCCCGGGCGGAGCGCGGCGGGGCCGGCGTGATCCACGTGGACGTGATGGACGGCCACTTCGTCCCGAACATCACCCTGGGCCCGCCGGTCGTGAAGTCCATCCGCAAGGCGACCTCGCTGCCCCTGGACTGCCACCTCATGATCGAGAACGCCGACCGCTACCTCGACGCGTTCGTGGACGCGGGGGCGGACTGGGTGAGCGTCCACATGGAGGCGGTCCCCCACCTGGAGCGGGCGATCTCCCACCTGGCGAAGCGGGGAGCCCAGCCGGGCGTGGTGCTGAACCCCGCCACCCCGCTCACGACCCTGGAGGAGATCCTGCCCGAAGTGCACCACGTGCTCCTCATGTCCGTCAACCCCGGTTTCGGCGGGCAGACCTTCATCCCGTCCATTCTCGACAAGGTGCGGCGTTTGAAGGCGACGATCGACGCGCGCCAGCTCCGCGCGCGCATCGAGATCGACGGGGGGATCCATGCCGGCAACGTCCGGGAGGTGGTCGCGGCTGGAGTCGACATCGTGGTGGCCGGAAGCGCGGTCTTTGGCGAAGTGGACGTGGAGGCGGCGGCCCGCCGGATGATCGAGGCCTGCCGCTGATGGCTCCCGTCTCGACCTCGGTGATCCGCGTGCGCTACGCGGAGACCGACCAGATGGGTGTCGCCTACCACGGTGGCTACTTCGCCTGGTTCGAGGTGGGACGAACGGACCTCCTCCGCAGCCGCGGCATGACCTACAAGGACCTGGAGGCGGCCGACCTGCGCCTGCCCGTGATCGAGGCGGGGGCACGATACCTGAGACCGGTGTTCTACGACGACGTGATCGAGATCCGCACCCGCGTGGCCGAGCACTCCGGGGCCCGGGTCCGGTTCGAGTACGAGCTCCTTCGGGACGGCACGGAAGGGCCCGTGGCCACCGCCTTCACCGCCCATGCCGCGGTCGACGGCCGCGGCCGGCCCCGCCGCCTGCCCAGTGAGCTGCGGAGCCTGCTCGAATGACGCGGAGCCGCCTGCGGATCGGCGTTCCCCTCCCCCTCCGTGGGGAGGGATAGGGTGGGGGGTCGATGAATGAAGGTGATGGTCACCGGAGCGGCCGGATTCATCGGCTCGCATCTCGTGGAGAGCCTTCTCGACGACGGCCACGAGGTGGTCGGGCTCGACTGCTTCGTGGACTACTATCCACGCGCGGCCAAGGAGGGCAATCTCGAGCGGGCGCGGGATCATTCCGCCTTCCGGTTCGTGGAAGGACGCCTGCAGGACCTGGACCTGGCCCCCCTTCTCGAGGGGGCGTCGGAGGTCTACCACCTGGCGGCCCAGGCCGGCGTCCGCTCGTCGTGGGGACGCGACTTCGCTCTCTACTCGGACCACAACGTGCTCGCGACCCAGCGCGTGCTGGAGGCCGCGGTGGCGGCCGGCCGGCCCCGCGTGGTCTACGCCTCCTCGTCCTCGGTCTACGGCGACGCGAAGCCGCTGCCCCTGCGGGAGGACACTCCCTGCCAGCCGATCTCCCCCTATGGGGTCACGAAGCTGGCCGGTGAGCACCTGGCCGTCCTCTACCACCGCAACCACGGCCTCGCCGCCACCAGCCTCCGGTACTTCACGGTCTACGGGCCGCGCCAGCGCCCGGACATGGCCTTCCACCGGTTCCTCAAGGCGGCGCGGGACGGCACGGCCATCCAACTCTACGGCGACGGCGAGCAGACCCGGGACTTCACGTTCGTGGCGGACATCGTGTCCGCCACCCGCGCGGCGGCGGTTTCCGGGCGCCCCGGCTCCGTGTATAACGTGGGAGGAGGAGAACGCGTCGCGCTCAACGCGGTCCTCCGAACCATCGAGCAGATCACCGGCCGCGCGTTACGCATCGAACGCCAGGAGGCCCCGAAGGGCGACATGAGAGACACCTTCGCCGATACCAGCGCCGCGGGCCGGGATCTCGGCTTTCGCTCCCGGGTGCCTCTGCCCGAGGGCCTTCGTCGCGAGTGGGACTGGCTTCGGGGGCAGCGTTGAGGAAGGGGGCTGCCCTCTTTCTCGCTCTCCCCCTCGCGGCTTGCGCCCACAGCGGGGTCGACGTGGCCACGCTCTCCAGCAACTCCGACCAGGTCGTGTGGGAGGCGGCCCAGAAGGCGTACGCGAAGAAGAACTGGGATGCGGCCCGGCAACACTTCAAGCGCATCATCGACGGCTTCCCCCAGAGCGAGCATGGCCCCGCCGCTCGGCTGGGGCTCGCGGAAAGCCATTTCCAGGAGGGGGGGGCGGCCAACTACATCCTGGCCATATCCGAGTATCGGGACTTCCTGACCCTCTACCCCTCGCATCCCAAGGCCGACTACGCGCAGTTCCAGGTGGGGGAGGCCTATTTCCAGCAGAAGAACAGCCCGGATCGCGATCAGGGGCCCACCGAGAAGGCCCTGGCGGAGTACGAGCGCCTGCTCGATGTCTATCCCCAGTCCGGCTACGTCGAGCAGACCCGCGGCCGGATCCATGAGTGCCGGCAGAGCCTGGCCAAGGCGGAGTTCATGGCGGGGTACTTCTACCAGAGGACCCGCCAGGCATGGCGCGCCGCGATTCTCCGCTACGAAGGGATCGTCAACGACTACCCAGAGTACGAGGACCTCGAGCAGGTCCTTTTCCGCATGGCCGAGTGCCTGGCGGCCTCGGGCCGCAAGGCCGAGGCCCTTCCCTATCTCGGCCGGCTCCTGTCCGAGTACCCGACGAGTCGCTACGCCGACGAGGCACGAAGGCTCATGACGGCTCTGGAGCAGAAACCGGGCCCCGACGCCCCGCCTCCTCCCCCACCGACGGCCCAGACGGTGCCATCCGCTCCTGCGAGCCCGAACGCCAGCTCCCCCCCGCCTCCTCGACCCTGAGGCCTCAAGTCACACTTTAGAGTCTGCAAAAAACCTCTTGACGGCTCGATGTTTTTCCTGTTAACGTCCTGCCAAACGTGGCTCCCTCGGGTCGGATGGCGGAACGCCCAGCAGGGGCGGCCACTCGGGACGACTCGGGGGCGGTCCGGGAGGTAAGGCAGTGAAAAGGAAGGTCATCCAGGGTGGGCTCGTCGCGCTGACGCTGGCCGCGGGCGCTGCGACGGCCCAGGACGCCGGAAAGGGGCCGGCGACCGCTCTCCAGACCGGACCCGCCACGGTTGCTCCCCACCACTCCAGGAACAAGTACCCCACCTCGATCCCCGAGGGCGCGACGTACTACATCGTCGTGAAGGGCGACACCCTCTGGGACATCTCCGCCCGGTTCCTGGGCAACGCCTACCTCTGGCCGCAGATCTGGGACCAGAACAAGTACATCACCGACGCCCATTGGATCTGGCCCGGCGACCCGCTGATCCTGCCCAAGCTCGCCCTGATCGCCGAGAGGGCCGGAGCCGAGGGGGCCGCGGGAACGCCCGAAGGGGCGCCCGGGGAGGCAGAGGCCGGAGCCGGTGCCGCGGGAGCGGCGGGGGCGGCGGGGGCTGCCCTCACCCCGGTGACCGAGGAAACGACGCTCCAGTGTGCCGACTACGTGATCTCCGGCGGGGAAGACAAGAGCCTGATCGTGGTCGGGTCCGAGCAGGGCTCGGACAAGGTCGCGCTGGCGGAGCGCGACCTCGTCTACCTGAACAAGGGGAGCAACTCGGGCGTCAAGGCGGGGGAGATCTACTCCCTCCACCACGAGGCCTATCCCGTCAGGCACCCCGGGAGCGGCCGGAAGCTCGGGACCAAGGTCGAGACCACCGGCTGGGTTCAGGTCATCCTCGTCCACGAGAACTCCGCCATCGCGGTGGTCGAGCAGTCCTGCGCCGACATCCACGCCGGGGAGTACCTCAAGCCCTTCGAGAAAGTGAACGTCCCCCTCGTGATCCGCCGACCCGCGGCCAACCGGCTCACCCCCCCCACCGGCAAGCTCAACCAGTACGTGGTGGACATCGCCGGCAACGCGACCATCGCGGCCGAGGGCCATCTGGTCACGATCGACGCGGGCAGCGAGGCCGGGGTCGCGCCGGGGAACGTGTTCTCGATCTATCGCATCAACTACCCCTCGGTGCCCACCCCCCGCAACGTGATCGGCGAGCTGACGGTGGTCGCGGTGCGCGACCGCACCGCAACCGCCAAGGTGACCTACAGCTCGGATGCGATCATGATTGGGGACCAGATCGAGCTGCGGTAGGCCGAGCGGCGGGGACCGCTGCCGCGAGGTCGGCTCCCGGCGAGGGCGTTCGCCCCAGGACGTCGCGCCAGAACCGAACGAAATAGTCGACGCCCGAAACCACCGTCACCAGCACGACGACCCACAGGACGACGAGCGACGGCAGGTGGAGGGGCGGGAAAGGCCGGGAAAGCAGGAGCAGGAAGATGGCCACCACCTGGGTGACCATCTTGCCCTTGCCGAGGGACGAGGCCCCGATGAGGATCCCCCGCCCCGCGGCCATGTTCCGGAGGCCGGTCACCGCCAACTCGCGCCCCAGGATGATCATGACCATCCAGGCGGGCACCAGGCCCATTTCCACCATCGACAGGAAGGCGGCGGCGGTGAGCAGCTTGTCCGCGAGCGGGTCGAGGAGGATCCCCACCCGCGTGACCTGATTTCTTCGGCGCGCGAAGTAACCGTCGAGGTAATCGGTGAGGACGGCCACCCCGAAGATCGCGACTCCCAGGAAGAGCCCGCCTTCGGAGCGAGATCGGGTCAGCAGGACCACCACCAGGACGGGGACGAGGAAGATCCTCAGCCCGGTCAGGGCGTTGGGCAGGTTCAACGCCTTCCTCTCAGATCTTCAGGACCTTCTCGGAAACGATCCCCCGCGTGGCGTTGCGCGTGTCGACGACCAGCCGGGCCCGCTCCACGATGTCCGGGTAGCTGTAGGACGAGTGGTCGGTCACGATCAGCACGATGTCCGCCTCCCGCAGCGCGGGAATCAGCTCGACGGAGCGAAGCGTCACCTGGTTCAGGTCGAGCGCGGGCACGTACGGATCATTGTAGCTGACCCGCGCCCCCCGGCTCTCCAGGATGCGCAGGATGTCCAAGGCGGGCGACTCGCGCACGTCATCGATGTCGCGCTTGTAGGTGACGCCGATGACGAGGATGCGGCTCCCCTTGACGCTCTTCTCCTTCTGGTTCAGGGCGTCGGCCACCCGGGCGCAGACATATTCGGGCATCTCGGAGTTGATCTCGCCCGCCAGCTCGATGAAGCGGGCCCGGTAGTTCAGGGTCTTCAGCTTCCAGGAGAGGTAGAGCGGGTCGATGGGGATGCAGTGCCCGCCCAGCCCCGGCCCCGGATAGAAGGGCATGAAGCCGAAGGGCTTCGTGGCGGCGGAGTCGATCACCTCCCAAACGTCCACCCCCAGGCGCGCGCACATGAGGGCGACCTCGTTGACGAGGCCGATGTTCACGCTGCGGAAGGTGTTCTCCAGGAGCTTGACCATCTCGGCGGTGCGGGTGGAGGAGACCGGGATGACGGTCTCGATGGCCTGGGCATAGAGCGTCCGGGCCACGTCCGTGCAGACGGGGGTCATCCCGCCGATGATCTTCGGGGTGTTCCGGGTGTGGAAGCGGGGGTTGCCGGGGTCGACGCGCTCGGGCGAGAAGGCCAGGAAGAAGTCCTGCCCTACGGCCAGGCCGCGCTCCGTGAGCATGGGCAGGATCAGCTCTTCGGTGGTTCCCGGGTAGGTCGTGCTTTCCAGCACCACCAGTTGCCCGGGGCGGAGACGGGCCGCGATCGACCGGGCCGCATCCACGACCATCGACAGGTCAGGGTCCTTGGTCTTGCTGAGGGGCGTGGGCACGCAGATGATGAGCGCGTCCGCGCTGGCGAGCTCCTGGAACTCGCGGCTCGCCCGCAACCGACCCGCCGTCACCAGTTCCTTGACGCGGGCGGCGGGGACGTCCTTGATGTGCGACTCCCCCCGGTTCACCCCGTCCACTTTGTCGGGCGACAGGTCGAAGCCGGTGACCTTGAACCCCGCGGCAGCGAACTCCACCGACAAGGGAAGGCCCACGTAACCCAGACCGAGGGTCGCCACCTCCGCCTTCCGGCGGCCCAGACGATCCTTCAATTCTTCGGAGATGCTCGCCATACCATCTCGTCCCGCGGTCTTTTCCGTCATCAACCTCGACCGGCGACTATAGTGGACGCTCACGCTCACTGTCAAACCAACTACCCCCGGAAATGCCCCCTCGTCAAAGAGATAGGCGATCTTTGGCCACGCCTCCGCAGGGTGCTATGATCGCTGTCCTCTTGACCGAGCCCCGATGAAAGCGGTCATCCTGGTGGGCGGAGAGGGCAGCCGGTTGCGCCCCCTGACCCTTGGCATGCCCAAGCCCGTCGTGCCCGTCGTGGATCGCCCATTCCTCCGCCACCAGCTCGAGCTGCTGGGCCGGGTGGGCATCCGGGAGGTCGTCTTCTCGGTGGCCTACCGGCCGGAGCGCATCCAGGCCGTTTTTGGCGACGGCCACTCCTTCGGACTGAAGATCCGCTACGCCTTCGAGGAGACGCCCCTGGGAACGGGCGGGGCGGTCAAGAACGCCGAGCCCGATCTCGACGAGCGTACGATCGTACTCAACGGCGACGTGCTCACCGACGTGGACCTGCCAGGGATCGTGACGGCACACGCGGCCGCAGGCGCCTCGGCCACGATCGTCCTCGCCCCGGTCCCCAACCCCGCGGCTTACGGCCTGGTCGAGACCGATGCCGGGGGCCGCGTCCTCCGCTTCCTCGAGAAGCCCGACCCCTCCCAGATCACCACCGACACGATCAACGCCGGCGTCTACGTCCTGGAGACCCGGGTCCTCGAGCTGATGCCGCCCGGGGTCAACCACTCGATCGAGCGGGCGTTCTTCCCCGCCCTCCTCGCCCGCGGGGACCTGGTGCTGGGACCGGTCCACCGCGGCTACTGGATCGACATCGGTACTCACGACAAGTACCGGCAGGTCCATCGCGACATCCTCCACGGCCGCTTCCCGGTGCGACTCGACGGGGTCGCGCGGGACGGCGGCGTCGTCCACCCGCGGGCGCGGATCGACCCCCAAGCACGCCTGCTGGGCCCGTTCTACGCGGGTCCCGGCTGTGAGGTTGCGGCCGGGGCCGAGGTGGGACCCGACGCGGTGCTGGTGGCCGAAGTCGCCATCGAGCCCGGGGCGCGGGTCACGGACTCCGTCCTCTGGGCCGGCTCGCGCGTCGGCTCCGGGGCCCAGGTCCAGGGAGCGCTGCTGGGAACCAACGTCCGCGTCGGCAGGAACGCCCGCGTCGACGGGGCCGTCCTGGGCGAAGGCTCCGTGGTATCGGACTTCTCCTGTGTCCCATAGGGGAAGGGCGACGAGCGGCGAGCGGAGCCGACTTCACGTCGGCGAAGCGAGCGGGGGGTCCTGGGGGGCGCGACCACAGCGCCCCCCAGCTCAAAGATGATCGATCCCGGGATCTTCAAGGCCTACGACGTCCGGGGGCTCTACCCCTCGCAGCTCGACGGCGAGGTGGCGCGCCAGATCGGCCGGGCCTTCGTGGACTACCTCGGCGCCCGCCACATCGCGGTGGGCCGGGACGTTCGGCTCTCCTCCCCCGAGATCGCGGGCGCCTTCGTCGAGGGGGCGCGGGCCCAGGGATGCGCGGTGACCGACCTCGGGATCGTGGGCACGGACATGCTCTACTACTTCGTGGCCCGCCACGACCTTGACGGCGGCGCGATCGTGACCGCCTCCCACAACCCCAAGGAGTGGAACGGCGTCAAGATGGTCCGCCAGGGCGCCCTGGCCCTCTCGGGAGACGAGGGGATCAAGGAGATCCGGGAGTGGGTCATGGCAGGGCGGTACGCCGGGCCCGCGCCCACCGCCTCGGCCCCTCTACACGCCCGTGAGATCCGCGAGGACTACGCGCAGCACTGCCTGGCCCTGATCGACCAAACCCTGGTGACGGGGCTCAAGGTCGTTCTCGACGCGGGCAACGGCATGGCCCCGGTCTGCGCGAGCGCAATCCTACCCCGCCTGCCGATCCGCACGGTGCCGATGTACTTCGATCCCGACGGGACCTTCCCCAACCACCCCGCGGATCCCCTGATCGAGGCGAACCGGCGCGAGATCATGCGGCGGGTGGTGGAAGAGAGGGCCGATCTCGGCATCGCCTGGGACGGGGACGCCGACCGCTGCTTCTTCATCGACGACCGGGGCGAGTTCGTCCCCGGTGATTTCGTGACCGCCCTCCTGGGCGAATCGTTCTGCCAGCGCGAGAAGGGGGCCAGGATCGTCTACGACGTGCGGGCCTCCCGCGTGGTCCGGGACCGGGTGGAGGCCGCAGGCGGAGTCGCCCTCATGAATCGCGTCGGGCACGCGTTCATCAAGAAGCGGATGCGCGAGGAGGTCGCGACTTTCGGGGGCGAGGTCTCGGGGCACTTCTACTTCCGCGACAACTGGTTTGCCGACAACGGGATGATCCCGGCCCTCCTCATGCTGGAGTACCTCGGGCGCGAGAAGCGCCCCCTCAGCGCGATCCTGGCTCCCATGCGGGAGCGGTACCACATCTCGGGGGAGATCAACTCTCGGGTGGAGGACGTCGCCGGCGCCCTCGCCCGCCTCGAGGCAAGCTACCGGGACGGCCGGATCCACAAGCTGGACGGCATCTCGGTGGACTACCACGACTGGCACTTCAACGTGCGCCCATCCAACACGGAGCCCCTCTTGCGGCTGAACCTGGAGGCCGCCTCCGACGCCGCCATGAAGGCCCGGCGCGACGAGGTCCTGGCCGTGATTCGGGGAGCGCAGCCTTGACCGGAGCCGGCTCGGTGGTTATCATCCTGACGAGGCAGGGACTCGGGCGGGCGTAGCTCAGCTGGTAGAGTACGAGCTTCCCAAGCTCGGTGTCGCGGGTTCGAACCCCGTCGCCCGCTCCAACCTCCCTGTGGCTGGCGCGACGTTCGGCCGGTGGGCTCTTTCAGGAGGACGCATGGGAATCTTCGGCAAGCCTGAGAGCAAGGCCCCAGAAACGCCGCCCCATCGCGTGGTGGCGGTCCCGGCCAGCCCCGTCCCCGTTCCCCCGTCCGCTCCCTCGCGCGCCGCCCTGTGCGTGATCGGACCCAAGACCACGATCAAGGGGGAGATCACGGGCGACGAGGACGTGCTCGTGGAGGGGACGGTCGAGGGGCAGATCCGCATCAGCCGCGACCTCCGCATCGGCCCGGGCGGCACCGTCAAGGCCACGGTGGAGGCCCAGTCCGTGGTGGTGAGCGGCGAGCTGATCGGGGACTGCCATGCCTCGCACCGCGTCGAGATCCAGGCCACGGGTCGCCTCACCGGCAACATCGGCGCTCCCCGGGTCGTGATCGCGGAAGGGGCGACTTTCAGGGGCAACAGCGACATGTCGGTCCGGCGGGACGAGCGCAAGGACAAGGCCGCCGCCTCCTGATCGGCCGCGCCCGCGCGGAACTTCCATGGCAGAGAGCTTCGGGAACTACATCGCGGGGACCTGGGAGCCCGCCGCCTCCGGGAAGACCTTCGAGAACCGCAACCCCGCCGACACGAGCGAGGTGGTCGGCCTCTTCGCCGACTCGGGGCCGGAGGACGTGGAGCGCGCGGTGGCCGCCGCCCGCGAAGCCTTCCCGAGGTGGAAGGCCCTCCCCGCGCCCAAGCGCGGAGAGATCCTCTATCGGGCGGCCGAGATCCTGATCCGCCGCAAGGAGGATTTCTCCCGGGACATGACCCGGGAGATGGGGAAGGTCCTGGACGAGACCCGGGGAGACGTCCAGGAAGGCATCGACATGACGTACTACATGGCGGGCGAGGGCCGGCGCCAGTTCGGCCAGACGACGCCCTCCGAGCTGCCGAACAAGTTCCAGATGTCGGTGCGGATGCCGGTGGGTATTGCCGGCCTCATCACTCCCTGGAATTTCCCCATGGCCATCCCGTCCTGGAAGATGATGCCCGCCCTCGTCCTCGGCAACACCGTCGTCATCAAGCCCGCCACCGACACCCCGCTCTCGGTGGTCCACCTGGTCAAGGCCCTCGCGGAAGCGGGACTTCCCCGGGGGGTCGTCAACATGGTCACGGGAGGCGGTTCCAAGGTCGGCACCCCGCTCATGACCCACAAGGACGTGCACGTCGTCTCCTTCACCGGCTCGACCGAGGTGGGCCGCAAGGTCTCCGAGGCCTGCGCCCCCGCCTTCAAGCACTGCCACCTCGAGATGGGCGGCAAGAACATCATCCTGGTGATGGACGACGCCCGGCTCGACCTCGCGGTGGAGGGGGCGATCTGGGGCGGCTTCGGGACCACCGGCCAGCGCTGCACGGCGGCCAGCCGCGTGGCCGTCCACAAGAAGGTCTACGGAGCGTTCGTCGAGCAGTTCGTGGCGCGTGCGAAGGCGCTCCGGGTGGGAAACGGTCTCGACCCGAAGGTGCAGATGGGCCCCTGCGTGAACCAGGGGCAGCTCGAGACCGTGGAAAGGTACGTCAAGATCGGCCGGGACGATGGCGCGAAGCTCCTCGGCGGCGGGCGGCGCCTCACGGGCCCCGAGCACGGCCGGGGCTACTTCCACGAACCCACGGTCTTCGGGGACTGCTCCCCCGCCATGCGGGTGGCGCGGGAGGAGATCTTCGGCCCCGTGGTCTCCGTCATCCCGGTGGGCTCGCTCGAGGAGGCGATCGAGGTCGGCAACTCGGTCGAGTACGGCCTCTCCGCCTCGATCTACACCCAGGACATCAACAAGGCTTTCACGGCCATGCGCGAGATGTACACCGGTATCTTCTACGTCAACGCCCCGACCATCGGAGCGGAGACCCACCTGCCCTTCGGCGGCACCAAGAACACCGGCAACGGCCACCGCGAGGCCTGCGTCCAGGCCCTCGAGGTGTTCAGCGAGTGGAAGAGCATCTACATCGACTACAGCGGGACTTTGCAGAGGGCCCAGATCGACGCGTGAGCTCCCCCGGGCATTTGGCCCCTTCCCGTTGCCTGAGTATAATTTGCCGTTGACGACACGATGACCGCGCCGACCCTAGACGAGCGTCGGAGAGAGGTGCTGCGCTCCCTCATCCAGCTCCACGTCGAGACCGGGGAGCCGGTGGGGTCGGAGAGCCTTTCCCGGGTCCTGAACCGGGCGCTCTCTCCCGCCACCCTCCGGAACATCATGGCCGACCTCGAGGCCCTCGGGTACCTCGACCACCCGCACACGAGCGCGGGTCGCATCCCTACCGACGAGGGCTACCGGGTCTACGTGGACAGCCTGATGGGACGCCAGCCGCTCGCGCCCGGCGACGCCGCCGCGATCGCCCACGAGCTGCGGCCGGCGGAGGCTTCCGTCGACCACGTGATGGAGAACGCCTCCCATCTGCTGTCCCGCCTCTCCCGGCACGTGGGCTTCGTGCTCGCTCCCGACATCGCGCGCACCAGCTTCCGCCACCTCGACCTCGTCTCCCTGGCCCATCCCCGGGTTCTCGTGGTCATGGTCTCGAACTCCGGGATCGTCACCAACAAGGTCATCGAGGTCGAGGAGCACCTCTCCCCCGAGGAGCTGCAGGCTTGCGCGAACTACCTCAACACGAACTACACGGGCATGAGTCTCTCGGAGATCCGTGCCCGCCTCCTCGAGCTGATGAAGGAAGAGAAGGCGCTCTACGACTCGCTGCTCAAGAAGGTGGTGGCGCTCGGAGAGCGCGCCTTCGCCCCCGAGCCGGACGCGTCGAGCGTCTACCTGGACGGCACCTCGAACATGCTCGCCCAGCCCGAGTTCGAGGACCTGGAGCGCATGCGCGCCCTCTTCCGCACGTTCGAGGAGAAGGGACGGCTGGTGAAGATCCTGAACGCCTGCCTGTCCGGGGACGGGGTGCGCATCCTGATCGGGCACGAGAACCCCGACCCCGGCCTGCGCGACCTGGCCCTGGTGACGGCCACCCTTCCGGTGGAGGGCGAGGCGGGCTGGGGCCTCGGGGTCATGGGCTCGACCCGCATGGAGTACGCCCACGTGGTCTCCCTCGTGGACCATGTAGCGCGCGCGATCGCCGAAGTCCTTCGGGAGATCAAGTCTTGAGCGGCAAGCGGGGGAACGACCGCGACAAGGCGCCGTCCGTCCGCGAGGAGGCCAAAGACGCTCCCGCGGTGGCTCCGTCCGAAGAGGGAAGCTCCGATCCCGGTGAAGGCGCCCTCACCGCGGTCGAGGACGAGGTCCCGGCCGGCGCGGGCCCCTCGGACGAGCTCTCGGCTCTGCGCCGCGAGCGGGACGCGCTCCAGGAGCAGCTCCTGCGCCGGCGGGCCGAATTCGAGAACTACCGCAAGCGCGTGGAGCGCGACCGCGGCCAGGCCGGCTTCGAGGCCGCGGCCACCCTCTTCCGCGAGCTCATACCCACGGTCGACAACCTGGAGCGGGCGCTGGCTTCGGGGGCGGGCGAGGAGACGCTGCGTCAGGGGGTGGAGCTGACCTATCGGGAGTTGCTGACGTTCCTGGAGAGCCAGGGGGTACAGGTTCACGACCCGGTGGGCCGGCCCTTCGACCCGCAGATCCATCAGGCCTTGATGCACGAGGCCCTCCCCGGCTCCCCCGAGGGGACGGTGGTCGAGGTCTTCCGCAAGGGCTACTCGTACAAGGACCGCCTCCTCCGCCCGGCCCTGGTCAAGGTGGCAAAGGCCGTGGAGCCGAGCGACGGGACGGATGGCGATGGTGGTATACACTAACGGTCATCCCGAGCCGACGTCCTTGGTCAGAGAGGAGCGAGGTTCCGCGTGGGCAAGCTGATCGGCATCGACCTTGGTACCACGAACTCCTGCGTGGCGGTCATGGAGGGCGGGGCGCCCCAGGTGATCCCGAACCAGGAAGGGGCGCGCACCACCCCCTCGATCGTCGGCTTCACCGCGAAGGGCGAGCGCCTGGTCGGGCAGATCGCCAAGCGCCAGGCCCTCACCAACCCGAAGAACACGGTCTACGCGGTCAAGCGCCTGATCGGGCGGAAGTTCGACTCTCCGGAGTCGGAGCAGGCGAGGCGGTTCCTCCCCTACGAGCTGGTGGAGGCGGCCAACGGTGACGTGCACATCCAGATCGAGGACAAGGTCTACTCGACCCCCGAGATCTCCTCCTTCGTCCTTCAGAAGCTGAAGGCGGCGGCGGAAGACTACCTCGGCGAGCCGGTCGAGGAAGCGATCATCACCGTCCCCGCCTACTTCAACGATCCCCAGCGGCAGGCCACGAAGGACGCCGGTCTCATCGCCGGCCTCAAGGTCTCCCGAATCATCAACGAGCCGACCGCGGCCGCCCTGTCCTACGGACTCAAGAGTGCCAAGGGCGGCCAGTTCGTGGCGGTCTACGATCTGGGGGGCGGCACCTTCGACATCACGATCCTCGAGATGGCGGACGGCCTCTTCCAGGTGCGGGCCACCGGGGGCGACACCTTCCTGGGCGGCGAGGATTTCGACCAGCGGATCATCGACTGGCTGATCTCCGAGTTCCTGCGGGAGACCGGGATCGACCTGAAGCAGGACCGCATGGCCCTCCAGCGCCTCAAGGAGGCGGCGGAGAAAGCCAAGTGCGAGCTCTCGACCGCCCAGCAGACCGAGATCGTCCTGCCCTTCATCTCGGCCGACGCCTCGGGTCCGAAGCACCTCAACACGGTTCTCACCCGCCAGAAGTACGAGTCCCTGACCGACGACCTGCTGGAGAAAACCATCGAGCCCTGCACGCGCTGCCTCTCCGACGCCGCGTTGCGCGCCGACCAGATCGACGAGGTGCTGCTGGTGGGCGGGCAGACCCGGGCCCCCAAGGTCACCGAGGTGGTGCGCCGCGTCTTCGGCAAGGAGGCCAACCGGGCGGTCAACCCCGACGAGGGGGTGGCGATGGGCGCGGCCATCCAGACCGGCATCATCGCCGGCGAGGTGAAGGACCTCGTCCTGCTCGACGTCACCCCTCACACCCTGGGGATCGAGACCAAGGACGGCACTTTCACCCCCCTCATCGAGCGCAACAGCACGATCCCCACCCGCAAGAGCCGGGTGTTCACCACGGTTGCCGACAACCAGACCCGGGTCGAGGTGCACGTCCTCCAGGGCGAGAGCGACATGGCTGCCTACAACAAGAGCCTGGCCAAGTTCGAGCTCACGAACATCCCACCCGCCCCCAAGGGAGTGCCGCAGGTCGAAGTCACCTTCGAGATCGACGTGAACGGCATCGTGTCCGTGGCCGCCCAGGACCAGGCCACCGGCCGTAGCCAGTCCATGGTCATCCATCCCTCCGGCGGCCTCAGCCAGTCCGAGGTGAACCGGCTGGCGGGCGCGACCCGGGCCCAGGAGCAGGCCGACCGGGCCAAGAAGGACCAGGAGACGGTCGTGCACCAGCTCGAGGGCCTGGTCAAGAACACCATGCGTTCCGTCCAAGCCCTGGAGGGCAAGCTTACCCCCGACGAGCAGGAGCGCGTCCTGGCCGCGATGGAGCGGGCCAAGAAGGCCCAGAGCGACGGCGATCTCGAGGAGCTCAAGGCGCGCCTCGTCGAGATGGAGAAGGCGGCCACCATCATCGGCCAGGCCATGCTCCGGCCGTGACCGAGCGCCCTGCCATCCATCCCTAGTCCGTTCCCGATGGCTGCCAAACGCGACTACTACGAAGTGCTCGGGGTTCCGCGCAACGCCTCCGAGCAGGAGATCAAGTCCGCCTATCGCAAGCTGGCCCTCAAGTACCATCCCGACCGCAACCCGGGCGACAAGGAAGCGGAAGACCGCTTCAAGGAGGGCGCGGAAGCCTACGGCGCGCTCGGCGACCCCGAGAAGCGCAAGCGCTACGACGCCTACGGTCACGCCGGGGTGGGCGCGGGGGCCGGGTTCGACCCCACGATCTTCGCGGACTTCGGCGACATCCTGGGCGACTTCTTCGGCTTCGGCGACCTCTTCGGCCGGCGCCGGGGCGGGCCGCGCCGGGGATCCGACCTCCGCTACAACCTCGAGATCTCCTTCGAGGAGGCCGCCTTCGGTACCGAAACCCACATCCAGATCCCCCGCGCCGAGACCTGCAAGGAGTGCGGGGGAAACGGTGCGGCAGCGGGGACCCAGCCCGCCGCCTGTCCCACCTGCGGCGGGTCGGGGCAGGTGACTTTCCAGCAGGGCTTCTTCAGCGTGGCCCGCACCTGCGGCCGCTGCCGCGGCACGGGCCGGGTGGTGGCCAGCGAATGCAAGACCTGCCACGGCGAGGGGCAGGTTGCGATCGAACGCAAGCTGCAGATCAAGATCCCGCCCGGGGTCGACACGGGAAGCCAGCTCCGCATCACCGGCGAGGGCGAGGCGGGCGGCCTGGGGGGGCCGCCCGGCGACCTCTACGTGGTCATCCGCGTCGAGGAGCATGCCTTCTTCAAGCGCGACGGCACCAACCTCTTCTGCGAGGTGCCGATCAGCGTGGCCCAGGCCGCGCTGGGCGGCCACCAGGACGTGCCCACCCTGGACGGGGGCAAGACGCGGATCTCCGTCCCGGAGGGCGCCCAGCCGGGGACCATCCTCCGCGTCCGTGGCCAGGGCTTCCCCCAGCTCGGCAGCAAGCACCGGGGCGATCTCCATGTGCTCCTGCGGGTCGTCATCCCCACCCGGCTCAACTCCGAGCAGAAGCGGCTGTTCGAGCAGCTCGAGAAGTCGCTGCCCGTCCCCGACCTCAAGGACAAGGACAAGACGCTCTTCGACCGGATGAAGGACATCCTGGGCTGAGGCGGCGGCCATGATCGCTTTCCGGGTCATCGTCCCCGCCGCGGACGAGGACTTCGCCACCGCTCTCCTCTACGGAGCGGGCACCACGGGGATCGAGGTGCAGGTGGGGCCGACGGGCTCGGTCGCGCTCCTCGCCTACTTCCCCGCCGCCGGCTCCGCGGCCGACCTCAGGGAGGCGCTCCGGCCCCTGCCCGCCGCCCGCGTCGAGCCCGCCCCGGTGCCCGAGGTGGACTGGGTCGCGCGGTTCCGCGAGACGTTCCGCGGATTTGCGGCCGGCCGCTTCCGGATCGCGCCCCCCTGGGACCTCCCGGCCGACCGCGCGGAGGTGATCGTCGTGGATCCCGGTCGTGCCTTCGGCACCGGCACCCACGAGACCACCCGACTCTGCCTGGGCGCGCTCGAGGCCCTGTCCGGTGAGCGAGCGCTCGGCCGGGTGCTGGACGTGGGGACCGGCACCGGCATCCTCGCCGTGGCGGCCCGCCGCCTCGGCGCATCGGCCGTGGTCGCCGCCGACCTCGACCCCGAAGCCACGGAGTCCGCCCGCCGGCACGCACGGCTCAACCGCGTCGATCTCGCGGTCGTGCGGGCCGACGGGGGGGCCGCCTTCCGCCCCCGCGCCTTCGACGTCGTCCTGGCCAACCTCTCCGCCCCCCTGCTCCGCACGCGGGTGGGCGAGCTCGTGGCGCTGGTCCGCTCCGGGGGCGCGCTCGTCCTCTCCGGGATGCTGGCCGGGGACGTGGCCGAGATCGTGGCCGTCTGCGCGGAAGCCGGATCGCTCACGCCGCGCGTGGACGGCGAGTGGGCCTGCCTCGTGGGGCGGCGGCCGTGAAGGCCGAGGCATGACCGTCCCGCGGTTCCACGTCCCCGAGGCGGCACCCGGGGCCCGGATGAGCCTGCCCGAGCACTCGGCCCACCACGCGCGCGAGGTGCTCCGGCTCCGCTCGGGGGCGGCGGTGCGGGTCTTCGACGGCGACGGACGCGAATACGAAGCCACCCTCGACCGGGTTTCCCGCCAGGGCGTCGAGCTGCGGCTGGGCTCCGCCGTCGTCCCCCGCTCCGAGTCGCCGCTTCGCCTCGTCCTGGCCCTGTCGCCCTTGAAGGGAGACCGCATGGAGCTGGTCATCCAGAAGGCGACCGAGCTGGGAGTGAGCGAGGTGTGGCCGGTCGTCACCGCCCGCACGGACGCCGCGGCCCGGCCCGCCCTCCACGGCTCGCGCTCGGAGCGCTGGGAGAAGGTGGCGAGCGGCGCCGCCGAGCAGTGCGGGCGCGCCGTGGTCCCACGGGTGGCGCCCACCCTGACCTTCGACGCACTTCTGGCCGAGCCGTTCGAGGGCGGACGACTCGTGTTTCTCGAAACCCCCGCTCAGCGACGGTTGGCGGCGATCCCGAAGCCGTCACGGGCCGTGCTGGTGCTCGTGGGTCCCGCCGGCGGGTGGGAGCCGGGCGAGGTGGGCCGCCTCGAGGCCGCCGGCTTCCACGCCGTCGGCCTCGGACCGCGCGTGCTCCGGTCGGAGACGGCGGCGGTGGCCGCAGTGGTGATGGCGCAGGCGCTGTGGGGTGATCTGGGATAGGCTATACTCGCCGCGCTTCATGTTCCTGCTGGGACAGACGGTCGGGAAATACCAGATCCTCTCCAACCTCGGCTCCGGCGGATTCGGAACCGTCTTCCTCGCGAAGGACGTGTGGATCGACAAGAAGGTCGCGATCAAGGTCCCCCACCGCCAGAGCGGCGATTTCGACGACCTTCTCCAGGAGCCGCGCCTCCTCGCCGCCCTCGACCACCCGAACATCGTCGGGATCGTCACCGCCGAGCGGTTGGAGGGGACGTTCTTCATCGTCATGGAATACGTGAAGGGGGAGAGCCTGGAGGCCGTCCTCGACCGCGAGAAGTCCCTCGACGTGCCCCGCGCGCTGAACTACGCGGTCCAGGTCCTGCGCGGCGTCGAGCACGCCCACGAGGCGCAGATCCTGCACCGGGACCTCCGCCCGGCGAACGTCCTCATCTCGGAGAGCGGCGCGGTGAAGGTGGCCGACTTCGGCACCTCGCGCTTCCTCGAGAAGTCGCACGCCACCACCGTGATCGGGAGCCCGCCCTACATGGCCCCCGAGCAGTTCCAGGGGCGGGCGGTGCTGGCCTCCGACATCTACTCAGTGGGGGTGATCCTCTACCAGATGCTCACCGGGACCCTCCCCTACTTCAGCCCCAACCCGGCCCAGATCGAGCGGATGGTGGCCCAGGGCCGCTGCACTCCTCCCAAGATCAAGAACTCGCAGATCCCCCGCGAGATCTCGGACATCGTGATGAAGGCGCTGGCCCCCGAGGTCCCCGCGCGCTACCAGCACGCCTCGGAGTTGCTCGAAGACCTCGCCACGGCCGCGGACATCGACCACAACGCCACCGAGCTCGAGGACATCCGCAAGCGGCTCAAGGCCAGGGATGTGCCGAAAAAAGGATTCTGCTGGAACTGCCGCAAGCCGCTGCACGCCCGCTCCGATGCTTGTCCATTCTGCGGAGAAGCGCAATAAGCACCTCGCGCTACGGGCTCGCGAGGAGCCGGATTCACTCCGGCGACGAGCGGGGGGTTCAAGGGGGCGCGGCGCAGCGCCCCTTGCTCGATAAAGCCCCGCCTCTCAGGCACTTCCCCATCACATTCCGTTGACACCCGCCCGCGAGCGGGCTAGAATCGATCGAATCGGGTGGCAAGGAAGCCTTTTTCCGCGGAGGACCACCCGCGGACGTGGGAATTTTCTAGCCGCTGCCAGGAGGAAGCCGGGCGCATGTCCTTCCCGAAGTCGGAAAAGATCTGGATGAACGGGAAGCTCGTCCCCTGGGACGATGCCAGGATCCACATCGGATCCCACGTCATCCACTACGGGTCTGCGGTGTTCGAGGGGATCCGCTGCTACGCCACCCCCGAGGGGCCGGCCGTCTTCCGGCTCGACTCCCACACCGAGCGCCTCTACAACTCGGCGAAGATCTACCGCATGGACGTCCCCTACGCACCCGAGGCGCTGAACCAGGCGATCCTCGACACCATCGGGGTGAACCGGATGGAGGCCTGCTACATCCGGCCGGTGGTCTATCGCGGCTTCGGCCAGCTCGGGGTGAACCCCTTCCCCTGCCCGGTCGACGTCGCGATCATGGTCTGGGACTGGGGCAAGTACCTCGGCGCCGAGGCCCTTGACGAGGGGGTCGACGTGCGGGTCAGCTCCTGGACGCGCATCGCCCCCAACACCCTCCCCGCGATGGCCAAGTCCTCCGCCAACTACATGAACGCCCAGCTCATCAAGATGGAGGCGGTCAAGGAGGGCTACGCGGAGGGGATCGCGCTGAGCCCCGAGGGGTACCTCTCGGAAGGGAGCAGCGAGAACCTGTTCCTGGTCCACAAGGGAACGATCATCACCCCCCCGCTGGCCTGCTCGGTCCTTCCCGGCATCACCCGGGACAGCGTGATCGCCCTCGCCAGGCGGCAGGGCATCCCGGTGGTCGAGCAGTCGCTACCTCGCGAGGCCCTTTACGTGGCGGACGAGCTGTTCTTCACCGGGACGGCAGCCGAGGTTACGCCGATCCGCTCGGTGGACAAGATCACGATCGGCCGAGGCACCCGGGGGCCGATCACCCAGGCCCTGCAGCGGGCCTTCTTCGACGTGATCGAGTGCCGGGTACCGGACGAGTTCGGGTGGCTCACGTTCCTTAGGGAGGCCCGCGCGGCGGCGACCCCGGCCGCCAAGAGCGCGGTCTAGTCCGCGGCCGAGGCGTCTCCGGGGCGGAGAGGCGAAATGCACATCAACGATCTCTTGAAGATGGCGTCGGAACGGAAGGCTTCCGACCTCCACCTGAAGGTGGGGTCGCACCCCGTGCTGCGCATCAACGGGGAGCTGATCCCGCTCGTGGAGATGAAGCGGCTCATGCAGGAGGACACCATCGCCATGGCGTTCTCCATCATGAGCAACCGGCAGAAGCAGAAGTTCAAGGACAACCTCGAGATCGACATCGCCTACTCGGTCCCGGGGCTGGGCCGCTTCCGCTGCAACGTCTTCCAACAGCGGGGCACGGTGGGTCTGGTGCTCCGGGTCATCCCCGTCAAGATCATGACCGTGCGCGAGCTCGGCCTCCCGGTGGTGCTGGAGAAGATCGCCCAGGAGCAGCGCGGGCTCATCCTCTGCACCGGGACCACGGGCTCGGGCAAGTCCACCTCCCTCGCGGCCATGATCGACTACATCAACACCCAGCGCTGCGAGCACGTCATCACCATCGAGGACCCCATCGAGTTCCTCCACCGGGACAAGAAGTCCATCGTGAACCAGCGCGAGGTGGAGGTGGACACGCGCTCCTTCGCGGCCGCCCTGCGGAGCGCGCTGCGCCAGGACCCCGACGTGATCCTGGTCGGTGAGATGCGCGACTACGAGACCATCGAGACCGCGATCACCGCCGCCGAGACCGGCCACCTGGTTCTCTCCACCCTCCACACCCTGGACGCCACCGAGACCATCAACCGCATCATCTCCGTCTTCCCGCCCCACCAGCAGAAGCAGATCCGGCTGCAGCTCTCGGGGGTCCTGAAGGCAGTCATGTCCATGCGCCTGGTTCCCCGGGCGGACGGGCACGGGCGCGTGCCCGCGGTGGAGGTGATGATCACCACCCCCTTCATCCGGGACTGCATCATCAACAAGGACAAGACCAAGCTGATCCACGAGGCCATCGCGGCCGGCGTCTCCCAGTACGGTATGCAGACCTTCGACCAGTCCATCTTCGCGCTCTACAAGAAGGAGCTCATCACCTACGACGAGGCTCTGCGGCGCGCGACCAACCCCGACGAGTTCAAGCTCAAGATCCAGGGGATCCAATCCAGCTCCGACATGGCCGCCGAGGAGATGGAGAAGACCATGCAGTCGTTCGACCTGGAGTCCTGAGCCGTCTCCGGGGCGCAGGGAGCGGGGGGCCGCGATGTCCAGGAAGGGCCTTGCCGAGCCGATGGAGGCCTACGTGCAGGCCCTCCGCCGGCTCGGCCGGCGCGACCACTCCGAGACCGAGCTGCGGCGCGCCCTCCTGGAGCGCGGGCATCCGCGGCAGGAGGTCGAAGCGGCCCTCACCCGGCTGCGCGGGGAGCGTTACCTCGACGACGCCGGCTTCGCCGAGCGGTTTGCGCGCACGCGCCTGGCTCGCCACGGGCTCGGGCGGCTGCGCGTTCGCCAGGGCCTGCGCGAGCGCGGGGTCGACCGCGGGGTGGCGGAGGCCGGGCTCCGGGCGGCCCTCCGGGAGGTGCCGGAGGCGGCGGTGCTGGACGCCCTGGCCCGGCGCTACTGGCGCCAGCGAACGCGGGACGAGCCGGCTCAGCGGCTGCGCAAGCTGTGGGCCTTCCTGCTGCGCCGGGGCTTCCCCGCCCCCCTCGTGAACGCGCGGCTGCGGGCGCTCTGGCCGCGCTGGGGCGACGCCCTCACGGGGTTGGAGCCCGCGGAAGAGAGCGAAGCGTGACGGCGGGGGCGGCAGCCAAGGGGCAGGAGGCGCCCCCGGAGAGCACGGTGAAGACGGGCGACGAGATCCGCAGCGTATTCCTCGCGTACTTCGAGCACCGCGGGCACCGGGTGGTGCCCAGCTCCTCCCTCGTGCCCGCCGCCGACCCCACCCTGCTCTTCGCCAACGCGGGGATGAACCAGTTCAAGGACGTCTTCCTCGGCAAGGAGAAGCGGGACTACAGGCGCGCGTGTTCCTCCCAGAAGTGCGTCCGCGCGGGCGGGAAGCACAACGACCTGGAGAACGTCGGGGTGACGGCCCGCCACCACACCTTCTTCGAGATGCTGGGCAACTTCTCCTTCGGCGACTACTTCAAGAAGGACGCCATCGCCTACGCCTGGGAGTTCCTCACGAAAGACCTGGCCCTGCCCAAGGACCGCCTGAAGGTCACGATCTTCAAGGGCGAGGGATCCGTCCCCCGCGACGCCGAAGCCCACCGCTTCTGGCAGGAGCACATCCCGCCGGAGGCCATCCTGGAGCTGGGGGCCAAGGACAACTTCTGGGCCATGGGCGACACCGGTCCCTGCGGTCCTTGCTCGGAGGTCCACTTCTTCCAGGACGGCTCCCTTCCCTGCCCCGAGGAGGCGGCGGGCGGGACGTGCACGGGCGTCGAGTGCGAATGCGACCGCTGGCTCGAGATCTGGAACCTGGTCTTCATGCAATACGACCGGGACGAGAAGGGCGGGCTTCATCCGCTCCCCGCCCCTTGCGTGGACACCGGGATGGGCCTCGAGCGCATCACGGCCGTCGTGCAACGGAAGCTGTCCAACTACGAGACGGATCTCTTCGTGCCCCTCCTGGGCGCGGTGTCCCAGCGCTCCGGCCGGCCCTATGGCGGCACCCCCCAGGACGACGTATCGACCCGCGTGATCGCCGACCACCTGCGGGCCATGACCTTCCTGATCGCGGACGGCGTCCTGCCCGGCAACGAGGGGCGCGGGTACGTCCTCCGCAAGATCATGCGGCGGGCCATGCGCCACGGGAAGCGGCTCGGGATCGAGGAGCCGTTCCTCTTCCGCCTCACGGCCGCCGTGGTGGCACGCATGTCCGCCGCCTACCCCGAGCTGCTGACTCAAGCCGAAGCGGTGGCGCGGGTGGTGCAGGTCGAGGAGGAGCGCTTCGGGACCACCCTGAAGCAGGCATTCCTGATCTTCGAAGAGATCGTGGCGAAGGTGCCGAAGGGCGGCGTCATTCCCGGCGCCGAGGCCTTCCGGCTCTACGACACCTACGGCCTCGCCCTCGACTTCACCGAGGAGATGGCCCGTGAGCGGGGGCTCACCGTGGACGGCCCGGGTTTCGAGCGCGAGCTCCTCGCCCAGCAGGAGCGGGCCCGGCAGGCCAGCAAGATGGGCGCGGTCAAGGGCGACTCCGTTTACATGGACCTGCTGGAGCAGGGCAAGACCGACTTCCTGGGCTACAACCAGCTCCGCATCGAGGCCGCTCGGGTTCTGGCTGTGCTCAAGGAGGGCGTTCTCGTGAGGCGTCTCGATGCGGGCCAGGAGGGAGGTATCGTCCTCGACCGGACGCCGTTCTACGCGATGGCGGGCGGCCAGGTGGGCGACCACGGGGTCATCGCCTCGGACGGCTCGGCGGCCGAGGTCAAGGACTGCACGGCCCCCGTCCCCGGTCTCTACCTGCACCACGTCAAGGTGACCCACGGCGGGTTCGAGCGGGGCATGAACGTCCGGGCCCAGGTCGACGAGCGCCGCCGCGCCGGCGCGATGCGGCACCACACGGGGACCCACCTCCTCCACGCGGCGCTCCGGGAGACCCTGGGCCCGCACGTCAAGCAGGCGGGCAGCCTCGTGGCCCCCGATCGGCTCCGCTTCGACTTCAGCCACTACGCGGCGGTCAGCCCACCCGAGCTGCGGCACATCGAGAACCAGGTCAATGCGGAGGTCCTGCGGGACAAGATGCTGGAGACGAAGGTCATGGGCCGGGAGGAGGCCCTCGCCTACGGGGCCCTGGCCTTCTTCGGCGACAAGTACGGCGAGCAAGTCCGGGTGGTGGAGGTACCGGGCTTCTCCAAGGAGTTCTGCGGGGGCACCCACGTCCACCAGACCGGCGAGATCGGCCTCTTCCTCGTCACCACGGAACAGGGGATCTCGGCGGGCACCCGCCGGGTGGAGGCCCTGACCGGGGAGGCGGCAGTGCTGCGCGCCCAAGCCGACCAGGGGATCCTGGAGGAGCTGGAGGAGGCGGCCAAGGTCGACCGACGCTCCCTGGTGGACGAGTACGCCAAGCTCCGCGAGCGGCTCAAGGCGAGGGAGCGCGAGATCCAGCAGCTCCGGATGAAACTGGCCACTGGCTCCGACCCCACCGGGGGCGGCGACCTGGTGGAGGTCGCGGGAACCCAGCTCTGGACCCCCCGCTTCGAGGGGCTGGACCGGAAGGCCCATGCGGCGGTGGTGGACGAGTTCCGCAACCGCAACCGCGACAAAGCCTTCGCCCTCGTGTCCTCGTCGATCGACGAGAGCGGGGTGCACGTGATCAGCGCGGTATCCCCTTCCCTCACCCAGCGCCTGAAGGCCCCCGAGATCATGAAGCGCCTGGGCCTCAAGGGCGGGGGCCGGCCCGACTTCGCCCAGGGAGGTGGGGTGGAGCCCGCGGAGGTGGACGCGCTGCGCCGCAAGGCGGCCGAGGTCCTGCGCCAGATGCTCGAGGGCACCGGTGCCGCGTAGGCGCGCGCCTCTCGCCGCGGCCCTGGGCGGCGCCCTGCTGTTCAATGCCGCGGACGCGACCGCCCAGGTCTACACCCGGCGCAACGCCAACGGGGTGGTCGAGGCCACGAACATCCCGGACGCCGAAGACTACCGCCTCGTCTACGCGGGCAAGGGGACCCTCATCCACTCCCGGGGCTTCCGGCGGGTCTACAACGGCGAGTTCGACCATCACATCGAGGACGCGGCCCGGCACCATCTGGTGAGCGCCGACCTGGTCCGCGCCGTCATCCAGGTCGAGTCCGAGTACGACGTGCTGGCCGTCTCTTCCAAAGGCGCGAAAGGGCTGATGCAGCTCATGCCCTTCACCGCCCGCCGTTTCGGAGTGGCCGATCCCTTCGACGCCCGCCAGAACATCTTCGGGGGGGTGCAGTTCCTGCGCTTCCTGCTCGATCTCTTCAACGGCGACGTGAGCCTCGCCCTCGCCGCCTACAACTCGGGAGAGAATGCGGTGCTTCGTTACCGCGGAATCCCGCCCTATCGCGAGACCCGCGGCTACGTCCAGAAGATCCAGGAGCTGCTCGGCTCGGGGATCGAGGAGGTGCGCGCCCACTTCTTCGCCGCGCCCGCGGTGCCCCCGGCCCGCCCGGCTCGCCCCGCCCGGGTCCCCCCGGCTCGGCCGCGCATCTACTACAAGTGGCACGACGAGAAGGGCGTGCTCCACGTGGCGGAGACGCCCCCCGCCGAGGGCGTGACCTACTCCATGATCCGCGCCCTGGACTAGCCCATGCCCGACGCCATCCCGCGGGGGCCGTTCGACCAGGGGCTGTTCCTCACCCACTTCAACAAGGGCCGGGACCTCTACGACGCCCAGAAGTACGAGCCGGCGGAGCGGGAGCTGGAGGAGGCGTACCTGCTCCGTCCGCGCGACCAGCGGGTGCTGAACCTGCTGGGCCTCGTCTATTTCAGGCAGGACAAGCTCGAGAAGGCGGAGGAGGTCTACCGCAAGCTGGTGACGGAGAGTCCCGACGCCAACATACTCCACTACAATCTCGGCCTGATCTACTTCAAGCTGAACCGGCTGGAGGACGCGGAGTCGGCCTTCTTGAAGGCGCTCGAGCTCTCGAAGGGAAATCCCAAGATCAACTTCTACCTGGGCTCGATCTACGAGCGACTGCACCGTCACAAGGACGCCATCTACCAGTACCGCCAGGCCGGGGCGAACCTGATGGTGCGCCGGGTCGAGGACAAGATGGCGGCCGCGGAGCCCGCGCGGCCCGGGAAGCGGGAACGACGCAAGGACGACACCGCGGAGTTCCCGAAGAAGGAGCTGCAGGACTCGATCCGGCGGCAGGCCGACCAAGCGCTCGCCCGGGCGGATCAGGCCATGGTGATGGACAAGGTGCTCCTGCCCGTGAGCCCGTCCCTGCTCGCGGAAGGCGCGACCGCCCTCTTCCGTCCGCGCGAGGAGGACACGGAACCGCCCATCCCGCCCGCCGCTCTTTCCGCCCCCCCGGCCCCGAACCCGGCCGCATCGCGCCTCTCCTCAGCCGACACGGCGCCGCCCATCCCCGCGAAGCCGGCGAAGACCGAGCCGCCGACCCGCCGGCCCCCGGCCGAGATCTTCCGCTTCCTCGAGAACAACCTGATGGAGATCGACTTCTCGGGCAAGGTGTACCTGAAGCAGGGGACCATCTACTCCTACAGCGGGAACCTGACCTTCTGGGTGAAGGAAAAGCGGCCCGGGGGGCGGCCCGCCCTCGTGATCGTGACGGGCAGCGGCCGGATCATCCTCACCGACAAGGACCACGAGATCACGTTCATGCAGGTGACGGACGAGGCGGTCTACGTGGAGCCCGGGCACCTCCTGGCCTGTGAGGAGGGCCTCTCGCCCCACTACGTCACGCTGGGGGAGGACGGGAGCCCGCTGGAGTTTCTCGCCCTCCAGGGACGCGGAATGGTCGCGCTCTCCGCGGCCAGCAAGCCGCTCCCCCTCACCGTGTCTCCGGGCCTGCCGGTCTCGGTCCCCGCCTCCTCGGTGATCCTGTGGAGCGGCGAGGTGCGCCCGCACCTCGTGGAGGACCCGCAGATCTACGAGGTCATGCTGCCGGCGGGGACCCCGGCCGGCTCCCTGATCCGCCTCGAGGGCTCCGGACGGGTGCTCGTCGAGCAGGCGACCGCCGGCTAGAGAGCGGGCCCTAGGCCCACTTGCTGGCCATCTCGCCGATCATGGGCAGGGAGAACTGCTCGCCGCCGTTCGCTTTGACCATCAAGAAGATGGAAACTCCCAGGAGCCCGACCGCCAGCAGCAGGTGGAAGAGCGAGATCAGCAGGCCCAGCGCTCCCAGGTGCACCACGGCCAGCAGGATCTGGACCACATACAGCCCGATGGCGACCACGAAGGCCGCGCCGTGCACCAGAAGGCTCTGGAAGGCGTGGAAGCGCACGAAGCGGCTCTGCTTCTCCACGATCGCCACCATGATCGAGAAGAGGAAGCCGATGCAGCAGGGGATATAGCAGAGCAGGCCCCCGACGTTCGGGGCTACCCCGATGTTCGTGGGGCCAGACGCGGGCGCGGGTGAAGCCATCGATCCTCCTCGAGGGCCACGGGCGGGACACACGGCTCCACTGCGGTCGGGCCCTGGACGGTGCGGGGATTATCCCGGCCGGCCTTCCAGGTTGTCAAGGAGGCCCCGGCCGTGCGGGCTCCGGCGCGCCTTCCCCGGGAAGCGCGCGCAGCGCGTCGGCGAGGGCCGCGCCATCGTCCGAGGCCACGAGCTGCACACCTCCCGCGCGGGGGGCCAGGGCCCAGCGCCAGCTCCCTCCGGAGTAGACGGCAGACCCCGACCGCCATTCGGGGTCGCCGTGGGCGGCCGCGAAGCGCCGGCGCGCCGCTGCCTCGAAGGTCCGCGCGTCCTCCGGCCGATCCCAGACCGACCGCCAGACGAGCAGGGTCCGCCCCCCCAAGTCCCAGACCCGGAACCCGTCACCGCCCCAGCCCTCCGCTCCCCGCTCCTCGCCCTCTCCGAGCAGCGTCCGGGCGAAGAGCTCGCCCAGCACCCCCTCGTTCAGCAGCCGACCGCCCCGCGGCGTGTACGAGACGTCGACCGGACGCGGAGACTCGTGAGCGAAGTACTTCTCGGGATGCAGAACCTGCTCGCTGGATTCCGGCGGCCGGGCCCAAGCCTTCTGGATCGCGTCCGCCCCGCCCCGCTGCCACACGGCGCGGACGAAATCGAGCCCGACCAGGTAGGGCAGGACGAGCTGGTCCCGCACCACCGGAGGGGCGCCGGCAACCTCCGGGGCCGTGGGCAGGGAGAGGCCCGACAGCGCGCCGTCCGCCTCCGCCCCGGGGAGCCGCCGCAGCAGGAAGCGCTCCATGACGAGGGTGGCGTCTCCCTCGAGCAGGCTCAGCCAGGCCACCCGGCGATCGTCGAAGTCCCCCACCGCGTCCGGCAGCTGCGCGTGCAGGTTCACGTACTGGTCCTGGAGCGCGTGGCGGAGCTCGTGGGACAGGATGAGCTGGTTGGCGGGGCTGAGGCGACGGTCGGCGCTCACCGCATAGAGGCGCTTGTGGCCCGGCCGCTCGTCGTAGAAGCCCGCGATGTTGTCCTCCAGCACGCGCGCCCGGAGGGCCCGGAGGTCGGTCGGCGGCGCCAGCAGATCGAAGGCCACGAGGGTCCGCTGGTCCACCCGCGCCTTCGCCTCCGGGTACTCGGCGTCGAGAAGCTCGCGCACATAGCGCGACAGCTGGGCCCGGGTCATGAAGTCCAGCGGCACGTCGGCGCGGAACGGGATGCCGCCCGCCTCCGCCACCTCGCGCTGCAGCTCGGGACCCGTGAGGTCACGGAAACCCAGGAGGCCCGAGAGAAGCGTGTTGACGAGATCGCTGGGGTCGGCGGGCGGCGGCTCCTGGGCGGTCCCGGGCCCCGCTGCGAAGGCCAGGATGACCAGGGCCAGGAGGGCGGAGGCGGGTCTTCTCATTTCAGCTCGACCACGTCCCCGGGCAGGTCGAGGTCGAACGCCTTCGCGGGCAAGGCCTCGTTGATCCTGACCTTCTCGAACCGGATGGTGGTGTGGTCGCCGGTCGGCTCGGTGAGGCGGGTCTGGAGCGGGATCGAGCGCTCCTTGTCGACCCAGAGGCGGATCGCAGAGAACAGCCCCGAATCCCCCGCTTTCGGCTTCAGGTCGAGGACGTGGGTGCCGCGCCCCTCCACCGCCTCCTCGCCCACCAGGGTCACCTGGTACTTCTTGCCGAGGCCGGCCGCCCCCGGCCCGAAGCCCACGAGCAGATCGGCCTCGCCCCGGGCCGAGCCGCGGAAGACCTGCTTGCTCGAGGGAATGTAGCGGGCGAACTTGTCGTGCTTGATCAGCAGGACGCTGGGTCGAGGGGTCTCGTAGTTCCAGCGCAGCCGGCCCGGTATGTGCATCATCACCGTTCCCCGGCTCTCCTGCTTCTCGTCGAGCAGCACGATGACCTTGGTCTCCAGGAAGGACGCCTGCATGGTCTTCAGGGCCCGGCCCGCGTGCTCGAGGGACTTGAGCACGGCCGACGGGTCGCCGGCGGGGGCGGCCAGGAGGGTAGCCAGCAAGACCGTCGCGGTCACGGGCGCGCCCAGAGGGGATCGCCCCACCAGACGGGTGGGACCAGCAGGAGCAGGAGGACGATCAGGAGGCAGGCGAGCTCGTAGGGCAGGCTGCCCCGCTCGTAGTCCCAGAGCAGGACGCGCACGAGCGGGGTGAGCCCGCTCATGCCCCCACCCCGGCCACCGCGGGGGCCACCACCACGGGGCTCACCACCCGGCCGTCCCGCAGCTCGATCCTGCGCTGGGCCACCGCCGCCGCCTCCGGGTTGTGGGTGATCATGAGGATGGTCTGGCCCCGCCGCCGGTTGAGGTCCTTGAAGAGGTCGAGGATCAGCGAGCTGTTCACGGAGTCGAGGTTCCCGGTGGGCTCGTCGGCGAGGAGGATGGCCGGGTCGTTCACGAGCGCGCGGGCGATCGCGATCCGCTGCTGCTCCCCCGCCGAGAGGTCGAGGGGCTTCATCTGCATCTTGTGGGGCAGCCCCACCATCTCGAGGAGATCCAGCAGGCGCTCGCGCGGGGGGACGGGCAACCCCTGGATCTGACGGGCGATCTCGAGGTTGCCTCGAACCGTCAGGGTGGGGAGCAGGTTGAACCGCTGAAAGACGAAGCCGATCTTCTCGCGACGGACCCGGGTGCGCTCCGCGTCCACCGCCACCGAGATCTCGACTGCGTCCACGATCACGCGTCCCCCCGTGGGCCGGGCCAGGCCCCCCAGGAGGTTCAGCAGGGTCGACTTGCCGCAGCCGGAGGGACCCATGATGGCGACGAACTCGCCCGCCTTGACCTCGAGGTCCACGCCCCGCAAGGCGTGCACCTCCAGCGCCCCCACGCGGTACACCATGCGCAGGTCGTGGGTGCGGAGGATCGCCCCGTCCACCCCGGTCTTCAGCGTCCCACCTCGACCACCGTGTAGCCCTCGGGGGTGCGGGGGGCGAAGGCCCGCGCGGGGACCGGGACGTTCGCCTCCGCCTTGTCGAATGTGAAGAGGGCCTCGTAACCTTCCCGGGGACGCCGCACCGCCACTCGCCGGGCCGGACCGCGCGCGATCTCGCCGTACTCGAACTCCGAGACGAGGTCGCCCCGCTCGTCGTACTGGCGGGAGCGGAGGGGTCGCAGCGACTCCCGGTCCACCGAGACCGCGCGCCGGACCACCCCGCGCGCGCGCGGCGCCACCGTGAGCCGGAAAGCCTCCCCGTCGCCTTCGAGGAGCACCGCGTCGTGCGGCCCCGGGACGAGCGGCTCGGGGAGCAGCGCGGCCGTGACGTCGGCCGGCCGCAGGGCATAGTAGGGCGCCTGCTCGTCCTCCGCCTCGGGGTTCTGGTCGGCGCGACCCGTCCAGACCGTCTTCCGCGACGGGACCTGGAACCAGAAGTGCTTTCCGTCGGAGGAGACCTCGAGGGCGGTGATGACGGCCACCGAGGCCTTGAGATACAGCTTGCCTCCCCGGGTGGCGACGAGCCGCACTCCGAGCCGGCGGGCCTTCCCCGCCCGCAAATCCCGAACTTCCAGGTCGCCGGAGCCGCTCAGGGTGTCGATCCCCTTGCAGTACCCGTCATGAGCCTCCAGGACCTCCTCGAGGGCGGCCGCCCTGAGCGGCCGGGCGGGGACGACGGAGATGCTCACCGCCCGGCCGGCGCAACCGCTGCACAGCACGAGCGCGAGGGGGGCGCCGAACCGACCCATGCTAGCCATCCGTTCGGACACGGTCAACACCGGCCCACTTCCAGGCCCCCCGGCCCGCCCGGCCGGCCCCAGGTGCTCGCGGGGACGCCGAAGCGGGCGGCGATTCTGGCGGCGGCGGCGAGGTGGCTCGTCACTTCGGGCGTCGTCACCCTCCCCCCGCCACCGGCCAGGGCCAGGGGGACCACGAGCTGGTCGGCGAGATGCGCGTCCACTGCGCCCTCCTCGTCCTCGAGAAAGCGCAGCAGCCGGCGCGCCGCCCGCTCTCCCAGGACCTCGCTCGCGACGCCGCGCTCGCCCAGGGACGCGAAGGCACCCCGCCCGTGCTCGAAGACCGCTTCCAGAAGCAGATACGAGCCGGGAGACGCCGCCGGCTCGTCCACGACTTCCCAGACCGCCTCGATCCGGCGGCGCTCCCAGAGGATCGCCTGCGCGGCGTCGCGCTGCCGTCGAGCCACGTCGCCCTTCAGACGGCTCGATCCCGAAAGGCCGCGCACCTCCGCCAGCGCGCCGCGGTGCTCGAGGACGAGGCCACTCGGACGCCGCCAGGGGGCGACCTCGGCCCGCAGCTCGCCTTCCCCCCGGGGCGCGAAGCCAGCCCGAGTGAGGGTCGGCCGGACCAGAAGACCGAGGCTGGCCACCACCGCCGTCCAGTGGCGCGCGACGTAGTCGAAGGAGGGGCTCGCCGCGACGTGCGTTCCCCCGGCCATCGCGACCTGGCTCGCCGAAGGGGTGGCCGCGAGGGCGGGAGCCACCATCTGGAGGACGAGAGCCGCCGCACCCGCCCCGCCCATCTCGAAGCGAAACTCCCCGGGAGCCACGGCTCCCGGCTCGAAGCGCAGGTCGGGCGAGCCGTCGAAACCGCCGTGCACCCGCGCGGAGCAGACGAGCGCCGCCGCCCGCACGGCGGCCACCTGTTCCGGGCGCAGCCCGGGCCGCGTGGCCTTCTCGCGGATGCGCACGATCTCGAAGCCCTGGCCGGTGCCCGCCGCCAGCGCGAGCGCCGTCCTCAGGATCTGGCCCCCGTCTTCCGCCGGCGGCCCTTCGATTGGTATCAGCGCCAAGGAGCGGAGCCAAACGAGAAGCAGCATCTCCCTCCCCCTACGTGGGGCGATACGTCGGAATGCAGCGCTGCCCGCCGAGCCAGCGCCGACTCCGACGCATTCCGATGTATCGGAGGGATAGGGTGGGGGGTCGATGAACGAGCGGAGCCGTACGAGGAACAGCGTTCCCTCCCCCCTACGTGGGGGAGGATAGGAGGGGGGGTCGATGAACGAGCGGGGGTCGAAGAAAAATCTACCGGCTGGTTCGTACCCCGGCCGCAACCGGCCGGTCGGCCGTGGGCACGAAGTAGCCGGGAGTGGCGGTGACGCGGCGCGGCCGAGCGGAGCCGGTGTAATGAGCCATCAGGGCTTCCTGCGCCTCGGGGTAGGTCTCGGCGGGGAAGAAGCGCTCGACGGGCATCGGGATGCCAGCGGGGCCGGGGACTTCCATCTGGACGCGCAGGACGGGCTCCAGGTCTTCGGCCGCCCAGCCTGAGTTCCAACGGGCCGCGTCCTCCGCCACCCACACCGACACCGACTCGATCCGCACCGCCCGCCGGTGCCGGGTCTCCATGAGGTGGCACCAGAGGCCGAACTCCGCGAGCGGCACGTAGCGCAACGCCCGCGGGCTCTCCTCGTCGGGCCCCGCCAGCCGGCAACGGACGATGGCGACCGGCTCCGAGACACTCATTCTGGTCGTGGAATTGGCAACCGCCGTGCCTGCCCCCGACCACCCCTGGTAATTCCCTGAGGGCTCGCGGGATGGGTTCTCGGCCCGCGGTCAGGAGGCACCGGGGAGGGCCTGAAATGGTTACCGTTCGAAACGCTAGGGGCCCGGCTCGAAGCATCTCCGGCACCGCGCCTCGTACTGGTCGGCGCCCCCCACCACCACCCTGTCCTGCGCCGCGACCAGCCGCTGCGAGCGGTTCGCGGGGGCGCCGCAACGCATGCAAATGGCCAGGGTCTTGTCCACGTACTCGGCCACCGCCATGAGCTGCGGCATGGGCTCGAAAGGGCGGCCGCGGTAGTCCTGGTCGAGGCCGGCCACGATCACGCGCCGTCCCTGGTTGGCCAGGAGGTTCGCCACCTCGACCAGCGAAGCGTCGAAGAACTGCCCTTCGTCGATCCCCACCACCTCGGTGTCCTCGGCCACGCGTTCCAGGATCTCCCGGGCCGCTCCCACGACCTGCGACGGCATCTTCATGTCCGAGTGGCTGACGATCTCGTCCGCCGAGTAGCGCGCGTCGATCCGGGGCTTGAAGATCTGCACCCTCTGGCGGGCGATCTGGGCCCGGCGCACGCGGCGGATGAGCTCCTCGCTCTTGCCGCTGAACATGCTCCCCACGATGACCTCGATCCAGCCCGCGGAAGCCGGGGCCGGCCCCCCCTGAGTCACGGCTCCTACTTGGCGCGCTCGATGTACGAGCCGGTCGCGGTGTCGATCCTGATCACGTCCCCCTCCGAGATGAAGGGCGGGACGCTCACCACGAGGCCCGACTCCATCCTGGCCGGCTTGCCCACGTTCGAGACCGAGGCCCCCTTGATCGCGGGCTCCGTCTCCACCACCTTCATCTCGACCGTCAACGGCAGCTCGATGCCCACCGGCCGCCCCTCGTACATCTCGATCTTGAGCTTGAGGTTGGGGATCAGGTACTGGGCGGCGTCGCCGAGCACCTCGCCGGAGAGGCCGATCTGCTCGTAGGTCTCGTTGTTCATGAAGTGATGCATGTCGCCTTCCGAGTAGAGGTACTCCATCTCGGTCTCGTCCAGGATGGCACGCTCGACCATGTCCACCGACCGGAAGCGATGCTCGTTGATGGACCCGCTCTTCAGGTTCCGGATCTTGGCCTGGACCATCCCGCGCAGGTTGCCGGGCGTCTTGTGCTGGGTCTCCACCACACGGTAGAGGTCGTTGTCGTGTTTGATCACCATCCCGCGCTTGAGCTGGGTCGCCTGGATCATGATGCTCCCTCTTCCAAAACCCCGATTATAGGCGATTCGGGAGGTGGCGACCTCAGGCGACCTCGACCTCGAGCCCCCGCAGGTCTACCCGCGCCGGGAAGACGCGGAAGCCCGCCGCCTGGAGGCTCTTCTCTACTGCCTCGCGGCGCCCCGGGCCGAGGGGGCCGGGGGTGGCCCACACCGCCACCACTCCGCCTCCGCCTGCTCCGCAAACCTTGGCCGCGCCGCCTCCCGCCCGGGCGGCCTCTGCGATCCGATCGATGTCGGGCGTGGTCACCCCGGGAGCGAGGCGCTTCCGGGCCGCCCACTCCTCGGCGATCAGGTCCGAAATGTCCTCGAAGCGGTCGTCCAGCAGCGCCTGCCGCGCGCGTCCCGCGAGGGCCGCGATGGCCGCCAGGGCCTCCCGGACGCGGAGGTCGCCGTCGATCTGGCCCTTGAACACGTCCCAGTTGTTGATCCCGGAAAAGCGGGTGGCCCCCCCGTCCACGAGCAGGAGCGACTCCTCGACCCGGGCCGGGTCGGCCCGGAGCCGCTCCACTCGTACCGCGCCCGCCTCCAGGTGAATGGCGAGGACGCCACCGTGGAGCGCCGCGAGATAGTCCTGCACCCCGGTGGGAACCCCGATGCAGCGCGCCTCGGCATCCCGGACGATCGGCCACAGCCCTTCGTGGTCCAGCTCCCGGCCCATGGCCCGGCCGACCGCTGCCGCCACCGCCACCGCCAGGGCCGAGGAGCCACCGAGGCCCGACCCCGCAGGCACCTTCGACTGCGTGACGACCCGGAGGCCGCTCTCCACGCCCAGGGCCCGCAGGATCTGGGCCACGAGGGACAGCGTCCCCGAGCCCAGGATCTCGGAGACATCCTTGCCCTCCGCCTTCTGCAGGGTGTCCCGGGACTCGATGCGCACGCCGGCCACGCCCGTCTCGACCCGGCACCAGGCGCGCCGGTCCACCGCCACGTTCACGGTGACCGCGCCCGGATGGAAGAGGTAGATGGGCCAGATGTCCAGCGTGCCCCCCGCCAGGTCGACCCGGCAGGGAGCCGTGGCCTCGACGACCGTGGCTTTCAAGGGCAGCTTCGGGCCGATCCGTTACTCGTAGGCCTGGAAGAGCCGTCCCCAGGGGCTCTTCGCTATCTCGGCCATGCGCTTCGTGCCGTGGACCGGCCACCAGTAGTGGTCATGGTAGGCCGCGGACCCCCAGATGAAGGCGTGGACGAGCGGTGTCTTGAAGAACACGCCCTGGATCTTCGCGAGGGGAGTGAACCAGAGCAGCCGGCCCACCCGGCTCGCGAAATGGTACCGGACCTTGAACTGGAAGTTGACCTCGGAGACGTCCTCCCCCACCACCGCGATCTCGCGCACGTCCCCCACCCCGAGCCCGCGCTCGTGGGCCAGGCGGATGCACTCCACCTCGGCCAGGGGGTCGAAGCCCATGAGCCAGGCGGAGACGGCGTCGATCGCCACCATGTCATCGCTCGCCAGCATGTAGTTCTTGACCACGGGGATCATGGCTCGCGGCCCCGCCCCGTCGCCGCAGATGGTGCCGTCCATCACCGCGAAGAGGCCGGGGTGGATCTCCTTCTGGATCGCCAGCAGGTCCACCAGCGTCTTGTGGATGTCGGTATGGGCCCAGTGGCGGTTGTCGCGCAGGAGGCCGCCGAACGCGTTCTTCATGGCCCCGGTCATGGTCGTGTAGACGTGAGTCTTGACGGTCGGCAGGTGCACGACGTTGCTGCCGATCAGCACCTCCGGCACCCTCACCTCGCCGAAGATGCGGTCGAGAACGAGGAGGGGTGCCTTCGGCTCGATGCGCACCCACTTGCACTCGGGGTCGAAGTTGTCGCGGGTGGGGACTCCGTACTTCTTGTAGACCCCCGCGAACTTGTTCAGCTTGTCCCCGCGGTGGGCGTCGGTGACGACGGTCTGGTTGTGCAGGCCCAGGAGGTCCCGGTAGCCGTCCTCGCGCAGGGTCCGCACCACGCCCTCGAGCTGCCAGGGAGTGGTGTTGGCGGAGAGGTAGGGCAGGTGCCAGGAGATGTTGTCCTTGAGGACGGTGCGGTTCCCGGCGGGGAGCGCCTGCCGGTAGTCGAGGCTCCGCATCATTCCGGCGACGTCGTCGAGCACGGTCTCCGGCCGCGTCTTGATGACGGCCACCCGGGCCCGGGTCGTCCCCGCGCCGATGGCCTCCCGCCTCCTCGCTCCGCTCGGTGATGCGATCGTCATCGACTCCCCACCCTATCCCTCCTCCACGGGCCGTGTGCTCAATCTGATAGTATAGTCTCCGAGCCGCGCGGCGGCCAAAACTGATGGACTGTCCCCGCTGCGGCCAGACCGGCGCCGACGGACCTTCCTGCCCCCGGTGTGGCGTGGTCTTCGCGAAGGTACGGCCCGCCCGGGCAGCGCCTGAGCTCCTCCGGGCGGGGGAGCTCGCGCAGCCCGAGCCGCGCCGCCCCGCCTCCCGCCTTTCCATGATTCTGGCTGGCCTGGGCCTTGCCGCGGTGGCCGCTCTCGCCTTCGTCGTCCTCCGCCCCCGCCCGCCGGGTGCGCCGCCGAGTCGCGGGCCGGGCCCCACGCTGGAGGCGGCAGAGCCCGCGCGCCCGATCGCGGCGGTGCCACGGATGGAGATGCCGCCCCCGGCGCCCGCGACCCCCCTCCCCATTCAGGACCTGCGCGCGGCCTCCGAAGGGCTCCCCGACGCGGACCGACAGGCGGCGGAAGGCCTCGCGACCATGCTCCAGGCGGGCCGGCCCGTGGGGCCGGCGGACGTCCAGGCCGCGCAAGGGCTGTTCGCTCGGCATGCCGGCGAGCGGGGCGCCCGCAACCTGCTCGAGGGCGTGCTCCTGGCGGCCGCCGCCCAGTCTCGCGGCCGCCGCGACTACACCGCGGCCACGAGCGACCTGCGCCACGCGGCCGGCTTGCTGCCGGAGAGCACGCCCGTACGGCGGACGCTCCTGACGGTGCTCCTCGAGGCCGGGGATTGGGTGGGAGCGGAGGCCACCGCCCGGGAGGTGCTGGCGCTCTCCCCGGATGACCCGGAAGGCGTGCGTGGCCTCGGCTATGCCCTCATCCGGCAGGACCGGAGCCGGGAGGCCGCGGAGGCCTTGCGGGCCGCCCTCGAGCGGCGCGAGGACCCCGGCGCCCGCGCCATGCTCGCGCAGATCCAGGCGGGCCTCCGCACGGAGAAGGGGATGACCGAGCAGCGGCTCGCCTACTTCAACGTCCGCTACGACGGCGAGGCCCACGAGGACGTGGGCCGGGAGATCCTGCGCCAGCTCGAGCGGCACCGGGCCACCCTGATCCGGGCCTTCGACTTCGAGCCCCGGGCCACCATTCCCGTGATCCTCTTCACTCAGCAGGGCTACTACGACGCGACCGGCGCCCCCGGCTGGGCGGGCGGCCACTACGACAACTTCGACGGGCGCATCCGCGTCCCCATCGGGGGCCTCACGACCGCCCTGACCCCGGAAATGGACGGAACTCTCGTCCACGAGCTGACCCACGCGTTCATCGCGGACCGCTCGCGCGGCGTCGCCCCCCGCGACGTCCACGAGGGCGTGGCCCAGTTCATGGAAGGCAAGCGGCTGGCCTCGCTGCTCGGCGGGGACCAACTCACCGCCCTCGCCGACGGCCGCATCGGCGGCGTGATGGGCTTCTACCTCGGGGCCCTTTCCTTCGTGGAGTTCCTGGTGGCGGAGCGGGGCCAGGGCGGCATCAACGACCTTCTCCAGGCCATGGGCGACGCGGGCGATGTCGAGTCGGCGTTCCGGAAGGTCTACGGCCGCGGGTATGGCCAGGTGCGGAACGACTGGGCCAACCGCTTGCGGCGCGACTACGGGAGCTGAGGCTCATCGCACCCGCAGTTCGAACGGCAGGCGCGCGATGGGCCCGCGGTCCGAGAGCCGTCCGGCCCACCCCACCATGGATCGCACTTCGGGAGGGAGGAGGCGCTCGCGGACCCCCTCCTCCTGCCGCTCCATGAGCAGATCGAAGAAGCCTTTGCGCTCGGGCAGCACCACGAGGCTCAACTCCTCGCCCGCGCCGATCTTCGCCTTCTCTCTCGCCACCTCGAGCGCCGCCACCAGGCCCCCCAGGCGGTCTACCAGGCCGAGCTTCACCGCATCCGCGCCCGTCCAGACGCGCCCCTGGGCCACGCGGTCGATCTGCTCGACCGTCTTCTTCCGGCCCTGGGCGGCCTTGGACACGAACTCGCCGTAGAACGATTCCATCAGGGCCCGGATGCGCGCCTTCTCCTCTTCGCTCCAGGGCCGGTAGTCGCTGAACATCGCGGCGTTGCGCCCCCGCACGAGGATCTCCTTGGTGAGGCCGATCTTGTCGTAGAGGCCCCTCAGGTTGAACTTGCCGCTGAAGACCCCGATCGAGCCCGTGATGGTGCCCGGCTCGGCCACGATCGCGTCGCCGTTCATCGCGATGTAGTAGCCGCCGGAGGCCGCGGTGTCGCCCATGGAGACGACGACCGGCTTCTCCTTTCGGGCGAGCCCCACCTCGCGCCAGATCACGTCGGAGGCGGTGCCCGAGCCGCCGGGGCTGTCCACCCGCAGGACGATCGCGCGCACCGAGTCGTCGTTCCGTGCCTCCCGGATCGAGCGGGCCAGGGTGTCCGAGCCCACGATCTGGCCGCTGAAGGGGCCCGACTGGCTGTCTCCGGAGACGATCTCGCCCACCGCGTAGATCAGCGCTACCCGGGGGCGGCCGTCGAAGCCGAAGCCCCGCGTGGAGCGGACGTAGCGGCCGGGAGTCAGCCGCTCGGGAGCCTTGATCCTCTTTTCGAGCTCGTCGCGGTAGACCAGCTCGTCCACGAGCCCGGCCTTCAGAGCCGACGCGCCGTCGTAGGGCCCCTCGTCGATGAGGGCCCGCACCTCCTGCGCGCTCTTGCCCCGGCTCTCGGCGATCGCGCTCACGTACTGGTGGAACAGGCTGTCGAGCAGCGCGTCGGTCTGCTCGCGGTGCGGCTCGGTGAACCCGGCCTCCGTGAACTGGTTGGGGGCGTTCTTGTACTTCCCCACCCCCTCGAACTCGGCCTGCACCCCCAGCTTGTCCAGGGTCTGTCGGAAGAACGTGACCTCGGCGGAAAGGCCCGACACGAGCAGGAGGGCCGAGCGCACCGCGTACACCTTGCTGCACGCGGTGGCGAGGTAGTACTCCTTGTTGCCGCACATCTCGAGGTGCGCGTAGGCGGGCTTGCCGGACTTCCGGAAGCGCGCGATCGCGTCGCGCAGCTCCTGGACCTTGCCCCATCCGGAATCGGAGAGAGGGCCCACCTGGATGACCGCCCCCTTGATCTTCGGGTCCCGCGCCCCACGGTCCAGGCTCTCCACGAGGGCCCGCAGGGACGGAGGAGCCGATTCGAAGAAGAGGCCCAGCTCGGTCGGGGGCTGCTCCGGGATGTCGCCCGAGAGGTCGAGGGCGAGATAGGCGTCCCGGCCGAACCCCGCCCCGCGCGTCCCCCCCCGGAGCACGAGCGCGAGAGCCCCCACCGCCGCCGCCCCGAAGGCGAGGGCGGCGACGCCCGCCACGAGGATCCAGGCGCTGCGCCGCGTCATGGCTCGCCTAGCCTTGAGCGGCGGTCTGCAGGTAGTCGGCCTTGCGCCGCGCCTCTCCGGCGTAGACGCTGGCCGGGAACTCCTCGGTGAGCCGCTTGTAGGCGGCCACCGCTTCAGCCAGTCGCTTCGCGTCCTCGAGGGTTGCTGCGAGGCTCATGAGGGCGTAGTCGCGGGGCAGGGGGAACCCGGAGTCGCCGGCGAGCGCCCGGTACTCCTCGACCGCCTTGTCGACCTGCCCCTGGCGCCGGTGCAGATCGGCCAGGGCCAGGCGGGCCAGGGCCGGCTCGAGCCGGCTGCCGTCCTTCTTTTCCGCGAGCGCTCGCAGCGCCTTCTCGGCCTCCACGTACTGCTTGAGCTCGATCCGCGACAGGGCCGCGTAGTAGCCGGCCCGCACCGCCACCGGCAGGGTCGCGTGGCGCCGCTCCACGCCGTCGAAGGCGGCGGCCGCCGTCTTGTACTTCTCCTCGGCGCTCGGGAACACGGGACCGGTGGGCTTGTCGGCCCCCGGGGCCAGCTCGCTGGCCACCGGCGCCTCGTAGATCGCCACCGCTTCCATGAACGCCCGCTCGGCCTCCCGCTGGCGGCTCCCCTGGACGTAGGCGAGACCGCCCGCGGCCGTGCCCACCACCACCGCCACCCCGATCGCGATCCGCACCTCGTGCTGGTGGGTCCTGGCCCACTCGGCCGCGTTCTTGAGGCCGGTCGCGAACTCGTCGCGCTTGATCTGCTCCTTGAACTCCTTTTTCATCGACCCCCCACGTTATCACCGCAACCCTGCCGGTACAAGGAGCCGACGCGGGGCCCTCGTGGTGCCCGCCGCCAAGACGCGTGACAATGACGCGACGCAGCTTTGGGGGGCAACACATGGAATTCGTCAAGAGCCGCCATGGACGAAGCCTTGCTCGCGTCCGGCGTGAAGAAACCGACCGCCGCACACCGTGAGAGCTCACACGGCTCGCCGGCGGCCGTCCCGATTCGGATGCGTCGTTGCGATCACCTTGCTGGGAGCGTGCGCTTCAGATCCGCCCGCGAAACCGCTACAGCTTCCTTCTGGTCGTACGATTGACGTCCTGTGGAGCGGCGTCCTGGGCCAACCGCCACGTGTCTGGGCCCTGAAGTACCGGTCTCGCCTGCCGATCGCGGACCGCGACAAGCTCGAGGACGAAGCGGCTGAAGTCTGGGAGCAGTTTCGAGCCGAGGCAGATGCTTCCGGCGTCACGAGGGCCAGCCTGTGGCCCAGCAACCTCGACTCGCACGTCATCCACTTCTTCGACGACTGGCATCCGGTCTTAGTGACGATTCATTCGCCTGACTTCTCGTTCGAAAAGGACGACCGCGGCAACTGGAGCCGGATGATCCACGGACTGAGCATGGAAAATCGGGCCGGCCAATAGGCTTGAGGTGACCAGCCGGAAATCGAGGAGACGATGGCCAAGACCGGCTTCAAGTCGGTAGACGAGTACCTGACGACCCACCCTGAAGCCGTGCAGGCGAGTCTGCGGCGCGTCCGCAGTGCCATCCGCAAGGCCCTGCCGGGCGCCGACGAAGGCATCAGTTACCAGATCCCCACCTACAAGCTTCACGGTGCCTGCGTGGTCTACTTCGCTGGCTGGAAGCAGCACTACTCGCTCTATCCCGCCACCCGTAACCTCGTCGCGGCCTTCAAGAAGGAGCTGGCACCGTACGAGGTCAACAAGGGCACGATCCGCTTCCCGCTCTCCCAGCCCGTCCCCGTGAGGTTGATCGAGCGCATCGCGAAGTTCCTCGCGAAGGAGGCGGCCGAACGCGCGAGGGCGAAGCTGGCGAGGCCGAAGAGGCGCAAGTAATGGAACGCGCATGCGCGGTGTAGCGACGACCTGGGCCCGCTTGGCCGGGGGCGATCATGAATGGACGGCGCTTCCCCGTCTTGCGGCGTGGCTTTGCCTCCCCGCCTGGATCGGCGGCGCCGCCGCCGCGGTCAGCCAGATTGGCCGGTCAATCCTCCCTACTACCAGTCCCTTCGCGGAGACAATCGCGAGCTCCGCCGGCGCCATCGCGGTGCTCTTCGGCATGGCCAGCATGTTCGTGACTCCCATCGCGGCGGTGCTGGTCTTTCTGCTGTCTTTGCGCCGACACTGGCGATTGCAAATCGTCGCCGTGCTCTGGCTGCTCGTCACACTAGCCATGGCGATCACCTTCCCTGCAGTGGAGAGCGCGGTGCGAAACTGGAGGGTGCTCCAGGGTGCGCGCCAGACCAAGGTGTGGTGCGCCCAGGCTGACTCGAACAGCCGACCTACGGTTTAGGAAACCGTCCCGCTGAAACTTCCTGAAACACCATGAAACGCGGACCGCGTGATTTTTCTTGAGACACCCGGACTTGCGTGCTTCAATAGTTTTCATGGTGACGCAGCCTGTCCCACGTTTTCGCAACCCCGGCGCAACCCCGAACGACACACAGTCTCGAATGGTCGACCCACAGTCTCGCGTGGTGATACTGGCGGAACGCGGTCGTGGCTTGCGTCCGGGGAGCCTCGTTGCCATCGACGGGAAGCGGACGGATTATCGTGACGCCGCGATGCAAGGTCTCATCCTGCGCGTCTCCCCTTCGAAGGACGAGACGAACGAGTGCGTGAGGACATGGTGCGTCTGGTACAGGGTCGGCCCCAAGAACGGCAAACTGGCACGCCGGCTCACCCTCGGTCGCTACCCAGAGCTCAGCCTGGCCGCCGCGCGGGAAGAAGCGGCCCGGGTGCGTGCCGACGCGAAGAAGGGCTTGGACGCCTGGGCGGAGAGAAGGGCGGCCGAGGAGGAGGCTCGCAAGGCCCGCCTCGTGGGCGAGACGGTCAAGGATCTGGGCGAGCGCTTCCTGGCGAGGCATACCAAGACTTTGGCCGCCCGGATGCTCTACGAGTACGATCGTATCCTCACGCTGAACGTTTACCCCGAAATCGGGAGCCTGCCCCCGGACGGCGTCGAGCGGGCGCACGTCCGGGCCCTGGTCGAGAAGGTCGCCGAGCGGGCGGGAGTCCAGGCCAACCGGACGCTAGCCCTCCTGCACCGCCTCTTTGCGTGGGCACTCGAGGTGGACCTGCTCTCCGCGAACCCATGCGCTGGCGTCAAGAAGCCGACCGAGGAGAAGCCGCGGGAACGCGTTTACACGAACGAGGAACTTCGGGCGATCTTCGAGGCGGTGCCCGGGACCGAGGTGGCGGACCTCGTGCCGTTCATCGCCTATACCGCGGTCCGCTCGGAAGAGGCCCGCTCGGCACGATGGGCCGAGATCGACCTCGACCAAGGCGTGTGGACGATCGCAGACACCAAGGAGGGCAAGCCGCACCTTTGTGTGGCTGAGCGCGGGTACCCGGCGCGTGCTCGACGGCATCCAACGCGGGGGTGCGTTCCTTTTCGCCGCCCCGACACGTGAGGGCTTCATGGACCCTCCACAAAAGGCTATCGAGACTGTCCGCGAGCGGTCGGGTCTAGCGGACTTCAGACTCCACGACCTCAGGAGAACGGTGCGCACGCGCTTGCCTGGCCTCGGCGTCTCACCCGACGTGGCGGAGCGGGTCCTCGGTCACGCGCTGCCAGGAATGCGGAGGGTCTACGACCAATACCACTACTTGCCCCAGACTCGGAGAGCCCTCGAAGCATGGAGCGCCGAGCTCGACCGCATCCGGACCGCCCGAGAGAGGGGAGGGGCGGATCTGCTCGCCTTCGGTCAGCGGTGAAGAGGCCCTCTTCGAAGGCTCACCGCTGAGGTCCTGATTCCCGAACGCGCGCGACGCGCAGTGGCGTGGCCTCGGGCGCTACACGCTCCATCAGGCGTAAGACAGCTTGCCGGATCAAGCCGAGGTCCTCCCCACCGCGGGCGATCGCGTCCCTGAGGCTCTGCGCGCTGAAGGGGCCCTCGGAGGGCACGATCCGCGGCTGGCCCAGGAGGAGCGCGCTCACATTCACGCGCGCAGCTTCCTTCGCCACCTCGCGGTCCGACACCACGCGCAGCATCGACGCGTATTCGGCCGCGTAGCGACGCTGGAGGTCCGCCGACCGGCCGATCTCCTCCACGCTCAGCGGACGACTGCGGCACTCGGCCTCGTGCCCGAGCTGGCGGGCCGGCGGGCCGCCGTTGGCGCGCCCTTCGTGGTGCCCGTCCTCTCTTCCACCGAGGGCGGCTTCGAGTTCGTCATCCCGCCAGAGCGCCAGCTGGCCACCTGGCCCGCCAGGAAGCCCCCGACCAGCGTCACCAGGAGTCCCAGGACCACCCGCCACCGCTCGCGACGCTCCCTCCCGCTCCAGCGCCGATCGTCCGCCTCGGCCAGGCGAGCCAGCATCTGCACCACGTGGTCGTTCAAGGATCGGACGATCCGCTCCGCCTCCTCGCTCACGCTCAAGACCCGCTGCTCGGCCCGGCCCAGTTGCTCCCGCATGACCTTGTCCAGGTACTCGGTCCGGGCCCGTAACGCGGCCTCGCTCGGGGCCAACAGCTCCCCGAGCCGCTCTTGCCGGACCTTCAGCTCCTCGCCCAGGCGCGAGAGGTCCTCGATCAGCGCCCGGGCCTCGGCGGTCGCTTCCAGGAGCCTGACCGGCCCCGCGTTCTCGTCCTTCACTGCGCCCATAACTGCTCCTCACCAGGTCGAGCGCCGTGTCCCACCTGAGCGCCGCGGCCCTCGCTTCCTGCACCGGCGCTCCAAGACCGAAAGCGCGCTCTCACGGCCCTCCTCGCGCGAGACGGCGCGCGAGAGGGCTAGGCGGTCGTCCGTGTACACCCGCGCGTCCTCCACAGCCCGGGAGACGCCCACGTAAAACTGCCGCCGGTTCACCAGCTCCTCGGAGTGGGACGTGTCCACCGCGAGGTAGACCCGCTCCCGCGTGAGGCCCTGGCTCCGGTGGCTCGTCACCGCGTACGCGTGGTCCAGCGCCCGCGGCTCCTTGAGGTCGAGGCGGAAGCGCCGCGGGCCCACTTCCACGGTCGCGACGCCGCGCTCGTGGTCGAGCTTCTTGATCGTCCCCAGGGTGCCGTTGCCGACGTCGAGGCCGCGGTCACGCGCCCGAAACTGGAGGCGGTCGCCCACCGCGAAGCGGCGCTGTTCGACGCGTTCCACCTCGAAGGCCCGGCGGTGCTTCGGGTTGATGACGCGGACGAGACGGCTGCTCTCCAGCTCGAGCCGCAGCAGGTTCTTCCTCTCGTCGATCGAGATGACCAGCGCACGCTCGCCGGCCTCGATGCCCTGGCCACCGCGCACGAAGCGCAGCGTGTCGCCCGCGCCGTAGTTCGACGCGCGGCCCCTCTGTTCACGGGTCAGGTCCTGCCTTACCACCACGGGCGCCTTGATGCTCTTCTTCTCCACGCGGCCGGCGTCGATGAGCGCCTTCCGGATGCGGCGGTTGAGGTCCGTCCTCTCGGCGTTGCTCGGCGCGATGACCACACCACGGCCGCCGTCCGTGATGAAATCCCGCGTGATCTGCTCGTGCCGCAAGCGCGCGTCCGGGATCTCCACCACACGGCCAGCGCGCTCCAAGAGCTGCACGGCGCGGCCGGCGCCACCCGCCTCGGAAGCGACCCTCACGACCTCGCGGAGGGCCTCGTCCTTCTGCCGGCGGATCACGTCGAGCCGCTCGGTCGCGATCCCCGCGCGGTCGATCAAGAGCGAAAAAGGCGAGCCCGCCTCCACCGCGCGATGCTGCTGGCGGTCGCCCACGAGCACGACCTTGGCGCCCACTCTCTCGGCCCGGTCGAGCAGCTCCCGCGCCTGGCGGCTCGACAGGAGGCCCGCCTTGTCCACGATCCAGAGCTCGTGCTCTCTCTTAAGGGAAAGGGTCTCCTTGAGCGCCGCGGCCACCGTCGTGCTCTCGATGCCGCCTTCCCGGAGCACGGCCGCGGTCGTCGTCGTGGGTGCGAAACCGCGCACGCTCCAGCCCGCCTCGGACGCCCGCTCGCGCACGTAAGCGAGCGCCTTGGTCTTGCCCGTCCCGGCTTTTCCTTCGACGGCGACGAGACGGTCCGGGCTCCCGAGGATGTGGCGCGCGACGCGCAGTTGGTCCTCGCCGAGGCCACGCGCTTCGACGGGCGAGGGGAGAGTTGCGCCACGGCCGGGGGCCCGCTCGACGGCAGTCAGGAGCGCGCGCTCCTCCTCGATCGCCTTCGAGGTCGTGACGCGCGCCACCACCGCGTCGCCGCGGTCGGCCACCACCAGGTCGTCGCGAGAGAAGACTTCCTTCCTCACGCCGTCGATCGTGACGCCACGGTCACGGCCGCGGGAGAGGGCCTCCCGCTCCAGCTCGGAAAGTGAGAAAACGGCCCGCCGCTCGGAGAGATGATCCCGGGCGCCGTTCACCGCCACGCGCGCCGAAAGCTCCAGCTCGCGGGCCGGGTCGAGACGCCCCGGCGACACCAGGCGCTCCTTCTCCCACTTCGGAAACACGAGGCCCGCCTCGCGCGCGGCGATCCGCCAGTTCCACAAGAGCGCCTCGCGGTCGATCCCCTTCGCCTTCGCCTTCCGTGTCGCAAGGGCCACTCGCTCGGCGTGGCGGCCGCTCCTGAGTCCGTGCGCCTTCAGCTCGCGCTCGATCTCCCGCGACCGCTTGGAGAAGTGCTTCAGGTGCTCGTCCTTGAAGCCGGCGATCCCCGTGACCCGCTGCCGCCCGGAGCGGCCGTCCTTGTAGCTACAAACCTCGTAGCCGAGCGAGAGAAGTTCCTTCCGAAGCTCGGCCTGGTAGATCTCGTTAGAGAGCCGCTGCGCACGGAAGATCCCCCGCGCGTCGATCGCCCGCCACTCGCCGTCCGCGCGCCGGGTGATGTTCAAGACGACGCAGTGCGAGTGCAGCTGCGGATCCAAGGCCTGGCTCGTCTCGTGACGGAAGCTGGCGGCGATCACGTTCCCCGTTGTCACCACGTCGCGCCCGCCGTGGACCCACGCTTGGGCGTGTCGCTCCAGCTCGGCGACCGCCTTCGAGACGGCGCGGTCGTGCGCCTCGAGGAGCCGGCTGTCGCCGCCCACGAGCGCCGTGAGGCTCACGCTCTTGTGCGGCGAGACGGTCACGTCCCACCCCGCGCGCCGCTCGTCGAGGCCCTCGCGGTGCGCCACCAGGACCTCGCGGCCCGAGGGGTCTTTGCCCTCCAGCAGCCGCGCGAAGTGGTCCGCCTTGACGCGGCCCGAAAGCCCCAGCTGCTCGGCGCCGCGGCCGTGCCAGCGCGACGCCACGATGCCCTCGCTCTCCCGCTCGGCGTAGTAGTCCCCGAGCGAGAATTCGCTCCTGTAGTAGTGGCTCGCCTGGCCGACCGTCAGCGGAGGAGACGCGCGCAGCATGACCCTTCCAGCATCGCCCCGGACCCGGTCGAATCGGGTCCGAAGATCCCCTCGTCAGCGGGGGATCTGTGTCGTGTGGGAGCGAGGACAGTAAGTCCGAGCGACTCCCCTCGGTTGTTTCAGGACGTTTCACCGGGCGGGCGCGTGTATTACGGAAGGCGGTTCCGGATGGGTGTTCGGGACCTTCGAAGGTCAGGGGGCCGGGACCCTGGATCCCTCGGGCTTCTACGCGGCTCTTGGGGCGGGGTCCGGCCGTCTCTCAAAAATGAGAATCACCCACCATCTCCCCGGGCGCCCGTTCACAAAAACACGGGCGCACGGGGGTGGGACGCAGCCACGAGCCAAGCCCGCCCGCGAGCGTGCGCCTGACAGGGGCGTGACGCCGGCGTCCGCCCAGCCCCCCGCCGGCGGCGCGGCCCTGGCCGGCACCCGAGCAAACTCCTACCTCGACTTCCGTCGAGCCCGCTTCTTCTTTTGCGTTGACGTTGCAGCAGACGCCGGGGGGAGCATCTTGCGGACAGCCTCGTTGAGAGCCGTGCCGACGACCGCAGCCTGGACGGGGTCGTCAGGGTTGGAGCGAAGGACCTTCTCCTCGACGACACCCTCACCAGGACGAGAGGTACGGACAACGAGCTCCAGAGGCTCCCGCGGCCGATCGCCGGCTTTGATGCCGTCCGACCGTGCCTTCAGGATGGACACGATCAAGTTGATGACCGCCGCCGACAGGGCGACACCCGCGGTGACGAAGGCAATCCAGACGAGGATCTCGGGACCGCTCTCGTGCTCGTGCCACCGGACGGCGGCCTGTTCCCGCTCGAGGCCTGACTCGCTTAGCGCCGCGTCGATCAGCCGGTACGCGTGAGGCGAGTCCTCCCGATGAAAGCACCCCGAGATGACCCGGACCTTGACGGACACGGGAATACCGGAGCCCGTGAAGGGTTCGCTGAAGCTCCCGATTCGTCGCGCAAACTCCTGGGGCCAGGAATCACTCACGTTCGTGACCAGGGCGGCCGTGTCCGCTCACGTTTAGGAATTCTTGCCGTCACGACTTCAAGGTGCCTTGAAGGCGCGCCATCTTGGCTACTATGCCGTCCCTGAGCTCCGCACTAAATGTCGTCCCTAAACGTAACACTTGGGCATAATTCTGAACCGCGTCGGCCGTGAGGCCCTGTGCCTCACAGAGCAGCCCCAGATGAAGGAAGATGGCCGGGTCGTTGGGTTTCAATTCCAACGCCTCCAGGTAGAGCCGCCGCGCCCCGGAGTAGTTCCGAGCGTTTTCATGCAGGAGGCCAAGCTTCTGCGCGCGCAACGGCGACCAATCACCTCGCGCCTTCAGACGCGCTTCGTACCGGTCCAACGCACGCGGAAGAAACCAACGAAGGAGTGGCGCCCTACTTAGGCCAACCAAGCTCACCTCGCCGAGGATGGCCAAGCGCTCCCGCCCGCTGATGGTCCGCCTCTCGTGCTCCATAACGCCACTCAAATTGGCGGCAGACCCACGGTGCACAAGCGATAGTCAGTCCAGGCCTTGAATTCGCAGTAACTTCGCTGTGCGGGGTTCGTAAAGCCCATGCAGAACGCGAGGTCCATCGCAAGCTTGGCTAGGCACGTCGGCTTGGCTGCGGCACAGGCTGCTGGGGCAGCGACGCCCGCGGCAATACCGGCAGTCACCACCATGTATTGCACGGCCATCTGAGGCGTCGGTGGAGGGACCGGGCGGGTCACCCATCCTTGGCCGGTGACATAGTATGGACCGGTCTGCGCCGTCTGCAGGCCGTCCGGATCGACAAAATTGGTGGGATTGTTCTCCACGTAAGAGTAGAAGTTGATGCCCCCCTTGAATCGGATCGGATCCTCGCTGACGAATCTCCCGATCTTGGGGTCGTAGTATCGGGCTCTGTAGTAGTAGGCGCTTATCTCGGAATCCCACTCTCGACCGGTGAAGGCGTAGCCTGCTGTCGTGCTCCCCTGGATTGGATTGCCCCACGGGTCGTACTCCCGGGTCAGCGTCACCGCGGCCGCCGCGCTCGTGGTCTGGGCGATGCTTCCGAGGTGGTCGGCGAGATAATAGTTGACGACGCTTGCCTGATCCCTCATGGCGAGCGGTCGGTCGACGCCGGGCCCCTGGACAAAGTCGTACGTCTGCCCGCTAGAGAGCCGTTCCTCAATGATGTTCGTATCGTCGTAGACGTACGTATGAGTGACGCTCCCTGCGATCTTCTGGGCTCTCCTCCCCTGGCCGTCGTAGGTGAATCGCGCCAGCTCCGGCCCGCCTTGCGTCACCCTGGTAAGCCTGTTTTCGGCATCCCATTCGAAGGTCCTCGTCCCGTCACCCGCCAGGTTCCCGTTCCCGTCGTAGGTGTAGGTCGTCGTGGACCCAGACTGACTGACTTGGTAGGTGTTCGTGCGCGTGTTCCCGCTCGGGTCCGTTGCCGCTACGGCGACGTCCGTGTCGAGCGAGCCCACCTGCGCCTGGGCGGCGAAGGTGTTGTCGGACGCGACTTTAGCAGGCTTTCCTTGTACCGTCACGGTCGCCGGCTCGCTGACCGTCCCTCGGAAGAGGACAGTTCCTCCAGGCTGCCGTGAGCTGAGCTGGTTGAGGTTGTTGTACGTCGCTCCCGTCACCGCGTCGTCCAGCTCCTCCGCGCTGCGGTTCCCGGTGTCGTCGTAGGCGTAGCGGAAGCGGCTCGGCACGGGGAGAGGCGTCGGCCCCGTGACCGTGGCCGTGGAGAGCTCGTCTGCAGGGTCGTAGCCGAGGGTGTAGACCTTGGCCGCGTCGGTGCCACGCTGCTGCGTCCAGGTCTTGATGTTGCCCGCGGCATCGTAGGTGTAGTCGAACTGCGACAGGACTGTCCCCCCACTCGTCTGCTGGTGCTTGATCTGCTGAAGGCGCTGGTCCCCGAGGTTGGGAAAGTAGGTGAGGGTCGTGGTCTGGCCGTTGGGGTACGTGACGGTCTGAGGCCGCCCGGTGGTGTTCACGTAGGTCCAGAGGAAGTTCCCCATGGGCGAAGTGAGGGTGGCGAGGCGGCCCAGCACGTCGTAGCCCGCCGTGGTCGAGAAGGTCGAGAGACCGCGGGTCGTCACCCTGCCCAGCTCGTCGTAGGTGTAGCTGACCGTGTCATTGACGAGGGGACCGTCAATGGTCGAAAGGTTTCCTGCACCGAGCGTTGCGACAGGCTTGTAGTCGTAGCGGGTTGTCCCTGTTCCGCCGGTCATCAGCCGCAGCCGGCCGTAGGGATCGGGGACGCTCGGGTTGTCCGGGTCCATGTAGCTGAAGGTCACGTTCGGTGTAGCGGCCACGCTGTAGGTAGTGCTCGTGAGCCTGTTATCGATGGCGTAGCCGTAGGTCTTCGTCTGGTTCCGAGCGTCGGTGACCGACTTGAGCCGGCTGGTCGTGTTCTCGTAGACGAAGGTCTTGAAGGTCGCGTCGGCACGGGTCTCCTGGGTCACCCGTCCCTGGGCGTCCTGTTGCCAGGTCGTCGTGTTCCCGTTTCCGTCGCGGATCGCCTCCAGGCTCCCGCAGTTGCACCAGACGTACGTGGTCGTGCGACCCGCGGGGTCGCGTAGCGCCACCACGCGCCGCAAAGCATCGTAGAAGGTACGACTCCAGCGTCCCAGGCGATCACGTCGTTGCTCCGCGTCCAGACGGTTGTAGATCGTCTGCTCGTAGGTACCGTCCGGATAGGTGACTGTCGTGGGCCGGTCCAAGGCGTCGTACGCGGTCGAGATCGCGTAGCCTTCCGCGTCCGTGGCCCTCGACACCCGCCCGAAGCCGTCGTACTCGTAGGTGGTCGTTGCCCCCGTCGCAGGCCCGGTAATTGTCTGGACGCGCCCCGCTCCCGTGGGAGCGGTGTCGGCGTAGTAAGTGTAGGTGGTCGTCCGGTTCTCCGTGATCCCGGCCCTGGGAGGCGTCGTGACCGTTGCAATGCGCCACTGCGTGTCGTATGTGTAGGTCGTGGTCTGGCCCGCGGCGTCAGTGACGGTCAGCGGCTCGTGCTTCGCGTTGTAAGTGAAGCTCTGGACAAGGTCGTAGTTGGCGCCGTTCTTCTGCTCGACCCTCAGGAGGTCCATGCTGGAGCCGGTCGTGCAGACCGCATCGGCCACGTTGTTGGTGCCGTAGGTGTAGCGGGTCTCGCGGCCGAGGGGGTCGGTGGCCTTGCAGACTTTCCCAAGTGCGTTGTACTCGTGGCGGTAGATCTGCGAGGAGCCATCGTCCATGACCTTCCCGACCGCGCTCGGCGTGGCGTGGGAGCCAGCGTAGATCGCCTGCGACTGGCCCGGGTACTGGTAGAACATCCTCGTCGTCTCCAGGGGATTCTTCTCGTTCTCGATGACGCCGCCGGTTAGCGCCCCATCGGGTGTGTGAAGCCAGTGGGTCAGCTTGGCCTTGCGGTAGTCCCCCGGGTAGAGGGCGCTGGCCCGCTTGTCCCAGAAGAAGGTGTTTCGAGTCGTCTCGTACGCGCCGAAAGGATAGTAGTCGATCTGGAAGCCCGTGGGCACTTCGGCGGTCGGTACGGTCACAGGGAAGGCGGCGAGCTCGGATCCGGTCATGCCAAGAGTGGTGTCGTTGAGGTATTCGAGACGCTCCTTGGCGCCCAGGGGATCGGTGGCCTCCAACCAGATCTTGCCGTCCTGGCCCGGAGGATTGCCGGGCCGAGCCCCCCACTGGCCGGTGGAGAAGCTCGTGGTCCCGTAGGGCGTGGTCATGGAGTCTATGAAGTCGCCTGTGGTGTACGTGAACGACGATTCGATCCCAATGACGTCCGTAATCCGCTGGAGCCTTCCCGAGCCATCGTACTCGAACCGGGCGAAACGGCCGAAGGGGTCCGTGACCTTCGTGATCTTGAGGGCATCGCCCGGAAGCTCGTAGGAGAGCGTGGTGACCTGTCCAGGCGGCTCGAGGGCGTCGGTGATCTGGACGAGGCGCCAGCTCGCGTCATAGCTCAGGGTCACGCTGTTGCCCTGGGGGTCGGTCACCTGGGTCAGGAAGACCCTGCGCCCGACGGAGGGGGAGCCATCGGAGAGCGCGTAGGTCTCTACGGAGCCATCCGGCAGGCGGCGCTCATACTTGATCGGGCTGACTACTTTTCTCATGAGCTGAGCCCGGCCCTCGGGATGGTAGCCATAATCGCCATTGCCCAGATTGGTGGGGTAGGTCTCCTGCCCGCCGCCGCGGAGATAGACCTTGGTGGGCTGGGTCTGGCTGTTGGGGTCGTCTTCAACGTAGGACAGCCAGTTCGAGGTCCACTTGGGCCCCAGGTTCGAGTACGTGAAGGTCTGAGGTTGGAAGACCTCCCGCTGGTTGTAGGCGACCTGGAACTGGACGGCGGGTCCTCGGGGGGGATCGTAGCCGACCGGCGAGTCGACAATGTGGAGATTGACCAGCATGGTGTGGAAGCTGTAGACGGCCATGCGGCCGCCTGCCAGGCACACTCCGTTGGAGCAGCCCCCTCCGGCGTTTCCGCCACTCTGGTTGTCCGAGCATTTCTGGTTCTGGGGATTGTTCGCCGGCGTCAGACCCTTCCCCCAGACACTGCCGCCCTCGTCCAGAGGCACGGGCCGCCAGCCCGCGGGAAGGGTCCCCGCCCGGACGAGGGCATAGCCCGACGTTTCGCTGTCGAACGCTCGGCGGCTGACCCAGAGCTCCTCGCCGAAGGTCGGGTCCTGGATCAGGTAACGATCTCCCTCCGCCTTGACGAGCGCCGCAAAGTGACCGGCATTCCAGTGAATGAGCGCGGGGACGAGCACCTCTGCGTTGGCGCTGGTTCTCTGCGCCATCTGGAAATCGAGTCCCTGGGTCCGGGCGAGGTCGATCATCTGGGCGAGGCTCGTTCCATTGGAGGTCGACGGGTATTTGACGATCGCGGGGTCTCGCCTGTAGTTCGGCTTGCCGTAGGCAAGGATGCGGTCGATCGCGTAGGGGCCGCACTTGAAGGCCACCTCGGGGTGGTTGCGCATCAGCCAGAGGCCCTGACCCGCTTCCTCCAACATCTGCCCGGCGGAGCCTCCAATGTCACGCCCTTGAGCTTCGTCGAACAGAGCCTCCAGCCGTTCGTACCGGCCGAGGCGTCCGTTCAGCTCGGCCAGTTCGCCCACGGCGCGGTTGGCCACCGCGCGTCCGCGGGCGTCCTGTGCGCCTTTGGCTATGGCCCAGGCCTCCTCCCAGGCCGCGAGGGCCTTCGTGAAGTACCCGGTGTGGCGATACAGGATTCCGAGGTTGAGCTGGAGCGAGGCTCTCCATGGGGTCACGGCATGCGCCTCCAGGAACGCCTCGAAGGGCGCCGTCTGCTCGCCGCCGCCGTTCGCCCGGTAGGTGAGGATGGCGGTGGCCAGGGCCTGGTTCTCTTGCACTGAGGGTGTGCCCAGGACGGGAACCAAGGGTTCCGGGAAGGCGCGTGCGAAGAAAAGCTCGGACTCGGTGGGCTGCGCCGAGAAGGCCGGCTGCTCGGGAGGTGGAGAGACCTTCGGCACCGTCCGGTTGACCTTCGGTCCTTCGGGCGGCGCCTGGCGGCGGGGCGAGGCAAAGGCTTCGGTGGGCACGGCGATGAGGACCTGTCCCACTGCCAGCCACACGGCCACGAGCTTGACGATTCCGCCACGGTGCTCCTTCGATCCCGCGCTCCCTCCCGACACTCGCCTCGATCGCCTTGCTTGCTTCATGATCGCAATGCCTTACGGCACGCTCGAGATGAGCTGTGCGCCCGGCTCGGTCAGCGTGATCACGGGCGGCGTGTGGTCGTTCGGGTCCGACGGCGGGCACTGCCACCGGCTAGGGTCGAGGGGGAAACAATCAGTCCCGTCCGGCACCCCGTCCCCGTCGGTGTCGGGGTTCAGCGGGTCGGTGCCTTGGGCGACTTCGACGGTGTTCGGTACTCCGTCGCCGTCCATGTCGGGGTTGGAGCAACTGAGGCCGGCCGCGATCGCGGCCCCATCCGGAATCCCGTCGCCGTTCGTATCGGGGTTGAGGGGGTCGCAACCGAGGCGGATCTCGTCCTCGTTCGTGAGCCCGTCTCCGTCCGGGTCACCATCGGGCCAGCTCCGGTCCGAGGCCGAGAAGCCAGGGACGAGCCGCGGCGTGAAACGCTGGTCGTTGAGGGTGCTGCCATCGCCCAGTTCACCGTAGTAGTTGGAGCCCCAGGTCCAGACGCGCCCGTCTGTGGTAATGGCGACGGAGTGGCTGCCGGAGAGGGGACAACACGTGAGCAAGGTGCGTCCGGCCGCAACCTCCACCGTGTCCTCCAGCCAGACGGCCTGAACCGGGATCGTGCGCAGCCCCTGCGTACCGTCTCCCACTTCGCCCACGGCGTTGCCACCGACACCCCACACCGTGCCATCGGAGCGGAGAACGAGACTGTGAGCTGAGCCCGCGGAAAGCTGAACGATTTCGTTCAGACCGGCGAACGCCGGAGAAGGCCTGACCCGGGGGCTCGTCTGCGTGCTGTCGCCCAGCTGGCCATAGGCATTGTTCCCCATGCCCCAGAGGGTCCCGTCGGATTTGCGGAACAGGCTGTGGTATACGCCTGCACTCGCGAGGGTCACGTCCTGCGCGACCTGTACGGGGTCGTTCACGTTGACGGTCGTGCCGTCGCCGATCTCGCCAAAGGCGTTGTAGCCCCACGCCCACAGGCTGCCCACGCCGGTCCCATCCGTCTTGAGGGCCAGGTTGTGATATCCCGCGGCGGCGATCGCGGTGACCCCATTGAGATTCGGCACCTGGATGGCCCGGTTGACACCCGCACCGCCCCCGTTCCCGAGCTGCCCCCAGGCGTTGGCACCCCACGCCCAGAGCGTGCCATCGGACTTCAGGGCCAGGGAGTGCGTCTGGCCGGCCGCGATGGCGATTACGCTGGTCAGCGCCGCCCCGCCGGAGACCGTCACCTGTACGGCCCGAGGGCGGACCAGGAAAGACCCCCACGTCCCGTCACCGAGCTGTCCATCGACGTTCATCCCCCAGCCCCAGACGGTCCCATCACTCTTGAGGGCCAGCGAGTGATTACCGCCCACCGCGATCGCCGCCACGTCCGCGAGCACGTCTGCAGGACCGAGCACCTGGGCCGGGGTGCGCTGGTCAGGGTAACCGGGGCCCCCGCTCCCATTGCCGATCTGCGCCCAGAAGTTGGCTCCCCAAGCCCACACGTGGCCATCTGACGTGAGAACGACCGTGTGGTACTCCCCGGCGCCAACGCTCCCGACGATGTTGAAGTCGGCGACCGTCACTGGGCTGGGCGCCAACCCGTCCTTGTAGGCCTGTGCCTTCACCCGCATCGATCGGCCCACCACGAGCTGCGAGCCGGAAGTAATCGAGGAATCGTTCGTGGTCGGGTCATGTCCGTTCGTGGTGTAGTAGATGGTCGCGCCGGCGGTGGCAACGGAGACCGTCACCCCGATGCCCGCCGCGTAGGTGCCACTCCCGGGGCCGATGAGGGGCGCCGCGACCGCGGTGGACCCGATCGTGTAGTCCCCGCCCGAGGTGAGGCTCGGTGCAAAATCGGCCTTGAAAGCCTTCGCCTTGATGGTTGCGGAGGTTGCGACGGCCAGCGGCGCCGTGTAGACGAGGGACTTGGTCGTGGGATCCGTCCCGTCGAGGGTGTAGCGGATCGTCGCCGAGGGCGTGGAGCACGAGAGGGCGACGCTCTGCGCTCCCGAATAGCTGCCGGGAGGTGGTGTCAGGACCGGTGTTGCCACCGTGCCCTGGGCGACGAAATACGAAGCGGTCGTGATCGAGCTTGACGTCCACCCGCTCTTCATCCCGAGGACGCGCAAGGTGAGGGAGTGATCGACCAGCACTGAGGTCCCCACCGGGTCGGAAGCCGTCGGAGCCTGGCCGTTCGTCGTGAAGTGGAGGGCGGCCCCTGGCGTCAACGTAGAAAACGTCACCGTCTGCGGGCCTGCCAAGGTGCCGCCGGAGGGGGCCACGGTCGGGTTAGCGACGACCATGGTGTAGTCCATCGAGGCGACCGCGCTGTAACTCCACCCGGCTTTCCAGGCGCGGGCCTTGAGAGTGAGGGTCGAGTCCACGTGGACGCTGCCGCCGTTTGCGATCAAGGGACTTGTCAGCTCGGGAGTCTGGCCGTCAACCGTGTAGTGAATCTCGTCGGGTGGGCAGCCCGTGCAAGCAACCGTGATCGTGACGTCCTGGGGCGTGTTGTACGTGTAGCCAACCGGATTGAATCCCGGGCTCGGAACGGTCAGGGTATAGACCGCGGTTGCGGTATCGCTTGGTGGCAAGCCGCCACCGATCTTCCAGGCCTTCGCCTTGAGCGTTGTCGTCACCTGGATGGAGACCGGCTGAGTCGTGGCAGACGCGAGCGTGGGCTCGCTGCCATCGGTCGTGTAATGGATTTCGGTCGACGGAGTTGCGCAGGCGATGGTGACCGATTTTGTCGAGTTATAGGTTCCACCGATGGGGTTGAACGTGGGGCTCGCTACCGGAGCCGGGCCCAATGGGCCGACGAAGTCGATTTCGGCAAGGGTGGAGGACGAAGTGTTGAAGGCGGTGTCGACGAGGAGCGGATACTGCGGCGCCACGCCGCTCGTGCGGAGGAGGACGCCGTTCTGCCAGTACTTGACCGACCCCCCTTCGACTCCGACCCGAAGGCGATCGCCGGGGACATACGCTCCGAAGTCGCCCCAGTAAAGCTCGTTCTCGTAGATGATCACCCGACCGTCGCCCCTGAGGTCGATGCCAAAATCGATCTCCGCGCGCGTCTGGTTGGTGTCGCCGTTGCTGAGGCCGATCACCCTCTCCGTGTTGGTTTCCGTGGCGGTGAACTCGACGTAGCCGTCCCCAGAGGCCAGCGCCAGGGTCGAGGCGGCGCCCGAGTTTCCGAAGCCCGTGGCGGCGGTGTCGGTAAGGCCGTAGCCCTGGACAGCAACCCCCACGTCGTTCTTCCAGACGAGCCGGCCGAATTGAACCTCGCTCAACGTCCCTCCCGGTGTGTCGAGGGAGGTATCCACGGCCAGGGGGTAGGTCGGGCCGATCGCGCTCGTGTAGAAGACAACCCCGTTCTTTCGGTACTTGACCGTGCCGACCTGAACTTCCACCCGGAAGCGATCTCCCGTAGCGTAGGTCCCGAAGCTCCCCCGAAGGGTGCCGGACTCGTAGACCTGTACCGCTCCCGTGTCCGTGAGGCGGATCGCGAAGTCGATGTCGGCGTCGTCGTAGCCGGTGTCGCTGTGACCCAGGCCGCACATCCGGTTCGTGTTGGCCTCGATGGCCGAGAACTCCACGAAGCCGTCGCCGGAAGCGAAAGACGCGGTGGAGCCGGCACCCGCGTTCCAGCCTGCCGATCCGGTCTTCACCAAGGAGCTTCCGGAGGTGGAGACTCCGGAGGCGTTGGTCCAGATGAGATCGCTCACCACCACGTCGGCGAGGGTGCCCCCCGTGTCGTATAGCGAAGTGTCGGCTAGAAGCGGGAAGAAGGGAGTCGCGGAGCTGGTGAACAGGAGGCCGGCGTTCCGGTAGTACTTGACCACACCGGCGACCACCTCGACACGGAGGCGGTCGTTCGCGGCGTACGATCCGAAAAGGCCCATGGAGACGCCGCTCTCCTGGACCTCGACCGTGCCGTCCGCGTTCAGCACGATCGCGAAGTCGATGTCGACGAGGCTCTGGTCAGAATCGCCCCGTGACAGCCCAGCGGCCCGACGTTTGTTCGTCTCGGTGGCGGTGAATTCCAGGAACCCGTCGCCCCAGAGGATGCGCTGGGCGGCTACGGCGCCCGCGTTCCAGCCGGACGTACCCGTCTTTGTAATCGTGCGGTCGGCGATCGAGATTCCAACGTCGTTCTTGAAGACGCCCCGGCCGATGCGGACGTTCGTCAGCGTCGCACCGGTCGTGTTGAGCGCGGTGTCGACGAGGAGTGGGCATTTGGGCGACGAGGCGCTCGTGTAGAAGACGACGCCGTTCTGTCGGTAACGCACCATGCCAGAGGCCGTTTCGACCCTGAAGCGGTCGCCCGAGGCGTAGGATTGGCTGTTGCCCTTCGGGCTTCCGCCTTCGTACACGCGCGCCGTGCCAGTGGCCCCGTCGAGATAGATGCCGAAGTCGATGTCCGAGTAGTTCTGGTCCGTGTCGCCTTTGCTCAGCCCCAGGATTCGCGTGGTGTTGGTCTCGGTTGTGGTGAACTCGACGAACCCAGTTGCCGCGAGGCTTTGCACGGACACGGCGCCCGAGTTGTTCCAGCCGGTAGTCGTGTTCTTGCTGAGGCTGTTCCCCGTGACCAGCACGCCCGCGGCGCTTGTCCAGACCACGTCCTCGGTTTGAGAGGCAGCAATGCGTGGCGTGAGGACGAGCATGCCAAGCAGCGCACATCGCCCAATCTTGGGCAGGAAGGGACTCCTCGGGCGGCGCTTGGCCCACTGAGTGAAGCGCGAGTCCCTGTCCGTGCCTGCTCGCATTCTTCGTATTCGCTTTCTGCGTGAGTATGCGCGCTCGAGGTGGGGATGGCAATGCGGGCCGCCCCAAATTGGCGTAGTGTGATCCCTGAAAATTCGGGGGTGGGCACAGAGACGGCCGGCATCTGCTTCGCCGAATAGAGGACTGCCCCTGACCGCACCTTGCAGCCTGGCCTGATGGGCTACCGCGGCAGACCGACGACGACCGAACCTGCAACCCCGGGCGCAACCCGGAGGGGCTCTTGGGCAACCCTAATGTCGTGTAAAGTGTGGTGCGCCCAGGCTGACTCGAACAGCCGACCTACGGTTTAGGAAACCGTTGCTCTATCCTGCTGAGCTATGGGCGCGAAGGACACCAAAAGGTTACCACAGCCGCCGCGCGCCTTGCACCCAGGGCTCAGTATCGGATCAGGCTCAGGACCTCGCGTCCGGGCAGCTTCTCGCGGCCGTTCAGGAAGGTCAGCTCGACCAGGAAGGCGTACGCGGCTACCCTGGCTCCCAGGCGATCCACCAGGTCGCCCACGGCCCGCGCCGTGCCGCCGGTTGCGATCACGTCGTCCACGATGAGCACCCGATCGCCGCGCGTCAGGGCGTCCTCGTGGATCTCCAGGCTATCGGTTCCGTACTCGAGCTCGTAGGAAGCGCTGAGCGTCTTCGCGGGCAGCTTCCCGGGCTTGCGCACGGGGACGAAGCCGGCGTTGAGACGGCTGGCGAGCACGCCGCCCAGGATGAACCCGCGGCTCTCGATGGCCACCACTCTGTCCACGGGCCGGTCGCCGCAGACCACGGCCAGCAGGTCCATCGTGCGCCGGAAGAGCACCGGGTCCTTGAGCAGGGTGGTGATGTCCTTGAAGACGATCCCCTTCTTCGGGAAATCGGGGACGTCGCGGATGGCCGCCTTGAGGGCGTCGGCCTGGGCCTGGATGTCCATCGTTCTCCTACCGTATGTGAAAGCCCTGGTCTCCCCGGGGCGCGAGCGGTGCGCGGTCGAGGCCGGTCACTTGCGCGAAGGAGGGCCCCTGCCTCAGCCGGTCCTCAAGATCGTGCAGGGCCTCGTCCGACCCTTCGGCCACCACCTCGACGGAACCGTCCGTGCGGTTGCGGGCAAACCCCGTCACGCCCAGCGCCTCGGCCTGCTGCAAGACGAAATACCGATAGCCGACCCCTTGGACGCGGCCCTGGACGATGAAGCGAAACGTGGGCACCTCAGCCTTCCCAGGGGCGGGAGCCTACCACACCGGCCCCCTGCCGGGCCCCGCGCGTGGTCACGCCGGCCAGGCCTCCCGCCGCGACCCAGCCGGTCGACCAGGCCCACTGGAAGTTGAAGCCGCCGATCCGACCGTCCACGTCCAGGATCTCGCCCACGAGGTACAGCCCCGGGCAGCGGCGCGAAGCCATGGTACCCGGCTCGATCTCCGCGAGGGGCACGCCGCCCGCCGTCACCTCCGCGTAGTCGTAGCCGCGGCTCCCCTTGATGGGCAACGGCCACTCCAGCAGGCCGCGGACGAGCCGCCGCCGGTCCTCGCGGGTGAGTTGTCCGAGCCGGGTATTCCCGCAGACGCCGAGGCGGCCCGGGACGGCGGCCGCGACCGAGGCCGGAAGCCAGGCCGAGAGAGCGCCCTTCACCTGTCCCTGCGGGTTGGCCGCCGCCTGGGCGAGCAGCGCGTTCTCGATCTCCACGAACGACCGGCCCGGGAGGAGGCTCGCGGAAACCCGTGCCTCCCGGCCCTCCTCGAGGGCTCGATGCCAGAAGCGCGAAACGTCGAGCACGACCGGCCCGCTCACTCCGAAGTGCGTCCACAGAAGCGACCCGCGCCGGACCACCGGCCGCTCGCCTCCGACGTGAACGACCAGCTCGGCCTCGTGGGACACGCCGGCGAGGTCGGCGTGGAAGTCGCCTTCCAGGACCAGCGGGACGAGGGCGGGGGTTTGCGGAACCAGACGGTGGCCCAGGGCGACCGCCATGGCGTAGCCGCCGCCGTCGCTCCCCGTTTTCGGCAGCGATAGCCCGCCCGTGGCCAGCACCACCCGGGTCGCCTCGACCTCTTCCCGCGACGTCTCCAGGCGAAACCCCTGCTCGTCCCGGGCCACGCGAAGGACGCGCTGGCCGGCTCGCAGGTCCACGCCGCACCGGCGTGCCTCCCCCAGGAGCGCGTCGAGCACCGTGCGCGCGCGGTTCGAGTCCGGAAAGAGCCTTCCTCCGGCCTCCTCGTGCAGGGCCACCCCGATCTCGCGGAAGAAGGCGACCGCCTTGTCCGCCGGGAAGGCGCGGAGGATCCCGCGGACGACGCTCCGGTTGCCTCCCGCGAAGTCCTGCTCGATCACCACCCGGTTCGTCACGTTGCACCGGGCGCCGCCGCTCACCAGGATCTTGGCGCCCAGGCGCGCGGCCCCGTCGAAGGCGACGATGGGGCCCCTCACCCCTCGGCGGGCCGCGAAGATGGCCGTCGCCAGCCCGGCCGCCCCCGCCCCCACGATCGCGATCAAAATACGCGACGGGTCAGCCGTTCGAGGCTGAACTTCGCGGTGTCGGCCACGGCCATCACGGCCATGACGCCCGCTTGCACCGGATCCGTCACCACGAGGTCGGCCGCCTCGGGAACGCCGCCTGCCATGTTGAGGCTGATGACGAGAAGCCCCTGGGCCCGCACCTCGCGCACGGCCTGCTCGATGTCGCCGCCCATGAGCGAGCCCGCGAGCACGAGCGCGCGCGCCCGGGGCAGACGGATGACCGCCCGCACCGCCTCTGCGAGCGGCGCCTCCCCCACGAGAGGGATGGTGTCCACCGAGATGTGCTCGCCGCGGATGTTGTGGCGGTCCGCTTCGGAGATGGCCCCGATCGCCACCTGCCCCACCTGGGCCCCGCCCCCAATGATGATGATGCGTTTGCCGTAGATGCGCTGGAAGGTCTGCACCAGCTCCAGCCGCCGCACCACCGGCACCGCCCGCAGCTCCGCGGCGAGGGCGTCGGCTCCGCCGGGAACGTCGATCTCGAGATACAGCCGGCTCTCGTCGGGCCGCCGCGTCTCCAGGATCTCCACCGACGTGATGTCCCCCTGGTGCCGGCTGATGACACCGGTGAGCTGATGGAGGACGCCCGGACCGCTGTCGGTCTCGAGGGCCAGGCCGATCGTGCGCTCGTTCATGACCGAGGTCCCGCCTATGGGGGAGAGTTTGTCAGAGGCCAAGCTGCCCCGCAATGAAGCGCGGGCCCCCCTGCCGCCCCGCCCGAGTCCGGAAAGCGGTCCCGTTTCGGGAGCGGGGCCCCCGCGCGTGCTCGGACCACCGAAGCGGGCTCTCCCCGCAACGGCATCTTCCACTGCCGATCGGCCACCTAGCAATTGACATAAGAGGCAGGCGAGAGCTATACCCACTGATGCCGTGCAGCATCCCGTCTGGTACCTCTTCATCCATCAGCTTCCCCCGAAGCCGCTCTACCTGCGGGCGAAGGTCCGGCGGCTCCTCGCCCGGTCGGGCGCCCTGCCCCTGAAGGACTCGGTATACCTGCTGCCCGCGGGCGAGGAGCGTCTGCCGGAGCTCCGGCGAATCGCACACGAGGCAATCTCCGGGGGAGGCGAAGCCTACGTCTGTCGCGGGAGCTTCGTCGAGCGCCCGGGCCCCCGGGAGCTGGTGGCCGCCTTCCGGCGCGCCCGGAACGACGACTACCGCTCGCTGGTTGCGCAGCTCAGGGAGTGGACGGCGCGCCTCGATCGGCGTAGCGGTCCCTCCCCTCCGGAGGGCCCCCTGCGGCTCCGGCTGGCCCAGGCCAGGAAGACCCTGGAACGCATCCGCCGCGTCGATTTCTTCGAGGCTTCCCTCCGGCGCGAGGCCGAAGCGTCTGTGGTGCACCTCGAGGCTCGACTCCGAGAGCCGGCCGCGTCCGCCCGCGGCCGGCGGAAGAGTTTGGCCTCGGAGCTGGCCGGGCGCCCCTGGGTCACGCGCCGGGGGATCCAGGTCGACCGCATCGCCTCCGCCTGGTTGATCCGGCGCTTCATCGATCCCGACGCGCGCTTTCGGTTCATCGACCCGAGCCTCGAGGAGCCGCGACCGGCGGAGCTCCGCTTCGACATGGCGGATGGCGAGTTCACGCACGAGGACGACCGGTGCACGTTCGAGACCCTGGTGCGGCGCGCCGGCCTCAAGGCTCCTGCGCTCGACCGGGTCGCCGAGATCATCCACGACATCGACATCAAGGACGGCAAGTTCGGGCGGCCCGAGGCTCGCGGCGTCGAGCAACTTCTGCTCGGCATGCTGGCCGCGAACCCCGAAGACGAGCAGCGCCTGGACCGGGGGTTCGCCCTGCTGGACGATCTGTACCGATCGTTTGCTCGCCCCCCCCGAACGTCTTCTGGCCCCCGCCAGAGAAGCGGAAAGCCGGGCACGCAACAAGGAGGTTCCGCGTGACGTGCTGGGGTTGGGTTTCCTCGAGGAGAAGGGGATCGAGACCTGGATGTGGGCGACCACTTCGTGACCGGCACAACCGCTTCGGCAAGCGCGGGAACGAGGGCGGGGTCGAAGACTACCGGTGAACGCCGGTTTCGAGTACCGCGAGCAGTTGGGCCCCGAGGCCAGGGGGCAGTCCGTTCTGGTCTATCTCGCCCGGCGCTACCGCCATTCCACCGAGGCCGTGTGGCAGGCGCGGATCGCCGCGGGCGAGGTCCTGCTGGGAGGCGCCACGGCCGGGGCCACCGACGTTCTGCGGGCGGGGCAGTCCCTGGTCTGGCGCCGCCCGCCGTGGGAGGAGCCCCCCGTCCCCCTCGCCTTCGCGGTGCTCCATCGCGACGACCATCTCCTCGCCGTCGCCAAGCCCCGCGGCCTCCCCTCGATCCCGAACGGCGGCTTCCTGACCCACACGCTCCTCCATCTCGTGCGCCAGCGCTTCCCGGAGGCCGTGCCCATGCACCGGCTGGGACGCGGGACGTCGGGCCTCCTGCTGTTTACGCGCACGGCCGAGGCGCGCCGCGCCGTTTCCGCCGCGTGGCGCGACGGCGAGCTCGAGAAGGTGTATCGCGCGCTCGTGACCGGGGTCCCCGTCCGGTCCACGTTTTCCATCGAGTCCCCGATCGGCCTGGTCCCCCACCCCCGGCTGGGTCGCGTCCACGCGGCCTCGAGGCAGGGCAAGCCCGCGGTCACGCATGTTCGCGTGCTGGCGGAACGCAGCGGGAACGCCGTCGTGGAGGCGACGATACCGACCGGGAGGCCCCACCAGATCCGGATACACCTGGCCGCGGCGGGCCATCCTCTCGTCGGCGATCCCCTCTACGTCGCCGGCGGCGTGCCCGCTCCGGAGGCGGGCTTGCCGGGTGACCCGGGCTATCGGCTTCATGCGCACCGGCTGAGCCTCATCCATCCGGCCACCGGCCGCCGGCTCCAGCTCGAGTGCCCCTTGCCCGCCGCCCTGCGAAGCTCCGGCCCGGCCGGCTACGGTTAAGAGAAGAAAGCGAGTGGACTCATGGTTGAGACGCCGAATTCCCGACGGACGTTCCTGGCGGCCACGGCTGCTGCCGCGGTCGCCCCTTCCATTTCCTGGGCCACCCCGGCCGGGCCCCGCGGCCGGGCCCACCGCCTGAAGGTCGGCCTGGCTTCCTACTCCCTGCGCAAGCTCAGCCTCGACCAGGTGCTCGACGCCTGCAAGGACGCGGACATCGCCTACATCAACCTCAAGGACGTCCACCTGCCGATGACCGACCCGCCCGAGAAGATCGCGGCCACGCGAAGGAAGATCGAGGCGGCCGGGCTCACGATCATGGGCGGGGGCACCATCACCCTCAAGAACGACGAGGCGCAGGTCCGCAAGGCCTTCGAGTACGCGCGGGACGCGGGCTTTCCCCTCATCGTCGCCGCCCCCGAGCCCGCAGCCTTCGACGTCATCGAGAAGATGATCCAGGAGTTCGGGATCAAGGTCGCGATCCACAACCACGGCCCCGAGGACAGGTTCTTCCCGGCGCCCCAGGACGCGCTGCGGCGCCTGCAAGGCCGCGACAAGCGCTTCGGGCTCTGCATGGACGTCGGCCACGCGGCGCGAGCGGGAGCGGATCCCGTCAAGGCGGTGGACGAGTGCAAGGAGCGCCTCCTCGATCTTCACCTCAAGGACCTCAAGGACAAGACGGCGAAGGACAGCCAGACCGAGGTCGGCAAGGGCGCCCTGGACATCCCGGGAGTCTTCCGCGCTCTTCAGAAGATCGCCTTCACCGGACACGCGGGCCTCGAGTACGAGCTCAACCCCGACGACCCCCTCGTGGGAATGAAGGAGTCCTTCGCCTACATGCGAGGGGTTCTGGACGCGATCGAGAGTTGAAGGAGGGCAATGGCATGACGCGCTACAAAACGCCGTCCATCGTGACGTTCGCGCTGGTGGTCGCGGTCGGGGCAGCGGCTTCCCTGACGTCGGCGGCGGACAAGGCCGTGCTGCGCCTTCGGGCCTTCGCGGTGAACATGAGCGGCACCGGGGGTCCGGCCACCGGGGCCACCCTCGAGATCGTCATCGAGCGCTGGTCCACCGACGTGGAACGGGAAAAGCTGCGCGGCCTGCTCATCGAGAAGGGGTCGGACGCCCTGCTCAGGGCGCTGCAGGGCATCAAGCCCCGGGCCGGCTACATCCGGGGCTCCACGAGCCTGGGATGGGACGTCCAGTACGCGCGGGAGCAGCCCTCCGCGGATGGCGGCCGGCGGGTGATCCTCGCGACGGACCGTCCGATGAGCTACTGGGAGCTGAGCAACCGGCCTCGATCCGTCGAGTACGAGTTCACCCTGGCCGAGATCCGCTTGAGCAAGGACGGAAAGGGCGAGGGCAAGCTCGCGCCGGCCGCCAAGATCTCGTGGGACGCGGATACCCGCACCATCGAGATCGAGAATTACGGCATGGAACCGGTGCGGTTGGCCCAGGCTCAGGTCGAAGGCGCCAAGAAGTAGGCCGACGACGGCTCAGGAACGGTCCGGCTGCTCGGCTCGCTGCTTGATCGCCCGCAGCCACATCCTTCGGATGAGGGCGCTGCCGGGGTAGATCACCCGCCAGTAGGCGGCGAAGCCGCGGGTGGCCGCCTGGTCCGTGCCGATGACCCTCGTCTCGGTCGTCACGGTGGAGAGGCCATCGCCCGCCGCGATGCGAAAGTTCATGGCGACCTTCGCGTAGCCCGCTTCGCTGAAGGCGAGAAAGTCCGCCGCCTTCGGCGCCCGGATGCCCCGGGGACGGCCCAGGAGCGCGCCGATCACCAGCTCGCGGTCCGCCTCTTCCGCCAGGAGGACGAAGCCCGACCGTGTCGCGACCTCGAGGATGGGCTGGTCCGGCGGGGCCGCGAGGATGCTCTCGCGTCCCGGCCGGCCGAAGCGGGGCGAGCGGATCCAGGTGAGGGTCTGGAAGAAGCGGATGCGCGACCCCCATCACCGCTTCCCTCCGCTCGAAGTGCCCGGCCTGCACGGCGCGGAATCAGAGCATACCTCCCCCTTCCCGGCCAATTCCGGGTATCCGGACCACCCTGCGGTACGAATGATCCCCGGCCAGGCTCCTTATGGTCGTTCCCCCGCCGCATGATTGCGTCTCGGTTCGAGGTGCCGCGGCAGGGGGTTGCAAGCGCGTCAGGACCGCTGTTAGACTGGCTCACCATCAACTTACCAGGGCGTGCTCGAGGCATGCCGATCGTGACGGAGTCCCTCCAATCGATGAGGATACGATGATGAAGAAGACGGCTTTCGTGGTAGCGGCTTTGGCTCTCGGTGGGTTGGTCTCACCGGCCTCGGCGCAGATCATCGCCACCTCCATCCCCAAGGCGGGAGGGGCCGCGCCCGGCAAGGGGGCGGGCGCGGAAAAGCAGTTCGCGTTCCACATCCTGGGCGCCCCGATCGCCAAGTGGAAGATCAACGCGTTCGAGGAGGAGGGGGGGGCTTTCCTCGCCTCGAGCGCGAACCCCAACTCCAAGTTCCTGTTGGCGGGAGAGCTCGCGTTCTCGGCGCGGAGCGACGTCACCATCGGCCTCGGGGGTTGGTTCAACAAGGTCGGAAGCACCAACTACGACTTCGTGTTCCTGGACACGTCGGGGGCCGACATCCTCGGCCTCTCTGGCGTGCGCGTGGACGACTTGACCTACACCGAAGGTCACGTCAACGTGTTCTACAAGGACATCGGCCTTCAGCTCGGTCTCGTCCACAGCAAGGCGACGACCAGCGGCCTGACCATCAACGAGTTCTCCATCGGGGACCTCGTGCTCTCGAGGCCGGATCTCGTGAGCATCATCGGAGCCGCCGAGGTGAGTGCCATCGAGGCGGGAGCCGGAGTCGAGGTGAGCGCGACCGACTTCGACAGCTACCTGGTCTACAAAACGGGCTCCTCGAGGTTCAACCGCGACACCAAGGTGCCGTGGACGGTCTCGGCCGGCGCTGGCCTCTACCATTACCAGGCGACCTCCAAGACCGTGTTCTCGGGGTTCCTGACCGGGTCGGTGGACGTCTACAAGGGCCTCGGCCTCGACGTCTCGTTCTGGTACATCGGGAAGAGCAACTCCGAGAGCCAGAAGATCCTGGGAGTGGTCGACAACCTGAGCCGCTTCAGCGTGGGCATCGGCTATTCGTTCTCGCGCTGAAGGCTACCCCTTGGTGGGCTTCGCGGCGGCCTCGATGATCGTGTAGGCGGGGTTTTCCTTGACCCCGAGGGCCTTTGCCCGGGCCACCGCCTCGAGCGCCTCCTCCCGCTTGGCGGGCTTCTTCCCGCGCTGTTCGAAGAGGGCCACCGCCAGCTGGACGTAGAACGAACCCAGGGCCTCGTCGCGAAGCTGGTAGCGGCTGATGGCGTTGCGGCAGGCCTTCTCCGCGTCGCCGAAGCGGCCCATGATGTGCAGCACGGTGGAGAGCCCGTTGTAGGGGATGGCGCTTTCCGGGTTCAGGCTGGCCGCCATCCGGTAGGCCCGCTCGGCCTCGCCATAGCGCTTCTGCTGCCAGTGGACGTAGCCCAGGTTGCCGTAGGCGACCCCGAGCTTGGGGTCGAGCTTGACCCCCTTCTCGAACGAGGCCTTGCCGCCCGCGAGGTCCCCCGCGGCCACGAGGGTCAAACCCAGGGCGTTGTGGGCGAGGGCCAGGTTGGCATCGAGCTTCAAGGCCTTTTCGACGTAGGCCCGGGCCTGGGAGACCTTCTGCTTGTTGCTCCCTTCGACCCCCGCCATCATCGCGTTGCCGAGGACGGCATTCGCCAGGGCGTGCTCGGGATCCTCCTTGAGGGCGAGCTCTGCAAGCTTCTCCGCCTCCCGGAAGTCCTCGACCAGGAAGGTCCGATAGGCCGCGGCGGCCAGCTCCTGCGCCCTGGCCTTCCGGGCCTCTTCGGCCCTTCGCGCCTCCTCGGCAGCTTTCGCCGCCTGTTCTGCGGCCTTGGCCGCCGGGTCCGCCTTCGGGGCGGGCTCTGCGACTTTCGCCGGGGGTTCCGCGGGTTTCGACGGGGGCTGCTTGGGCTTCGGCGTGGGTTCCGGGACCTTCGGCGCGGGCGAAAGGGCCGGCTTGGCAGGTTCCCCACCGCGCGCGGCGGGTACGGTTGGTATCTCGCTCGGCAGGAAAAAGCTGATCTTCTTGCCGTTCTCCGTCGGGGGCGCAGGCACGGTCCGGCCGACGTGCCCCGCGGCGGCGACCGTGACCGCCAGCTTGGCTTCGGCCGGCAGGCCTTCGACCTTGAAGAAGCCGTCCTCGTCGGTCGTCACCTTCACCTCCTGGACCTTGTCCGGGCCAGGATCGGGGTGGACCAGTGAGCGCGCCGTGCCGGCGGGCACCACGACCGTCACCTGGGCGTCCTTGAGGGGCGCGCCGGAGCTGTTTTTCACCACGCCGTAGACCATTCGCGTGGGCAATGTCGGTCGCCGGTCGAGGGAAGCGACGGAGACCGGCAATCGTTCGCCCCGGACCAGGACGAAGGGTGGTCCCTCGAACTTCGTGTAGGGCGTCTGATCCCGGTTGCGATACTGGCGGACCGCCTGGGGCACGGACTCGTTCAGGTAGTCGATGAGGGACGTGAGGGTGATCTTTCCGCGGTTCGCCGCCTCGCCCGCGAGCCCCTTCTCGATGAAATAGGAGAAGAAGCCGCGACGCCGCTCCGTCCACTCGTAGGCGCTCTGTCCCTTGCTGCACGAGAGGAAGGTCGCCCGCACCCCGCTCTCCTTGGCGGGCTGCAGGGTGAAGGCGGCCTCGAAGCTCTCGTTGGCGATGTTGACCTTGCGCGAGCCCTTCAGCGGGTCGTTGCGGCAGGCATCGATCATCACCACCCGGTGGTTGGCCCGGATCGTCTCCAGCTCCTGCATCAGGGTGGTCGCGGCCAGGCTCGTGGCCTTGAGGGCGCCGGGGCCGGCGACGTCCGCGTCGTAGGTGAGCAGATACCGCTGGCCGTCGACTTCGACCCCGTGGCCCGCGAAGAAGAAGAGCAGCATGTCATCGGGCTGGGTCGCCTGCCGGATCTCCTCCAGCTTGGTGAGGATGGCCCGGGTGGTGGGCTTGACGGCGCTCTCGCTGGTGAGCAGGAAGACCTGCTTCTCCGGGAAGTCCGCGTACTTGACCAGGGTGTCGCGGATCGCCTGCGCGTCCCCCACCGCGCCCGCCAGGCGGTCGATGCTCGGGCTCTGGTACGAGTCGACCCCGATGATCACGGCCCAGCGCCCGCTTCCCGTCACCACCTCTCCGCCCGCCGCCTTGACGTGCTCGAGTCGGCGCTCCTGGGGTGGAGCCGCCCCGAAGGACGCGAGCAGCAGCGCGGCGGCGAGGGCCCCGCGGGCGGCCCCCCGGGGCCATGAGGTGATCCTGGCGGACATGCTTGGTCCGAGACTAGCGCGGCCGCTGGCCGAGCGCAAGGGGCCTTCGGGCGTGGTAGCATCTGGCTTCCGCCATGCGGCAACGTAACCACCGCGCCAGGCGGGGGTTGGTCGGTGATGCCGTGCGCCTGCGCCCGCCGAGTAGAAGATGAGCGAGACCGGCCTACTGCTCAAAGACCGCTACCGGATCGAGAAGGAGCTCGGCCGGGGCGGCATCGGTGTCGTGTACCTCGCCCGCGACGAGCAGCTCCACGCGCGGCAGGTGGTGGTCAAGGTCCTGCTCGACCGCTCCGAGGGCAGCGAATGGCTGCAGAAGAAGTTCCGCCAGGAGATCCAGGCCCTCGTGCGTATCGATCACCCCGGTGTCGTGGGCGCCCTCGACGCGGGGGAGATGCCCGACGGCAAGCCGTTCCTGGTCATGCAATTCGTGCAGGGGACCACCCTGCGGTCCCTGATGAAGGCGGGCACCCTGGACCTGGCGGGCATCGCCGTGGTCATCCGGCAGGTCGGCGCGGCTCTCACCGCCGCCCACGAGAAGGGCGTGCACCACCGGGACCTCAAGCCCGAGAACATCATGGTCCAGGACCTGGGCCACGACGAGATGCTCGTGAAGATCATCGACTTCGGCATCGCGACCGTGCGGGACCCCGCGGAGGAGGGGACCCGGCAGACGGAGATCGCGGGGTCGGTGCTCTACATGGCCCCCGAACAGCTCCTGGGGAAGCCCCAGGCCGCCACGGACACCTACGCCTTGGCGGTGATCGCCTACGAGATGCTCGCCGGGACACCGCCGTTCCGTCCCGACACGCCCTTCGAGCTGCTCGACATGCAGCGCAAGGGGGTCGGGCGAAAGCCCTCGGAAGCGCACCCCGGGCTGCCGCGGGGCGTGGACGAGCTGGTGCTGAGAAGCCTCTCCTTCGACGCCAAGGCCCGCCACGCGAGCGCCCGGGAGTTCGGCGAGGAGCTCGCCCGCGCCCTCACGGGAAACCCGAAGGCCACCGGGCCCGAGGCCGAGCCGCCCACGGTGCTCGTGGACCGCGCGCGCACCGCCGTCACGCCCCTCACCCAGACCCAACCCGGCCCCACCGTTCCGGCCCCCACCGCCGCTCCCGCTCCGGACCTGGAGATGGCCCACGTCCTCTTCATGGACATCGTGGGCTACTCGATGCTCCCGATGGACCACCAGCGGGAAGTGCTGGGGACGCTGCAGGGGATCATCCAGGCGACCGCGGAGTTCCGGCGCGCCCACTCGGTTCAGGAGCTGATCAGCCTGCCCACCGGCGACGGGATGGCGCTCGTGTTCTCCCGCGATCCCACCGCGCCCGTGCGCTGTGCCCTGGAGGTGGCCCAGGCGCTCAAGGCCCAACCGCAGATCCGGCTGCGCATGGGCATCCACACCGGGGCCGTCTACCGCGTGGCGGACATCAACGCGAACCTCAACGTCGCGGGAGGCGGCATCAACATCGCCCAGCGCGTGATGGACAGCGGCGACGCCGGCCACATCCTGGTCTCCCAGGCAGTGGCGGACGTGGTCGGCCAGCTCAGCCAGTGGTCCGGATCGCTGCACGACCTCGGTGAGCACCCGGTCAAGCACGGCGTGCGCATCCGGCTCTACAGCCTCCACACGCCGGAGTTCGGCAACCCCGCCCGTCCCTCCAAGCTGCGGACGGGCGAGAAAGAGCGCAGGCCACCGAGGCCCGAGCCGCGCGATCAACCCGGGCCGTCCCCCTCGCGCGCCCGGTGGCTGGCCGGCGGGGTCGTGGTGGTCCTCCTTTTCGGGGCGGGCGGGTATCTCCTGACCCACCGCAAGCCCGGGCCCGACGCGGGCTCCCCCTCGGTCAGCACGCTGGCCCCTGCGCCCGGGCCGACGCGCGAGCTAAGCTACTACCTGACGGTGCAAAAGTACCAGGGTGGCCAGCCCTACTCGAGTCCCTTCCGGATGGCGCGCGAGATGCTCTTCGGCCCGGACGACCGCCTGCGCGTCACGGTCACAAGCTCCCAGGCTGGCTGCATCTACATCGTGAACGAAGGCCCGGATCCGGGGAGCGGCCAGATCACCTACAACGTCCTCTACCCGCGGGCGGCGGGGGGCGTCGCCTCCGCGAATCTGGCCGAAGGCCAGGAGGTCCACATCCCGAGCCCCGATACGTACTTCAAGCTCGACCAGGCACGGGGCACGGAAAGCCTGTGGCTGATCTTCGCGGGGAAGGAGGTCCCGGAGCTGGAGGCGGTGAAGGGGCTGGCCAATCCCAACGACAAGGGCGTGGTCAAGGACCCGGCCCAGGTCGCAGGCGTGCGACGCGTGCTGGGGCGCTACTCTGCCGCCCGGCCGGAGGCGGTCCCGGACGAGACGACGAAGCGCACCCTGCTCAAGGCCAAGGGCGACCTGCTCGTGGGCCTGCTCAAGCTGGAGCACATGTGAGGTGCTTGTGAAACGGAGGACAGCCGTGCGAAGAAGCGGCCGGTGGCGGCTCGGTTTCCTGTCGGCGTGGGCGGTGGCCGTGCTCGGGACGGCGTCGCCGGGGGCCCCGCCGCCCCAGGAAGAGACGAAGCGCGAGAAAGGGACGCGTCAGCTCTGGGACGAAGCCTTCGTCGAGAGCCGACCGCGTCCGTCGCGGGCCAAGACCCCGGTCCCCGGCCCTCCACGGGCGCCGGCCCCGCCGGGCGACGCCTTCGTGGGCGTGACCCTCTGGCGCCTGCGGCCCGCCGGCGCCCAGGACGAGGCGCGCGGCGTGGTGGTGCCGGCGTCCGACCAGAAGTGGCTCCCCGAGCGGTCCGAGGTCGACGTGCCGCTCAAGGAGGGCCAGCGCGTCCGGCTCAGCATCGAGGTCTCGCGTCCGGGCTACCTCTACGTGATCGACCGCGAACGCTACGCCGACGGCCGCCTGGGCGAGCCTCAGCTCGTCTTCCCCACCCTCCGCCTCCGCGGCGGCGACAACGCCGTGCAGGCGGGCCGCGTGATCGAGGTGCCGGACCTTCGGGACTCTCCACCCTGCTTCACCCTGAAGCGCAGCCGTGCGGACCACGTCGGGGAGACTTTGCTGCTGCTGGTGACCCAGGAGCCGCTCGCCGGGATCACGATCGGACGCGAAGCGCAGGCCCTGTCGCGGCAGCAGGTCGAGGAGTGGGAGAAGGCCTGGAGCGTGCCCCACCGCAAGCTCGAGACCCCGGGCGGCGCCGGACGTGCCTACACGCCGGTCGAGCACGCGGCGGGCGAGAGCGCGACGCGCCTGCTCACCCGCGACGAGCCGCTGCCCCAGACGCTGTACCGGGTCGAAGGCAAGGGGGGGCAGCCCGTCCTGGTGAGCGTCGACCTGCGGATGATGGCGACGGAACGGTAGCTCCCGGGCGGTCTGGGGTCCGCCGCTCACCCGGCCCGAAATCCCGCCCCCCGCCGGTCCGACCGAGTCGCGTTCGCGATTACGCCCATTCCGGTCCCTGTTCCGAGGGAGATATCCACGGTCAGGGGTGGCGTCCCGCGAGCTTGAACACGTAGCTGATGTTAGCGCTCGCCAGCAGCTTGGCTCCGTTCTGGTCCAGACTCGAGATGGTGCGTCCCACCGCGCCCGCGAGGGACAGAGACGGTGAGAGGCGCACGAAGACCGAGCCGGTCGCGTCCAAGCGGGAACGGCCTAAACCCGCGAGGTCGCTGGTCTCGCTCGGGCTCGTCGCGTGCAAGTACGAGAGGGCTCCCGTGAGGGTTACGCGCGGGGACACCGCCCGCTCCAGGGCCCCGGCCAGGAAGACGGCACCACGGGAGAAGTACCCCGCAGTGGCGAACCCGCGCACGCGACCGTTCCCGGCCTGGACGCTCACGGGCAGGGCCCAATTGACGCGCGAGAGGCCAAGCGTCGTGTCCGACACCGAGGCTTCGCTCAAGACCTCCAGCACGGGGCCCGCGGCAAGCCCCACCAGATGGTGATTGGGGTCGACGACTTTCACCTTGCAGGCAAGGTAGGTGTTTCCGCGGCCGCTCGACTGGTAGCCGTCGTCGTAGCTCGCCCAGTAGTGAGGAAGGCTGCCGCTCAACTGCACCCGGCTCGACACGCCGACCGCGGCGTCGAACACGGGCGCGTCCGTCTCCCCTCCGTCCAGCGACTCCGACCGGCCGATGGACAGGCCGATCGTCGCGTCGCCGGGCGCGAGCGTATCCGCGTCGTCGAGCCACGAGGCCAGGACGATTGCGCTGGTCGGGCTTCCCGTACCCCCACCCACCGCGGGGACGGGCAACTCGGTCCGGCCGGCCGTTCCTCGACCGTGCCCCCCCGCGCCCGGAGGGAGGGGCGGCCGCTTGGACTGACCCGGTGGCGGGCCCTGCTGACCGAGCGCCGTCCTCGGGACCAGCAGCGCGCACAAAAGGGCGGCGCACGCACAGTCCCTCGCGAAATCCACTTGAGGGGTCTCCCCGCCCCTGAGACGGCGACTCCGGCCGCCCGCGTAGGGCGCCCCGAGCATCATACAGGCAGGCGTCCCCCGGAGGCGGTGAGGTGATCCCGATCACACAGGAGCATGGAGACAGCCCAAAGGCGAAATAAAGGCCGCCACGAGACGTAAATCCGGTCGTGGATGAGAGTTCTCTGCCCTACATCAATCGGAGGTACGATCATGCTTAGAGTCCGACGGCATCTTCTTTGGACGGTGCTCGCCGCGGCCTCCATGGCGGGCTGTGGTAGCAGCACCCCCACGGCGCCCTCTGGCGGCGACACCGCCGGCCCCACGGGCGCCGGCAGGGCCACGATCATGCTGCAAGACAGCCCGTTCAGCGACGCGAAGGCGGTGCTCGTCACCTTCTCCGAGGTGAGCGTCCACATGAGCGGCGGGGACTTCGTGACCCTTCCCTTCGCCTCAGGCGGGAGCAGCCGCACCTGCGACCTCAAGAAGCTCGTGGGCGCCCAGGACGTGCTGGGCACCGGTCCGCTGGCTCCCGGCCACTACACCCAGATCCGGCTCGTCGTCTCCGGTGCGGTCATCTACTTCGACAACGCCTCGAGCGGTACGCCATGCGCGACCACGATGGCAGCGCCCGCTGGCCGTAACGCGCCGGTAGACGTGCCCTCGGGCGACCTGAGGCTCAACCGGGAGTTCGATCTCACGACCGCGCAGACCACCATCACGCTCGACTTCGACGGCGACCGGTCCATCAAGCAAGCCGGCAACGGTAAGTACATGATGAATCCCGTCGTCTCGGTCGTGAGCGTGAAGTAGCGGGGATCCTCCACGCCCATGGGCCGCCACGTCTAGCGTAAGCGGGACATGGTCGAGGCTGGCTCTAAGGAGATAGGGGCCGGTCGCAGGCCCCACAGGACCGTACGAGGCTGGCCATTCGCCGGAGCATGGTGATGGTCCGGCCCGAGTCGTCCCAGACCGACGCGAAGACACGGGCGTCCCGCATGCTGCGATCCGCCTGACGGGCATCCTCCAGGAGGAGGTTGACGGCGGGCCCGATTTGCCGCGGGTTGACCTGGCCCGCGTCCGCCCGGCTGTGGAGACCGCGGCTCTGCACCGCGAAGTAGTGCAGCTCCCCCAGGAACTGCTGGCCGCGATGCGGGTAGTCCCCCACCTCCCGCAGCGCCCTCTCGTGGGCCCGGGTGGCGCTGCTGTCGACGTCCTGGGCGAGCTGGCGGAACTCCTGGAGGCGCGACCCCGACAGCGCCGTGACCACGTGAGGGGCGGGCACCTCGACGTCGCGTCCGGCCAGGAGCAGCCTCATCCGCTCCAGAACGTCCAGAATCGCCTCCCAGTTCTCGTAGGTACCCTCCAGGGCGTGGGCGGAGCGGATGCGGTCGCTGGCCTGGTGCGCGCGGGTCGTGAGATCCTCGACTTGCGCGGGCACTTCGAAGGGTAGGGTTGGCTTGTTGTCCACCAGCCGGTGCAAGGCGTCCGCGCTTCGCGCGAAGGAGCGGATCGACGCCAGAAACCTCGCTTCGGACGACGCTCCGTGCTGCACGTCGTTGATGGCACCCTCGAGCGCGCCTCGAGCGGTCTGGTCGAGGTGGAGGGCCAGGACGCGCAGGGTCTGGTAGCGCTGACCCTCGAGGGGGCCGTCTTCAGTCCCGTATGGGGTCTCTGCCGACCCCGCTTGCAAGGACGCGCCGAGCACGATGCCCCCGGCCGCGGTGGCCACCAACAGCAAGGTCTTTGCTCTCATCGACGTTCTCCTCTTCAAGCCCCGATACACGCCATGGTCCGGGCTGAGGGCGCAAAGCCGCCTTGCGGCTCCCCCGCGGGGAGCCGCAAGGGCCCGTGGCATCAGTACATGTCGCCGCCCGCCCCCATCCCGGCCGAGCTCTTCTCCCCCTTGGCTTCCGGGATCTCACAGATGATGGCCTCGGTGGTGAGCAGCAGCGACGCGATGGACGCCGCGTTCTGCAAGGCGTAGCGCACGACCTTGGTCGGGTCGATCACGCCCGCCTCCACGAGGTTCTCGTAGGTGTCGGTCAGGGCGTTGAAGCCCTCATCCGCCTTCATCTCCCGGACCCTGCCCAGGACCACGGCTCCCTCGTGGCCGGCGTTGCCCGCGATCTGGCGCAGGGGCTCCTCCAGGGCGCGCCTGATGATGCCGACGCCCACCGCCTCGTCGCCTTTGGCCTTGATGGCCTCCACCGCCTTGACGCAGCGCAGGAGCGCGACGCCGCCGCCCGCCACGATTCCCTCCTCGACCGCGGCCTTGGTGGCGTGCATCGCGTCCTCGACCCGGGCCTTCTTCTCCTTCATCTCGGTCTCGGTGGCCGCACCGACCTTGATCACGGCCACGCCTCCGACCAGCTTGGCCAGCCGCTCCTGCAGCTTCTCGCGGTCGTAGTCGGAGGTCGTCTCCTCGGCCTGGGTCCGGAGCTGCTTGACCCGGCCTTCGATGTCCTTCTTCTTGCCCGCGCCCTCGACGATCGTCGTGTTGTCCTTGTCGATGGTGATCTTCTTGGCCTTGCCGAGGTCATCGAGCTTGAGGTTCTCGAGCTTGATCCCGAGGTCCTCGGTGATGGCCTTGCCGCCGGTGAGGATCGCGATGTCCTCCAGCATGGCCTTGCGGCGGTCGCCGTAGCCGGGGGCCTTCACCGCGGCCACGTGCAGGGTGCCGCGCAGCTTGTTCACGACCAGGGTGGCCAGGGCCTCGCCTTCCAGGTCCTCGGCGACGATGAGGAGGGGCTGGCCGACCTTCGCGACCTGCTCCAGGACGGGGAGGAGATCCTTCATGCCGGAGATCTTCTTCTCGTGGATCAGGACGAGGGCGTTCTCCAGCACGCACTCCATCCGTTCGGGATCGGTCACGAAGTAGGGGGAGAGGTAGCCGCGGTCGAACTGCATGCCTTCCACGACCTCCAGCGAGGTCTCCATGGACTTCGCTTCCTCGACGGTGATGACCCCGTCCTTGCCGACCTTCTCCATCGCCTCGGCGATGATGTTCCCGATCGTATCGTCGTTGTTCGCGGAGATGGTGCCCACCTGCGCGATCATCTTGCCCTTGACCGGCTTGCTGAGCTTCTTCAGCTCCTCGGTGACGGCCGCGACGGCGGTCTCGATCCCCCGCTTCAGCTCCATCGGGTTCGCGCCCGCGGTGACGTTCTTGCTCCCCTCTCGGTAGATGGCCTGAGCGAGGATGGTGGCGGTGGTGGTTCCGTCGCCCGCCACATCGGAGGTCTTGCTCGCGACCTCCTTCACCATTTGCGCCCCCATGTTCTCCAGGGGTTCCTTGAGCTCGATCTCCTTCGCCACCGTCACTCCGTCCTTGGTGATCAAGGGCGAACCGAACTTCTTGTCGAGGACGACGTTGCGGCCCTTGGGGCCGAGCGTCACCTTGACGGCGTCCGCCAGACGGTTGACCCCGCGGAGGATCGACTGCCGGGACTCGTCACCGTACGTGATCTGCTTCGCCATGTTCTTGCCTGCTTCCTCAGTGTTTTCTTGGGACGACTAAGCCAGCACCGCCAGGACTTCGTCCTCGCGGAGGATCAGGACATCCTCACCATCGATCTTGATCTCGGTCCCGGTGTACTTTCCGAACAGGATCTTGTCGCCCACCTTGACGTCCAGGGCGATCTTGGTGCCGTTCTCGAGGATCTTGCCGTTCCCGACGGCCAGGACCTCGCCCTCCTGGGGCTTCTCCTTGGCGGTGTCGGGAATGATGATCCCGCCCTTCGCCGTTTCCTTCTCCTCGATGCGGCGGACGACCATGCGATCGTGAAGCGGACGTACTTTCATGTCTGTCTCCTTTTGATCAAGTGGGTGCTACCGGACCTCCGGCGGAATCGAGGCCGCTTCGGAAGGCGTCAGCCGCGAGAGGTCGCAATAGCCGCGGCGATTGAGGCACGCCGCGTAGTTGCGCACACGCTCGGCGCTGCTCATGGCTTGGGCTTCCGACCGACTGAGCAGGGAGGGAAGGCATACGGAATCAACATGGAGGCGACCCAGACGACCGAGAGGGCCGCGGCCAACGGCGCGACTAACGGAAAGACACTGAGCCGGCGACTCGACACGGAGTCCTTCATGGAGGTCTTCCTTCCAGCGATTCAGAACTGCTTTGGTGAGCTGTCGGGAGACGGGACTGCGTCGACAGCGCTCAGGAAAGCGGACTACGAGCCGATCATGTTACGCCTGCTCCGCCGATAACGCAAGCACAAACTGGAGGCCGTCCAACGAGAGCGTAGAGGAGTCAGCGCCGATTTGCCTTGACTTCCCGCGTTTCGGGTCTAACGTGAGTGTTGCCGACAAACGTCCCAAGGTGACAGGCGGGGTCGGGATCCCGTGCCCGTCACCCGCGGTGCCGTCCCCTCGCCCTCGGCGTACATGGGGACCTCGATTCCATCAAAGGCGATTGTACCAAATGAACAGGATACCCTCATTGCGTCTCTACGTCGCGGCCGCAGGCCTGTTGGCGCTGCTCCTGACCCCGGCCACGCTTCTCGCCCAGACGAAGACGGGCGAGCTCACGATCACCACCTCGTCGAAGCCGGCCCTGGCCCTCTTCCAGCAAGCCCGCGAGAAGATGGACAACCTCGAGACCGCCACGGCGGCCTCCCTGCTGGACGAGGCCATCCAGAAGGACCCCAACTTTGCCATGGCGTACGCCTACCGTGCCTTCGTGGGAGGCGGCTTCAACGTCCTCCGCCAAAACCTGGACAAGGCGGTCGTCCTCGCTGACAAGGTGTCGCCGGGCGAGCGGCTCTGGATCCTGGCCCAGCAGGCCCGGTCCGACGGGAACCTGCCGAAGGCCAAGACGCATGGCGACGAGCTGCTGAACCTCTATCCGAACGACAAGCGGGTCGCGCAGCTCGCGGGGAACTTCCTCGGCGACTCTCCGGCGGACCTCGGCGCCGCTCTCCGACACTACGAAAAGGCGGCCACTCTGGACGCCCGGTTCGCCTCCGCCTATAACGGGATCGGCTACGCCCAGTTCCGGCTCGGCGATTACACGGCGGCCGAAGCGGCGTTCAAGCAGTACATCGCCCTGCGCCCGGACTCTCCCAACCCCTACGACTCCTACGCCGAGCTTCTCATGAAGATGGGCCGCTACGACGACTCCATCGCGCAGTACCAGAAGGCGCTGGAGAAGGATCCCCAGTTCAGCAGCGCGCTGGCCGGGATCGGCCACAACGACGTGTTCAAGGGGGACTTCGCCCAGGGCCGCCAGTCCTACCAGCGTGAGTTCGATCAGTCGCCGAACGTCAGCGGCAAGACGGGCTCGCTCTTCTGGACCTCGACCTCCTACGTCCATGAGGGCAACGTGGTGGAAGCCCTGAGGGCGATCGAGCAGCAGCGTGTCTTCGCGGAGAAGGAGAACCTCGTCCCGACCGTGATCGGGACCCACGAGCAGGCTGCCTTCATCCTGGCCGAGTCGGGCGACCTCGCGGGCTCGGTCAAGCACATCGACGCCGCGTCGCGGTTGGTGGAAGAGTCGACGCTCCCCACCGCCACCAAGGAAGCGGCCCGCCTGCGGATGATGCTGGCGCGCACGCGCATCCTCACCGCGGTCCACGAGTTCGACTCGGCCAAGGCCCTGGTCGTGAAGTGCCAGGCCATGGTGGACGCCAGCCGGAATCCCGCCGAGGAGCGGGCCCTTCAAGGCGTCTTCGGCATGCTCGAGCTCGAGCAGGGCCACAATGACCAGGCCCTGGCTCACTTCGCCAAGGCCGACCCGGAGAGTGCGTACGATCTCTTCTACACGGCCGTCGCGCAGGAACGGAAGGGCGACCAGGCCGAGGCGGCCAGGTTGTACGCTAAAGTAGCCACCTGGAACCAGAACGACCTGGGCTATGCCCTGGTGCGCGCAAGGGCGCGCGCCAAGAAGTCGTAGACGACGCGAACCCGACCCCGCCCCGCAAGGGGCGGGGTCACCGCGTTTCCTCAACGAGGAGGATCGAATGGCCCTACCGCCCATCTACGACCCCGAAACCGTGGCCCCCATGTGGCAGGAGCTCGCCGCGGTCGGGGTCGAACCGCTGACTACCCCCGAGCAAGTAGACCAGCTCCTGGGAGCCCGCTCCGGGAGCGCTCTCGTCATCGTGAACTCCGTTTGCGGCTGCGCGGCCGGGCAGGCTCGCCCCGGTGTGATGCTCGCCCTCCAGAACTCGGTGATCCCGAACCGCTACGTCACGGTCTTTGCCGGAGTCGATCGCGACGCGGTGGAGCGCGCCCGGGAGTACATGACGGGCTATCCCCCCTCGTCGCCCTCCATCGGCCTCTTCAAAGATGGGAAGCTGGTCTTCATGCTCCACCGCTCCGACCTTCAGCAGATGAACGAGCAGCAGGTCTCAGGGGCACTGCGGAAGGCCTTCGACGAGCACTGCACCAGGCCCGGCCCTTCGATCGACCCGGAGAAGTTCAAGCAGATCCTGCCGTACCGGGGCTGCGGCTCGCAGATTCCTCTGATGGGTGGGCGCTAGTCATTCATCGACCCCCCACCCTGTCTCTCCACGGCTCCGCGTCTCCTTCGCCGCGCGACGCTTGTTTTCGCGGCAACCCCAGAGCAAACTGAGCCTTCCGGCGACGGGCGCCCGCCTGCCCAGCACGCGGCCGGAGAGACCCCGCGCGGGGAGGACATTGAAAGCATCGTTCGGCCTGCTCGGGAGCCGCGCTCCGCGGAGGGCCGAGAAGCCCCTCCGCGACGAGCTTCTGAGCATCGAACGACTGGAAGAGAGGGCGAGAGCCCTCGCGGCCAGGTTCACCCTCGACCCGAACCCCCGGCGGGCGTCGCGGAACGTCCTGCCCCGCTTCGACGACAACGCCCGCGTCCTGCGCGAGGCCTATCTCACCATGGCCGACGACGTGCACCGGGGCGAGTTCGTCACCCCCGCGGCGGAATGGCTCCTCGACAACTTCCATCTCGTGGCCTCCGAGGTCCTGGGCGTACGTCGGAACCTCCCGCCCGGCTACTACCGCGAGCTGCCCAAGCTCGCTCTGCGGGAGCTCGCGGGCGACGCCCGCGTCTACGCCATGGCGGTGGAGCTCATCCGTCACAGCGACAGTCGCCTGGACCGGCAGCAGCTCGTGCGCTTCATGAACAGCTACCAGGCCGTGGCCCCCTTGACGATCGGCGAGCTGTGGGCCTGGCCCAGCATGCTGAAGCTGGCCCTCATCGAGAACCTGAGGCGGCTCGCGGAGGAGACCCTCGAGGCCCGCGAGGCCGTGCGGGCGGCCGACGCCTACGTGGCCGGGATCGACGCCGCCCACGGGAGGCCGCCGCCCCTGCCCAAGGACCTCCACCCGGGTTATGTCCTTCAGCTGCTCCAACGCCTGCGCGAGTACGGCCCCCGCCTTTCCGCCGTCCGCGCCGGCGTCGACACCCACCTCTCCGCCCAGGAGATGACCTCCGAGGACGCCATCCGGAGTGAGCATCAGCGCCAGGCCGCGGCCCAGGTTTCCGTGGCGAACGCCATCACGAGCCTCCGGTTCTGCGCAACCCTCGACTGGAGCCAGTACTTCGAGACGGTCAGCCTGATCGAGCGCGTGTTGCAGCGCGACCCGGCCGGGGCCTACGGGAGCATGGACTTCCTGAGCCGCGACCGCTACCGCCAGGCGGTGGAGGAGTTGGCCGAGCCCACCGGAGAAGCGCAGCTACGCGTGGCTCTGCGGGCGGTCGAGAGCGCTCGCCAGGCCACGGAGAGCGGGCAGGTGGCGGATCGCGCCGCTCACGTCGGCCACCACCTCATCGGTAAGGGCCGTCCCGGCCTCGAGACCGACGTCGCCTATCGTCCACGCCTCGGCCGGCGGGCGCGGCGTTTCCTCTTCGCGCAGGCCACCGCCGTCTATCTCGGGTTGATCGGGCTCGTGACGGCCCTCCTGCTGAGCCTCGGGCTCAGCTACCTCCACGGGCAGGGCGCGTCACCCTGGGTGTGGGCAGGCGCCGCGTTGCTCCTGTTGCTGCCGGCCAGCGAGGTGGCGATCGCCGTCGTCCAGCGCCTGACCGCCCGCTGGGCGCCGCCGCGACGCCTCCCCCGCCTCGAGTTCCCCGCGGGAATCCCGGACGACGCCCGGACCATGGTGGTCGTGCCCACCCTGCTCACGAGCGTGCCCGCGGTGACCGGGCTACTCGAGCACCTCGAGGTGCTGGCTCTCGGGAACCTCGACCCGCGCATCCACTTCGCGATCCTCAGCGACTTCGTCGACGCCCCCGCCCGCGAGATGCCGGAGGACGAGGCGATCCTCGAGGCCGCCCGTGCGGGCATCGAGGCCCTGAATGCCCGCTTCGGCGAGGGGCGCACGGATCTGTTCTACCTGTTCCATCGCGCGCGACAGTGGAACCCGAGGGAGAGCGTGTGGATGGGCTGGGAGCGCAAGCGGGGGAAGCTCGAGGAATGGAACCGCCTGGCGCGTGGAGCCACGGACACGAGCTTCTCCGTGCAGGTCGGTGACGTGGAGATCCTCCCCCGCGTGCGATACTGCCTCACCCTCGACTCCGACACGCGCCTGCCGCGAGACGCCGCGAAGAAGCTGATCGGCATCATCGCTCACCCCTTGAACCGCCCCTACTTCGACGTCCACCTCGGCCGCGTCACCGAGGGCTACGGGATCCTGCAGCCCCGGGTCAGCGTGACCATGGCCAGCGCCGCCGGCTCGCTCTTCGCCCGCCTCTACGCCGGCCACACCGGAGTCGACCCCTACACCACCGCGGTGTCGGACACCTACCAGGACCTGTTCGGGGAGGGGATCTTCACGGGCAAGGGGCTCTACGACGTGGACGCGTTCATGGCCGCCCTCGACGGGCGCGTGCCCGAGAACGCCCTTCTCTCCCACGACCTCTTCGAAGGGGTCTACGCCCGCACGGCGCTCGTCACGGACGTGGAGGTGGTGGACGACTATCCCGCGAGCGTCCTCGTCCACGCGCGGCGCCAGCATCGTTGGGTACGTGGCGATTGGCAGATCCTCTGGTGGCTGTTCCCCTGGGTGCCAACCCGCTCGGGCCTGACGCGCAACCGCCTGCCCCTCATCTCGCGGTGGAAGATCTTCGACAACCTGAGGCGCAGCCTCGTGGCCCCCGCGACCGTCGCCCTGCTCCTTCTGGTCTGGGCGCTCCTGCCGGGAAGCCCGGCGGTCTGGACGGCCGCCATCCTGGCCGCGGTCGCCTTTCCCCTTTATCCGCTGCTCCTGGAGGCCGCCTCTGGCCCCTGGCCACAACAGCCGTGGCGCGTCTTCCTGCGCGCCGTGTGGGAGGACGGGAAGACCGGCCTCGCCCAGGCATCGCTGCAGGTCACGTTCCTGGCCAGCCAGGCTTACGAGCGGGCCCACGCGATCGTCCTGACCCTCGTTCGTCTGGGGGCGACCCAGCGCCGCCTGCTGGAGTGGGAGACGGCCGCGGCCAGCGCGGCCCGAGGGGCCGGCCTGGCGAGGCGAACGAGCGCGCGCCAGTTCCTGGTCGAGATGATCGCGAGCCCGGTGATCGCGCTCATGGGCCTCCTCCTGATCGGGATGGCGCGCCCGGAAGCCCTCCTCACGGCCGTCCCGGTCCTCACCTTGTGGGTGGCCGCGCCGCTGATCGCGCATGCCCTGAGCCGGCCCGTGCTACCGAGGCGTGTCGAGCCAGGGAAAGAGGACGGCCAGTTCCTCCGTCTCATCGCCCGCAACACGTGGCGATACTTCGAGGCGTTCATGGGCCCGGAGGACCACGCTCTGCCCCCGGACAACTTCCAGGAGACACCGGCACCCCGGATCGCCCACCGGACCTCGCCCACGAACATCGGCATGGGGCTCGTCGCGGCCTTGGCCGCCCACGATCTGGGCTTCATCGGGACGGACGATCTCGCCTCCCGGATCGACGCCACCCTCACCACCATGGAAGGCCTCGAACGCTTCGAGGGCCACCTGCTCAACTGGTACGACACGCAGAGCCTGGCCCCCCTCCCGCCGCGCTACGTTTCCACCGTCGACAGCGGCAACCTCGCCGGGGCTCTCATGACCCTGGCGGAAGGCCTGCGCCAGCTGAGCCTGCCCGACCTCGCGCGGCGCGCGGCCGCGTTCGCAGACGGGATGAGCTTCCGGTTCCTCTACGACCCGCAGCGCCGGATCCTCTCCATCGGCTATCGTCTCGCCGACGACGCGGGGCCGGGCCGTCTGGATTCCTCCTACTACGACCTCCTGGCCTCGGAGGCGCGCCTGGCGAGCTTCGTCGGCATCGCCAAGGGCGACCTCCCGGAAGCGCACTGGTTCCACCTGGGACGGCTCGTCACCAGCGTCGACGGGACGCCCGCCCTGCTGTCGTGGAGCGCCACCCTGTTCGAGTACCTGACGCCGCTCCTCTTCATGAAGGGCTATCCGGAGACCCTGCTCGACCAGACGTGCCGGATGGCCGTGCGGCGGCAGATCGAGTACGCGACGGATCGCGGCGTGCCCTGGGGGATCTCGGAGTCCGCCTACAACCTCGTGGACCGGCACGACAACTATCAGTACAAGGCCTTCGGGGTCCCCGGTCTCGGCCTGAAGCGAGGCCTGGGGGACGAGCTGGTGGTCGCTCCCTACGCCACCGCGCTGGCCGCCATGCTCGACCCGTCCGAGGCCGCCCGCAACCTGCGGCGCTTGGCCGCGGAAGGACTCGAGGGTGCGTACGGCTACTACGAGTCCATCGACTATACGCACGGGAAAGCCGACGAGCCCGGGAGCGCCGGGAGAAGAGCGAGCCTCTCCCAGGGAACGGTCGTGCGGGCGTTCATGGCCCATCACCAGGGAATGACCCTGGTGTCTCTCGCCAACGCCCTCCTCGGCGATCCCATGGTGAAGCGCTTCCATGCCGACCCGCGCGTGCAGGCCACGGAGCTGCTGTTGCAGGAGCGGGTCCCCCGCCAGGCCCCCATCACCCAGCCGCGACCGGTCGAAGAGACCCGCCGGGCGGGCCCGGTGCCCGCGGTCGCGATTCGCCGCTTCCGGTCGCCGCATACGCGGTTCCCTCACGCGCAGTTCCTGTCGAACGGCAACTACACCGCGGTCGTGACGAACGCAGGAGGAGGCGCCAGCTTCTGTCGGGGCCGCGCGGTGACGAGGCACCGCGAGGATCCCACCCGCGACCCGGGAAGCCAGTTCCTCTACTTGCGCGACGTGCGGAGCGGCTCCGTGTGGTCCCCCACCTTCCACCCCACCTCGAAGGAGCCGGAGGACTACCTGGTCTCGTTCCTCGCGGAGAAGGCGACCTTTCACCGCCGCGACGACGACATCGCCACCCAGCTCGACATCGCGGTCTCGACCGAGGACGACGTCGAGGTGCGCCGGCTGGCGGTGACCAACCACAGCGATCGTCCCCGCGAGATCGAGGTCACCAGCTATGCCGAGATCGTCCTCGCCCCGTCGGCCGACGATCTGGCCCACCCGGCCTTCGGGAAGCTGTTCGTGGAAACGGAATGCCTTCCTGAGAGCGCCGCCCTCCTCTGCCACCGGCGGCCACGCGCCCCGGACGAGCCAGGGGCGTGGGCGGTTCACGTCCTGAGCCTCGAAGGCCGGACGCAGGGGCCGGTGGAGTGGGAGACCGACCGCGCGCGCTTCCTGGGTCGGGGGCGCGGTCCCGAGAACCCACAGGCCCTGGACGGACGCACCCTCTCCGGCACGACCGGGTTCGTGCTCGATCCTGTCGTCAGCCTCCGCCAACGCATCCGCCTGGCACCGGGCGGCTTCATCAGGCTGTCCCTTGCCACCGGGATGGCGCCCTCCCGGGAGACGGCGGTGGCCCTCGCCCAGCGCTACCACGAGCCGAGCGCGGCCGCGCGGACCTTCGCCCTCGCCTTCGCGCACGCGCAGAGCGGCCTCCGGCATCTCGGTATCTCGAGCGACCAGGCCATGCTCTTCGAACGCCTGGCCTCGCGGGTGCTGTACGCCGACGGATCGCTCCGCGCGAGCCCGGAGCTTCTGGCCCGGAGCACGCTCGGCCAGGAAGGTCTCTGGCCGCACGGCATCTCGGGCGATCTCCCCATCCTCCTGGTGCGGGTGGTCGAGGAGGACGACCTGCCGCTCGTGCGCCAGGTCCTGCAGGCGCAGGAGTACTGGCGCCTGAAGGGGCTGAGCGCCGACGTCGTGATCCTCAACGAGCACCCCGTGAGCTATCTCGACGAGATGCACGCACAGCTCACGGCCCTCCTGGACAATGGACCCTGGAGGACGTGGAAGCACCGGCCCGGCGGGGCGTACCTGCTGCGGGGGGACCGCATGGCGGAAGCCGAGCGCATCCTCCTCGCCGGTGTGGCACGCGCCGTGCTGAGCGGCGAGCGGGGTGAGCTGGCCAACCAGCTCGACCGGCTCGATCCCGAGTGGCCGGAACCGGGGGAAATAGCGCCCTCCGCGGAGCCGAGGTCCGCCGCCGCGTCGCCGGCGGAGGTAGCCGTGCCTCCGCTCGCCCTGGCCAACGGAATGGGCGGCTTCGCCGACGACGGACGCGACTACGTGATCATCCTCGAAGCGGACCAGGAGACGCCCTTGCCCTGGGCCAACGTCATGGCCAACCCCGCGTTCGGGACGGTGGTGACGGCCTCGGGCTCGGCCTACACGTGGTCGGAGAACAGCCGCGAGAACCGCCTCACGCCCTTCGCGAACGACCCCGTGACCGACCCCACGGCCGAGGCGCTCTTCGTCCGCGACGACGAGACGGGAGAGGCGTGGTCGCCCACGCCGGGCCCCATGCCCCGTACGGGTGCGGACGGTCGCTTCGTGATCCGGCATTGCGCCGGGCGCACGCGCTTCGCTCGCGTAGCGCACGGCCTGCGCCACGACCTGGACCTGTTCGTGGACCCGAAGGACCCGGTGAAGTTCTCCCTGCTCACGCTCACGAACGAGAGTGGAAGGGCGCGCCGCCTGAGCGTGTTCGCCTACAACGAGTGGGTCCTGGGGCCGCCGCGAGCCGGCCAGAACACGCACGTGGTGACCGAGCTCGACCCCCCGACGGGGGCGATCCTGGCCCGGAACGCCTACAACCAGGAGTTCGCGGGACGCGTGGCCTTCGCGCAGGCGAGCGAAGGAGCGCGCTCGGCAACGGGAGACCGCTTGTCGTTCCTGGGTCGCAACGGGTCCTTGGCGCGGCCGGCGGCCCTTCGCCGGGAAGCGCTGTCGGGCCGATTCGGGGCGGGGCTCGATCCCTGCGCTGCGCTGCACGTCCCCCTCAGGCTGGTCCCTGGAGAGACGCGCCGCCTCGTGTTCCTCGTGGGGCAAGGGAAGGATGTGGACGAGGCCCGCAAGCTGGTGGGCCGCCACGGTCGCGTAGAGGCGGCAGAGGCCGCCCTCGAAGCCGTGCGCCAGAGCTGGGACGGCATCCTCGACACGGTCCGGGTCCGTACGCCGGACGACTCCTTCGACCTGCTGATGAACCGCTGGCTGCTCTATCAGGACGTGAGCTGCCGGCTGTGGGCCCGGTCTGCCTACTATCAGCCGGGCGGCGCGTTCGGCTTCCGCGACCAGCTTCAGGACGTCATGGCCCTTTCGCTCGCCCGGCCGGACCTCTTCAGGGAACACCTGTTGCGAGCCGCGAGCCGTCAGTTCGTCGAGGGCGACGTCCAGCACTGGTGGCACGAGCCGAGCGGCCGCGGCACCCGCACGCGCTGCTCCGACGATCTGCTGTGGCTTCCCTACGCGGTGGCGCACTACGTCCGGACGACGGGCGACACGGGCGTACTCGATGAGCCGGTGCCGTACCTCGAGGCCCCCCTGCTTGCCCCGGATGCAGCCGACGCCTACTTTCAGCCGAGGGTCTCCGCGCTCGAGGGGTCCCTCTTCGAGCACTGCCTGCGCGCCATCGACAAGGGACTGACCGTGGGCGCCCACGGCCTTCCCCTGATGGGGAGCGGGGACTGGAACGACGGCATGAACCGCGTGGGGCGGGAAGGGCGTGGGGAGAGCACGTGGGTAGGCTTCTTCGTCCACGGCATCCTTCTCGAGTTTGCCTCGCTCTGCGAAGCCCGAGGAGACCAGGCCCGGCCCGAGCGCTACCGGGGCGAGGCCAGACGCCTCGGCAGCATGCTCGAGCAGACCTGGGACGGCGAATGGTACCGGCGGGGCTACTACGACGACGGCACGCCTCTGGGCTCGGCCCAGAACGACGAGTGCAGGATCGACGCGATCGTGCAGTCCTGGGCGGCGCTCTCGGCCGCGGTTCCCGTGCGCTTCGCGGAACGGGCCATGGACGCCATCCGCACCCATCTGATCCGCCGCGGGCCGCAGGTCCTGCTCCTGCTCACCCCGCCCTTCGACCATTCGGCGCAGGAGCCGGGGTACATCAAGGGCTATCCCCCCGGGGTGCGGGAGAACGGCGGCCAGTACACCCACGCCGCCCTCTGGGTCGTCATGGCCATGGCGCGGCTCGGCAGCGGCGACGAGGCGGTGGAGCTCTTCCACATGCTCAATCCCGTCAACCACGCGAGAACCGCGGCCGACGTCGAGCGCTACCGGGCCGAGCCGTACGTCGTGGCCGGAGATGTCTACGCCCACCCGGCCCACGCCGGCCGCGGGGGCTGGACGTGGTACACCGGCTCCGCGGCCTGGATGCACCGGGCGGGCCTCGAGAGCATTCTCGGCCTCCGGCGCCGGGGCTCGACCTTCGAGATGGACCCCTGCATCCCGTCCTCCTGGCCCGACTACGCGATCGTCTGGCGCTTCGGCCGGACCCGCTACGAGATCGCGGTCTCGAACCCGGAGCGCCGGTGCCGCGGGATCGCGGAGGCGGAGCTGGACGGTGTTCCCGTCGATTCCGGCGCCATCCCTCTCGTCGACGACGGCGGCACGCACCAGGTGCGGGTGGTGCTGGGCGGACTGAAGCGCCTCCTGCCGCCCCTGGCCAGGCAGGGCGCGACCGCGCCCGTGTGACCCCTATTTCGGCGCGCAGGCGGCCGACGCCAGCCTGAAGCGCTTGCCGGTGCGCTCGTGCACGAGCACGCAGCGCGAGCCGTTCTTCACCAGGCGGAAACGCTCCGGCCGCCCCGTCTCCCGCCCGTCCAACCGCGCGCCCTCGGGGTCGCGGGCGCGAGCGCGCTCGATGATCAGCGCGCTGTCGTGCGTGAGCGCGTCCTCGGCGATCGCGAGCGGCACGCGGTTGAGCGCGCGGCTCACCACGCGGAGCAGCTCGGCGCGGCTCTCGGCGGTCGGGGTGGTGAGCACGGCCGGCACATCCCTCCCCGCGGACCCCGTCGCGCACGCCGCCATGGAGAGCAGTCCCGCAAGCGTCCGCACGGCCAGCAAGAGCGTCCCTCCGGTCAGCGGCGCAGGATCCGGTTCTCGCGCCACGGCGACTTGTGGGCGAGGCCGTCCGTCGCCGACGCGCCCCGAACCAGGTCCGCGTTCCTGGATGCGGTCGCGGCGGCCGGGCAGCCCTGATCCAGGCGATAAGCCAGCGCGGCCGCCAGGCGGCCCTCGTGCCGGTCGCCGAGCTCGTGGCCGAAGTCGTCGCCCACCGAGCAGCCGGGCAAGGCGACGCCGGGGCTGCTCACCGTATTCGCCGGGGAGAAGCCGTCCGGGTAATCGCCGAACCCCTGCGCGTTGACCCCCTGGAACTCGATCGAGAAATACGTGGTGCCGCAGTTGTCCGCCGGGTAGAAGCCGTAGGGCTTGCCGCAGGTGGTGGTGCCGATCTGGATCACCCGCACGCCGACGCCGCGCAGGCCGTTGATGATCGCTTCGCTCGCCGAGCATGTGTTCGGGCTGCTGAGGACGAAGACGCGCGGCAGGCTCAGGGTCGGCAACGGCTGGTCCTTCGGGCCCGAAAACCCCTGGGATGTGCCGTGGAAGGGTATGGGGGCCAGCCGCTCCCCGGTGACCGGATCCGTCGTCGCATACTTGTCGTTGAACACCGTCTTCTCGAATCCCTGGCCGGTGGTCGGGCCCGGCCCCGCGATCATGTAGGCCACTTCGCTCGCAATGTCGAGATAACCGCCCCCGTTGTAGCGGATGTCGAGCACGAGGTCGCTCACCCCGGCTCCCTGGAGCTGGCTGAAGGCGCTGACCAGCTGTTGCTCGGCGGTGGCGATGTGGTCGTTGAACAGCATGTACCCGACCGTTCCCGCCCGCGTCCCTATGGTCTCGACGCTTTGCACCGGCGTCGACGTCACGTTGGCGGCGACCATGGTCACGGTGCGCGGGGTCGCGGCTCCGAGATCGACTATCGAGAAGGAATGGGACGCGCCGGGCGCGGAGGGGAACAACCCCGCGTTCAGGGTGTTGATGCTCGTGCTGTCCGTGGCGTTCACCAGGTCGACCCCATCGACGGTCAGAACTTGCGCGCCGCGCGCGAGATTGGCGGACGCCGCCGTGGCCGGCGAGTTCGGCTCCGTGTAGGCCACCACCACCTGGCGGGGCGGCCGGGAGGAGACGACGACCCACTGCGCGCCGTAACCGGCTTCCACCCCGGATTGCGACAGCGCCACCCACTGGTCCGTCGGATAGGTGAAGTGGAACTTGTCCTTCGGGTTGCCGGACGCCGTGGTCGCGGAGGTCTTCAACAGGTTGAAGTAGTCGGCCGTTGCGTAGGAAGCCGGATTCAGGTCGGGCACCTCGCGGTACCAGAGGTACAGGTCGTGCGTCCACGAGCGCAGCCAGTTGTTCTGCGTGAGCGTCGAGCCTGGCTTGTCGGGGTAGGCCTTGCCGGTGGTGGGGTCGGTGCCGGCCCGCGGAGTCGCGCACTGTGCGGCAAACGTCGACGCGGGCTGGAACACGCCCGCCGTCCACGAGGTCTGCCCCGCTGAATTGCTGCTGTCGCTGCCGCCGCAGCCCCAGAGGGTGGCCAACGCCGCGGCGACGAGCCAATGGCGCAGCGTTCTCATGAGTCCATCATAGCTCCTGGCGAGCAGAGAATAAGCCAGGGAATGGAAATCGGCGCTCTCCTCGTCCGGGGCACGATCTGGCTGAGCCTGCTCGCCTGGGTGGTCGGCGAATGGCGGCGCTCCGCGCACCGCGGAACGAAGGCTGCGGGTCGGACCGAGTGGACCGCAGGCGCCCTCGCTGCGCTCGGCCACGCCGCCGCCGCCTTCCACCTCCGCCACGGCTGGAGCCACACGGCCGCGCTCGCGGAGACCGCGCGCCAGACCGCGGCCGTCACCGGCCTCGATTGGGGCGGCGGCATCTACGTGAACTACCTTTTCCTCGCGGTCTGGACGGCCGACGCCGGCTGGTGGTGGCTGAACCCGGAGAGCTTCGGACGCCGGCCGAAAGCGCTCGACCGGGCGGTGCGCACCTTTCCCTTGTTCATGTTCGTGAATGGGGCGGTCGTCTTCGGCCAGGGGCCCATACGCGTCGCGGGCACGGCCGCCGTGCTGGCTGTCATCGCCGCGTGGTACCGTGGCCGCGGGGCGCAGAGGGCCGACCATGGGTGAGACCGGGACGGGGCCGCTGCCGCGCCTGGGGGTGGCTCGCTGGCCCTTCTACTACGGCTGGGTGAGCCTCGGGATGGCCGCCCTGGCCATGGTCGGGACGCTGCCCGGCCGCACGCAGGGTCTCGGGCTCGTCACCGAGCCGCTCATGCGCGACTTTTCGATCGACCGGGTGCTCTTCGCGGAGATCAACCTGGTGGCGACGCTGGTGGGTTCGCTCTTCTGCCTCGGAATCGGCCGTCTGATCGACCACAACGGCAGCCGGCTCGTGCTGACGGTCGTATCCTTCTGCCTGGGCGCGGTGGTGCTGGCCACCAGCGGAACCCGCGGCGTGTGGCCGCTCCTCGTGCTCATCACGCTCACCCGCGGCTTCGGTCAGAGCGCGCTCTCGGTGGCGAGCCTCGCCCTCGTCGGCAAGTGGTTCTCGCGCCGGCTCAGCCTGGCCATGGGCGTGTACGCGCTGGTCATGAGCATCGGCTTCATGGGCGCTTTCCCGGCGGTGGGCGCGGCCGTGCAGGCGGGCGGCTGGCGCTCCGCCTGGGCCGGGGTCGGTCTCGCTCTCGTCCTGGTTCTCGCTCCCCTCTGCTGGTTGTTCGTGCGCTCGACACCCGAGGACGTCGGCCTCGAGCTGGACGGCCAGCGCGCCCCCACCGAGGACGCGGCGGAGGCCACGGGGGCAACCCTGACGGAGGCGCTCGCCACGCCGGCCTTCTGGGTCTTCGCGCTCGCCGCTTCCGTCTACGGCCTCGTGGCCTCGGGGATCGGGCTCTTCAACGAGTCGATCCTGGCCGAGCGCGCCTTCGAAGCCTCGACCTATTACCGCACCCTGGTCGTGACCGCGCTGACCGCCCTCCTCGGGAACGTCGCGGGCGGCGCTTTCGCCTCGCGCGGCTCCCTGCGGTGGCTGCTGGCAGTGGCGATGCTGCTCCTGACCCTCTCGCTCGCTGCCCTTCCCCACGTGACGAGCCAGGCCCACGTGATGGCCTACGCGGTGGTCATGGGCCTGGCGGGCGGCTTCGTGATGGTCGTGTTCTTCACCTTCTGGGGACGCGGCTACGGTCGCGCCCATCTCGGCCGCATCCAGGGGGCCGCCCAGATCCTGACCGTGCTCGCCTCGGCGGTAGGCCCGCTGCTCCTCGCCCAGTGCGTGGCGTGGACGGGCTCCTACGCGGCGGCTTTCTACACGCTGGCCGTGGTCGTGGCCCTGCTCGGCCTGGCCGCGGTCGTCGTGCCGCTGCCGGCCGGCGCCGAAGCCCGAGCGGCCACGGTCTGAGCCGGCCCGGCCACCTTGCACCGCACGGCCAGATGGCCGGGCGAGAAGCGATAGCGCGCACGATCCCGCCGTAGAACAGCTGAGCGCGGGGCGACTCGTCGCGGGCCGCCCCGTCTTCATCGACTACTTGATCGACTACTTGTAGGCCCCGACCCCGCAGACCTGGTCGCCGGCTCTCTTGAGGTAGCTGACCTTCGGCTCGACCTTGTCGGAAACGGGGTTCTTGTAGCGGTATTCGACGGTCCCCCCGCCCTTCTTGCCGAGCTCAAGCAACTGCTTCCCGATCTCCTTGCCGTCGGCGTCCTTGACCGCCGCGACCTCGGTCCCCACCATCTTGGGGTCCCGGTGCGCCGTGATCTTCCCGTCCGGACCATAGCAGAAGACGTACAGCTCCCGGTCGACGAAGCGGCCCTTCGGGTTGTTGAAGGCGGCCAGCGCCTTGGCATCGCCATCGGTCTGAACCAGCTTCACCGCCTTGTCGAGCAATGCCTGCGCCTCCGCGGACGTGGCCTTCTGGCCCGCCAGGACCAGGGAAGCGAGCGCGTAGGAGCCGCTGACAATCAACGCAATGCGCTTCATGAATCGACCTCTTGCTTCGGGGGCCACCCCTCGGTGGCCATTCCCAGGGGGAGTCTCACGCTAGCACGGAACGACGACGGCGTCCTTCCGAAGATGGTGGAAGCGACGGTTCTCGCGGCGAGGGGCTCCGCGAGGCAGCAAACACGAAGGGGAGCGACTGCCGCTCCCGGATGTCCCGGATTATTCTGGTCGGGGCGAGAGGATTCGAACCTCCGACCTCTTGGTCCCGAACGATCCCGAGGGGAGTCCCCCAAGGTCTCACCCGACCCAAGTCCCTCTCCCGACAAGAAGAAGCCCGACGACGAGACCCGCTGAAACCCGCCCCGGCCGGAGGAAATGGTAGCAAGGTGGTAGCAACTTCTCGGCGCTGCCGCATCCGCTCCAAGTCCGCCGTCTCGCCTGAATGAGAGTGCCGTTCGGGGTTGTCGGCGCGATCTCGCCGGTGGCCATCGGCTGGTCCTCCGAGGTGCCTCAGCGGTGGTACGGTAGACCGACTCAGACGCGCGGAGGACGGCGGGTGCGACGAAGGGACGAGCTGATCGGGGAGATCGAGAAGGCTGAAGCGCTCCTGTCCCACCTCGAAGCTGAGCAAGAGCAGGCGCGGGCTCGCGTGGCGGCTCTTCGGGAAGAACTGGCCTCTCAGGGGCGGGCTGAGCCCGGGATTCGTGTCCACCTGCCGCCCACTCCGTCGCAGCCGGTGCCCCGGAGCCCCCAGGAGAAAGTCAGGCTGTTTCGGCAGCTCTTCCGCGGTCGTGCAGATGTCTTCCCGACTCGGTTCGTGAGCAGGAAGACCGGCAAGCCGGGGTACGCGCCGGCCTGCACGAACAAGTTCGTCCGGGGCGTCTGCGAGCTTCCGAAGATCAAGTGCGGGGAATGCCCGAATCAGGCGTTCGTTCCTGTGGACGACGCGGCGGTGCTAGCGCACCTGCAGGGCCGGCACGTCATGGGGGTGTACCCACTCCTCGAGGACGACACCTGCTGGTTCCTGGCGGTCGACTTCGACAAGAGCACCTGGACGGAGGACGTCCTGGCGTTCGTCGCTACGTGTCGGGATGTCGGCCTTCCGGCCGCGGTCGAGCGGTCGCGCTCGGGGAACGGCGCCCATGTCTGGTTCTTTTTCAGGGAGCCTGTCCCTGCCGTGATCGCTCGAAGGATGGGCTGCTTTCTCATCACCGAGACGATGTCCCGGCGTCACGAGCTCAGCATGGACTCCTACGACCGTCTGTTCCCGAGCCAGGATACGATGCCGAGAGGTGGCTTCGGCAACCTGATTGCGTTGCCTCTTCAACACGGGCCCCGGCAGCAGGCCAATTCCGTGTTCCTCGACGATCAGCTCCAGGTCTTGGCGGGCGAACAGCAGTGGGCCTACTTGGCGGCCCTGACCAGGATCGATCGCCGGACTGTCGAGAGAATCGCGGGAGAGGCGGTGCGGCAAGGTTCGGTCATCGGCGTTCGTAGGGCAGAGCCGATTGACGAGGAAGAAGGCGAGCCATGGGCTCGCCCGCCATCGGGCAGGCCGCGCGTCGTCCGGATCACGGAGCCGCTTCCGGAGCGAGTACGCAGCGTCCTCTCGCAGCGTCTCTTTGTCGAGAAGGCTGGCTTGCCCTCTCCGCTCCTGAACCAGATCAAGCGCCTCGCCGCCTTCCAGAACCCGGAGTTCTACAAGAAGCAAAACATGCGCCTCTCCACCGTCCTGACGCCGCGGGTGATCTCCTGCGCCGAGGACCTGCCCCAGCACGTTGGCCTCCCAAGAGGATGCCGGTCTGAACTGGAGACGTTGCTTCGCGAACACGGGGTGACCCTCGACGTGGAGGACAAGAGGGAGAGTGGAAAGCCCCTTCGGGTCTCCTTCCGCGGCGAATTGACGCGCCTTCAGCGCCAGGCAGCCCGCGCCCTCCTCGCCCACGAGATCGGCGTCTTCGTTGCCCCACCCGGCGTGGGCAAGACGGTCCTGGGGACGTACCTGGTCGCCGAGCGGGGCTGCAGCACGCTCATCCTGGTGCACCGCCGGCCCCTCCTCGACCAGTGGCGCGCCCAGCTCTCGCTCTTCCTGGGCGTCGAGCCCAAGGCCATCGGCCAGATCGGGGGCGGGAAACACTCGGCGAACGGACGCCTCGACGTGGCGATGATCCAAAGCCTCGTGCGCGCGGGCAAGGTGGCCGATCTGGTCGCCGGCTATGGCCAGGTGATCGTGGACGAGTGCCACCACGTGCCAGCCGTGTCGTTCGAGCGGGTGCTGGCCGAGGTCAAGGCCCGCTACGTGGTGGGCCTGACGGCGACGCCACTGCGCCGGGACGGCCAGCATCCCATCACTGAAATGCAGCTCGGGCCGGTCCGCTTCGTGGTGGACGCCAAGAGTGAGGCTGCCCGCCGGCCATTCGCGCACCGTCTCATCGTGCGGGAGACGCCCTTCAGGTCGCCGGCCAGCGCAAGAGCTCCGAGCATTCAGCAGCTCTACGCGGCACTCGCGGCGGACAAGAGCCGCAACGAGCTGATCCTCAATGACGTGATCGCGTCTCTCGAGGAAGGGCGGTGTCCGATCCTCCTCACCGAGAGGAAGGACCACCTAGCGTACTTCGCCGAGCGGTTGCAGAAGTTCGCTAGACACCTCGTAGTGCTCCACGGGAGCATGACCGTTCGTGGTCGGAACGCCGCGAAGGAACATCTCACCGCGATCCCTCCCGACGAAGAGCGCCTCGTCCTGGCCACGGGTCGATACATCGGCGAGGGCTTCGACGACCCCCGCCTCGACACGCTGTTTCTGGCGCTGCCGGTCTCCTGGAAGGGCACACTCGTCCAGTACACCGGCCGGCTGCATCGCATCCACGCAGGCAAGACCGAGGTCCGGATCTACGACTATGTGGACCGCCAGGTGCCGATGCTCTTGCGCATGTTCGAGAGGCGGCTCCGCGGCTATCGAGCCATCGGCTACGCGCGCGGCGAGGCGCCCCTCGGCTTTGGTGAGGCGAGCGACGAGGTGGTGATCGAATACGAGCCCGCAGCCCGGAATGGGCCAGACACCTTCGACTTCTCTTGATGAGGCTGCTCTGGGAGCCAGGAACACGCCGAGGTCACGCGGGAAACTGGGAGGCCCCCGATCAGCAAGGCCAGGCTCAGAGAAATGATCGAAGAGGCGACAGCTCGGTCCGCTTCATTCCACCGGGACTGCCAGCGGTTCTCGGACGACGTGGTGGCCCTCCGCTTCCCGCCTGGCCAGTTCCCGGTTGGCACCCACGATGAGCTGTACGGCTTCCTTCAGACTTTCCCGAGCCTCCTCGAGCGTACGCTCCTGCACGTTGCAACCGGGGAGTTCCTCGACGTGCCCGATCCACCACTCCCCAACCTGCTCGAAGACGCCCGTGTACTGGTTGTCCATGCGCTCCCTATTCTGCCGCAGGGCCTGTCCGCCAGCCGGCGCGGACCTCGTCAGCTTCTGCATTGTTGCACGGCCCGGGCACACCTTCGCGAGCCTGCTTCTTCAGGACGGCGTGAGCGGGTGGAGACCCCAGGCGCCGTCGACCGGCTCGACCTCCCGTCTCTCGCGGACTGTGGAGCAAACGCGAAGGGGAGCGACTCGCGCTCCCCGTATGTCCCTGATTATGTTGGTCGGGGCGAGAGGAGTCGAACCTCCGACCTCTTGGTCCCGAACGAAGCCGAGGGGGAGTCCCCCAAGGTCTCACCCGGACCCAAGTCCTTCTCCCGTAACGAAGAAGCCGGATGACGAGACCGGCTGAAACCCGCCCCGGCCGGAGGAAATGGTAGCAGCGTGGTAGCAACTTCGCGGGAGGAAACCTGACCTTCGCTGTTGCCTATACTTCGCCAGCGAGCCTCAAGACCGCTTGGCGTGTCTCGGGGTCCATCCGGAACCGCAGGTCCTGCAGGCGCTCGAGAACAGGAGCCAAGGCTGGGAGGAGGCCTGTCTCCTTCGCCTTGAGCAGGACCCCGAGCGTGCCGGTCAGCTTCAGCTTCAACATGCGCGCGTACTGGCGAGCCAACGCGTCATCTAGGATCACGAGGGAGTCCGGCGTTTCCGTGCCGAGCGCAAGGACTTCCCTCTCGCCGGCTCCCAGGTCAGCGATGATCGGAAGGAGCAGCCCGCCCGCTGGCTGCCTGATCCTCATCCAATCAAGCGCCTCGACGGCGGGAAGGTCCACGCGGCGCAGCGTGCCCTCGCGGAGCTCGGCGGCAACGGCTGTCGGGATCGTGATGGCGCCGTACCGAAGCCGCAGGAGATCGAGGAGGCCGACTTGGTGGAGGTACTGGATGGGTGAGACGTCGCAGATGACCTCAGGCACGCTGAGCGTCTTCGCGTATCTCCGCTTCCGTCATGCGAAAGGCCGCGACGCCGTAGTCGGCGAGCCTCGCGAGGAACACCGGGACCGGAAGGCCGGCAAGACGCGCCGCCGCCCCCGCAGAAAGGCGCCCTAGCTCGAGGAGCTTCACCGCCGCCGCCAGGCGGAACTCGTCACGGAACCGCTCAGGCGTCAGCTTCAACGCGACGAGCATGTCATCCGGAACCTCGAGCACCACCTCAGTCATGACGCACCCTCAGACTCATTGTACGCCGAGATCTGACGGCCCAGGGCCACTGTCGGCGAGCGACGGTGCGCCGCAGCTCCCGGCGGCTCGGAAGCCAGCACAGCGAGTAGGAGGAGCAGGCGCGTATCGAGCATGGGCCGCGAAGAGCATTCTATTGGGCGCCTGCTCGGCCCGCCAGGCGCCTGCTCAGCGAATGGGCATCACGCGCAGCCTGTGAGCGATCACCACGAAGGGTGCGGTGCTTCTCGGGGACTCGCCCCCGTTACGGGCCAGCCAGTTCCGGTACCTCCCGAGCCACGACGCCGTCGGCACGCTTCCTGCCTATGGCGTCGAGCATCCGGCACGGCCGGATGGGCGAAGAAAGGAGATCCCATGGAACGGACACGCTTGAGCGGGTTGGTGGTCACGCTCGTTCTCAGCCTGGCGGGAGTCCACTCGAACGCAGGGGTGGGAGCGGGGGGCGCCATCACCTCGCCGAACATCGGACAAGAGGGCACGCTCGACGTCTTCATCGGTAATGGCTCGCGGCAGGTCGTCTCCCTCGACGTCGCCACGAATACGTGGACCGCCGTGGGCTTCGCTCCGGCGCCGATCGGCGCGGGAGGCTCGCTCTCGAATCTCTTCAACAGTTGCGACTATGCATTCGCCGGCGCGCAGTCGACGGCCTTCTTCTCCACGGGCGGCATCACGTGGCTCTGCCAGAACCAGCGTCTGGCCGACGCGCCCGCGCCCGTCGGAGCCGGGGGCGCCCTCGCCGCGGCGCCGGGACTTGGGGGGGCACCCGTGGATCACGTGTTCGCTCTTCGTGGCGGAGGTACAGAGGACTTCTGGCGTTACAGCATCGGTCAGGATTCTTGGACGGCGCTCCCCCTGACCCCGGCGACCGTCGGGGACGGCGGGGGCCTCGTCGAGTTCTACAGCAACGGCGCCATATGCAGTACGAGCTCGTTCAGCGTGGCCGCGCTCCGAGGCGACTTCACCAGCGATTTCTGGTGCTTCAACATCGACCAGAACCGCTGGGAGGCGGGGCCCTCGACGCCGGCACCCGTGGGTCCCGGAGGGGCATTGGCGCAGTTGCAGGGGCTCGGCCATATCTACGCCTTGAGAGGCGGCGGGACAGAGGATTTCTGGAGGATGGACCAACTGGGAAACTGGTCTCGCTCGCGAGCACTCCCGGACCCGTGGGTCCTGGCGGCAGCCTCGTCGGCATCAACTATGGCACGCTCAGCCAGCGCAACGTGGTCTACGCGCTTCAGGGCGGCGGCTCCAGCGCCGTGTGGCGTTACGACGTCGACACGAACTCCTGGAGCCAGATCTCAACGGTTCCGGATGTCGCGCTCAACAATCCGCCTGACTGCGGCCAGGCCCGCGGCAGCGTCGCCTCGCTGTGGCCGCCGAACCTCGACCTGAAGGACGTCGCGATCGACGGAGTCACCGATCCCGACGATGACCCGGTCACGATCCGGGTGGAGTCGGTCTTCCAGGACGAGCCGACGCTCGGCCGAGGGGAGGGGCTCTCGTGCAACTTCTGCCCGGACGCCCTTTGGACGGAAGGTCCCTCCGTTCAGCTCCGCGCCGAGAGGGACCCTGCCGGCAACGGACGCGTCTACCGGGTGAACTTCTCGGCGACCGATGGCCGAACCGGATTCTGCCGGGGAACCGTGACCGTGTGCGTGCCTCACGATCAGGCAAGGGCTTGCGTCGACGACGGTCCGGCGTACTACTCCGGCGATTGCCCGTTTCCAGGCTTGAGGAACCTCCGCCCGTCGCTGGCACCGAGACGCTGATCCGCATCTCCTTCACCTACGCAATCCACGCGGAGCCCATCCGGGCCGTCGCCGCGTGACCGAAAGGACGCCGAGGGCAGGCGTCCCCGCCCCTTCTCGGCGTCGGCCACGGGCACCGGCATCCCGTCGGGGAGGTTCGTGGGGAGGCGAGGGTCGATGTAGCCCGCCGCTTCCGCCTACGCTGACCCGCGCCAGCCCCTCCGAGTCTTGCCGGAGTGGTCCGTGGCGAGACACGCCCCTCGTCGCTGGCGCGGGCGCGCAGGTCTTCTCAAGGCAGGTACGCCCTCGGCCCTCGGACGACGTGCTTGAAGCCGATCCTGCCGCCCACCCGCGTCAGCAAGCGACCCAGAAGGATAGTTCCGACTCCTGCCATGTGAAGCACCCACGCCCTGCGCAAGGTGTCGTGGTCCGGCTGGCGAGGTCGCACGGGTTCGTCGTCTTTGTCGGACCAGTCGCAGAGGACGGCGGGCGGGAGGTTCGGTGCGCGCGCCACGACGCGCACCTGCGGATCGGGCTCGGGGAAAGGCCCTCCCTGTGTGTAAAAGCGAACGTCGAGACGCTCTCCAGGGTTGAAGAGGTCGCAGGTGCCGACCAAGGTCATGCGACCGCGTTGGTCGAACTGAACGTTTGCGCCTTGCGGCGGGGTGACTGAGGGCGCTTCGATGATCGTCTCATCGAGCGAACCGCCCGGGAGGAGGTACCCCCCCGGCGGCTGGAATAGGTCAATGGTGATGGGGAGATCAGGGAGGGGCTGATTGCCTGTGTTCCAGAGCCGGACCTCGTACGAGTAGAGCGCACGGATGAGGGTTCCTTCGTGTCGTCGCGCCTCCTCTGCTTCGAGCGCTGCGCCGAGTCCCCTCAGAAAGGCTCGGCCAGCGGCACCCGGTTCCGGGGGAGGCTGCAGGAGGAGTGAGACCCGTGTGTGCGTGCTCCACGCTGCACGTCTTCGCTGGAACGCATAGCCGATCTCAGGCCGTGGACCATGCTGCTGTGACGGCTGAGCCTGCGGCTGTTGGAACAGGTGAAGGACGAAGAACCAGAGCCCAGCAACCAGAAACACAATGCCCACGACGAGGCACACGCTGTACATGGCATCGGGGAGTTTGACCAAGCGACCGATGTCGTCCTTGCGCGCGACGATCAGACTGAGCAGCGCGCCTGCGATCACGAGGTAGCTTCGCCAGTCACTCTTGAATCTGAGAAGCACGATGACGACGAGCAAACCGACAAGCAGGTAGCCGCCCCACGTCTCGGTCATGCGTGCTCTCCTTCGGAGGGAGGGGCTGTGCTACGTAGGCTTCGGCGAGATCGTCTGCGCCTCGCCCTTGTGCACGATGTTCGGGTCCTCCTTGGAACCCCGCTTCTCCTCGAGTTTCATGAGTTCCTTCACCGCTTCGTGAACCTCGGAGCGGTCCTGAAGGACCGTCTCGATGCGACGCGCTAGCTCCGTCAGGACGATCCGAACGGCCTGGGCTCGCTGGAGGCATTCCGTGTCGGAGAGGCCGTGGATACCTTCGCTCAGGGCGCGATGGAGGAGAAGCAGCGGGTTCTGCCCATCGATCCTGAGGGAGTCGGGAATCGCGTCCTTGATACGGTCTACCGCCTTTTCAAAGCGCCAAGCATCGCGAGCCCATTCGAGGTCCTTGATCACCTGGGCGGAGACGGTCAGGACGCGGGCGGCTTTCAGGATCTCATCGATGATCCGACCCTTCTGATTGTCCAGGACCCGCCGGTAGTAGGTCAGCGCACCGATCCCGAGGCCACGATTCTCCGACTTCCGTCCCTGGAGGAAGAGTAGGCGATCCGGTTCGATGAGCTTCATTGCGCTGTTGGGAATCTCCTCGCCGAAGGGGGGCCATTCACCGAGCTTGAAAGCACGCGCGATATTGTCGGGCGGACGTGGCTCCACCATGACGGCGAAAAGCTTCTCAGTGGCGTCACAGTTCCGGCACCTGTACAAGAGGCTGTAGCCATGGAAGCCAGCAAGGAGGCCCGGGAGGTCGTAATAGCGCTTGTACTCGAAGATCCTCTTTCCTTGGCAGGCAGTGGACTCGCAGGGCAGCGTCAAGTTCGGAGTCCAGGGCCTAAACGTATACGGCCGTGCGCTACCGCTTCCGACAGGGGGCGCAGTACCAGCGGAGAACTCCAGGGAACCGAGCACGGTCCGTGGAGTCGATTCCGGAGGGTGAGATTCGAGGAATTCGTTCCACTCGATGAAAGCATCGCCGCTCGCCACAGTGAACCTCTGTTGTCCTGGAACCCCGATGGAACCCTGACCGCAAACGACTCGGGGCTCCAACTTGGAGCCCCGTTCTAGTTGCCTGATCGCTCAGGATTAATCTGGTCGGGGCGAGAGGATTCGAACCTCCGACCTCTTGGTCCCGAACCAAGCGCTCTAGCCAGGCTGAGCCACGCCCCGGTCGGATGAACGATGGGAGTCTACCACGCCTGTGCCGCCGCCGCCAAGCATTCAACCACGCCTGCTCCCCCGCCCGAAGTGGTTCAGCTCCGGCTCCCAGGCGCGCAAGGCGGCGAGCACCGCGTGGTGGGTGGTGTCGGTCTGCAACGGGGTGACCGAGACCAGCCCCTTGCGGATCGCGAAGATGTCGGACATCTCGTCGCTCACCCACCGGTCGCGGCCTTCCTCGATCCAGTAGTACGTACGGCGGCGGGGGTCGAGGCCCTCGAGGATCGTCCCTTCGTGCTCGCGCCGGCCCTGCACGGTCACCGCGACCCCGCTGGGCTGCCCGGGCGGCACGTTGACGTTCAGCAGGGTGCGGAGGGGCAGGCCGTGCTCCAGGACCCGGGCCGTGAGCCGCGCCGCGAGCTCCGCGGCGGGACCGAAGTCCATCTCGGCCCGGGCCGCGAGGGAGATGGCGATGGCGGGGACGCCAAAGAACGTCCCCTCGCGCGCGCCGCCCACCGTGCCCGAGTAGAAGATGTCCTCGCCCAGGTTGGCTCCCCGGTTGATGCCGGCCACCACCAGGTCGGGCCGGCGCGGCAGCAGCTTGACGATCGCGAGGTTCACGCAGTCGGCCGGAGTGCCGTCCACCGCGTGCACCCGCGGCTCCAGGCGCTCCGCCCGGAGCGGATGCTTCAGGGTGAGGGACTGCGAGCAGGCGCTGACCTCCCGGTCGGGCGCCACCACGTGGACCTCGCCCAGGGGCTGGAGCGCGGCGACCAGGGCCCGGATCCCCGGCGCATGCACGCCGTCGTCGTTCGTGGCCAGGATGAGGGGCTGCATCAAGAGAAAAAAGGCCCCGAGACGGGACGTCCCGGGGCCATGTTTTCCGTCAGATGAGGTTGGTCGGGATGCGCGGATTTGAACCGCGGACCACCTGCACCCCAAGCAGGTGCGCTACCAGGCTGCGCCACATCCCGACTGCGTCAATGGGCTTTTCTACCATCGCCTTCGAGCAGAGTCAAGATTTCGCGCAGTTGCTCGCGCACTTCCAGGAGCACGGCGCGGCCGCGCTCGTCACCCGCCGCCGAGTTCGGGGTCGGCGAGGAGGAGGACGCGGGCGGGGTCACCGCCTTGGCGGCCTCCGTCTGCGGGGTGGGGGTCCGCCCGGTCAGCTCCGCCTCCAGCCGCTTCTTCGCCCCCGCGATCGTGAAGCCCTCGTCGTAGAGGAGCTGCTTGATGCGCAGGACGGTCTCGATGTCGCGCCGCCGGTAGATGCGCTGGCCCGAGCTGTTCTTGGCCGGCGCCAGCGCGGTGAACTCCGACTCCCAGTAGCGCAGCACGTAGGGCTGGGTGTCGGTGATCTCGCAGACCTCTCCGATCTTGAAGAAGAGCTTGTTGGGGATCTGCCTGTCCATCACGCGCCCCCGGTTGGATTACTCGATGACGGCCGGCGCGAAGAGCTTGGAAGCGCGGAAGACGACCGAGCTGCGGGGCTTGATGAGCATCTCCTCTCCAGTCTGGGGATTGCGTCCACGGCGCTCCCGCTTCTGGCGGACCAGGAACGTTCCGAAACCGGTGATCTGGACCTTCTCGCCCTCTCCTAGGTGCCGTTTGATCGATTCGAAGATGATCTCGACCAACCGTGCGGCTTCTCGGTTTGATATCCCCCCGTGCCTCTCGTACACAATCCTGGCGATGTCTGCCTTCGTCATTGGGGCCCGGGTCAGCTCCGGAAAAAGTCAGGATCTACAACGAGTTACGGTCTATTTTTCAAGGATTATATGAGAGCAACCTCACCATGTCAAGACTTAAAGCGTAACGGACGTGTCAAGAGGGGGCCTGGCCCCCGAAATTCAGTGTCGGCGCGTCTTTACCTTGAGGACGATGGGGGTCCCCTCGAACCCGAACCCTCGCCGGATCTGGTTCTCCAGGTAGCGTTTGTAGGAAAAGTGGAGGTCCACCGGGTGGCTCAGGGACAGGACGAACGTGGGGGGTGCGATCCCGACCTGGGTGCCGTAGAGGATCCGGACCGGGTGGCCCCCCTTGGCCGCCTTGGGCGCGAACGCCTCCCCCGCCCGGGCGAGCAGCCGGTTGAGCTCCCCCGTCGTGACCCGCTGCTGCCGGGCGACCTGCACGCGCTCGGCCGCCTTCAGGAGGGCGCCGAGCCCCTTGCCGCTGCGCGCCGAGACGAAGAGGACGGGCGCGTAGGCGAGGAACTTGAGGTCGTCCCGCACGTCCTCTTCGAACGCGCGCTGCTTGAGCGCGCGGTCCGCGGCCACGTCCCACTTGTTCACCGCCAGCACCACCCCGCAGCCCGCCTCCTGCACGTAGCCGGCGATGGTGGCATCCATCTCGCGCATCCCCTCCCCCGCGTCGAGGATGAGCACGGCCACGTCGCAGCGCTCGATCGACCGGCGCGCCTGCACAACGCTCACGTGGTCGACGTTCTCCTTGAGCAGGCGGACCCGGCGGATGCCGGCGGTGTCCACGAAAAGGTAGCGCTTGCCCCCGCGCTCGAGCAAGCTGTCGACCGCGTCGCGGGTGGTGCCCGGGATGGGCGACACCACCGCCCGCTCCTCGCCGAGCAGCCGGTTCAGGAGCGACGACTTGCCCACGTTGGGCCGGCCCACGAGGGCGATCCGGAGCGGCGCCGGCTCGTCCTCGGCCGGGGCCACCCGGGGCAGGCCTTCGAGGGCCGCGTCCAACAGGTCTCCTACGCCCCGGCCGTGCTCGGCGGAGACCTCTAGGGCGCGCTCGAAGCCCAGGGGCGCGAACTCGGCCACGCCGTCGCTCGCGGCCTCGACCTTGTTCACGGCCAGGACCACCCGCTTGCCCCCGCGCCGGAGCTCCCGGGCGATGACCGCGTCGTCGGGCAGGAGGCCGGCCCGTCCATCCACCACGAACACCACGAGGTCGGCCTCCTCGATCGCCCTCTGCGCCTGATCGGTGGCGGGGCCGAGAAGCGGGTCATGGCTCCCGAGGAGCAGCCCCCCGGTATCCACCAGCTCGAAGGCGGCGCCCTGCCACGAGACCTGCGCGTAGTTGCGGTCCCGCGTGGAGCCGGGGCGCCCGTCGGTGATCGCTTTCCGGCGACCACAGATCCGGTTGAACAAGGTCGACTTGCCCACGTTGGGCCGGCCGACGAGGGCGATGCGGGGGATGGCGATCAAGAGGGCTCCACGATTGACAGACCAAACGGCCTAACCCTATAATACGAATCACTTAGAAGGAGGTCCATCCCCATGATCAAGGTGGACATCATCAACGAGGTGTCCAAGGCCGCCGACATCACGAAGGTCAAGGCCGAGGTGGCCGTGGAAGCGGTCCTCGAGGCGATGAAGGACTCGTTGATGAAGGGGGAGCGGATCGAGCTGCGGGGCTTCGGAGTGTTCCAGGTCAAGCCGCGCAAGCGGGGGATCGGCCGCAACCCGCGGACGGGCAAGGAGGTCAGGATCCCGCCCGGACGCACCATCCGCTTCAAGCCCGGCAAGGACCTCCAGAACCTGAGTCTGTAGCTTCGTTCGCCGCCCCCCAAGGCGGCGGCTCTCTCCAAGCCCATCCGAGGACCCCCTGGCAACACCGGACCCTTACGAGCCGCTCCCGGAAGCCTATCCGCCGCCCTGGCCGTGGGCCCCTCCGCCCAAGCCGTCACTCTGGCGCGAGTACGGCCGGCATGCCGTGCTCTTCGTCCTGACGGCAATCTCCATCTATCTAACGGGCGGCCCACTCCTCGCCCTCGGTCTTCTCGCGATCCTGCTCTCCCACGAGATGGGCCACTACGTGGCGTGCCGGCTCTACCGGGTCGACGCGACCCTGCCCTTCTTCCTCCCCGCGCCCGGGCTGAGCATGGTGGGTACGCTGGGGGCGTTCATCCGCATCCGCAGCCCGATTCCGAACCGGCGCGCCCTGTTCGACATCGGCGTGGCGGGACCCCTGGCGGGCTTCGTGGTGTGCTTGCCCGTGCTCGTCCTGGGGGTTCTCGAGGCGAGCCTGGTCCCGTCCGACCGCGCTCGCGGCGGGATCTTCCTGGGCGAGCCCCTGCTCTTCCAGTGGCTGGTCGCTCTCCTCCGCGGCCCGACGTCCGACGGCATGACCCTCTCCCTCGGCCCCCTCGGCCTGGCCGCGTGGTTCGGCCTGTTCGTGACCGCCCTCAACCTGATCCCGATCGGCCAGCTCGACGGCGGGCACGTGACCTACGCGCTGCTGCGCCGCAAGGCCTGGTCCATCTCCTGGATCGGCTCCTGGGTCTGCGTGGCCCTCGCCTACTTCGGCCCCAACTGGATCGTCTGGGCGATCCTCGTCCGGGTGCTGGGCCGCCGCCATCCCCCGACCCTTCACGACGACGCCCCGGCGGGGCGGGCGCGCCTGTGGGTCGGCGTGCTCAGCCTGGTCGTCTTCGTCCTCTGCTTCGTCCCGAACCCCATCATCTGGTCCTGGCGCGACGCGTTCGAGGCCGTCCGCGAGCTCCTGCCCCGCTCCCTCACATCACGCTGACCGGGTCCACGTCGACCGCGATCCCCGGCCAGCGGGTCGGCCCGTAGCGCGCGCAGAGGGCCTCGCGCACGGCCTCGCGCATGGCGGGCCGCGATCCCTTCAGCAGGATCTGGAACCGGTGCTCGCCGCGCAGGCGGGCGAGAGGCGCGTGCGCGGGGCCGAGGATTCGGTACCGGCCGGGGGCCGACTCGCGCAACGCACCGGCCAGGGCCTCCGCCTCGGTCGCGCCCTTCCCCGGGTCGGCCGCGCGGATCACGAGGTTCAGCAGGGCGGTGACGGGTGGATAGCCCATCGTGCGCCGGAACTCCATCTCGCGCTCGAAGAACGCCGGGTAGTCCTGGGCGCACGCGAACACGAGCGCGTAATGGTCCGGCAGGTGGCTCTGCAGGATGACCTCGCCCGCCACGTCTCCGCGCCCGGCCCGGCCCGCCACCTGGGTGAGGAGCTGGAACGTCCGCTCCGCGGCCCGGAAGTCCGGGAGCCCGAGGCCCACGTCGGCGTCGATCACGCCCACGAGGGTCACCCGCGGGAAATCGTGCCCCTTCGCGATCATCTGCGTCCCCACCAGGACGTCGGTCTCCCCCGCCTCGAAGGCGGCGAGCGTCTTCGCCACCACGCCGCGGCGGCCCGCCTGGTCCCGGTCGAGGCGCGCCACGCGGGCCCCCGGGAGCGCCGCCTCGACCGCCTCGACCACGCGCTCGGTGCCGAAGCCGCTCAGGCGAAGGTAGGCTCCGCCGCAGGAGACGCAGACCGCGGCGGCCGGCGCCTCGTGGCCGCAGTAATGGCAGAGCGCGGTCCCCCCGCGGTGGTGGAGGGTCACGCTCACCGAGCAGTTCGGGCAGGAGGCCTGGGCGCCGCACTCCCGGCACAGGAGGCTCGTGGCCCAGCCGCGCCGGTTCAGCAGCAGGAGTGATTGCTCGCGGCGGGAAAGCCGCGCCTCCAGCGCCTCGCGCAGGGTCGGGCTCAGGATCGGGTCGCCCCCGGCGCGGAGGACCGCGCGCCGGTCCACCACCTCCACCTTGGGCAGACCCTGCGGCCCGATGCGGCACGGCAGGACGAGGTGCTTGTACTTGCCCTTCTCGGCGTTGGCGTGGGACTCGACCGAGGGGGTGGCCGATCCGAGCACGACCGGCGCCCCCTCGAGCCGTCCCCGCATCACCGCCACGTCCCGGGCGTGATAGCGCGGGCTGTCGTCCTGTTTGTACGCCCCGTCGTGCTCCTCGTCGACCACGAGCACGCCCACCGCGGGGAGAGGAGCGAACACGGCCGACCGCGCCCCCACGACCACCGGCGCTTCGCCCTCCCGGATGCGCCACCACTGGTCGTGGCGCTCACCCGCCGAGAGCTCGCTGTGCAGGACCGAGACCACGCGCCCGAAGCGCGCGTTGGCGGCTCGCACGAGCAGCGGGGTGAGCGCGATCTCGGGCACCAGGATGAGCGCGCCCCTTCCGCGCGCGAGGGCGGCCTCGGCCGCGCGGAAGTAGACCTCGGTCTTGCCGCTGCCCGTGATGCCGTGGAGAAGGAAGGGGGCAAAGCCCCCGGTCTCCACCGCCGCGACCAGCGTCTCCAGGGCGCGAGCCTGGTCGGAGGAGGGGACGGGCCGTTCGCTCGGCTGGGCCGGCAGTCCCTCGGGATGGCGCACGTCCCGCTCCTCCACGATTCGGACGGTGCCCGCGCGGGCGAGACGCTCGATCGCGCCCCGCAAGGTCGGCCGATCGCGCACGAGGTCGGCCACTCGGGCCCGCCCGCCCGCCTCCCGCAAACGCGCGAGGACTTCCTTCTGCGCGGACCCCCGCGCGGCGGATCCCTCCCCGAGCACCGCCACCTGCACGTCGCGGAAGCCGGGAGCGCCCAGGTCCTGCTCGATCGCGACGATCCCCTGCTTCCGGAGGCGCGCCAGCCGGCCTTCCGGGTCTCGGCCGAGCCGCCGCGCGAGGACCGACACGCGCAGCGGGCCCTCCCGCAGGGCCTCGACCACCGGGTCGTTCGTCCCCGGGTCCGCTCGAACGAGACGGACGGTGGCCTTGCTCGCCCGCACCCCGGCGGGCGGCATGACCAGCCGGTAGCACTCGCCCGGGGGCGCCAGGTAGTGCTCGGCCACCCACGCCGCGAGGTCGAGGAGCGGCGGGGGGACGAGCGCCGCCTCGTCGAGGACCTGCTGCACGTCCTTCAGGACGAGGTCCGCCGTCTCCGGGGCAGGCCCCGTCACCGCGCCGATCACGCGCCGGCCGCCGAAGGGAACGACCACGCGGACGCCCCGCTGGGGGACCGCCTCACCCTCGGGCATGCGGTAGCTGAACGGCGCCTGGAACGGCAGCGGCACGGCGACCGCAACGGGGAGCCCCGGCATGGCCTGGCTACTCTAACGTCGGGGCGGGTGCGGGAAGGTCCGGCGGGCGCGGCGCGTCAGCCTGCGCTCAACAGGTCACGGACGACCTTGATGTCCTCCCAGACTTCCTTCTTGGCCGCGGGGTTGCGGAGGAGGAAGGCGGGATGATACGTGGGGATCACCGTGATCCCCTCGAACTGGCCCAGGCGCCCCCGGATGCGCGAGATGGGCTCCGCGGTCTTGAGCAGCCACTGCCCGGCGAACTTGCCGAGGCCCACGATGACCTTCGGCCGGATGGCCCGGATCTGCTGCTCCAGGAACGGCTGGCAGCTCATTATCTCGTCGGGCTCGGGGTTGCGGTTCTGCGGGGGCCGGCATTTGATCACGTTGCCGATGTACACCTCGGACCGGCGCATCTTCAGGCCCTTCTCGATGATGTCCGTGAGGAGCTGGCCGGCCCGGCCCACGAACGCCAAACCCTGCTCGTCTTCGTCGGCCCCCGGGGCCTCTCCCACGAACATCAGGGCCGCGTGGGGATTGCCCTGGCCGAAGACGATGTTCTTCCGGCCCCCCGCCAGCTTGCACCGCTGGCAGTCGCCGATGAAGTCCCGGATCGCCTTCAGCTCCTCCGCGGGGGCAGTCGACGGGGCTTCTCGACTCGTGATCGAAGCCGCGGTTGCGGTCGCCGTCTCTGGCAGACGGCAGCGCGGGATCCCGATGCTGGTGAGCGACGCATAGAACCGGGCGCGCTCGGTGAGGTCGCGGAGGATCGCCTCGCGCTCGCTCACCGGCCGGCGGCGCTCCCCACCAGGGCGCGCTTGCGGAGCGCGATCACGCGGTCCCAGATCGCGTCCGCCAGGGCCCGCTTCGAGCCGAGGGGCACCGGGACCTCGCCCCCCTCCCGATCGAGGAGCACGGCCGCATTGGTCTCGGTCCCGAAGCCCGCGCCTTCGCGCGAGACGTCGTTGGCCACGATCAGGTCGAGGTTCTTCTCGCGCAGCTTCTTCCACGCGTTCTCGATGACATGGTCCGTCTCCGCCGCGAAGCCCACCAGGGTGCGGTCGCCCTTGGCCTGGCCGAGCGAGCGCAGGATGTCGCTGGTGCGGACGAGCTCGAGGGTGGCGGGCCCCGCCGTCTTCTTTACCTTGGTCGGGGAGACGCTGGCGGACCGATAGTCCGCCACCGCCGCGGCCATCACGACCACTCCCGCTTCCCCCACCCGATCGCCCACCGCCCGGGCCATCTCCTCGGCCGATCGCACCGCCACTCGCTCGATCCCGGATGGCGCGGAAAGGGCCGTCGGACCCGAGACGAGGATCACTCGCGCCCCGCGATCGCGTGCCGCCTCCGCCACCCGGTAGCCCATCCGCCCGGAGGACCGGTTGGAGAGGAAGCGCACGGGGTCGATGTCCTCGACGGTCGGGCCGGCGGTGACCAGGACCGTCTCCCCGGCCAGGTCGCGCCGCCGCGCGAGCGCCACCAGGGCGGCTTCGACGATCTCCGGCACTTCGGCCAGCCGCCCCTTGCCCAGCCAGCCGCAGGCAAGGTAGCCCGCGCCCGGCTCCACGATCCGCACCCCCCGGGAGCGCAGGATCTCGAGGTTCTCCGTCACCGCCGGGTGATCGAACATGTTGACGTTCATGGCGGGGGCCACCACCACGGGCGCGGTGGTGGCGGTGTAGAGGGTCGAGAGCGCGTCGTCCGCGATCCCCCGCGCGAACTTGGCGAGGCTGTTGGCGGTGGCGGGGGCGACCAGCAGCAGATCGGCCGCGTCGGCCAGGCTGATGTGCCGGATGTCGCTCTGCTCGCCGAGGGCGAACTGGTCGGTGAAGACGGCATGGCGCGAGAGCGCCTCGAACGTCAGGGGGCTGACGAAGCGGGTGGCCGCCTCGGTCATCACCACCTGCACGTCCACGTCCCGCTTCTGCAGCTCGCGCAACACCTCGCAGGCCTTGTAGGCCCCGATGCAGCCGGTCACCCCGAGCACGACCGTCGCCATGGGGCTACCCTCCCGCCCCCTTCAGGTCCTCCCGGATCTCCCACGAGATCGCCCCCGCCAATGCCTCTTCGATGGCCACCCGGGTGGACTTGCGGCTGCGGGTCTCCACGCGCGGCTTCGCGCCATTCTGCAGCTGCTTCGCCCGCTGGGCGGCCACGGTGATGAAGCGGAACTTGCTGTCGACTTCCCTGGGAAGGATCAAATGCGCCATGCTCGTCATCTCTCCTTATTGCTTCTCGAACGTCTTCAGGATCTGCCGCGCCCGGCCTTCCATCCGGCCCACCCGGAAGCGGGCGGAGCGGATGATCGCCTTCAGGGCGTCGACGCAGGCCTCGAGGTCGTCGTTCACGATCGCGTAGTCATAGGCCGCGAAGAGGCTCAGCTCCTCGCGGGCCAGCTGCAGGCGGCGGCGAATGGAGGCCTCGTCGTCCTGCCTCCGCCCCCGCAGCCGCCGCTCGAGGGCCTCGTACGACGGGGGCAGCACGAAGACCGTCACCGCGTCCGCGATCTTCTTCCGCACCTGGGCGGCGCCCTTGACGTCGAGGTCGAGGAGCAGGTCCACCCCATCGCGCCGGGCTCGTTCGAGCTCGGCCAGGCCCGTTCCGTACAAGTGTCCGTACACCTCCGCCCACTCGAGGAGCTGACCGCCGTCCCGCAGCCGCTCGAAGGCGCCCTTCTCCACGAAATGGTACTCCACCCCGTCGCGCTCACCCGGCCGCGGCGGCCGGGTGGTGTGCGAGACCGAGAAGCGGAGGCCGTCCACCTCGCTCAGCACCCGGGCGACCACGGTGGACTTCCCCGCCCCCGACGGGGCCGAGACCACGATCAGGCTCCCCCGGTCACTCAACGTTCTGGACCTGCTCCCGCAGCCTCTCGACTTCGGCCTTGAGGTTGACGATCTCGCGCACGGCCGCCGCGTCCGCCACCTTGCTCCCGAGGGTGTTGGCCTCCCGCGCCAGCTCCTGGGCCAGGAAGTCGAGGCGCTTGCCCACGGGCTCCTCGGAGCGCAGCAGCTCGCGGGCCATCGCCACGTGACTGCGCAGCCGCTGCAGCTCCTCGCTCACGTCGTGGCGCTCCACCGCCCGCACGACCTCCTGGTAGAGGCGCGCGTCATCCAGGCCCAGCTCACCGCAGATGACGCGGAGGCGCTCCTCCAGCCCCTGGCGACGGGCCTCCCGCGAGGCTTCCGACAGCCCCTGGAGCCGCTCGGCGCCCCGCTCGATCGCGGCCAGGCTCTTCAGGAGATCGGCCTCGACGCGCCCGCCCTCGGCCCGCCGCATCTCGGCCAGACCCTCGAGGGCCTGGGCCACCAGCCGTACGACCTCCCGGTGCGGCTCGCTCTCGCCCGACAGGGGCATCTCCACCCGCTCCAGCGCCCCCGGGAAGCGCACGAGGTCGGACACCGCCACGTTGCCGTCGAGGCCGAACTCGTTCTGCATGTCGCGCAGCGTACGCACGAAAGAGGCCACGAGCGGCCGCGAGGCCACCACGACGTCCCCGGTCTCCGCCGCGGGAAAGCTGGCCTGCACGGATACCTCCACCCGGCCCCGGCTGAGGCACGACTGCACGAGGTCCTTGATCTCACGCTCCAGGGGCAGGAGCCGGCGGGAGAGGTGGATGATGAGCTCCAGGAAGCGGTGGTTCAGGCTGCGGACGGTGACGGTGGCGCGCAGGGCGGGCGACTCCGCGGCCGCCGAGCCGTAGCCCGTCATGGACCGGATCATACGGGCTGGCCTTCCGGTGAGAACTGCAGCTCGTAGAGCCGGCTGTAGAGCCCTCCCGCCTTCTTCAGCAGCTCGTCGTGCCTCCCCACCTCGCGTACCTCGCCCCCGTCCAGCACGATGATGCGGTCCGCCGCGCGCACCGTGCCCAGGCGGTGGGCGATGACGAGGGTGGTCCGGCCCTTCATCAGGTTGGCGAGCGCCCCCTGGACGAGCCGCTCCGACTCCGCGTCGAGGGCCGACGTGGCCTCGTCCAGGATCAGGATCGGCGGGTCCTTGAGGATGGCCCGGGCGATGGCGATGCGCTGGCGCTGCCCGCCCGAGAGCCGGCTCCCCCGCTCGCCGATCACCGTGTCGTAGCGGCGGGGCAGGTCGAGGATGAAGTCGTGGGCGAAGGCGGCCCGGGCCGCCGACTCCACCCGCGCCTCGTCCACGTCTTCGAGCCCGTAGGCGATGTTGGCCCGGACGGTGTCGTTGAAGAGGACGGTTTCCTGGGTCACCAGGCCGATCTGGTCGCGCAGGCTCACCAGGGTGGCCTTCCTTACGTCCACCCCGTCGATCAGGATCGCCCCGTCGGTGACGTCGTAGAACCGCGGCAGGAGGTTCACGAGCGTGCTCTTGCCGGCCCCGCTGGTGCCCACGATGGCCAGGATCTCCCCCGAGCGGGCGGTGAAGCTCAGGTCGCGGAGGATGATGCCGGGGGAATCGGAGTAGCGGAAGCCGACCCCACGATACTCGATCCCTTCCTTCATCCGCGGCAGGGGGATCGCCTCCGCCGCCTCCCCGATCTCCTCGTGGGTGTCCAGCACCTCGAAGATGCGGACCCCGGCGGCGAGGGCCGCCTGCAGGGTGGCGTTCACCCGGGACAGGCGCTTGATGGGGGTGTACATCGCGAACAGTGCGGTCAGGAACGAGACGAAGGCCCCCGGCGTGATGTGCCCGGCCTTGATCGAGCCGCTTCCGTAGAACAGCGCCCCCACCAGGGCCAGCCCGCCCACCGCCTCCATGATCGGGGGGAGGATCGCGCTGTTGCGGGTGATCCTCATGTTCACGTGCAAGAGCCGGGAGGCCGCCCGCCGGAAGCGAGCCGTCTCGAAGGCCTCCATGCCGAAGGCCTTCACCACCCAGAAGCCGGAGATCGTCTCCTGCAGGATCTCCGAGATGTCACGCCAGCGACGCAGCGAGGTCTCGTTGGAAGCGCGCAGGCGCCGGCCGAGCCGGATCAGGGGGTAGAAGGCCGCCGGCATCCCGAAGAGGGCGATCAGGGCCAGGCGCCAGTCCATGTAGAACAGGACGACCAGGAGGCCGACGACGGTGAGGCCCTCCTTCAGGAGGTCGCCCGCCATCTCCGAGACCGCGTTCTGGATCTTCTCGACGTCGGTGGTGATGTGGCTCATGAGCGAGCCCGTGGTGTTGCGGCCCAGGAAGGTGAACGACTGCTGGAGCACGTGCTCGTAGAGCGCGTTGCGCAGGTCGGTCACCGCCCGCTGCCCCACCGAGGCCACGAGGGTGGTGGAGGCGTAGGAGCAGATTCCCTTGAAAGCATAGAGGGCCAGCACGATCAGGGCGATGCGGCTGGGGTTCACGCTCTGGATGAGGACCTCGTCGAAGATCGGCTTGACCTGGGAGACGAGGAGGGCTCCCGCGGCGGCGTAGCCGGCGGTGGCGAGCCAGGAGAGCAGGAGCCGGCCCCGGTAGGGGCTCGTATAGGCGAAGAGCCGAAGGAAGTAGCGTCCTTCCTCGCGGGCCGACGAAACCGCCTCCCGGAGCTTGGGGCCCCAGGTCCGGGTCTTGCGGACCGGGGCGGGACGGGTCACCCGGTCGACGGGGGGAATCGCGGGAAGCGCGATGGTCTCATCTCCTTGCGGACAGGCGATTTAGCAGCCAGGGGCGAACGGATAAGTATACACGATTCAGTCCACAAGCCGGTACTTTACGAGCGTCCAGAGCGCCGGGAAGCCGTCCCGCCAGGTGATCTTCTTTCCCTCCGAGTAATCCCGGCCTTCGTAGGTGATCGGCACCTCGTAGACCCGGGCCCCGCGCTTGAAGAGCTTTGCCGTGATCTCGGGCTCGATCCCGAACCGCTCGCTCTTCAGGGGAAGGCTTTTCAGGAGGTCCGCCCGGATCGCCTTGAAGCAGGTCTCCATGTCCGTCAGGGTCGTGTTGTAGAGGACGTTGGTCACGAGGTTGAGGAACAGGTTCGCGAGGTAGTGCGTGAAGAGGAAGCAGCGGTGCCGCCCGATGAAGCGGCTGCCGAAGACGGCGTCCGCCTTGCCCCTCACGATCAGGTCGAGCAGGTCGGGGTACTCCTCGGGGCTGTATTCCAGGTCGGCGTCCTGGACGACGATCACGTCCCCCGAAGCCTCGGCGATCCCCCGGCGCACCGCCGCCCCTTTTCCCCGGTTTCGCTCCTGCCGGAGCAGCTTGAAGGCCCGCTCCGCGGAGAGCCGCTCCAGCACCTCACGGCTGCCGTCCGTCGAGGCGTCGTCCACCGCGATCAGCTCGATGCGCAGGGGGAGCCCGAGCACGCGGCGGACCATCTCCTCCACCGTCGCCTTCTCGTTATAGACCGGCATCACCACCGTGAGGAGGGGATCCACGAGCGGCGTGCGGGGGCCCCGGCTCATCGCGTGGCCCCGTAGCCTTGCGGGTGGTCCCGCCGCCAGCGCACCGCGGAACCCACGATGTCGTGGAGGTCCGGGTGCCGTGGGCGGAAGCCCAGCTCTCGCCGGATCTTCTCCGCGGAGGCGACCAGCCGGGGTGGGTCCCCCGGCCGCCGCGGCCCCACGATCGCCGGCACCTTCACCCCCGCCACCCCTTCCACCGCGGCCAGCACCTCGCGCACCGAGTGCCCGCTCCCGCTCCCGAGGTTGTAGAAGCGGAAGGGCTCGCCGTCCTCCAGGGCCTGAAGGGCCAGCACGTGCGCGATCGCGAGGTCCTGCACGTGGATGTAGTCACGGATGCAGGTGCCGTCAGGGGTGTCGTAGTCGTCCCCGAACACGGTGAGCGAGGGCCGGCGGCCCAGGGCGGCGTCGATGGCGAGGGGGATGAGATGGATCTCGGGGTCGTGGTGCTCGCCCAGCGAGCCGTCCGGATGGCAGCCGGCCGCGTTGAAGTACCGGAGGGCCACCGCGCGCAGCACGTCTGCGGCCGCGAGGTCCCGCAGCGCATGCTCGAAGGCCCGCTTGCTCTGGCCGTAGGGGTTGATCGGCTCCTGGGGGTGCGTCTCGTCGATCGGCACCCGCACCGGCACTCCGTAGGTCGCGCACGTGGAGCTGAAGATGATCTTGCGTACGCCCGCCTCCACCATGGCCGCGAGGAGCCCCACCCCTTTCTGGACGTTGATCCGCCAGTATTTCAGCGGCTGGCGCACCGACTCTCCCACGTCCAGCACGCCCGCGAAGTGGACGACCGCGTCCACCCCGCGGAGAGAATCGCGAAGGACCGCCCGGTCGCCGAGGTCGCCCGCGAAGAGGCGAGCTCCCTCCGGGACCGCCGCCCGGTGGCCCGCCGAGAGGTCGTCGAGGATCGACACCTCGTGACCCGCGTCGCGGAACTCCCGCACCGCGTGGCTGCCGATGTAGCCGGCCCCCCCGGTGACGAGCACCTTCACCGCTGGCCGATTCCCTCGTAGTAGAAGCCCATCTCGCGCAGGCTTCGCGGGTTGTAGATGTTGCGGCCGTCGAAGATGGCGGGCCGCCTCATGAGCGACTTGATCTTCTTGAAGTCCGGCTCGCGGAACTCGTTCCACTCCGTGACCACGGCCAGCGCGTCCGCCCCCTCCACCGCGTCGTAGCTGCGGTCGCAGATCGTGATCCGGTCGCCGAAGTGGCGCCGGGCCCCGCGGCCGGCTTCGGGATCGTACGCGGTGACGGTGGCGCCTCCCGCGAGCAGCCCCTCGATGATCGCGGCCGCGGGGGCCTCCCTCATGTCGTCGGTCTTGGGCTTGAAGGCGAGCCCCCAGATGGCCACCCGCTTGCCCCCGAGCCCCCCGAGGTGGGCGGCGATGCGGGGCACCACGATCCGCTTCTGCTGCTCGTTGGTCCGATCGACCGCCCCCACGAGGCTCAGCTCGAGCCCGGCCTCCTCGCCCATGCGAATGAGGGCCTTCACGTCCTTGGGAAAGCAGGAACCCCCGTAGCCGACCCCCGGGAAGAGGAAGGACTGGCCGATGCGCGAGTCGGTGCCCATGCCGAGGCGGATCAGGCGCACGTTGGCCCCCACTTTGTCGCAGTAGTTCGCCATCTCGTTCATGAACGAGATGCGGGCGGCGAGCATGGCGTTGGCCGCGTACTTCGTCAGCTCGGCCGAGGCGTGGTCCATCACCAGGATCGGGTTCCCGGTGCGGACGAATGGCTCGTAGAGGGTCCGCATGATGGTCTCGACCTTGGGGTCGTCGATGCCGATGACCACGCGGTCGGGCTTCAGGAAGTCGTCGACCGCCGTGCCCTCCTTGAGGAACTCGGGGTTCGAGACCACCGCGAACGGGTGCCGGGTGAGGGAGCCGATGACCTGGCGCACCTTGGCCGCGGTCCCCACGGGCACGGTGGACTTGTTGACCACGACCTTGTAGCCGTTCATGGCCCGCCCGATGCCGCGCGCCACCTCGAGCACGTGCGAGAGATCGGCCGACCCGTCCTCGTCCTGCGGCGTGCCCACCGCGATGAACAGCACGTCGGCGGCCCTCACCGAGGCCGGGAGGTCGGTGGTGAAGGTCAGCCGCTCGGCCGCCACGTTGCGCGGCACCATCTCGTTGAGCCCCGGCTCGTAGATCGGGATCTCACCGCCGCGGAGCGCGTCCACCTTGGCCCGGTCCGCGTCCACGCAGACGACCGTGTTGCCGTTCTCGGCCAGGCACGCTCCGACCACCAGGCCCACGTAGCCGGTGCCGACCACCCCGATGTTCATTCAGCGACCCCCCACCCTATCCCTCCCCACGCAGGGGGAGGGGAACGCCGATGCACGCAATGGCCCCGCACTCGTTCATCGATCCCCATTTGCTCATCGACCCCCCCTCCTATCCTCCCCCACGTCGGGGGGAGGGAAGGCCGATGCACGTGCGCGCGCGACCCGTGAGGGTAGCATAGGAGGGCCGGCGGCCGAACCCTGTTATCATGAAGCGCCTCATGAACTTCGGCCTGGATCTGCGCCCCTCGCTCGCGCGGCCAACCGGCGCGGGAGCTTACGTCCTCGCCCTGGCGCAGTGTCTTCCCGGGCTCGCCCCTTCCGACCGCTTCTATTTTTTCTCCGCCTCGCTCAAAGACCGCTATCCCAGGGACCACTGGCCGGCGAACGTCACCCTCGTCGACCGGCGCCTCCCCGTCCGGGGCCTCAACCTCGCCTGGAACCGCTTCGGGTGGCCACCCCTCGACCGGCTCGTGGGAGCGCCCCTCGACCTCGTCCATTCGGCGCATCCCCTCATCGTGCCGGCGCGCCGGGCCCGGCTGGTCGTTACCGTCCACGATCTGTTCTTCCTCAAGCACCCCGAGCTGACGGGCGCCGAGATCCGCCGTGACTACGTACCCCTGGTCCGCGACCACGTGAAGCGCGCGGACGGGGTGGTCTGCGGCTCGCAATACACCGCCTCCGAGCTGCGGCGGCTGCTCGACGTGCCCCCCGAGAAGATCGCGGTCACCCCCTATGGAGTGGATCCCATCTATCGCGCCCCCATGCCCCGGGAGGAAGTGGACGCGGTCCTGGCCCACCATCTCCTGCCGCGGGGAGCGCTGCTCTACGTGGGCAGCCAGGAGGAGCGCAAGAACCTGGTCACGCTCGTGATGGCCTACATGGGCCTCGCCCGCAAGCGCCATTCGATCCCGCCCCTCGTGCTCGTGGGGCCGGGCTCCGACTGGGCCCAGGGGGGGACCATCTCCGGGCCCCAGATCCGCGCCACCGGCTATCTCGAGACCCGCGAGATCCGGGCCCTCATGGCCGCCTCGTCCCTCCTGGTGCTGCCGTCGCTCGAGGAAGGGTTCGGCCTGCCGGTGGCCGAGGCCATGGCCGCGGGCCTGCCCGTGGTCTGCTCCCGTGGCTCGGCCCTCGAGGAGGTGGCGGACGGAGCGGCCACCCTCGTGGACCCGCGCGATGCGGGGTCGATCGCGGGCGGGATCGAGCGGGTCCTCGACGACGACGCGCGGGCCGAGGCCCAGCGCCAACGGGGCCTCGAGAAGAGCCGGCGCTTCGACTGGAACGAGACGGCGGCCGGAACCCTGGCCTTCTACCGGGAGATCCTTGGGCGCTAGCGACGGCCCGCCCTCGCTCGTGGTCGGGATCGACGCCCGCGAGCTCCAGGACAAGCCCACCGGCACCGGCCGGTACCTGCGCAGCCTCCTCCGCGTGTGGACGCGCGACGGCCGGGATCGTTTCGTAGCCTACTTCAGCGGGCCGGCCCCGGACGATCCGGTGGTCGTCCACCCGCGGGTCCGCCCCCGGCCGATCGGAGAGCGGCGGGTGCCGCGCGTCGTCTGGGAGGAGCTGCGCCTGCCCCCGGCGGTGCGAGCCGACGCGATCGACGTGTTCTTCTCGCCCGCCTACACGTGCCCGCTCCGGCTCCGCCTCCCGCGCGTGACCGCGGTCCACGATCTCGCCTACTTCTCCTGCCCCGAGGACTTCGGCCTCGCCCACGCCCTGCGCCGGCGCGTGATGGTGGCTCTCAGCCTCCACGCCTCGCGCCGGATCCTGGCCTGCTCCGACTTCACGCGGCGCGAGATCGTCGCGCGCTTTCCGGCCCTGGCGGACCGGGTCGTCCACGTGCCCCTCGGCCGCGACGACGACCTGGCCGCGGCGCCCGCCCGTCAGGACGCCCGCCGGCGCCTGGGGGTCGCGGGTCCCTTCGTGATCACGGTCGGCAGCGTGTTCAACCGCCGCTGCATCCCGGAGCTTCTCCGGGCCATGGCACTCCTGCGCGCCCGCCATCCGGGCCTGGTCCTGGACGTGGCGGGGGACAATCGCACGACCCCGCGCCTCGACCTGGCCCGCGTCGCGCGCGGCCTCGGCCTCGAGACCCGGGTGCGTTTTTCCGGCTTCGTCGACGAAGCCGGCCTGGTCGACCGGTACGCGGCCGCCGACGCCGCCGTCTTCCTATCGGAGTACGAGGGCTTCGGCCTGCCGGCCCTCGAGGCGGCCTCCCGCGGGGTGCCCCTCGTGGTGAGCCGCCGGCCGGCGCTCAGCGAGGTCGTGGGCGAGGCGGCCCTCCTCGTGGATCCCCGGAACGAGCGCGAGATCGCGGCCGCCCTCCACCTCTTGCTCGCGGACCCCGGGTTGCGGCGGCGCCAGGTCGAGCGCGGGCTCACCGTCGCCGCGCGCTACTCCTGGACGCGGACCGCGATCCTCACCCGGCACGCCTTGGCCACGGCGGCCGCTCCGTGACCGGACCGTTCCAGGGCGGGCCGGATCCGCCGAAGGTCTCGGCCATCCTGGTGTCGCACAACACGCGCGACGACCTTCTCCGGTGTCTGGCCTCCCTGGCCGCTCACGTCCACCTGCCCCTCGAGGTGGTGGTCGTCGACAACGCGAGCGCGGACGGCTCCATCGAAGCCGTGCGGTGGGCCTACCCCACCGCACGCGTCCTCGAGAGCCCCGCCAACCGGGGCTTCTCGACCGCGAACAACGCCGGCATCCGGGCGTCCGCGGGTCCCCAGGTGCTCGTTCTCAACAGCGACGCCCAGCTCACGGCAGGCGCGGTCGAGACGATGTCCGGCCTCCTCGACGCGCGGTCCGAGGTCGGGGTGGTCGGTCCCCGGACCCGCAACCCGGACGGAACCGTCCAGCTCTCCTTCGGTCCCGACCTGACGCCGCTCTCCGAGTGGCGCCAGCGGTCGCTGGTCCTCGGAGTCCGCGCGCGCCGGCCCGAGGCCCTGGGGGAGGCCGAGAGGCGTGCATCCCGGGAGCACGAGCCCGACTGGGTCTCCGGCTCGTGCTTCCTGGCGCGCCGGGTGGCCCTCGAGGCCGTGGGGGGATTCGACGAAGGCTTCTTCCTGTACGAGGAGGACGCGGACCTCTGCCGACGCCTCCGGGGAGCCGGCTGGCGCGTCCTCTACACCCCCGCCGCCGAGGTCCGGCACGTCCTGGGCCGAAGCGCGGCCCAGGCCCCCGCCCGCGCCCGCCAGGAATACCGCCGGAGCCACCTGCGGTACTACCGGAAGCACAACGGGCCGTTGCTCACGGCCCTTCTGCGAGCCTATCTGGCCGTGACCGGCGGGCTGGGGGGCTGAGTCGAGCCCTGGGGCGGGCGCGCTTTGGTGCTTGCGACTGCCCGCGATGCATCCGTAACATCTGGTCCCAGGAGATCCCGGGGGCAATCGTTCCGGCCGTGGGCGCGCAGTCTTCCACCCTCGTGAACGGGCGGGGGTCAGTGAAGGGGACCCTTGGCCGCGCTCCGTTTTCCTTTGCTCGGAGCGCGGTCGGCGTGCTATCGTTGAAGCGCAGCTTGAGCGACGTGTCGGTGATGCCCAGGCGAATCGGCAAGGGGGACGGTCTTCTGAGCACGGTGGGGCCCGGTGAAGGTCGCGATCGACGCGCGAAAGTGGCGGGACTACGGGATCGGCACGTATGTCCGCAATCTCGTCCGCCATCTCGCGCGCCTCGACCGGGACACGACCTACTTCGTCTTCTGTAACCCCTCCGACGAGACCACCCTCCGCGACCTGGCCGAGAACTTCGTCCCCGTCGTCGACGATTCCGCGGGATACGGCCTTCGGGAGCACGTCTCGATCCCCCTGAAGCTGCGCCGGCTGGGGGCGGAGCTCCTTCACTCGCCGCACTACGTGCGGCCGCTCCTCTGCAGCATCCCCTCGGTCGTGACCGTCCACGACTGCATCCACCTGCTCTTCCCCGAGTACCTGCCCAGCCGGATGGCCTGGCGCTACGCCCATTTCATGATCGGCCGGGCGGTGCGCAAGAGCGCGCTCGTGTTCACGGTCTCGGAGGCCTCACGGCGGGACATCCTGCGGTTCTACCCCTGGGCGGACCCGGACAAGGTCCAGGTCGTCCCCAACGCCATCGATGCCGACCTGCTCGAGGACCCGGGAGCCGAGGAGCGCGAGCGCGTGCGCGAGCGTTACCAGATCCGCGGCCGCTTCGTGCTCTTCGTGGGGAACGTGAAGCCCCACAAGAACCTCGAGCGGCTGATCGCTTCCTTCGCGCATCTCCGGCAGGAGCCCGGGAACGAGGACCTGAAGCTGCTCATCATCGGGGAGGACGTGAGCCGTTACGGGTCGCTGCGCCGAACGGTGGAGGGGGCGGGCGTGCGCCAGGACGTGCGCTTCTTCGGCTACGTCCCCGACCGCACCCTGGCCGCGCTCTACCGGATGGCGTCGGTCTTCGCGTTCCCTTCCCTCTACGAGGGGTTCGGCCTGCCCCCGCTGGAGGCCATGGCCTGCGGCACGCCGGTCGTCACCTCGCGCATCTCCTCCCTGCCCGAGGTCGTGGGCGACGCCGCGGTGCTGATCGACCCCTACGACGTGGAGGACATCACCCGCGGCCTGCGCCGGGCGCTCCAAGACGAGACCCTGCGTGCGGAGCTGATCGAGAAGGGACGCCTCCGCGCCCGCAGCTTCAGCTGGGAGCGCTCCGCGGCCGCCGTGCACGCCGGTTACCTGAAGGTCCTCGGCCACCCGGTTCCCGCGATGGCCGCCCCCGAGGCCCGCTGACCGGAGCACCCCTGAAGGTCGCGCTCGTCCACGACTGGCTCACCGGCATGCGCGGGGGCGAGAAGGTCCTTCTCTCCCTGGCCCGCCTCTTCCCGGCCGCTCCCATCTTCACCCTGCTCCACGTGCGCGGCTCGGTGGCCGCTCCCCTGGAGGCGCGCGAGATCCGGACCACGTTCGTCCAGTACCTGCCCGGCGCCGAGCGCCGGTACCGCCACTACCTGCCCCTGTTCCCGGCCGCCGCGGCCACGATGGACCTCCACGGCTTCGACCTCGTGATCTCGAGCTCGCATTGCGTGGCCAAGGGCGTGAAGGCGGATCCGGAGGCGCTGCACCTCTGCTACTGCCACACACCCATGCGGTACGTCTGGGACCGTTATCCCGACTACTTCGGGCCGGGACGCCTGGACGCGCCCGGAAAGTGGCTGGTGCCGGTCGCGGCGGAGGCACTCCGAGCCTGGGACGTGGCCTCCTCGGCCGGCGTCCACCGCTTCGCCGCGAACAGCACCTACGTGGCGGGCCGGATCGCGCGTTACTACGGCCGCGCGGCGGAGGTCATCCCGCCGCCCGTGGACACCGACTTCTTCACTCCGGGCGACGACCGGCCAGGGACCTACGATCTCGTGGTCTCGGCCCTGGCCCCCTACAAGCGCCTCGAGCTCGTCCTTCGCGCCTACCGCGGGACCGGACGCCCCCTGCGGATCGTGGGCACCGGACCCGAGGACGCGCACCTGCGGGCCCTGGCCCCGCCCGAAGCGTCCTTCCTCGGCCGGGTGAGCGACGAGGAGCTGCGCGCGCTCTACCGGGGCTGTCGCGCGGTCCTCATGCCGGGCGTCGAGGATTTCGGAATCGTTCCCCTGGAGGCCATGGCCTGCGGGCGCCCGGCCGTGATCTTCGCGCGGGGCGGGGGCGTCGAGACCGTGGCGCCCGGTGAGACCGGGCTTCACTTCCACGAGCCCACCGCCGAAGCCCTCCGGGCCGCCGTCGACTCACTGGCGACCGTCGGTTTTGATAGGATGGCCCTCCGGGCCCGGGCCGAGGCGCACAGCATCCGGACGTTCGAAAGCCGTTTCCGGGCCTTCGTCGAACGGTCGCTCGCCGAGTGGCAGGAAGGGGAGGACAAGGCCGTCTCATGGTGAAGTTCCAGACCCGAAGGTTGGTCGCCACGTTCGTCCTGGTGGACGTGGCCACCACGAGCCTGGCCTGGATCCTGGCCTATTTCCTCCGCTTCGACCCGACCCTCCTCGGCTCCTTCATTCCGGTCACCAAGGGCGTCCCGGACCTCTCCCGGTACCTGCTCCTCCTGCCCTTCATCGCCGTCGTCTGGCCCGCGGTTCTCTACTTCCACGGCCTCTACCAGCTCAAGCGGGGGCGGAGCCGCATCGACGAGTTCTTCGCCATCGTGTTCAGCGTCCTGATCGGCTCCGGCCTGACCCTCGGCGCGACCCTCTACGTGCGCGTCTACTACCGCTTCCAGCCCGAGGTCGCCCCCCTCTGGGAGTACAGCCAGGCGGTCTTCGCCCTCTTCCTCATCCTCGACGTCGCCCTGCTCAACGCCGGCCGCTGGGCCCTCCGGCGCTATCTCGAGCGCATGTGGGCAGCCGGCTACAACGTCAAGCGGATCCTGGTGGCGGGCGCGGGCGAGCTGGGGCGGACGGTGGCGGAGACCCTCCTGGCCCACCGCGAGCTGGGCTATCGGGTGGTGGGCTTCCTGGACGACGGGCCCGGCCCTGCCGAGGGCGGCGGGCTCCCCGTCCTGGGACCGCTCGGCCGGGCCCTGGCGGTCGTGCAGGCCGAGCAGATCGACCAGATCTACGTCGCCCTCAGCCTCGAAGACCACGCCAAGCTGGTCGGCCTCATCAAGAGCGTGGCCAACGAGTGCGTGGACATCAAAGTCGTCCCCGACCTCGTCCAGTACGCGACCATCAAGGCCGCCCTCGAGGACCTGGACGGGATCCCGATCATCAGCCTCAACGAGGTGCCGCTCTCGGGCTGGAGCAGCATGGTCAAGCGGCTGATGGACATCGTCGTGGCCTCGACGGTCCTCCTGGCCCTCCTGCCGATCTTCCCCGTCATCGCGCTCCTCATCCGGCTCTTCGGAGGCCGGGGGAAGGTCCTGCTCGCCCAGGAGCGCATGACCCTGGACGGGCGCACGTTCCAGATCTACAAGTTCCGCACCATGATCGACGAGGCCGAGAAGGACACCGGGCCCGTCTTCGCCAGTCCCGAGGACCCGCGGCGGACCGCGATCGGCTGCCTTCTCCGCAAGCACAACCTGGACGAGCTGCCCCAGCTCCTGAACGTCCTCAAGGGGGACATGAGCTTGGTGGGCCCGCGCCCCGAGCGGCCCCCCTTCGTCGCCCAGTTCAGGGAGCGCATCCCCCAGTACATGCGCCGCCACCGCGTGAAGAGCGGCATCACGGGCTGGGCGCAGGTGAACGGCTGGCGCGGCAACACCTCGATCGAGAAGCGGATCGAGTTCGACCTCTACTACATCGAGAACTGGTCCCTGCTCCTCGACGTCAAGATTCTGATCCTCACCCTCTTCCGCGGCTTCGGCCAGAAGCACGCGTACTAGGGGGCAAGGGAGCGAAGACGCGCCCATGCCACGGGCTCTCGTCACCGGCGCCGCCGGTTTCATCGGCTCGCACCTGTCCGAATACCTGCTGGACCGAGGCCATTCCGTGGTGGGGATGGACAACTTCCTCACCGGCGACGCGGCGAACATCGCGCACCTCACCGGCCGCGACTTCGTGCTCGTCAAGCACGACGTCACGAGCTACATCGCCCTCGAGGGCCCCCTCGACCTGATCTTCCACTTTGCGAGCCCCGCCTCCCCCATCGACTACCTGCGGGTTCCCATCCAGACCCTGAAAGTGGGCAGCCTGGGCACCCACAACTGCCTGGGCCTGGCCAAGGCGAAGAAGGCTCGCTTCCTGCTCGCCTCCACCTCCGAGGTCTACGGCGACCCGCTGGTCCACCCGCAGCGCGAGGACTACTGGGGCAACGTGAACCCGGTGGGCCCCCGCGGCGTCTACGACGAGGCCAAGCGCTTCGCGGAGGCGATGGTGATGGCCTACCACCGCGTCCACGGGGTCGAGACCCGCATCGTTCGGATCTTCAACAGCATCCTGGCGGACGAGATGGTCTTCCTCTTCAACTCGGGGACCGCCCATCTCATGCCCGTCGAGCAATACGCGCAGAAGCTGGAAGCATCTCCGTTGGCGCTCCCCCGTTCGGTCCTGGTGCCCTCCTTCGACTCGGCCACCGGAAATGTCTCCCTTCGACCCGCAAGCGCCCTCATCAGGCACGTCCCGGAAAGTGAAGACGCCTTCCGGATCCGAACGCGCTACGGGCGGGACATTCGGGTGACCGGAGACCACAGCGTGTTTCGCCGCGGAGGGGATGGCCGCCCCGAAGCGATTCCGGTGCGAGACCTGCGGGTCGGCGAGCATGTTGCCATCCCCGGCCGCATGCCCGTGGTCGAGGAGGACACCGAGGTCGTTGACGTCGTGGAGCACTATGTCCGAAAGGCGGGTGAACTCACCGACCTCTGGGAGGTATCGCTCGTCAGCAATGCGCTGAGGGGCGTCATCGAGGCGAACCGGGAGCGCATTCACGCCATCCTGATGGAGTGCGGCCGCTACCGGGGCAGCCGCTACGAGCGAAACACGGCAGGCTGCGCTTACCGGAGGTACCTCGGGGGCGGCCATCTTCCCCTCTTCGTCTTCGAACAGCTCCGGCGGCTCCGTCCGATCTCCATCCCGGAGGGTAGCCTTGTGCGCGCCTCAAGGGGTGGGGTGAGCACGATACCGGCCCGCATTGTCCTGGCCGACGACGTGCTCTGGCTCCTCGGCTTGTACCTTGCGGAGGGACACCTGGTGTGGTGGCCCGAACACGGGATGTATCGCCTCCTCTTCTCGTCACACCAGGCGGCCCTTGACCAGGCCGCGCGCATCGCTCGATCTCGCTTCGGGGTCAAGGTGGGCATGATCGGCGCCCACCCCGACCGGGCGCCGTCTCTCTACATCGACTCCAAACCCTTGTCGGAGATCATCGCGGGCCTGGGGTTCGGCGGCCTATCCGCGGAGAAGCGGATCCCGCCGTGGGTGATGCAACTGCCGCTTCGGCGTCTCAAGCATTTTCTTGAAGGCTATCGTGTCGGCGATGGTACCCACAGCGGCAAGAAGGTCGGCCACGAGCTCGTCTTCGAAACCGTCAGCCCAGGACTGGCGCGGGACCTGACCTACGCCCTGCTCCGTTTCGGGATCGTTGCCTCCGTCGCACGCTACGAAACCACCGTCACCACCAGCCGCACGCCAGAGAAGCGGTACTCCTTTCACCGAATCACGATCCCGGAGCTCTCCAGCTTCGACATCCTGACCTGGGACACGGGGGTCACGCAGTCGCTGAACGCACAACGCTTTGGGGATCTCGTATGGGCAAAGATCCGGTCCATCGAGCGCGTGCCGACGACCGCGTATGTCTACGATTTCTCGGTTCCCGGCAGTGAGAACTTCGTCGCGGGATCCGGTGTGTTCGCACACAACACCTATGGCCCGCGCATGCGCGTCCAGGACGGCCGCGCCATCCCCGCCTTCCTGAGCCAGGCCCTGCGCAACGAGGACGTGACCGTCTTCGGAGACGGCAGCCAGACCCGCAGCCTCTGCTACGTGTCCGACCTCGTGGACGGGATCTTCCGGCTGGTGAGCTCGAACGAGGCGAACCCGGTCAACATCGGGAACCCTCACGAGATGACGATCCGGCAACTGGCCGAGCGCATCGTCGCTCTCGCGGGCTCGAAGAGCCGGATCGTGGAGAAGCCGTTGCCCGTGGACGACCCGAAGGTCCGCCAGCCCGACATCACGCGGGCGCGCACGATCCTCGGCTGGGAGCCCAAGGTCCCGCTGGACGAGGGCCTCCGCACGACCCTCGCCTACTTCCGCGGCAAGCTCGGCCTCTAGCCGCCCGAGACTTCCAACGAGAGAAGCTCGCCGGGCCGGCAGGCGACCCTGACCTGCATCGGCCGGCAGCAGACTTCGCAGTCCTCGTAGTAGGTCTGCTCGGGGACCGTGGTGTCGACGGTCAGCTCGACGGTCTCCCCGCACCACGGGCACGAGACGGGGACTGCCTCGATCAGGCCTCGCCTCCGGCCCCAGGCGGGGCTTCCGCCTGGTAGAACGCGCTCTTCAGGTAGAGGTCGCGCAGGTCGGCCAGGAAGACGGCCAGGGCCGCGGTCACCGGCACCGCCAGGAGCATCCCCAGGAAGCCGAACAGGGTGCCCCCCACCAGGACCGCGAGCATGATCACGACCGCGGGCAGGCCCAGGGTGTCGCCCACGATGCGCGGGGTGACGAAGTTCGCTTCCACGAACTGCCCCACGGTGAAGACCACGGCCACCACCAGCAGGCGCGTCGGATCCTGGTCGTCCAACCAGGAGAGGAGGAGGGCGAGCGGGAGCCCGAGCACGTACGACATGAACGGGATCAGGTTGAAGAAGCCGATCAGGAAGCCGACGGGTAGGCCCATGGGCACGCCGCAAGCGGTGAGGGCGATCGCGTAGAAGACGCCCAGGATCACGGCCACCGTGATCTGGCCGCGCACGAAGGCGGCAATGAGTCCCGCGACCTTGCCTCCCCGGGAAAAGACGTAGCCGCGGAAGCGGGGCGGGACCAGGGCCTTGGCCGCCTCCTTGATGTGGTTCATGTCGTAGAGGAGGTAGATGGCCACCACCGGGACCACGACCAGGTTCAGGAAGGAGAGGACGAACCCGAGGACGCTGGAGAACGCGGTGGTGAACCCCTTCACGAGCGAGTTCAGGATGTGCACCCAGTTCTCCTGCGCGGCCTCCTGCAGCCGCTTGCGGACCTCCTCCGCCTCCGTCGGGTACTTGAGGTTCAGCCTCTCGATCAGCGGCTCGACCCTGGTCAGCAGCACCCGGGCGTAGCCCGGCACCTTGGCTCCCGCGTCCGCGATCTGATGGACGAGCGCCGGCACCACCAGGACGACCGCCAGGCTCAGGGCGGCGGCCACCCCTGTCACGAGCAGCCCCACCGCCACCGTGCGTGCGTCCACCCGCTTGCCGAGCCAGGTCCGGCGTGCGAAGAACCCTTCCAGCGCGTTGACTCCGGGGTTCAGGAGCCAGGCGAGGGCGAAGGCCACCGCGAAAGGCGTGAGCACGCCCGCCAGCCGCAGAAGCACGGCCCCTACGAGGGCCACCGCCACCAGCGCCAGGACGAGCCGGACCCACGGATTCGCGAGAATCCGATTCAAGGCGCCTCCGCCCGATGCGTCGATGCCTTGTGCACGTAGTGAACGGCGGAGACGATCGTGCAGCCGAGGGTGAGCCAGAAGAGCGCGCGGACGGGCCCCGGGCAGTCCCCCAGGGCGTTCGCGAGCAGCACCACGCCCACGGTCAGGACTTGCAGCGCGGTCGAGATCTTGCCCAGCACCGACGGATAGAAGATCCGGCGCTCCACGGTCAGGTTGATGATGGCGACCGACGTCACGATCACCACGTCGCGGAAGAGCAGCACCACGGTCAGCCACACCGGGATCGCGCAGATCAGCCCCGGCGCCCAGGTCAGGCAGATGTAGCTCGAGCCCATCAGGACCTTGTCCGCCAGGGGATCGAGCATGGCCCCCAGCGTGGTCTGCTGTCCGCCCCAGCGGGCCACCAGGCCGTCGAGGGCGTCGGTGACCGCGGCCACCACGAAGGTCACCAGGGCCCAGGTGTGCTCGTGGGAGAGCACGAGCACGACCAGCAGCGGCGCCAGGCCCATGCGCAGGATCGTGAGCTGGTTCGCAACGGTGAAGACGGGCTGGGGCATGGTCCTCGGGGTCGCCCGGAGCTCCCGCGCAAAGAAAGCGGGGCCGCCGGACGTCCGGCGACCCCGAGTGTACAGCAGCCGGCGAGGTGGCGCCGGATACGGGAGGGTCGATGAACTACTCCAGCCGGTCCTTCTTCGCGACCAGAGCCTGCACGAGCAGCTTGCAGGCCTGCTCCTGGGCTTCGCCGATCGCGCTGTCCTTGTAGTCGCTCGTGCCCATGGAGAACCCGGCGCCCCCGCCGCCGCCCGCGCCGCCGAGCTTGAGGCCGCCGCCCTTGGTGGAGAGCCCCTCGCCCTTGGCCGAGACGAGGACCTCACCCGTGGTCGCGTCCACCATGCGCGCGGTGAGGGTCACGTAGGTCTTCGCCTTCTTGAGACCCAGGCCGCCGAGCTTGCCTCCGATGAGCCCGCCCCCGCCGTAGTGCTTCTCCTCACCGCCGAACTTCGTGATCGACCCGGAGATGATGTAGCGGACTCCGAGCACCTTCCCGATCTTGGCCAGCTTGGCCGCGCTCGGGTCGGCGCGGTCGCTGTTGGAGAAGTCCTGCTCGGCCAGGACCGTGTCGAGCTTCTTGCGCTCGATCACCCGGAACGACCCTTCGTTCACCAGCTCGTCCACCACCTGGTCGGCCATGCCCTTCCCGATGTCGTACTGACCCCACCAGTGGTTGACCGTCCCGTAGTCGAAGTCCATGACGGCCACGGTCTGCCGCTTGGCCTTGGCTCCCTGGGCGCTGGCGGTGACCGCCAGGCCCGCGACCAGCAACGCGGCCGCGACTCCCGCGAACAGCTTCGATTTCATCGAACCTCCTCCCGCATCGGGGGCGACTCTTCCCAACGCCGACGGACGACACTACGAATTGGGCGGGCACCCCTCTGTGAGCCTCGTCACCGGAACGGGGCCCGGCGCCTGCCCGCTACACGCCGAGACGCCTCAGCTCCTCGAAGAGCTCACGCTCCCGAGGGGAGAGCCGCTTGGGCAGTTCGACGCTGATGCTGGCTAGGATATCACCACGGCCCCCGCCCGAGTCGAGCCGCGGCAGGCCCTTGCCGCGCAAGCGAAAGATCTGGCCCAGCCCGGTGCCGGCGGGGATCTTGATCCCCACCGGTCCTTCCAGGGTCGGCACCTGGGCCTCTCCCCCGAGCACCGCGGTCGTGAGCGGCACCCGGACGCTCGCCTGGAGATCGTCGCCCTTGCGCTCGAACGTCGGGTGGGGGGCGATGCGCACATGGAGGTAGAGGTCGCGTGCGCGGCGTCCCGACGCCCCTGTCTTCTCGCCGGCCACCCGCACCCGGGAGCCCTCGCGGACGCCGGGCGGGATGCGCACCTCCACGCGGCGCCGGGACCCCGGCGGCCCCACCTGCACCGTTCGCGCGGCCCCGTGGAGCACTTCCTCGAGGGTGAGGACCACCTCCTGCTCGGTGTCGCCTCGACCGCCGAACAGGTCCTCGATGCTCCCCGTCTCGAAGCCGGAGAATCCGCCGGAGCCCCCCGGCCCGCCGAAAAACGTCCGGAAGAAATCCGAGAAGCCGCCGCCACCGCCCCCCAGGTCGCCGAAGTCGACCCGCACCTCGCCGCCCCCGGGCCACGCGCCTGCACCCGGCGCCTGCCGGAACGAGTTCCAATTGGCCCCGAGCTCGTCGTACCGCTTCCGTTTCTCGGGATCGGACAGCACCTCGTAAGCCTCGCCGATCTCCTTGAACCGGGCCTCCGCCTTGGGATTGCCCTGGTTCATGTCGGGATGGTGCTTCCGCGCGAGCTTGCGATAGGCGGCCTTGATCTCTTTCTCGGTGGCACCCTTCGCCACTCCGAGGATCTTGTAGTAGTCCTTGTACTCCACCCGTGCCTCGAATATAGAGCCCATGGGCCGGCGCTTCAAGCTTGCCGGTCCCCGAGCCCTCTCCTATACTCGCCGGGATCATGCAGGTCCGGGGGTCTTCCGCCCTCGTCACCGGGGCGGGCCGGGGCATCGGGCGCGCGGTGGCCCTCGCCCTCGGCCGGGCCGGCGCGAGCGTGACCCTGGTCGCGCGGACGGCCTCCGAGATCGAGTCGGTGGCTCGAGACGTCCGCGCCGGCGGCGCTCCGGCCGTCGCCTTCGCGGGTGATCTCACGGAGGGGGGGATCTGCACGCGGGCGGTCGAGGCCGCGGTTGCGGCCCACGGCGGCCTGCAGATGCTCGTCAACAACGCCGGCGTCGGGGGCTTCGCCAACCTGGCCGAGACCACCGACGAGACCTGGGACCGGATCCTCGGCACGAACCTGACCGCGGTCTTCCGCCTGACGCGCGCGGCCCTGCCCCATCTCACCCGGCAGGGCGGCCACGTGTTCATGATCTCGTCCCTCGCGGGGACGAATCCGATCGCGGGGATGGCCGCCTATTGCGCGAGCAAGGCGGCCCTCGACCACCTCGCCGCATGTCTGATGCTCGAGGTCCGTCAGCAGGGCGTGAAGGTGACCACGATCGCCCCCGGCTCGGTGGACACGGGCTTCGGGGGAGCACCCCGGGCCGACACGTCCTGGATGCTCACCGCCGAGGACGTGGCCCGGGCGGTGATGGATCTGCTGGAGGCGCGGGACGGCGCTCACCTGAGCCGAGTGGAGATGCGCCCGGCCCGCCCGCAGAAGCGGGTTTGATCGGCCGCGGCCTTCGGCTCGCCTGGAAAGCCTTCCTCCGCTTCCAGGACCACTACGGCCCCGACCGCGCCGCCGCGGTGGCCTACTACACGCTGCTCTCCCTGCTCCCCCTCTTCATCTTCGTGATCTCGCTCGGGGCCATGTTCGCCGGCTCCTTCGACGCCGCCTTCCGCAGCTCGATGTTCCTCTTCCGCGGCCTCGTGGTGCAGCTCGACCCGGGCACCCTCGAGGCCCTGCGGAGCTTCGTGGAGCGAGCGGTCCGCTTCCAGTGGCCCGCGATCTTCCTGTTCGCCTGGACCTCGCGGCGGATCTTCGCCTCGCTCTTCTCGGCCCTCGCCACCGCCTTCGAGTGCCAAGGGCACGGCTTCGCCAAGGGCAACCTGCTCGCCCTCGGGATGGTGGTGGTGATGGGCCTCGCCCAGCTCACGACCATGGTGCTGGCCGCCTCCCTGGCCACGGCGGAAGGCCTGCTTCGCCGGCTCGCCGGGCCGGACGGGGCCGAGATGTTCGGCAGCCTCACCTCAGCCCTGATTCGGTGGGTCTTACCGAGCCTGGTCACCGTCTGCTTCTTCTTCCTCGTCTACCGGCTGGCCGCGGGACGGGTGATCCCCGCTCGGGACGCGGCGATCGGCGCGTTGCTCGCGACCCTGCTCTGGGAGGTCGCGAAGGCCGCTTTCGCCTATTACGTGCGGAACCTCGCCCAGTACGCCGGCGTCTACGGGGCGCTCGAGGGCGTCATCGTCCTGGCCCTGTGGCTGGAGCTGTCGGTGTCCATCGTTCTGTATTGCGGGGAGATCGTCGCCCTGCGGGTGGCTCGGGCCACCACGTCAACTCCTTCCAAAGCTTGAGGTTACCATCGAAGCAGGTCTTCAGGAAGAAAGGCGAAGATTAAGCGAAGTCCACGGACCTCCCCTGGCCCCTTCTCCGTATATCTTGGCGCCGGAGGATGGAAACGTGAGTGTCACCGAGATCCTGGCCGCCGTGCTGCTCTTCCTGGGAAGCGCCCTCATCATCCGGGCCGCAATGGTGTCCGACGTCGGCGATTCCACCGCCGCCCGGCGCACCAAGGGTCAAGCCACACCCGACGACCTGCGCCGCGCTGCCTGAGCCGCCGCAGGCTCCTTCCGAGCCCGCCCGCATCTCAGCCACCGGTGATAAACTTCGACTTTCGGCCTCCCCTGACCCTGTGGTGCAGAGGCCCAGCACGCCACCCTTTCAAGGTGGAGATCGAGGGTTCGAATCCCTCCAGGGTCGCCAGACTTCGCTCCATCGTACTCAACGAGTTACGCGCACGAAACGCTCGCACCCAAGCGCGATATCGAACCGACGCCTCAGCGCGGCCTTTCGACCCGAGCATGGTGGCGGGTTGTGAGCCCGCCTTTTTCTGTGCGCGTCTCTCGACGCCCGCCGGTGACGTGCTGCTGCAGCCACGTGACCAGCGCCCCGGTATCGGTCATCACGCGGTCGATGCGTTCACGCGCCCGCGCGGTCGACAACCACGCGGCCGGAGCGAACAGGCGCCCCGCGGAGATGTCTTTCATCTGCAACAGCTCGATCCGCGGGTGATCGGGGGCATAGCCCCGTGGCGCGGACGACGGCGTCTCGTGCGAAGCCACTTCGTAGCCGCGGCGCCGCAGTGACCCCACGATCGCCTGGATCTGGCGTCCCGTCGTGTCGTCGTCAATCGCGGCGCGGAACCGCTCGAGTAAGCCGGGATCGGGCCCGCGGAATCCCGCGCCGACGTACAGGCCGTCCGCAGAGAGGGAGATGTAATTCCCGCCGACACCAGCGGCGATGTAGGTCTTGTAAGGCGCCCGGTCGCGGGAGAACCGGACGTCGCGGTTGATGCGCGAGATCTTGGCCTTGCCGAACCGCGGTTCGAGCTCCGCCACGAGCGCCTCCATCGGTGCGCGGCATGTGCGCTCGTAGATGTCCTTGTGGGCGAGGAACCAATCTCGGTTGTTGTGGGCTGCGAGCTGCTTGAAGAACTCGATGCTTTCACGCGGGAACCCCGTGAACCGCTCCGCCATGACGCGTCTCGGCCTCGTTGAACCGACGTATCCGGCAGAACACCTTTGGGGAAAGGCCAACCTGGTTCCGAAAGAGTTCTATGAACCGCCGCGGTGACATGCCGATTCCCTGAACGACGTCGCTCACGGGGCGAGCACCGTTCGAGCGGTCGAACAGGTTCAGGGCATAGCGCACTGCGGGGTGACAGTCCAACCGATCGCGCGCTCTGTCCAGCAGCGCCCGTTCCAGAATGCGGAACCGCCGTTCGGGCGTTTCCGCCTCCCACAGGCGGTCTCTGACGGTTGCCGCGTATCCGCCCCACACCATGTCCAAGGTCACGCCGCGGTTGTGCAGCTCACCAGCAGGTACGCCGAAGAACGGGAAGCCTCCTCCGGGTCTGAAATGCACGCCGATGACGCTGAACGGCCGCGACGTATCCAGCACGAGGAACTCCGATCGCGCGCCGGCAAGGCCGCTGCGTGCCCGGCCGTCCGCGTGCAGAGTGAATACCAGCTCCATCGTGCCGGTGGGGAGCACTCGCTCCTGCGCGTGCGGTTGGACGTAGCCCTCGTGAATCCAAAGAGAGTCAACGAACTCCGAGAGCGGAGGTCCGGGGGTGCAGCTGTGGAATGGCCTCGAATGATGCGCCATAGGCGGTAAGGCTACCCCTGACCCGCCGTCTCGTTTTGTGGGTTCAGATTCTTACAAGACCCACCGGGTGGCACCTTCCCATAATGATAATCATGGCGGAGGGAACATGACAAGCCAGGTGAAAGGGATTCCCGAGGCAGCCTCGGTCGTCATCCCGCGGCTGTTCTGCCGCAGCCCTGCGGTGCAAATCGAGTTCTGCAAAGCCACGTTTGGCGCCGAGGAGCGCGTGCGAAGGGACGGCCCGGACGGGAGCGTCGTGCATGCGCTCGTCACGATTGGACCAGCCATGGTCATGATCGAAAGCGAGTGGCCGGGCGTCGCGAGCCGCGCTCCAGTGCCTGATGGCAGCTCGCCGGTGGTGCTCTACGTATATGTCGAGAACGTCGACCAGGCCGTGGACCGCGCGGTCGCGGCGGGAGGGAGGGTCCTCATGCCTACGCAGAACCAGTTTTGGGGAGACCGAACTGCGTGGGTGATGGATCCCTCAGGACACGTCTGGACCATCGCGACGCGAGTCGAGGAGACCACGGAAGAGGAGAGACAGCAGCGGTTGGCGCGTCTGCCGGCGGACCAAGGCTCCGCAGACGATCGCGACCTGGGACGGGCGAGACCGTAACCCAGAGATGGGCCGCCTGACGGTGGCCCATGCTACTGAACACCACTCCCAGCTACCGCTTGCGAGCGATGGGAGAGGCTCGTGCACTCAGGCCGTTTGCCGGAGCGCCTGAACGCGCGTCAGCCATTCGCCGATCTGGTTCCAACTCGCGAACGTTAGGGTCGCCAACCTGGGGTCCAATCTTGGGTCCCATTTGGGTCCGAGACCGTGAGGATAGCCTGGCCACCAAGGACCCAGGCGTACCGCCTCTTATGGGTATTCCGGACCCGTCGCGCTCGCTCTAGGTAGGCTCCGCAATGCATAGGGACTCGCCGGGCCGGGGCGATTTGACGGGAGCTCGGTGGCACATTAGCCAAACCCGCGCCTCCACCGTCGACGGCGCGGACGCGGAGTTCCCCCCCAATGCCGTGGCAGGCTGCCTCGGATCCCCGCTGGCTGCGACCGGAGCTCAACGGCTCGGCCGGGGAGGCCTGGTGAAATGGCATTCACGAGGTCATGGGTTCGATCCCCATCAGCTCCACCAACTCCAGCAACAAGTTAGCGGGGCGCCACCCAAGACGCAGGCGCGCCGTCCGTGTTCAAGAGCTTCGGGCTTGCAGCTCGTCCGCGTCTTGGACCCCTCTCCCATACGAGATGGAGAGCCCGGATCGGCGAACCTGGACATTCAGCTGCCGGCGCACTTGGTCTTCTCCGCTGACACTAGCCATTCGCGAACGGCTAAGTACTCCTCACCATAAATACGCCAACGTATATCGACTGGCGTCCATCTCGCTTATCTGGTACCTTCTTCGCAGGTCTAGAGGAGGAAGCGGGTGCCAAGAATCAGTCCATTTCGAATCTTGCTATCCAAAGAGGAGAT
>WNGA01000068.1_pt1 | contig 181893 bp, 166 predicted proteins | sample 5400061 | NCBI WGS metagenome assembly WNGA01 (sample SAMN13153366, study PRJNA577476) | soil metagenome | isolation source: 100 cm soil or saprolite under grassland replicate 2 | place: USA:California | collected 2016-06-15 | reverse complement strand
GGGTTCGGCTCCTCCGCCTGGTCGCCGCCCTGGTCGTCGGACGAGCCGCCGGAGTCCCCGGAGCCGCTGCCGGATCCGGACCCGTCGCCGCGACCGTCGCCCGAACCGTCCCCGGATCCTTCGCCTGAGCCGTCGCCGGAGCCGTCGCCTCTCGGCTGGTCCCAAGGGGCGCCGGCGCCCGGGGCCGGCTGGGGTGGCGATTCGGGACTGTGCAGGTCGAGCCAGGCCACCCGGGTACGTTCGCCGAGCAGTCCCACCGCGAGAGCGGCGTTTCCGGCCTCGCCGATCCGGTCGTCGGTGAACGGGTCGGCGGCACCCACCAGCTCGAACCGGGTGTGATCCAGCGACGCGGTCACCAGAGCCCCGCCGTAGCAGCGGTACGCCAGCCCGGGCTGTGCCTTGGCAGGTTTGCCGGCGGCGTACCGCTGGCGCAGCACCGTGGCGGGCCCGGCCGTACGGGCCACCGGGTGGTCGCAGTCCGGGGCGGCCAGGCCGGTGGCGAAGCGTTGCCCGGCCTCGACCACGGGCAGCCCGATCGCGTCGATCGTCGACCGCCCGGGCATCACCAGCACCACGGTGGTGTCCAGCTGCGAGAACGCCTCCAGGTACCCGGGCCAGACGTACTCCGGGGCCGGTACGAACAGCGTCGCGTCCCCGCCGTCCGCGGCCCGCAGCGCGTCGCGGCTGTGGGTGTAGCGGTGCACCGAGACGCCCCGGTCGGCCAGCCGCTGCGCCAGGGTCCTGGCTCCGGCAGGTTCACTCGACACCGGGGAGAGGAACGCCGCGTCGGACGGGCTGAAGTGGTCGATCCACCACGTCACACCGGATCCCAGCATCAGCACCAGCACCACGACGAACGGCACCACACCGCGCAGCCAACGCCGCGACCGCCTCGCCGCCGGACGTCCCCCGCCGCCCGCCGCCCCACCCGGGCCACCCGGACCGTCGGGACCACCCGGCCCGCCAGGACCAGCAGCGCTGCCAGGATCGCCGGCGCCGCGGGTTGTCGGGGCGGCGGTGGCGGTCGCGGCGGTGGCGGGTGCGGCGGGCGGGGTCACGACTCGTCTCCCACGGCGTCCACCGGTACGGCGGCGCCGCCCCCGTCGTGCTGCGGCAGCTCGGCGCACCGGGCCCGCACCCGGGTCTCCAGGTCGCGCATCCGTACGTCGTGGTCGGCGAGGGCGGGGTGCCTGCCGTACCAGATGTCGGAGAAGATGCGGGCAGCTTCGGTGAGCGCGTCACGGGTGGTGGGCAGCGCCGTGCCGGCGGCCGCGGCGAGCTCGGTGACGGTCCAGCCCGGACGGTGTTCGACGACGCCGGCTTCGACCAGCTCCCGGACCATGGCGCGCAGTCGTTCCCGGACCGCTTCGGCGTAGCGGCCGGCGGCGGCGTACCGGTCGGCCAGGGAGCGGAGCTGCTCGGGCGGCAGCTGCGGCACCTCGGCGTCGTCGGTCTCGTCGGCCGGGAACTCCAGTGCCGGCCGGGCGGCGGTACGCGCCGGGCGCCGCCACCGGAACAGCAGCGCGAAGGCGACGACGCCGGCGAGCAGGAGCAGTAGTCCCGCGAGCCCCGCGGTGCCGCCCGGTACGTGGTCGGACAGGTCGGCCACCAGCTCGTTCCACCACCGGGCGCTCACCGGGCGGCTCCGGTGCGGTCGAGCTTGGCCAGGGTCATCGCGATGTCGAGACCCTCGGTGCGGATCCGGGCCTGCAGGTACAGCGCGGCGTCGAGGCAGGCCAGCGCGGGGTAGGCGACCGCGTTCGCCACCAGCCATCCGGCGGCGTGGACCCACGGCGTGTCGGCCAGCCCGAGCCAGACCAGGACGTACCGGCCGGCGAGGCCGAGCGCGAGCCGGAGCATCAGCCACGCCAGGTAGCCGAGCAGCCGGATCCCGAACACCCACGGCCAGCTCAGCCGCATCGACCGCTGCACCGCGGCGCCGGGGCCGATCCGCTCCAGCACCAACGCCGGTACGGCGAGGCCGGCGAAGCCGTACACCGCGAGCCACGGCACGGTGCACGCGAGCGCGGCCGCGCAGGTGCACGTACCCACGAGCAGCGCGACCACCGTGGTCGCGCCCCAGCGGTTCTCCCGACCGGTCAGCAAGGTACGGGTGCCGAGGGTCTGTCCCTGCATCGCGGCCGCCGCGGCCCGGGCCGCCGGCGCGGCCAGGAGTGCCAGAATCGTCGCCTCGGTGCCGAGCCCGAGCGCGAAGACCAGATATCCCAGGACCGGCTCGATGTCGGCGCCGTCGATGACGTACCACAGGGGGGTGAGCAGGGCCTGTTCGGCGAGCGCGAACAGCGCGCCGAGCACCAGCAGCGGCCGGGCGGCGGTACGCAGCACCGCGACCGACGAGTCCAGCAGCTCTCCGACGGTCAGCGGACGCAGCGGTACGACCGCCGCCCCGCTCGCCCGCTCCACGCAGCCTCCCTGGATCACCAACCGTCGCCGGACACCGACCGCGGGGTTCACCACAGGTCGTCGGCTGCGCGGACCTGCCGCGCCGACCGGTCACCATGGTGGCACGGTGGGGCCAGCAGCCCGTCAGGTGGTCACCGCGTACCTGAGCTGCGCGAACTGACCGTTGCGGGCCACGTCGACCAGGGTCAGGTTCGACGAGGTGAGGCGGCGCGGCAGCAGCGGGGCGCCGGCGCCGAGGGTCACCGGTGCCATGCTGAGAATGATCTCGTCCAGCAGGCCGTGGTCGGTGAAACTGCCCACCAGCTCGCCACCGCCGACCAGCCACACGTTCTTGTCGCCCGCCGCCGCGACCATCGCCTCGTGCACCGGCCGTACGTCGCCGCTGACGAATGTCAGGTTGGCTCCCGGGGGTCGCGGCAGGTCGCGGTGCGTGAAGACCCAGCAGGGCGTGTCGCCGTACCACTCCTGCCATTTCGCCGGTTGGTCGAGCACCTTCTCGTGCCGCAGCACCCACTCGTACGTGGTGGCGCCGCACGCGAACGCGCCGACCCCGGCGAAGAACGCCCCGAACGGGTTGTCGCCGTCGCCGGCGACGTCGAACAGCCAGTCCAGCGAGTCGTGCTCGTCGGCGATGTAGCCGTCGATGGTGGTCGCCGTGTAGTACTGCGTCCTGGTCACCCGGTCAGCCTGCCATCCCCCACCGACATTCCACCGGCGCCGCGGAGGTCACCGCAGCAGGTGGGCGTTGACCTCGCGTACGGCGTCGGCCAGGTCGGAGATCTCGACCACTTCGACGCCGGCGCTGCGGAGTCGCTCGTCGCCAGCGCCGTCGACGAACAGCACCGGCTCGCGCAGTGCGTACACGACGCGGCGGATCCCGGCGGCGACGATCAGGTCCGCGCAGGGGAGGGGGCGGGACCTGCGAACGCTGCACGGCTCCATTGAGCTGTAGACAGTGGCACCGGCCAGCCGGCTGTCGGCGGGGTCCACTTTGCGCAGTGCGGCTTCTTCGGCGTGCTCGTCGGGGTCTCGCTCGCGGGAAAACCCGGTCGCCAGCTCGGTGTCGTCGGCCGTCACGATGACGGCGCCGACGGAGAACGCGGTCGGCGACGGCGGGCACTTGCGGGACAGGGCTGTCGCGGCGGTCAGCCACTCCCGGTCCGTTGGCCGCTCACCCACCGGCCCGCTCCAGCGCATATCGCAGCAGTACGCATCCGCCGAGCTGCCTCGTCTCCAGCAGCCGCAGCGTACGGGCCGGCACCGACGGCCGGAGCCACCGCGGCGCGGCCGGCTCGCCGACCAGCAGCGGCGCGACCACCAGGTGCAGCTCGTCGGCGTACCCCTCGGTGAGGAACCAGCTGAGGATCCCGGAGCCGCCCTCCACCATCAGCCGCCGTACGCCCCGGTCCGCGAGGTCTTTCAGGATCCGGCGCAGGTCCGGCAGCGGCCCGGCGTCGACCACGACGGCGAGCCCGTTGAGGTTCGCGCGGGACTTCGCCACCGCGTCCGTCGCGGCGTAGACCAGCTTGTCGGCGAACCCGACGGTGAAGAACCGGGCGGCCGGGTCGAGATCACCGGTACGGGTGACGGTCACCTTCGCCGGATCGGGCGGCAGGCCCCCGGCCACCCGGGCGGCCTGCCGCGCCGGTGACCGCAGCACCAGCCGCGGGTCGTCCCGGCGTACGGTGTTCGCCCCGACCAGCACCGCGTCGACCCCGGCCCGTACGTCGTCGACCCGGTCCAGGTCGGCCTCGGACGAGAGGATCAGCCGGTCCGGTCTCGCGTCGTCCAGATAGCCGTCGACCGAGATCGCGCAGCTGAGCAGCACGTACGGTCGATCATCCATGCGCTAACGGTAGCGCCGGCCCGCCACCTCACGATCGGCTACGGGGCGCAAGTCGGGGCGGCGTCAGCCGGGGCCGCTCGGGCGGGTTCGGGGTGTGCGGCGGGCTGGCCGCCAGGTGCTCCAGGGCCAGCTCGATCGCCCGGTCCAGCTGCGGGTCCACGCCCGCGGCGTAGTCCTGCGGCGCGATGTCCACCTCGATGTCGGGGTCGGTGCCGTAGTTCTCCACCCGCCAGCCCACGTCGTCGAACATGAACGAGAACTCGGGCTGGGTGGTGACCGTGCCGTCGGCGAGGGCGTGCCGCGGCTCGATCCCGATCACGCCGCCCCAGGTCCGCTTCCCGATCAGGGTGCCGAGCCGCAGCATCTTGAACGCGTGACTGAAGATGTCGCCGTCCGAGCCGGCCTGCGCGTTGGTGATCGCGACGATCGGCCCCCTCGGCGATTCTTCGGGGTACGGCACCGGCGTACCCCAGCGCGGGAAGTCGTAGCCGAGCCGGCGCCGGGCCAGCTTCTGCAGCAGCAGACCGGAGACGTGGCCGCCGCCGTTGAACCGTACGTCGACGATCAGGGCTTCCCGGTCGTACTCGGTGAGGAAGCCGCGGTGGAACTCGGCGTAACCGTCGGGTCCCATGTCGGGGATGTGCAGGTAGCCGACCCGCCCGCCGGTACGGTCGTGCACCGTGCGCCGGTTCGCCACCACCCAGTCGCGGTACCGGGCCGGCCGTTCGCCGGAGAGCGCCCGCACGCTGAACACCCGCAGCTCACCGCCGTCGCGCCGTACGGTCAGCTGGACCTCCTGCTCGGCCTGGTTGACCAGCAGCTCGCCGGGCGTCGCCGGAGCCGCGCCGTTCAGCAGGTGACCGCCCACCGGCTGCCCATTCACCGCGACCACCTCGTCGCCGGCCCGTACGTCGACGCCGGGCCGCAGCAGCGGCGAGGTCGCGTCGGTGTCCCACGGGTCGCCATGCACCACCCGCCCGATCCGGTACGTCCCGGACTGCGGATCGTGCTCCCAGTCCACGCCGAGGAAGCCCTGCGCGTAGTCCGGCCCGTGCCGGTACTCGCCGCCCATCTCGTACGCGTGGGAGGTGCCGAGCTCGCCCTGCAGCTCCCAGAGCAGGTCGGAGAACTCCGAGCGGGTGGTGATCCGGCCGACCAGTGGCTCGTAGCGGAGGTACACCGCGTCCCAGTCCACACCGGACATGTCCTCGACCCAGAAGTGCTCGCGCTGCAGCCGCCACGCCTCGCGGAACATCTGCCGCCACTCGGCTTCGGGCCGTACCGAGACCTTCACCCGGTCCAGGTCGAGCCAGCCGTGGACCCGATCCTGCTCGTCGCCGTCCTCGGGCTTCTCGCCCGCCTTGACGACCCTGAGCTTCTCGCCGGACCAGTACAGCAGGGTCTTGTGGTCGCGGCCGACCAGGAAGTCGTCCACCCCGTCGACGAGGTGTTCGGACTGCTGCTTGTCGAAGTCGTACGTCTCGAGTGCCGCGCCGTCGTGCGGGCGCGTGTCGAAGAAGCGGTGCTTCCGGCTGCCCACCACCGGGGAGACGGTGAACACGGCCTTGTCCTTGATGCCGGCGATCCGGCGGTACCGCCCCTCCGGGACCGGGAACGGCACCGCGCGGTGCTCGATGCCGTCGAGGTCGATCTCCACGGTGTGCTGCGGCTCGGGCTCCAGCTCCTCCTGGCCCTTGCGGGCGGTGTGCGCCTCCTCGCTCTCCAACGGACGAGGCTGCGGCACGAACGGCGACGCCGTGGTACGCCGCAGGCCGATCGCGTACGGCCGGGACCCCAGCGGGAAGCCGAGGTCGAACTGGAGCTCGTCGTACACCGGGTTGAGCTCGCGCTGGCCCAGGAAGTAGAGGTACCGGCCGTCGGGGTCGAACGCGGGTCGCCAGTCCCGCAGCACCGGCTCGGTCGCGTACCAGGTCTGCTCGCCGGCCGGCCGGCACAGCTTGATCGCGCTGGTCCTCGCCCCGGTCGGGTACGTGTACGCCAGCCACCCGCCGTCCGGGGACCAGGTGACGTCCTCGATCCGGCCGTGCCGGGTCCGGTCGAGCACCCGCATCGCCGGCCGGTCCAGGTCGACCAGGACGAGTTCGTTGCGATGGTTCGCGACCGCGACCTGGTCCGCCGTCGGCGAGACCTGCAGCTCGGTGACCCGGCCGGTGTCGTACTCCAGGATCTGGGGTGGTTGGCTGCCGTCGGCGGTGAGCAGCACGAGCTGCTCGCGCTCGGACTCGTCGGCCGCCGCGGCGATCAGCCGCCGGTGGTCGTTGAGCCAGGTCAGCAGCCGGTACCGGACGCCTTCGGCGGCGCCGTGCTGCCGTACCGACCCCTCCCAGTTGCCGAACGAGTACGCCTTGCCGCGGCTGGTGATCGCGACGCCGCTGCCGTCCGGGCTCAGCGTCGCGCTGTGCAGGAACTCCCCGGCAGGTACGAACCTCCGGTTCCGCTGGGTACGGGAGCTGCTCATCCGTACCGGCAGCTGGCGTGGCGCGTCGGCGCCGGCCGCGATCAGGTAGAGGTCGCCGCCGCAGTGGTAGACCAGACTGCGCCCGTCGCCGGAGAGGTTGCGCGCGTAGTAGTCCTGGTGATCCGAGTGCCGGCGCAGGTCGGCGCCGTCCGGGGTGCACGAGTAGACGTTTCCGACCCCCTCGTGGTCGGAGAGGAAGTAGATCCGGTCGCCGAACCAGCACGGGCCGGCGAGGTTGCCGTCCAGCTCGATCAGCCGCCGGAACCCTCCGGCTCCAGTGGCGTCGACCCAGAGCTCGCCGGCGGTGCCGCCCCGGTAACGCTTCCACATCGCCGGGTCGGCGGTGTTGCGACCGAGCACCACCCCGCCGTCGGGGCCGTACGAGATGCTCCGCGCCTGCCCGACCGGCAGCGGCCGGGGGAGTCCGCCGGTGACCGGGATCTGGTACAGCCGCGAGTCCCGCCGGTGCGGCCGCTCCGCGTCACTGGCGTACAGGATCGAGGTGCCGTCCGGGGTCCAGCCGGCGACCGCGACCGACGGGTCGGCCTGGAAGGTGAGGCGGCGCGCGGCGCCACCGGCGACCGGCATCACGTACACCTCGGGCGGGCCTTCCTCGCGTCCCACGAAGGCGAGCATCGATCCGTCCGGCGACAGCCTGGGGTGGCTCGCCTCGGCGACGCCGGCCGTCAGCCGGACGGCTTGGCCGCCGTCGGCCGGTACCACCCACAGGTCGTCCTCACAGACGAAGACGACGGTGTCTCGATAGATGGCGGGGAATCGCAGGTACCCGGGGTTGGCGTCAGTCATCGCCTGAGACTATGAGCAGGGACGGCTGTGGAACAGCAGGTTTCGGACAGGCGCGACCGATGCTACGGCTGCCTCGAAGGGTCGACTGGCTTGTGCGCCCTGATCGCGAACACGGTCGGTGTGGGCTCGCCGCCCTCGGAGAACCGGTCGAACCGCAGACCGGCGGCACCGAACGCGTGCAGCAGCTCGGGCAGTGGCCAGTGGCTGGCGCCGACCTTGTCCCGAACCCCCTGGCTGGTCCAGGACGCCTTCGTCCAGTGGCTGTCGAGATAACCCGACCGGATCACCACGGCGTACCGGTCGGCCCGGTCCGCGAAGCCGCCGCAGAAGCACGGGTGGACTCCGATGTGGACGAACACGCCACCCGGCCGCAGCACCCGCGCCGCCTCGCGCAGCACCGCCGGATATCCGGGCATGTCCGTGTGCACCATCACCGAGACCACCGCCGGCACGGCCGCGTTCGGCACCGGCAGCCGCTCGGCATCGGCCCGGGTCACGGGGAGGCGGTCGCGGGCGTACCGGAGCATCCCGGCGGAGAGGTCCACGCCGACCGGATCCCGCCCCAGTCCCCGTCGTACGCCGCCGTCATCCCCGGACCTAAGCAGCGACGACCGCTGCCGGCGCGGGCAGGGCCCACCCGAGAGGAGGATCGCTAGTTCCAGCGAGCTGCCAACGCCTCGGCTTCGTTGAGGAACCGCTCCAGCTCCAGGTCAGACAGCTTCTCGTCCGAGACGATCTTCAGCGCGAGTGCGATCTGGGTGGAGATGGCGACCTCCGCCGGTACGTTCCTGGCACGTTCCGTGTCGCCCAGCGCTGCCAGAATCAGCGACTCCGCCTCGTTGGGCGGGATGTCGTTGGGGTCGGCTATCTCGCCGCGCGCCTCGGCTACGAAGCGCACCACGTCTTGAGTCTCGTACTCGGCGGGAAATCGGCGTTGGATGGCGAGCCCGAAGACTGCGGTGATACCCGTGACGCCTCCGGGCCATCCGGTCGCGTCCAGTCGCTCGGTGGCCCGGTCAACAGCCGCCCAGTCGTTGCGGGCTGCCGCCCTGAACAGGTCCATGATCTCGCTACTCGCCATCGGCTGAGCGCCTCCTCTTCAGCTGCTTACGGACCTTCTTACCCACCTGCTGCGCTCCGAGCCAGGTCGCGGCCGCCACAACCACAAGCTGTCCGACGGCATCCGTCGCCTCCACGTGCGGGCGCGCCGCCGATTCAGCCATCACACCAGGTGCGGCCGGTTGCTCGACCGCCGGCGCGCCGCCACTCGCCCGACTCCTACCGATCGACAGACCGCGCTGGACGAACGCTCCGATCTCATTTCCGGCGTCCTGGAGATCGTCGGCCTTGCCGGTCATCATCCGAGCCAGCCGATCTAGCGCGCCTCCCCTGTCCTTCGCGCCTTCGACCAGATCCATACCCGACGGAGTCGACCGAGGTCTTGTCGCCGGTCCGGACATTCCCTCGCGAGGGCCGCCCGCCGGGGACGCTCTTCAACCGCTCGTGGACTGGGCGGCTGTGACCGCCTCCTCCAACGCGTCCGAGACGCTGCCGCATGCGCCGGCGGCCTTGTCGAGCGCCTCTCTGCAATGGCTCATCGCCTCGGCCACGCCATCGGCGCCCAGCGCCACGGCACCTTGGTGAGCCTCGTCCGCCTCTGCCCCGGCGGTGCCGATCGATGTCAGCGTGTCGTTGAGCTGGTTCATCGCACCTTGGATCGCGGCAATGGCCTCGTCAATCTTGGACACGTGCGCTGCCTCCCCGTTGTACGCGCTGGTGACTCGCCGGCTATTCCCCTTCGGTGTCGATCAGGTCCGGACGATGGCTCCTGATCCACCGCTCCACATCGGAGGCTCGCCACACCTTGCCCTGTGCAAGCTCGGCGATCGGGCGCGGGAAGTCCGGGCGACTGGTGATCTGGTACGCCCGTTGTTTGCTGACGCCTCCGAGCATGGCTCGGATCTCGTGTGCGCCAACCAGCCTCATGCTCTTGACCGTAGGCAAGGGAGCCATAGACCTAAGTCAAGTTGCCGTACGGCTATTGACCCAGGGCAAGAGCTGAGGCAGGCTGAAGGCATGCACCTTCGCCGCCGGCCGGAGCCGGTATCGCTTGCTCCTGTCCACCGTCTGACGTGGCGCTGGGTCCTCCGCTGGTGCTCGTGCGGCCTGACCTGGAAGACCTGTCCCGACCGTGGCGTGCCCGTGCCGTACGCCGGACAGGCGCGGCGACCGAGGAGCAGTGGGCGTGGCTTCGACGACTGACTGTGCCGAGCCGTCATCGCCGCCGGAGGTCGTGGCCGAGCTGCGCGCGACCGCAGATGCCACGCTCGCGCGGCACGTTCGGGGTGAGGACGGACGTTGCTCATGGTGCTCCCTGACGTGGGTCCACAGTGATACGTCCTGGCCGTGCCCGCCGGCAAGGATCGCGGCCGCGTTTCTGAGGCTTACCGGGTGGTGACTCCGTCTACCTGGTCAGCAGGTGCCAGGCGGTGATGCCGACGGTGCTGAGGAGCGTGGTTACGCCGGCGACGGTGAGCAGCCAGATGCCGCCGAGCAGCGTACGGCGCAGGATCCGGTAGTGCAGCGGGATCTGGTCCGCGGCGAGCGACGTCTCGACCGCGGTGGACAGCCGGGGGAGGCGTACCACCGTGCGGCCGTTGAGGGCGCCCTCGGCGAGCCAGTGCACCGGCTCGGCCACCCGCTCGGCCGGCAGGTCCAGGCCCGATCCGAAGTAGCGGACCTGGTCGGCGACCCGGTCCAGGGTACGCATCGGGTTGCCCCAGCCGACCCAGTTGAGCCAGTCGCGTACCTGGTCGGCGGGGTGCGAGCCGGGGCCGAAACCGGCCGCGAGCGGCTGGCCCACGGCGGTACGCCGCATCGCGTCGATCTTGGTCACCACCACCGCGACCCGGCCCAGCCGGCCACCGTCGGGGCGGGTACGCAGCGCGCCCACCACCCGGTCGATCACGTGTGCCGGGTCCTCCGTCGACGGCGTGACGTCCGACAGCGCGTACTGCTCGGCGTCGGTGAGGGAACGGCGTACGCCGTCGAGGGAGAGCGGATCGACGATCATCAGCAGGCCGGTCGCCAGGTCGAGGTAGCGCTGCCAGGCGATCCGGTCGGTCGCGGTGTAGTGCTCGCCAGGCGGGTCGAAGAGATAGAGCAGGCAACTGCCGCCGTTGCCGCCCAGGTCCGCCTCCAGCACCGTCGCCGCCGCCAACTCCTCGGGGGTACGCGGCACCGGCTGACCCTCGCGCAGCGCGGCCAGTCGGGTGGCGTACCCGCGGCCCACGGCCTCGTCGGCGAACCGGGCCTTCCCGTTCAGCGCCCCCAGCGCCAGGTGGGTGTACGTGCTCTTGCCGGCCGCCGGTCCGCCGACCACCGGCAGGTGCACCAGCGGCGCCTGGCCGACCCCGGCCGCCAGTGCCCGGTGACAATGTGGACACGCCGCGGCCAGCCGCCCCCGCCCGAGCAGTACGGACGTCGGCAACCCGGCGCCGCAGCGGCACACCCGGCGCAGTACGCCGTACCGGCCCGGCACCAGGTCGCGGTGTCCGGCACCGCAGGACGGGCAGGCGTACTCGGGTCTCGGGAAAGGCTTGTAGCAGCCGGGGTGCGGACACGCCGGCCGGGTACGCCGCACCGAGACCAGCAGTCCGTCCAGGCCGCGCACCAGGCCGACCCCGAGCAGTTGCACCGCGGCGGCCAGGCCGGCGGTCACGGCGTACCCGAGGGATACCAGAAGCACGACGAGGCCGCAGCCGACCGCGGCGGCGAGCAGGCCGAGGACGGAGGCGAGCCACACCGGGGCGAACACGACCGCCTGCCAACCGCCGACCAGCAGCTGGGTGGCGCCCGCGCCGAGCAGCAGCGCCGGGCGGGTGGCGGCGGTGAACGTGTCGGCGAGCACCACCGTGTAGTCCCGCCACACCTGCCGGATCAGGTAGCGCTCGAATGCCGGGTCGCCCCGCTCGCCGGACGGGGTCGGTACGTTCGACGGCCCGTCCGTGTAGTCGGTGGTGTACACCCGCCAGCCGCTGCCCAGGAACCGCAGCACGAAGGCGATCGTCGCCACCGCGAAGACCAGTACGGCGATCCCGGCCAGCGCCGGCCACAGCAGATACCAGACGAACGCCGTCACGGCGGCCAGCAGGACCAGGAACGCGATCTGCATCGTCAGCTCCCGGCCGGTCGCCGGAACACCGCGCGCCAGCCGCCGCCCGCCTCGTCCACCAGGGCCCGCAGCTCGTCGCCCAGGCCGGCTGCCCGGCCCTGCAGCGAGCGGTGCACCCGGCGGAACGCCAGTGGCCGGCGCGCCAACGCCACCAGGTAGTCCCGCAGCGGCGCCACCGCGATCTCACTGCCGCGCAGGCGTACCGCGATCTCGGCCAGGTCGGTACGTGCCTCGGGCTCGTCGGGAGTGTGCGACAGCCAGTCGGCGGTGACCAGTCGCCGGGTGGTCTCGGCCGCGTGCCGCAGCGTCTCGATCCGGTCGGCCACCGGCAGGTCGGCGAGTATCGCCGCCCCCCGGCGCAGTGCCGCCGTGGCGAGCGCCGGGTCCGCGTACGGGTACCACCAGGCCAGCGGTCCGCCCATTCGGCGAGCCGCTCGGGGGCGGCGTCCTCCGCACAGCCGTCCGCGATCGACGCGGCGGCCAGCACCACCCGGCCACCCGCCGCCAACCGCTCGGGCGAAGCCGCCGAGTCCGGGGCGTGACGCATCGGGGGAGTCGGCAGCTTCGTTTCGGCTGGCTGCCGGAGTGCCGGAGCGGGCTGCGCGCCCTGGAACGGGGACTCGTACGGCCACTGCCCGGTGGCCGCGTCGCCGGCCGGGTAGCGGCTGACCACCGTACGGGCCAGGTGCAGGGTGGTCTCCTCGGCGAGGTCGGCGCCGGTCAGCGCGCGGGCGATGATGTCCCGCACGGCGGCGTTGTCGGCGGTGTCGCGGTCCAGCCGTTCCAGCAGCGCCACGCACTCGCCGACGCTCGGGTCGGCGTCGATCCACAGCTCCCCGATGGTCTCCGCCAGCTCCTCGGAGCCGATGCCGGCCGGCCGGTCCGGGCTGGGGCCGTCCGGCGCCGGGTCCGGGCCGGCCAGGTCGACCAGCCGCTCCGCCATCTCGGTACGCCGTTCGCTGTGCCGCCGGCCGTGCTGGGCATACACCAGGCGACCCACCTGCGGGGCGGTGGACCAGTCCCGGTCCACCAGCAGGTCCGCTAGCTGGTCTCCGCTGTCGCCGTCGAGCAGCGCGGTCACCGTACGGCCGTCGGCACCGGCGAGCGACGCTGCCGTACGGTCCAGCAGTCGTGCCCGGTCGTGGTCCGGAAGGTGCTCCAGCAGCTGCAACGCCGCGCCTGAGTAGTGCTCCTCGACGGGCTCTCCCCGACACAGCGCCAGCAGCGCGGCCGCCGCGTCGAGGCCGCCGCCCCGCGCCGCCACCGGCCCGGCGTCGGGCGACTTGCAGGCGACCGCGGCTATCGCGCAGAGCGTGTCGATCTCGGCCAGGTCGCCGGTGCGCCACGCCGCGACGGCCGCTTCCGCGTACGGGCTCGGGGTGGTGGCCGGCGTCGCGGGGCGTACCGGTGAGACGTAGTACGCCACGCCGTCGCTGCGGCTCGCCGCCCAGGCCTGCGGCGTGGTGCCCACCAGGTGGTGACCCGCGACCCGCGGATCGGCCGTGTACGTCACGAACGACATCCCCCGGGCCACCCCGATCGGCAGCGAGTACGCCACCGCGCCGATCCACAGCGCGACCTGGTCCACGTCCTCGCCGACCAGGGTCACCGACCCGGAGTGCCCGGCCAGGCTGTCCCGGGTCGCGTCCAGTACGGCGGCCAGCAGCGTGTACCCGGGGGCTCCGGCGGCGGCGAGCAGCGTACCGACCCGGTCCGGGTCGACGGCCTGGCCGGGGTCGAGGTCCACGGCCGGCAGCGTGCCCGCCTCGGTGGGTCGGGCTGCCCAGAACGGCGCCCGCCACAGCTCGATCGGCCGCAGCCCGTCCAACTCGTCCGGTACGGCGACCACGGCATGACCCAGGAAGTTGCCCGGCCGTCCGGTGTAGTCCTCACCCAGGTAGCGGCAGCACACCACGATCCCGCCGTGCGGGCTCGCCTGGTACGCCAGCGACACCGGGCACGCCTCGACCGCGGTCATCCCCGCCGGCGGCCGGTACGTCATGAACCGCTCGATCACCGGCTCCGCCTCGGCGGGCGCTCCGGGACTGCGAGCGGTGAACTGGAAACCTGCGCGACCGGTGATGCCCTTCGCGACGGACGCGTAATGCAGTTGGTGGGCCATCAGCCGCGGCTTCTCCGCTTCGCTTCGAGCATCCCGAACCGGTGCAGCAGCCAGAGCAGCGGATCCTCCACCCGGTACGGCCGGATGCCGCCGGGCGCCACGGCGCCGTCCTGCGGCAGGCCACCCAGCGCGGACAGGCCGAAGAAGCCGTACTCGGCGTAGTTGTGGTGCAGGTAGTTGTCGAGCCCTTCGGTGTGCCAGTTGTGCAGCAGCGCCCGTACCTGCTCGTGCACCGCGTCCCGGTCGTCGACATCCAGGCGCGCGGTACGCGGCCGCGGCTGGTGCAGCGGCGACTGCTGTTCCAACCCCTGCTGCAGTACGTCGATCTTCGTCAACGCGATCGCCATCGGCACCGGCAGCCGCTGCCCCGGGCGCAGCTCGTGCCCCGACCGCAGCGTCTCCGTCACCCGCCCCAGTACGTGCATCGGGCTGGCATCGGAATCCTGCACCCCGCCGCCGCGGGCCTCCTCGCGGGTGTCCGCCGTCGCGCCGGGCAGCTCCAGCGGGTCGACCAGGAAGATGATCGCGTCGGCGGCGGTGAGATACCGCAGGTGCAGGTCCACCAGGTCGCGCCGGCCCAGATCCTCGCCCGCGGTGTCGAACAGCACCAGGGCCAGCGAGGTGTCCTGCCGCCGCCGGAACCGCCCCTGCCTGGTACGGCTGAGCAGATACACCATCGGCCAGCGGATAGCCGTCGCCGCCGACTGGGTGGTCGGCAGCAGCCGGTGCTCCCCGAACAGCGGTTTCGCGAAGTCCTGCTGGTAGCGGTCGATCGTACGGTCGTCGCAGGCGACCAGGGAGGTCTCCAGCTCGGCGCCGAGCCGGTGCTCCAGCTCGTGCAGCAGCACCGCGATGTACGTACTCTTCCCGGCGTTCTTGGCGCCGACCAGCGCGACGATCTTGCCCGGGGTTTCGCAGTACTGCGCGGGCAGCTGGTTGTGGCAGGCCGGGCAGACCCGGCGGAACGTGTCCTGGCCGCAGTGCGGGCACTCGGCCCGTTGCCGCCGGCCGTCGCCGCCGAACACCGGCGGCAGGGTGGCGGCCACCGTGGAGCCGAGGTAGTCGGCGAGCACCTGGTCCACCTCGGGCGCACACCCGCTGCCCCGACCGGGCGCACCGCCCTGGCACCGGAACTGCACGCTGCGGCGCGGCACCGAGGTGAAGCAGTACGGACAGGTGATCGCCGACATCAACGCCCCCGCATCTGGACCACCGGCGGATCTCGCAGCTCCACGTCGTCGCCGGGTGCGAAGCACCGCAGCCAGTAAGGCCCGACCGGCAGCGGGAGCCGCAGCCGCAGCGGCTGCTCCGGGCTGACCCGTACGTCCTCGAGTTGCCGCAGCACCTCGCCGTCGGTGGCGTGCAGCGGCATCACCGTGCCGCGCCGCAGCACCACCATCAGGGACCGCAGGTGGGCGTGCTGGCCACTGCGTACGGCCACCGTCAGCTCGCGCCGCCACGGCGGGCCGGTACGGGTCACCTCGTACCAGGCTTCGACCCGGCCCGGGACCGTCACCGACACCGGTGCGCCCTGCACCCGGCGACCGTGCAGCGGCGCCACCGGAACCAGTTCGATCCGCAGCGGTGCGTTGCGGTCACCGTTGGTCGCCAGCTCACCCACCGGCAGCCAGGCACCGCCCTGCGAGCGGTACGCCCCCCGCGAGATCGACTTCGCCCGCCACGGAAGGTCGCCCGACCGCCACCGCAGCGCGACCTCGGTCAGCTCGGGGGGCCACTCCCAACGCACCACCACTTCGTCACCGACCCGGTCGGCGGCGACGTGGTTGGGCGAAGGCAGCGGTGCGTGGGCCGCCAACGGGACGGCGTCGGCGGCGACCGGCGCCGAAGCCGTGAGCACCGGCAGCTCCGCGAAACCGTCCGGCACCACAGTGGCTTCCGTCGCGGCGGCTGCAGCTCGGGACCCCGGCTCGGGCAAGGACTCCGGCTCGGGCGGGGACTCCGGCTCGCGATGCGACCGGGGGAGCGACTCGGATTCGGATCGGGTCCCGGGGTAGGGGAGCGACCCGGGCTCGGAGCGCGGAACGGGTGCGGTCAGTGAGATCGGGCCGGCTGTGCCGGGGGCGGTCCGCGACGGCGGTGCTGGGGAGGGGGGTCCGACGGGGGTCGCCGGGGATGGTGGGGCGGCGGACAACGGCGTACCCGCTGAGGGTCTTGAGGTGGGAGCGGGCGCGGGAGGTGGGGCAGACGCGAGTGGGGCAGGCGCGACCCGGGCGTCGGAGCCCGACGCGGCAGGTGCGGCAGGTGCTGGCGGGGCGGCCGCGGACTGCGGCTCGGCGCGGACGGCGAACACGATCCGGCGGGCGTCGTCGGCGACCAGGCCGAGGCTGCTGGTGGCGTAGTCGACCAGCGCCGCGGCGGAGGCGCCCTGCCGGTGCCTGGTACGCAGCTCCTCGGCGATCTCGTACCGCACCAGCTCAGCGACCCCGGTCGGCCCTTGGAATTCGATGAGCGCCTTGAGCGCGACCAGCACCGTGCTCGCCAGGGTCCGGCTGCCGTCGTGCGGCCGTGCCGCCCACGCAAGATCAGCCGTGTGTACGCTGCTCGCGACCACCCGCCGCTCGGGCTTGCCCACGATCGACACGGTGTTCCAGATCGTCAGTTCGCCTTCCGCGCCGCCATCGGGGTCGTTGCTCTCGTCCAGCACGAAGTCGGCGGTGTGCCGGCAGCCGAGGGTGCGCAACGCCTCGCGGTAGCGGGGATAGCCGGCGACCGGCGACTCGAGCGGCAGCCGGTCGGCGGCCACCACCGCGATGTCGGCCTCGTCGAGCACCGGCGCCAACTGCGAGACCTGCAGACGGTGGTTGCCGGCGATCTCGGCGGCCAGCTCGGGCGTGATCCGCTTGAGCGGCCCGGCGATGTCGTCGATCTCGGCGCCGATCTTGTCCAGCTTGGCGTGGCTGGCCGACCGCGCCGCCTCCACCGCGTCGGTCAGCGGCCCGACGTCGCCCTGTTTCGCCTTGTCGAAGGCGGGTGCCAGCCGGGCGTGGTCGGCCTCGAGCCGGGTGACGAGCTTGCGGTACTTCAACTCCCGCCGGGCCCGCCGCCAGCAGCCCAGCACGGCCGGCAGTGTCTCGGCGACCCGCGCCGGCTGCAGCGGCAACGACAGTCCGTAGCGCACCAGGAGATCGGCCGGCGGCTGGCCGTGGGACAGCCGGGCCGGCTCGAGTACTTCGCGGGCGTACCGCTCCTCGTCGAAGCTCATGGGGGTGACGTTCGGTCAGTTGACCCGGACTCGGGACAGGTTAGTACGAGAACGGGCCACGTCCTCCTCGGACATCCCGCCGACCTGGATTTCCAGGTCGAGTCGGTGCCGTTCGGGCGAATCATCCTGTTCCGTGGCCGTGACGTGCAGCAGGCCACTGGCGTCGAGATGGAAATGTACGTCGATCGGCCAGCCGGCCGGTTTGCCCGGCGGCACCCCGATCGGCCCGGACGCGATCAGTTTGTTGTCCGACGGTTGCTCCGACTCCACGCTGCCCGCCTGCTCCATCACCTGTACGCCGACCTCGCCCTGGTCGTCGTACACGGTGTAGAAGGTACGGGTGGCGTCGACCGGCAGCGCGTCGTTGCCGTGGATCAGGTGCACCACGTGCTCCGACTGGCTCTCCGCCGAGTAGCACAGCACCCCGAACCCCCGCGAGGCGACCGTACGGATCTGCCGCTTCGCGATCGCCGCTTCCTGGCTGACCGACAGGCCGGCCCAGCGGGCCATCCGCTCGGCCTGCTCCTTGCCGTCGGCCCCGGACTGCGCCAGCCGCCGGTACGTCTCCTCGAAGGCGTACAGGGCGGCGCCCTTCGCCACCGACAGGTCGGGGTCGTGCAGCTTCGGCTCCTGACTCAGCTCCTTGCGCAGCCGCTCCACCACCGCCGGCATCTTCGCCGAGCCGCCGACCAGCACCACCTCGTCGATGTTGGTGATGCCCCGTTTGCGGGCCACGTCCAACGCCCGGCCGGTGATGTCGATGGTGCGGTCCAGCAGGTCGCTGGTCATCTCCTCGAACTGGTCCCGGGTGATCGTCACGGTGGTGACCCGGCCGTCGTGGACCACCCGCATGGTGCGCTGCTTCGTGGTCGACAGCCGCTTCTTCGCCTCTTCCACCTGGGCCCGGATGTCCTGCACCGTGGACGGATCGTCGAGTGGGTGCGAAGTGTCCGGGTGCTGTTCGACGAAGGCTTCGACGACGTACTCGGCGAGCCGTTCGTCCCAGTCGACGCCGCCCAGCTCGTGGTCGCCGTCGGTGCACACCACCTGGATGTCGCCGCCCCGCATCCCGATCACCGTGGTGTCGAAGGTGCCGCCGCCCAGGTCGTACACCAGGATCGTGCGGTCGGCGTCGGGGGCCAGCACGCCGTAGCTGACCGCCGCGGCGATCGGCTCGGAGAGGATGTCGATCACGTTCAGCCCCGCGATCTGCCCCGCCTTGCGGGTGGCGTCCCGTTCCGCGATCCCGAAGTACGCCGGCACCGTGACCACCACGTCCTTGACCGACTCGCCGGTGGCCGCCTCGGCGTCGGCGGCGAGCTTGCGCAGCAGGAACCCGGAGATCTCCTCGGGGGCGTACATCCGGCCGTGCAGCTTCAGGGTGAGGTGCCGCCCCATCTCCCGCTTGATCAGCTCGACCACCAGGTCGGGCTCCAGCACCGCGGTGTCCTTCGCCGTGGCGCCCACCACGACGTCCTCGCCCGACTCGAAGAACACCGCCGACGGCGTGGTGTCACTGCCTTCGAGGTTGCGCAGCACGACCGGCCGGCCACTCTCGTCGACATACGAGATGCACGAGTACGTGGTGCCGAGGTCGATTCCGAAGACGGCCACTTATGTCCTCCCCGAGGTCTGGCGGGTGCCAGACCGTTAGGTGTCCCGGTGCTCTTAGGTGTCCCTGGTGCTCTTCCTGGTGCGCTTGCGGGGGCGGAGCTGTCCGACCACGACGTCAGCCCGCCTGGCTATGGTGTCTCCCCTGGTGAAGCCGTTGTTGACGGTCCGCACCACGGTCTTGTCGAGCTTCTTGTCGGTCACGTCCGCGGTGTCCACCGGTCGGTGCCGCGCCGAGTCGTACGGCTCGCCGGCCTCGGCGGTGAACGGCTCCACCCCGGTACGGGCGAGCACCTCGCAGACGTCCTCCGCGATCACCTCGAGCAGCGGACCGGCGTGCTCGGTGGCCGGGGCGCCGGGCCCCGACCAGCGGTCAGCTTCCCGCCGGGCAAGATCGTACAACCGGTACAACCCCATACGTACCGGTTCTAACATGACGTCCAGCTCGCGCCGGCGAAGGGTCTGGTTCTCGGAGTGAAGCCGGTCGATGACCGACTCCCGGTGGGCGGCCCGCTCGGCCTCCCGGTCGGTGAGTACGCCCAGCTGATCGCGGATCGCGCGCAGCTCGTCGAACACCCGGGCGCCGTCGTCGGCGGGTGTCGCGGAGCCACCGGTGTCGTCCTCGGCTGGCGCCTGGCCGGTGGCCGTCTGGTCAGCGGCGGCGGACACCGCGCCGTTGCCGGAGTTCGACTGCAAGCCCACGTCCTCCCGACGATCGGTGTTCCAGGCCGGCTGCGTACGAGCCGAACCTATCTGGTCAGCCCACTGTGGGAAAGGCTACGGACACGACCAGTAAAGGCTAACGTCCCTGGTCATCGCCGTGTGTAACGCACCAGGAGATTGCCCTCCGCCTCCAGTACGTGGGCCAGCCGGAGGTGGCGCGGTACCCCTGTCGCCGCCTCCGCGCCGGGGCCCGATTCCGGGCTGACCGCGCCGGGCGCGGCGCTCGGCGTACCTTCCAGCCGGGCCGCGCCGGGGCCGGCGACGATGCGCCCCGCGCCGGGGCCGGCGAGCAGCGGGGCGACCGTCAGGCAGAGCTCGTCCACCGCGTCGGCGGCGAGCAGCGATCCGAACAGGTGCGGCCCGCCCTCGCTGAGGATCTGGGTCATACCGCGTTCGACCAGCGCCTTGCGGGCCGCCACGAGATCGACCTCGGCGCCTCCCACCACGATCACGTCGGCGACGGCGGACAGCGCGTCACGGCGGTCGAGCGGGGAACCGCCGTGGGTGAACACGATCGGGCGTACCGGCGCGTCGGCCAGGGCCGGGTGTGACGGGTCCAGGTCGAGCCGGCTGGACACCAGGGCCAGCGTGGGCGTCTCGGCGAGCCCCGCGGCGCGCCGCCAGTCACGCCGCCGCTGGTCCAACCGCACCGGCCCGTACGACTCCTGGCGAAGCGTGCCGGCACCCACCAGCAGGACGTCGCACAGCGTCCGCAACAACCCGAAGACCCGCTTGTCCGCACCGCTGGACAGGCCCGCGGAGTGCTCTTCCACGGTGACGGCGCCGTCGGCGCTGGTGACGAAGTTGACCCGCAACCACGGCTCGTCCCGCGGCTCGTGGGCGTACGCCGCGCGCAGCTCGCCGTCGGTGAGCGGCTCGGCACCTCCGGCCGGCCAGAGCTGACGCACTAGACCTTTTCGCCGACCTTGACCTGCGGCGAGGGCATCCGCATCCTGCGCAGTGTCATGGCCCGCATGATCGCGTAGAAGTAGAGGCTGCCGGGCCGCACCGTGGACTTCGGGAACCGCTCGCTCATCATGCGTCGGACCAGCCGGGTCACCAGATATCCGTCGATGATGATGGAGACCAGCATGACGACCCACAGCACGTTGACGGCGAGCTTGACCACGTACGGCACGGGCAGGGCGCCGAGCAGCACGATCACGATGGCGACGCCGAAGAAGTAGTTGCCGACGCTGCGCCGGGCGTCGATCATGTTGCGGATCGTCGCCCGCTCCGGACCCCGGTCGCGCTCCGGCAGGTACTTCTCGTCGCCGCGCATCATCGCGGCCCGGGCCTCGGCGCGCTCCCCGCGCTCCCGTTCGCGCAGTCGCTTGTACGCCTCCTTGCGGTCCTTGGGCGGCGGCTCCGCGACGCGTTTGCGCTGGTCGCGCCGCTTCGGAGTGGCCTTGCCCTTCCCCGGGGTGTACGCCTTGGGCTTCACCCCCGCGCGCGGCCCCGAGCTGGTGGCCGAATCCGTCTCGTCGGCCTCGGACTCCGAATCGATGGTGGCCGGCTCGTCGGCGGCCGGCGACTCGTCGGAGGCCTGCGTACGGCGGCGGAACAGCGAAGACACGTGGTGCAGGGTATCGGAAGCCGGCCGCTCGGTAGGCCGCGGGAGTCGTACGGACGGGCAGGTCGGTGGAGTGTGGGGAAGCCCTCTGGGGGGTTAACGTTTTGGGTTAGTGCGATTACGGTGAGTCTTCACGATGGTGTGGCGTTGTACACCGTCACACGCCGTGCCCGGGATCGCCCCCGGCGACGTACGCGATCGGCAGCCGCCTATTCTCGGCGACCGTCGCCGGGCGCCGAGCCGTCAGGGCGACCGAGTGTCGTCACGCCATTTCGGGCAGGGGAGGTTTGCGTTGCGCGCAGTGGTCATGGCCAGGCACGGGGGGCCGGAGGTACTGGAGGCTGCTGAGCGACACGAGCCGCGACCGGGCGCCGCCGAGGTGCTGGTCCGGGTCGAGGCCAGCGGCGTGAACTTCATCGACACGTACCACCGTTCCGGTTACTACCCGACCGAGGTGCCGTTCGTGCCCGGCGTCGAGGGAGTGGGCGCGGTGCTCGAGGTCGGCGGTGACATCACGACCGTCGCGGTGGGCGACCGGGTCGGCTGGGTGAGCGTCCTGGGCAGCTACGCCGAGCGGCTGGCCGTACCGATCGAGCGGATCGTGCCGGTCCCCGAGGACGTCACCTCGGAGGTCGCCGCGGCGAGCCTGTTGCAAGGCGTCACCGGGCACTACCTGACCAACGACACGTACCCGGTGCGGCCCGGCGACAACGTGCTGGTCCACGCCGCGGCCGGCGGCATGGGCCTGCTCCTGACCCAGTTGGTGAAGCTCAAGGGCGGCCGGGTGATCGGTACGGTCTCCACGCCCGAGAAGGAGAAGCTGGCCCTCGAAGCGGGCGCCGACGAGGTGATCCGGTACGAGGACTTCGCGACCGAGGTGCGACGGCTCACCGACGGCGAAGGCGTCGCCGTGGTGTACGACGGCGTGGGCAGGGCGACCTTCGACGGCAGCCTGGCGAGCCTGCGCCGCCGCGGCGTGCTCGCCCAGTACGGCCAGGCCAGCGGCCCGGTGCCGCCGTTCGACCTGAAGCGGCTGGCTGACTCGGGGTCGCTGTACCTGACCCGGCCCGCGCTCGCCCACCACATGGTCGACCGCGACGAGCTGGTACGCCGTACCACCGACATCCTGGAGCTGGTCGCCGCCGGCAACCTGGCGGTGCACATCGGCGGCCGGTATCCACTGTCGGACGCCGCGGACGCCCATCGCGATCTGGAGGCCCGGCGCACCACCGGCAAGCTGCTCCTGCTCCCGTAGCGGCCGGGCGGCCGCCCGGCTGGTCAGGCGTGCTCGACGCGGGCGCCGAGGGCGGCGAGTTTGGCTTCGAAGTCCTCGTACCCGCGGTTGATCAGGTCGACGCCGTGGATGCGTGAGGTGCCCTCGGCGGCCAGCGCCGCGAGGAAGTGGCTGAAGCCGCCGCGCAGGTCGGGGATCTCCAACTCGGCGCCGTGCAGCTTGCTCGGGCCGGAGATCACCGCGGAGTGCAGGAAGTTGCGCTGCCCGAACCGGCACGGCGTCGAGCCGAGGCACTCCCGGTAGAGCTGGATCGTGGCGCCCATCTTGACCAGCGCGTCGGTGAAGCCGAGCCGCTGCTCGTACACGGTCTCGTGGACGATCGACAGGCCGCGGGCCTGGGTCAGCGCGACCACCAGCGGCTGCTGCCAGTCGGTCATCAACCCCGGGTGTACGTCGGTCTCCAGCGCCACCGCGGACAGTTCCCCGCCGGGGTGCCAGAACCGGATGCCGCCAGACCCGGTGTGGGAGTCGTCTACTTCAAAAGCGCCGCCGACCGAGCGGAACACGTTGAGGAAGGTCATCATGTCGACCTGCTGGGCGTTGCGTACGTAGACGTCGCCGTGGGTGGCGAGCGCGGCGCAGGCCCAGCTGGCGACCTCGAGCCGGTCCGGCAGCGGCCGGTGCTGGTAGCCGGTCAGGTGCGGCACGCCCTCGATCCGGATCACCCGGTCGGTGTGCACGCTGATGATCGCGCCCATCTTCTGCAGTACGCAGATCAGGTCGATGATCTCGGGCTCGACGGCGGCGTTGCGCAGCTCGGTGACGCCTTCGGCGCGTACCGCGGTGAGCAGCACCTGCTCGGTGGCGCCGACACTCGGGTACGGCAGCGTGAACTTGCTGCCGCGCAGCCCGTCCGGGGCCGTCAGGTGCAGCCCCTCAGGTGACTTCTCCACGTGGGCGCCGAACTCGCGCAGCGCCGAAAGGTGGAAGTCGATCGGGCGGTCGCCGATCCGGCAGCCACCCAGGTCCGGGATGAACGCGTGGCCGATGCGGTGCAGCAGCGGCCCGCAGAACAGGATCGGGATCCGGCTGGAGCCGGCGTGCACGTTGATCTCGTCCACGTTGGCCCGCTCCACGTTGGCCGGGTCGAAGACCAGCTCGCCGGCCGGGCCTTCGCTCACCCGTACGCCGTGCAGCTCCAGCAGGCCGCGTACCACCTCGACGTCGCGGATCGACGGTACGTCGTGCAGCCGACTCTCCGCCTCGCCCAGCAGCGCGGCCACCATCGCCTTGCTGACCAGGTTCTTCGCACCGCGTACCCGGATTTCGCCGTGCAGTGGGGCACCACCGTGCACCACCAGTACGTCGTCCATCGACATCCCTTCAGGTCGTACGCCGTCCGTGAGGATATCCGTACCCCGGCCCCGGATGTTTCTCACCGGCCCAAGCCGGCCCGGTCGGGGAAGGTACGTCCCGGTTTACGGGGACGTCATCGGCGGGTCCGACCCCTTATGCTCGGTTCCTTGTGAGCTCTCGGGGGTGGCTGAGAGGGTCTTCGGATGCCGATGGATCGTCGCCGGTTACTGGCGACCGTGTTGCCGATCGCCGCCGCGCCGCTGCTGACGTCGGCGTGCGGGCTCGGCGAACCGTCGCAGGCGGGCGGCGTCAAGAACAAGCTGCGGCTCGCCGGGTTGTTGCCGGGCAAGGCGCACGACGGCTCCTGGAGCGAGCTCGGCCTGAAAGGACTGAAGGCCGCGCACGACCTGCTCGGTGCGGACATCACGTACCAGGACCGGGTCGACGACATCCCGAAGTCGCTGGGCACGATGCAGAAGTGGGTGGACGACGGCTACAACGTGGTGTGGACCCACGGCAGCCAGTTCACCCAGGTGGCCCTGAAGCTGGCCGAGAAGAACCCCGCGGTGACCGTGATCTCCGAGGACGACGCGCAGCCCGGTGACATTCCTCCCAACCTGTGGGTGCTCGACCGGGAGTTCCACGTCGGCTTCTATCCGCTCGGCGTGCTGGCGGCACGTACCACCAGGACCGGCAAGATCGGTTACGTCACCGGGCTCTCGCTCACCTTCACGTTCGCGGAGGTGCACGCGATGGAGCAGGCGTTCCGGGACCTGGGGCTGTCGGATCTGGAGTTGCGTACCCACTGGACCGGCGACTTCGACGATCCGAACAAGGGCCAGGCGGCGACAGAGAAGCTGCTCGAAGCCGGCTGCGACGTGATCGTCAGCGGCCTCGACCAGGGTACGGAGGGGCTGCTCCGGGCGGTGCGGGAGCGACCGGTCGGCAAGGCGTGGGGGACCGGCCTCTACACCGACAAGCACGACCTCGCGCCGGACCATTTCCTCAGCGCCTGCCTGACCGATTTCGCGACCCCGGTGGTGGACATCCTGAGCCGGGTCCGGGCCGGCGAGCGCAGTGGTTACTACCCGATGGGTTTCGAGTCCGGGTTGTTGATCCGGCGGCCCAATGCCAGCGACAAAGTTCGCGGCGAAGTCCAGTCCGCGATCGAAAAGGTGATGCGTGGCGACATCGTCGTGAAGGAGGACCTTCACAAGCCCGACGGCGCCCCGCCGCCGATCGCCTGATTCGGGTACGGAATTGGCCTGATCAGCGGGTTCGGGTCTATCGCACCAGGGTGCTTGATCGTATGCTTCGCGCTTGTCCGACGACCTGACGGACATTGTCGTCGCCTGCTGCGCAGGCCGTTCCGGGCGTACCCCGGAAGGAGGAAAAGATGACCCTACTTGGGTGGAAGGTGGCTCACGGAGGCAAGACGCCGCCACCCGGTGAAGTGGTACGAGCGGACGAACGACTGTCCTGGCCCCGTACCGTCGGCATTGGTGCGCAGCACGTGGTGGCGATGTTCGGAGCCACCTTCGTCTTCCCGATCGTGATGGGGCTCAACCCCAACCTCGCGATCATGATGAGCGGCGTCGCGACGATCCTGTTCCTGCTGATCGTCAACGGGAAGATCCCCAGCTATCTCGGCACCTCGGCGTCCTTCGTGGGCGGTGTGGTCGCGATCCGCGCCCAGGGCGGTGACTCGGCGTCGGTGACCGGCGCGATCCTGGTCGCCGGTGTGGTGCTGGCCGCCGTGGGCGTGGTGGTCCACTACATGGGTTCCGGGGTGATCCACCGGATCCTGCCGCCCGCGGTGACCGGTGCGGTCGTGATGCTGATCGGGTTCAACCTGGCGCCCGTGGTGGCGAACATCTACTGGCCCCAGGACCAGTGGGTGGCGATCGCCACGATGATCTTCGTGATCCTGGCGACCGTGGTGCTCCCCGGTTTCTGGGCCCGGATCTCGATCTTCCTCGGTCTGATCTTCGGGTACGTCCTGTCCTGGATCCTGGACCTGTCCACCGGCAAGATCACGTCGTTCGACCCGGCGGTTCAGAAGGCGACCACGCATCCCCGGGTCAACATCGACTCGGTCGCCAACGCCGACTGGATCGGCTTCCCGGCGCACACGATGACCGGTGCCGACGGCAAGGAGATCGTCGGCTGGCACCTGCCGGACTTCAAGTTCGCGTTCATCCTGCTGGTGCTGCCGGCGGTGATCGCGCTGATCGCGGAGAACACCGGGCACGTCAAGGCGGTCGGCGAGATGACCGGCGACGACGTGGACCCGTACCTGGGCCGTGCCCTGATCGGCGACGGCGTGGGTACGGCGGTCGCCTCCACGGTCGGCGGTTCGCCCACCACCACGTACGCGGAGAACATCGGCGTGATGGCCGCGACCCGGGTCTACTCGACGGCGGCGTACTACGTGGCCGCGATCGTGGCGATCCTGTTCGGCTTCTGTCCCAAGTTCGGCGCGCTGGTCGCGGCGACGCCGGGCGGCGTGCTCGGCGGCATCACCGTGGTGCTGTACGGCATGATCGGCCTGCTCGGCGCCAAGATCTGGATCGAGAACCGGGTCGATTTCGCCAACCCGGTGAACCTGGTGCCGCTGGCGGCGGGCATCATCACCGGCATCGGCGGCGTGACCCTGACGTTCAGCGACTCGTTCCAGCTGTCGGGCATCGCGTTGGGCACGCTCGTCACGGTGCTGGCGTACCACGCCGTGGCGGCCGTGGCTCCGGCGCATCTGCGACGCAGCTGGGTAAGGTCGGACTCGCCGCCGGCCGCGGAGACGACAGATCCCGCCGATGTCGACAGTGCGGTCGACCCGGAGCCGGAATCGGCGGCGGAGAGTCCCGGAGCCGAAGAAACCTCGGAGGCTGCTGAATCCGGGGAGACCTCGGAGAAGGTCGGCGACTGAGATGTGATTCGGTCCACGTACGGATGGCGATCGGGGCGCCCGCACTAGATTGGCCGGTACGGCTTTCGGCCGGTACGGCATTTGTCGAGTGCGGCGTCCCGATCCCGTGATTTGGGACCGGAAGGTGTACGGCTCCACGTAAAGCAGAGCTCCATGTAGCAATACAACTCCATGTAGCAGTGCAACTCCAATGCGCAAAGGCATTACCGGCCACACGCGAAGCAATTTCGGAATCGCGATGGTCGGTGGCCGATTGAGCGGCGTGCGGAGGCGGTTGATGATTAGGCGGCACGAGAGCACCGCGGGCGACAAAAGGCGTCGGCGGGTATTTCCGCGACTACGCGACGTCAGAATCCGGTCGAAGCTCGGGCTGATTCTGCTGATCCCCGTACTCGCCCTGCTCGGCGTCTCCGCGCTGCGACTGGCCGAGACGGCGGACCGGGCCTGGCAGGCCGCGGACGCCGAGCAGCTGACCCGGTTCGGCTCGATGTCCGGTGACCTGGTGCACGAGCTGCAGAGCGAGCGCGCCCTCGCGGCGCTGATCCTCGCCTCGCCGGACCGGGACCCCGAGAAGACCGGGTTCGAACGGCAGGTCACCCAGACCAACCACACCCAGCGGGAGTACGCGAAGCTGCGCAAGACGCTGCCCGCCGTACCGGGGAACATCGCGGAGCTGCTGGACCGCATCGACGGGCAGCTCGACGCCCTGGACCAGCTGCGGGACTCCGTACGGGACCGGGAGACCACGCTCTACGCCGCGCAGCTGCGGTACCGCACCATCATCGGAGACCTGATCAGCTTCCGGGGCGCGGGCGCGCAGCTCAGCGCCGACGACCAGGTGGCCGTCGAGAGCCGGGCCGCCGCCGCCCTGTCCAAGGTCAAGGAGTACGTCGCCCAGGAGCACGTGGTGATCGTCCGGGTGGCCGCGCTGGGCCGGTACTCGCCCGCGCTGCAGAGCGACTTCGTCGCCACCATCGCCGGTCAGCAGGAGGCGCAGCTCGACTTCGCCAACCTGGCGACCCCGGCACAGTTCTCCAAGCTGCAGCAGACCTCCATCGACGGCAACGCCATCGAAGCCCGCCGGTACGCCGCGATCCTGAACCGTACGACCCTCAACGCCAAGGTGAAGCTCAGCGGGGACCTCGACACGTTGACCAATGCGATGGGGATGTGGCGGGAGGCGCTGCACGACGTCGAAACCGAGGTCGACGACGACCTGATCAAGCTGACCCAGACGTACCGGGACCAGCAGGTCGCGCTCGGCATCGGCGAGGGGGTCGCCGTACTCATCGCGCTGCTGGTCGCGGTGCTGGTCGCCCTGGTGATCGCGAGATCCATGGTCACCTCGCTGCGGCGGCTGCGGGAAGGGGCGCTGGCGGTGGCGTACCAGGGGCTGCCCAGAGCGGTGTCGCGGCTGCGAGATCCCGCCACCCTCGGCGAACAGACGCCCGAGGAGGTGGCCCGCAGCGAACCCGACCCGGTACGCGTGCACGGCCGGGACGAGACCGGCCAGGTGGCCAAGGCGTTCAACGTGGTGCACCGGGAGGCGATCCGGGTCGCGGCCGAGCAGGCGGTGCTGCGGGCCAGCGTCGCGACGATGTTCTCCAACCTGGCACGCCGCAGCCAGATCCTGGTCGACCGGCTGATCGGCCAACTGGACCAGCTGGAGCGCAACGAGGAAGACCCGGACCGGCTGGCCCGGCTGTTCCTGCTCGACCACCTCGCCACCCGGATGCGGCGCAACGACGAGAACCTGCTGGTGCTCGCCGACGCCGACTCCGCCCGTGGCCAACGCGAGGCCGCCCCCATCGCGGACGTGCTGCGCGCGGCGCAGTCCGAGGTGGAGCAGTACACCCGGATCGAGTTCGGCGTGGTCGACGCCGGTGTGGACGTCGCGGGACACGCGGTCAACGACGTGGTGCACCTGCTCGCGGAGCTGTTCGACAACGCGATCGCGTTCTCCTCGCCCGACACCGCCGTGGTGGTCGACGCCCGCCGGGTGGGGGACCGGGTGCTGGTCGAGGTCGAGGACCGGGGGATCGGCATCTCACCGACCCAGCTCGCCGCCCTCAACGAACGGCTCGCGAAGCCGCCGGAGGTGGACGTCACCGTGTCCCGGATGATGGGTCTGGTCGTGGTCTCCCGGATCGCCAACCGGCACGGGATCAAGGTGGAGCTGCGCAACGCGAACGTCGGCACCATCGTCGACGTGGTGCTGCCGGCCGGCACCCTGGTGCTCGGTCCGCGGGTGAGCTGGCGACAGACCGCCGGCCTGGCCCGCCCGCCCGAACCGATGGCCATCGGTACGGCCGTACAGTCGCCGCCACCGGCACGGCCGGACCACCCGGCGCCCCGTGGCCCGTCGGCCGATCCGGTGGTGACGCCCGGCATGGCTGCCAGGGCGGCCCCGCCGCCTCGGTGGACCACACCACCGCCGGGCCCGCGGCACGCGGAACCGACCCCGGAGCCGTACCGGGCTGGTGGGGCGTACCCGCCGGCTACGGACCAGCCCGTCGCGGGTGGGTCGGTCCGCCCCCGGTTCGACCCGGCGTGGTTCCCACGCGACTTCCCGACCGGTACGCCGCCGAGCGCACCCCCGACGGCCGCCGGCCGCGACGACGCGCCTGCCAGCGCCACCGGGGCGGTCCAGGCGGCGGTGCCGGGAGTGGCGCCTATGCCACCGTCGAGTACGGACCCGGCGACATCCAACCGGGCGGGGGAGACCGGGTCACCCAGTGGGCCTCCGCGGCGGACGTCGGATGGCGGGCCGCCTCGGAGGCGTCGGAGCCGCGCCCCGCCGGGCAGACCGGCGCCGGCCTGCCGAAACGCGAACCGATGACCCAGTTGGTCCCCGGCGGCGTCACGTCCCCCGGTACCACACAGCCGACCGCCCGCGACCCCGAGGCGGTACGCGGGTTCCTGTCCGCGTACCAGAACGGTGTCGAACGGGGCCGTGGCCGGGGAGACTGACCGGGTGCGTGTGGTGATCTGCCCGGACAAGTTCGCCGGGACCCTGTCCGCGCCCCGGGCCGCGGAGTGCATCGCGGCCGGCTGGGCTGACGTGGCGCCCGGCGACGACCTGCGCCACAAGCCCCTGGCTGACGGCGGGCCCGGGTTCGTCGAGGTGGTCGCCACCGCGGTGGCCGGGACCAGGATCCCGGTGAAGACCTGCGACCCGCTCGGGCGGCCGGTCGACGGCGAGGTGCTGCTGGTCGGCGGGACGGCGTACGTGGAGAGTGCGCAGGCCTGCGGTCTGCACCTGCTCGCCGAGTCCGAGCGTGACCCGAAGCACACCACGTCGTACGGCCTCGGTGTGCTGGTCGCCGCCGCGGTCGAGGCGGCCGCCCGGCGGATCGTGATCGGGCTCGGCGGCTCCGCCACCAACGACGGGGGAGCCGGCATGCTGGCCGCGCTCGGTGCGCCGCCGCTGGACGAAGCCGGCCTGGCCCTGCCGTACGGGGGCGCCGCGCTTCTGGCCTGCCACAGCCTCGGCGGTCAGCCCCAGCTGCGTGGTGTGGAACTGGTGGCTGCCACCGACGTGGACAACCCGCTGCTGGGCATCCACGGGGCGAGCGCCGTGTTCGGGCCGCAGAAGGGAGCCGGTCGCGACGACGTACTCATGCTGGACCGGGCACTGGAAACCTTCGGCGAGGTGCTGCAGCGGTCGCTGCCGGGCTGCCCGCCCGATCTGGCGCAGTTGCCCGGCGCGGGTGCGGCCGGAGGCCTCGGCGCCGCCCTGTACGCCCTCGGCGGGGTACGGGAGTCCGGCATCGACCTGGTCAAACGCCTGACCGGCCTGGATGCCGCGGTGCAGACCGCCGACCTGGTGGTCACCGGGGAGGGAAGCTTCGACTTCCAGTCGCTGCGCGGGAAAGTGGTGGCCGGCGTGGCCGCCACCGCGACCGGCTACGGCGTGCCGTGTGTCGTGCTGGCCGGCCAGGTCACCGTCGGCCGCCGGGAGGCCGCCGCGGCGGGCGTCACCGAGACGTACGCCGTGGCCGACCACGTGGGCGGGGTGGCCGAGGCACTGCGGGAGCCCGATGCGGGCCTGCGGTCGCTCGCCGCACACGTGGCGCGCCAATGGTCCCGACAAACCGGACAAAATACCGAGTAGACCACGTCACACCCACGAGATCTCCGGCCCCGGCCAACGGTGTGCAACGATGGGAATGTCGCACAGGACGACGATGTTCGTCCCAGTTGGACCAGCAATCAGCTCGAGGAGCGCCAGGTGACCGTTCAGCAGACCAGCGAAACCGACCAGCAGACCACCGCCACCGGTGTCGTGCTCAGCGATGCCGCCGCGGCGAAGGTGAAGGCCCTGCTCGAACAGGAAGGCCGGGACGATCTCCGGTTGCGGGTCGCCGTACAGCCGGGCGGCTGCTCCGGACTGCGCTACCAGCTGTATTTCGACGAGCGGTCGCTCGACGGTGACTCGGTCGGCGACTTCGGTGGCGTCGAGGTCGTCGTCGACCGGATGAGCCTGCCGTACCTCGCCGGCGCTTCGATCGACTTCGTCGACCAGATCGACAAGCAGGGCTTCACGATCGACAACCCCAACGCCGGGGGAAGCTGCGCCTGCGGCGACAGTTTCCACTGACCGGCGCTGCTCTCGAGCACTGAGAGCCCCTGACGGTTTTACCGTGCCTGCGGCCGCGTACCACAATCATGGGGTACGCGGCCGTCGCGCGTCCGCACGGTGAAAGCGGGCGTTACCGACAACCGGTACGCTGATCCGTCGCCACTGTCGCCTCGACCAGGGATGCCTCCTCATGAAGATCGCCGTCACCGGCTCGATCGCCACCGACCACCTGATGCACTTCCCGGGCAAGTTCAGCGAACAGCTGCTCGCCGACCAGCTGGACAAGGTGTCCCTGTCGTTCCTCGTCGACGACCTGGTGGTACGCCGTGGCGGCATCGCCCCCAACATCGCGTACGGGATGTCCCAGCTCGGCCTGAGCCCGGTGCTGGTGGGCGCGGTGGGCGCCGACTTCGCCGACTACCAGTCCTGGCTGGAGCGCCACGGGGTCGACTGCGACTCGGTGCACGTGAGCGAGGTGGCGCACACTGCCCGGTTCGTCTGCACCACCGACGACGAAATGTGTCAGATCGCGTCCTTCTACGCCGGCGCGATGTCGGAGGCCCGCAACATCGAGCTGGAGCCGATCGCGGACCGGCTCGACGGCCTGGACCTGGTGCTGATCAGCCCGAACGACCCCGACGCGATGCTGCGCCACACCGAGGAGTGCCGGCAGCGCGGGTACGACTTCGCCGCCGACCCCTCGCAGCAGATGGCCCGGATGCCGGGGAAGCAGATCCGGCAGCTGGTCGAAGGCGCGAAGTACCTGTTCACCAATGACTACGAGAAGGGCCTGCTCGAATCCAAGACCGGCCTGTCCGACGCGGACGTGCTGGCCCAAGTCGGGATCCGGATCACCACGCTCGGCAAGGACGGCGTGGAGATCACCGGCGGCGACCTGGAGCGGATCCACGTACCGGTGGTGGCGGGGGTGCAGCCGCAGGACCCGACCGGGGTGGGCGACGGGTTCCGCGCCGGCTTCCTCTCCGCGGTGAGCTGGGGACTGCCCCTGGAGCGTGCGGCGCAGGTCGGCAACCTGCTGGCCGCGCTGGTGCTGGAGACCGTCGGACCCCAGGAGTACGCCGTCAAGCCCGACGAGTTCACCAAGCGGCTCGCCGAGTCGTACGGTGACGCCGCGGCCGAAGAGGTCCAGGCTCACCTGGTCTGAGGCTCCGGTCTGAGGCGGTTGTGGGGTGGCGCGCCGTGGGCCACCCCGAGCCGGCCGCCGGCCCGCAGGTCGAGTAATCTCCCGAGCAGCCGAACGTTGACGACCTTGGTCGTCGCACAGGATGCAGCGTCAAGGAAGGCAGGAGCACGTGGCCGCACGTCCTTCTCCGAAACGGACTTCCCCGCGACGGAGCGCTTCGCGGGCGTCGGGTCGACTGGGTGTCGCGCTCGTCGGGCTCGGTTCGCTGGTCTTGCTGGCGGGTTGCTCCGCGAAGGACGCGTTCGCTTTCGGCTGGCCCAAGGGCATCACGCCGCAGGCCGACCAGATGTACGACCTGTGGATCGGGTCCGTGGTCGCCGCCCTCGCGGTCGGCGTGTTCGTCTGGGGCCTGATCTTCTGGTGCGTGGTGCGCTACCGCAAGCGCGGCGAGGAACTGCCGGCGCAGACCCGGTACAACATGCCGATCGAGGTGCTCTACACGGTCGTGCCGTTCCTGGTCATCGCGGTGCTGTTCTACTACACGGCAATCATCCAGACGTACGTGGACAAGCGTTCGGCGAAGCCTGACGTCACCGTCGACGTGGTCGCCTTCAAGTGGAACTGGCAGTTCCGGTACGAGGGCACCCAGGACGACACCGGCGCCACCGTCTCGGAGACCGGCACCAGCTCGTACATCCCGATCCTGGTTCTCCCGACCGGCAAGAAGATCCGGTTCAAGGAGGAGAGCAAGGACGTGATCCACTCCTTCTGGGTGCCGGAGCTGCTGTTCAAGCGCGACGTGATGCCGGGCTTCGACAACCAGTTCGAGGTCACCGTGCGCCAGCCGGGCGAGTACGTCGGGCGCTGCGCCGAGCTGTGCGGCACGTACCACTCGATGATGAACTTCGAGGTACGGGTGGTCAGTCCCGAGAAGTACCAGAAGTACATCGAGCTGCGCAGTCAGGGGACGTCCACGCCGGACGCGCTGGAGGCGATCGGCTACACCGGCAAGGAGCGGTACGCCATCACCACTGAGCCGTTCAACACCAAGCGCGACGCCGCGCGCGACAAGAAGTGAGCCAGCGATGAGGACCGAGGGACGCATCTTCAACGGCGTAGCGGTATTCCTGTACGCCTCCGCCGCGCTCTACTACTGGTGGACCAACCACGACCTCGGCAAGCCCGACATGATCGGCTTTGTGGCGCTGATCCTGTCCGGCACGCTGCTGGCGATGTGCGGGCTCTACTTCGGCTTCGTCGCGCGCCGGATCGAACCTCGCCCGGAGGACCGTCCGGAGGCCGACATCACCGAAGGCGCCGGCGAGATCGGCTTCTTCAGCCCCGGCAGCTACTGGCCGTTCGGGCTGGCGCTCGCCGCCGCGGTCACCGGTCTGGGCGCGGTGTTCTGGATGCCGTGGCTGATCGGCGTCGGCGTACTGGCGCTGCTGTTCGGTACCGGTGGGCTGCTGTTCGAGTACTACACCGGCGCGCGCCGCGGCCACTTCGAGTAAGACAGAGCGCAACTGCTCGGCCGCGCTCGCCCGGACGTATCAGCAGGCGGCTGGACTATGCCGCGCGGTGCACCTTGACGTGCGCGGTGCGGTCGGCCTGCTCGACGAACAGTGGCGAGTCGCCCGCCATGATCGCGGCGCCGCACACCGTACAGGCCCACTCGTCGTACTCGCCGGTGCCGGGTGGCTGCTCGAACAGGGTGGTGCGGGCACAGACCACGCAGCCCAGCTCGCGAGTCGACTCGAGATCTCGGATGGACACGAACGCCACCTCCTCACCCCAGACCGTCCCATGACACGGTCCGGGATCCGGGGAGGTGGCTCGGCGTGTCGGGTCAGCCGAGTTTGGCGGCTTCGGCGACCGCGATCCACTGGTCCAGCTTGGCGGCCGCCGCACCGGAGTCGATCGCCTGCCTGGCCCGCTCGAGGCCGGCGGTCAGTGCCGCCATCAGGTCGCCTTCGAGGCCTTCGTACGCGGCGAGTGCCGCCGCCGCGTTGACCAGTACGGCGTCGCGTACCGGCCCGGGGTCTCCGGCGAGCAGCCGTCGTACCACCTCGGCGTTGAAGGCGGGGTCGGCACCACGCAGGTCGCCGGGCACGGAGCGGGGGAGGCCCAGGTCGACGGCGTCCACGAGTTCTTCGCGCACCTTCCCGCCGCTGACCACCCACAGCCGGGTCGGCGCGGTGGTGGTGAACTCGTCGAGACCGTCCTCGCCGCGCATCACGATCACCGAGTGGCCCCGGCGGGCGAAGATCTCGGCCATCACGGGCGCCATCCGCAGCTCGGCGCAGCCCACCGCGCCGGCCGTCGGCTGTGCCGGGTTGCTGAGCGGCCCGAGGAAGTTGAAGACCGTCGGTACGCCGAGCTCCCGGCGCGGCACCGCGGTGTGCCGCATCCCCGGGTGGTGCTTCGGCGCGAAGCAGAAGCCGATCCCGGCGTCGGCCACGCACCGGGCCACCGCCTCCGGCGTCAGATCCAGCGGTACGCCGAGCTGCTCGAGCACGTCGGCGGTGCCACAGCTCGAGGACGCGGCCCGGTTGCCGTGCTTGATCACCGGTACGCCGGCGCCGGCCACCACGATCGCGGCCATCGTGGAGATGTTCACGGTGTGCGCCCGGTCGCCGCCCGTACCGACCACGTCGACGGCGCGCTGGTCGGCGTCGACCCGGGCGGCGTTGGCGAGCATCGCCTCGGTGAATCCGGCGACCTCCGTCGCGGTCTCGCCCTTGGCGCGCAGCGCGATCACGAAGGCCGCGATCTGGACGGGTGTCGCCTCGCCCGCCATGATCTCGCCCATGGCCCAGGCGGTGTCGGTGTCAGAGAGCGACTCTCCGCGCAGCAGCTCGGAGATCAGGTGGGGCCAGGTCCGATCGGCCATGGCAGCCTCCGCCGGTTTCGAAGGGGGGCGCGACTCCGGTGTCGCGGCTGGGTTCGCAGATGAAGTAGCCACGCCGGGTTATGACGTGGTCGCCGACAGCGTACGGCGGCGGAGCAGGTCCGCGACCGTCTCCGCCGTGCGTACCGGGTCGAGGGGGTGGACCAGCACCGCGTCGGCGCGGGACCACGACGCCAGCCACCGGTCGGCGGCGCGGGCCAGTACGACAACCGTGGTGGGCGGATCTTCGAACTCGTCGCGCAACTGCCGCGCGATCCCCATGCCGCCGGCGGGCCAGGCCTCACCGTCGAGCAGCAGCAGGTCGACCTCGTACTCGTCGACCAGCCGGATCACCTCGTCGGCGGTGGCCGCCTCGACGTACTCGACGCGGACGTCCTTCGCGGGTCGCCGCCCGATGGCGGTACGCATCCGGTCCCGGACACCGGCATCGTCGCTGTAGAGCAGGACGGTGTACCCAGTGGCCTCGGTGCTGCTGGTCATCACAGGCTCCCACGCGTACGGGTTCGACGCGGCTGATCGTACCTGGCTGGGGACGGCGCCGAGTCCCGGGCGTCACGCCTGAAGGGAGTCGGCGGCCGCGTCGTACACACCGAGTACCGGGCGTGACGTGTGGCCGCGGCCGGCAGCGTTCAGACGATTTCGCCACGCCCCGACCTACCCCGGCGCGCCCGATCCCGGGGCACCCGCAATAATGACCAACGTGTCTGCGGTCCAAGCCATCGAGAAGAGCCGGATCCACTCGCTCACCAGGCCGAACATGGTCAGTGTCGGGACGATCGTCTGGCTCTCCAGTGAGTTGATGTTCTTCGCGGCGCTCTTCGCGATGTATTTCTCGATCCGCGCCTCGGAGGTCGGCCAGAAGCTGTGGGCCGAACACACCCCCCACCTCGAGCTGCCGTACGCCCTGGTGTTCACCACGATCCTGGTGCTCTCCTCGGTGACGTGCCAGTTCGGCGTGTTCGCGGCGGAGCGGGGTGACGTGTACGGGCTGCGCCGCTGGTTCACGTTGACCTTCGTGATGGGCCTGATCTTCGTACTCGGTCAGGCCAACGAGTACCGGCACCTGGTGCACGAGGGCATCAAGATCAACGGTGACGGGTACGGCACCATGTTCTACCTCACCACCGGCTTCCACGGGCTGCACGTCACCGGTGGTCTGTTCGCGTTCATCTTCTTCATGATCAGGACCACGCTGGCCCGGTTCACGCCGGCCCAGGCGACCGCGGCGATCGTGGTGTCGTACTACTGGCACTTCGTAGACGTGGTGTGGATCGCACTGTTCGCCATGATCTACCTGCTGCGATAGCGGCCCTGTCACATTCGGGCGGTTCGCTGCGTCGTAACAACAGAGTTGGGAAAGACTCGGCCTAGGCCGACTGAGCTTCAAGGTGAGGCGATGACCGTAGTTCCTCCGGGTCGATCCTCCGGTCGACGTGGCCGCTGGTCCGGCCGAACGTCGAGGCGGGGCCCGTGGCTCACGCCCGGTGCCCGGCGCCGGTTGGGCGCCGTCGTACGGCTGACCGCGGCGTTGACGCTGATGGGCGGCATGTTCACGGCGTTCGCGCCGGGAGTGTCCGCCGAGGACTCGCCGAAGGAACTGTCCGTGGCGGCCAAGGCGGGCAAGCGGCTGTACGACAACAGCTGCATCAGCTGCCACGGCAACAACGGCCAGGGCGTGCCGGACCGGGGTCCCAGCCTGGTAGGCGTCGGCTCGGCCGCGGTCGATTTCCAGGTGGGTACGGGCAGGATGCCGATGTCCCGCCAGGAGGCCCAGGCCGAGCGGAAGCCTCCGATCTTCACCGACGAGCAGACCCGCCAGATCGCGGCGTACATCGAGGAGCTGGGTGGCGGGCCTTCCGTACCGGAGGGCAACCTGCGCGACGGCGACGTCGCCAACGGCGGTCGGCTCTACCGGCTCAACTGCGCGTCGTGTCACGGCCTCGGCATGGGCGGTGGCGCGCTCTCCAGCGGCAAGTACGCCCCCAGCCTGCACGAGTCGGCGGACCGCGACATCTACGCCGCGATGCTGACCGGGCCACAGAACATGCCGGTCTTCGGCGACAACGAGCTGTCGCCGCAGGAGAAGAAGGACATCATCGCGTACATCCAGTATCTGAAGTCGGATCAGGATCCGGGCGGTTGGGGGTTGGGTCGGTTCGGGCCCGCGACCGAGACGATCGCCGTCTTCCTGTTCGGCATGATCGGGCTGGTGTTCACGATGCTGTGGATTGCGGGGAAGTCATGACCGCTGAGCAGCAGACCGCCGAGGCCGGCCGTTCCCGGCGGGACGTCTTCGACACCGACACCGACTTCGACTCGGCCGCGGACGAACCGTCGCGGTTCGACCTGGTGAGCGAGGCGCTGCGGCGCGACGGGGTGGAGATCCTCCACTACGAGCCCCGGTTCCCGGTGCCCGGCACCAAGGAGGAGAACCGCGTCGTACGGCTGATCGCCGGGGTCTTCCTGCTGGCCGGCCTGGCCTCGCTCGCGTTCGTCGCGGTCTTCATCTTCTGGCCCTGGGAGTACGAGCACGGCGGCCTGGACAACCCGAGCAAGTGGTACACGCCGCTGCTCGGCATCACCATGGGCATCGCATTTCTGGGTGTCGGCGTCGGCGTCACCCTCTGGGCGAAGAAGATCCTGCCCGAGGAGATAGCGGTGCAGGACCGGCACGACGGGCCGTCCGCCGAGGACGAGCGGCAGTTGACCGCCGCGTCGCTGGCCCAGATGGGCGAGGACTCCGGTCTCGGCCGGCGCCCGTTCCTCCGCAACGCGATTCTGGCGGGGCTGGCGCCGTTGGGGCTGGTCGCGATCGTCCCGCTGGGCGCACTGCTGAAGAACCCGCACGGCGACGGCGACCCGCTGCTGCACACCGGCTTCGACCGGAAGAACAACGGCGGCAAGCCGGTGCGCCTAGTGCACCAGGATGGCGAGCCGATCCGCCCCGAGGACATCAGCGTGGGCGGTCAGTTGACGGTGTTCCCCGGCATCCCGGGCGGCGCGACCAACAAGTACGCCGACTCGCCGACCCTGCTGATCCACCTGCGGGAAGCGGACGCCGCGCAGGCGCGCAAGAGCGCGATTCCCGAGAACCGGGGCTCTCAGTGGGGCAACTACGTGGCGTACTCGAAGGTCTGCACCCATGTGGGATGCCCGCCGAGCCTCTACGAGGGCCAGACCAACAAGTTGCTGTGCCCGTGCCATCAGTCGCAGTTCCTGATCACCGACAACGCGGTGCCCGTGTTCGGTCCGGCTACCCGGCGGCTGCCTCAATTGCCGATCGAGCTGGATGACGAGGGCTACTTCGTGGCAAAGTCCGACTATAAGGAGCCGATCGGCCCGGCATTCTGGGAGCGGCCATGAAGCGACGTAAGTTCGACCCCAAACAGATCCCGGCCAAGACCGCGGGGGAGCTCGACGACCGGCTGCAACTCGCCAAGGGGCTGCGCGGCGGCCTGATGAACAAGGTCTTCCCGGACCACTGGTCGTTCCTGCTCGGTGAGATCGCGTTGTTCTCGTTCATCCTCCTGCTGCTGACGGGTACGTTCCTGGCGTTGTTCTTCGACCCGTCGATGGAGGACGTCGTCTACAAGGGCGCCTACACCCCGCTGCGTGGGGTGGAGATGTCGAAGGCGTACGCGTCCAGCCTGGACCTCTCCTTCGAGGTACGCGGCGGCCTGGTGATGCGGCAGATGCACCACTGGGCGGCGCTGCTGTTCATGGCGGCGATCCTGGTGCACATGTTCCGGATCTTCTTCACCGGAGCGTTCCGCAAGCCGCGCGAGATCAACTGGCTGATCGGCGTCGTGCTGTTCAACCTCGGCTTCTTCGAGGGCTTCCTGGGATACTCGCTTCCCGACGACGCGCTGTCCGGCACCGGGCTGCGGATCGCCAGCGGCATCACGTTGTCGATCCCGCTGGTCGGCACCTGGGTGCAGTGGGCGCTGTTCGGGGGCGAGTTCCCCGGCACTGTGGTGCTGCCGAGGTTCTACATCCTGCACGTGTTCCTGTTGCCGGTGCTGTTGCTCGGGTTGATCACCGTCCACATCGGGTTGGTGTTCAAGCAGAAGCACACCCAGTGGCCGGGGCCGGGGCGTACCGAGCACAACGTGATCGGCTACCGCATGGTGCCCAACTACGTGTCGAAGCAGGCCAGCTTCAACATGATCGTGTTCGGCATGATCGCGCTGCTGAGCGGCCTGTTCCAGATCAACCCGATCTGGCTGTTCGGACCGTACAAGGGCGAGGTGGTCTCGTCGGCCAGCCAGCCCGACTGGTACGTCATGTTCATGGACGGCATGGTGCGGCTGTTCCCGCCGTGGGAGATCCGCAACTTCGGCTACACGATCCCGGCGGCGTTCTTCCCGGCCGTACTGGGGTTGGGGGCCGCGATCACGCTGGTGGCGATGTATCCGTTCCTGGAGCGCAAGTTCACCAAGGACAAGGCGCACCACAACCTGCTGCAGCGGCCGCGTGACATACCGGCGCGTACGGCGCTGGGCGCGGCGGTGATCGGCTTCTACATGATCATGTTCCTGTCCGGCGCCAACGACGTGATCGCCGACAAGTTCGACATCAGCCTGAACGCGACCACCTGGGCGGGCCGGATCGGCGCGATCCTGGTGCCGGCGTTGGCGTACTACGCGACGTACCGGATCTGTCTGGGGTTGCAGCAGCACGACCGCGAGGTGCTGGGCCACGGCGTGGAGACCGGCATCATCAAGCGGCTGCCCAGCGGAAAGTTCATCGAGGTGCACCAGCCGCTCGCGCCGGTCGACGACCACGGTCACGCCGAACTGGAGTACGGGGGCGCGCCGGTGCCGAAGAAGATGAACCGGCTCGGCGCCCTGGCACCGGCGGTCAAGGGCTTCTTCGTACCAGTGGAGCAGCCGACCGAGGCACCGGTCTCACCGCCGGTGAAGCGCGAGGAGATCACGGCCGGCAAGTAGCCGGAGACGGCCGAGTGCTCCGAACCGCCGGGTGCCTGCCGGTCGGAGATCAGTCGGCGTCTTCGAAGCCGATCGAGAACGCCTCTTCCAGATCGTGCTGCGAGTACGCCCGGAACGCGATGTGGGTGTCGGTGTCCACCACACCGGGCACCTTGCTGATCCCACCCGCGATCACCTCGGCGATCTGGTCGAACTCGCGGACACGTACCACCGCGATCAGGTCGAGGTGGCCGGCGACGGAATACACCTCGCTCACCCCCGGCAACTCCGCAATGGTCTGCGCGACCTCCGGGATGCTGTCGGTGGCGCAGTCGATCAGGACGATGGCGGTGATCACCTGGGTGCTCCTCGTGGTGCGGCGGATCGAGTCTGTGGTCACTCTAGACCGGCTCGATGTCGAGCAGCGGCGCCGGCACCGTCATGTCCCGGCCGACCCGGATCGCCTCCACCAGGTGCTCGTGGTCGGCGACGTACCCGCCGGGCAGCACCAGGCTGCGGGTCAGACGACCGCGTACCACCGCACCTTCACCGACGATGCTGCGGCCGCCGGTGGCGTGCAGGTTCGCGGCGAGGTAGTTGGCGGGGGTGCCGCAGTCGAAGTACCCGCCGTGGTGCGGTATCAGCTGCAACTCGTGCCGGGACTCGGCGGGCCGCCAGGCGGTGGTCACCAGCTCCGCGGTGCGTTGCGGCAGGTCGCGTACCACCTGCCAGGGCAGCAGCGACATGCCGGCGAACCGCCACTGCCTCGCGTCGCCGAACTCCCCCGTGCCTGGCTCCGCCGGCACCACCAGCAGCCGTACGGTACAGCCGTCCCAGCCGGCGAACAGGTCCGGCGGATCCGGCGACAGGTACGCGTCCGCATTGCACACCAGTACGGACCGGCCGTCGATCCAGTCGCGCAGGTTCGCCACCCCGCCGGACGTGCCGAGCGCGGGCGGCGGTTCCACTGACAGGTGCGCCCGGTGGTCGACCGCGGCGACGATCTGTTCGGCGAGGTAGCAGGCGTTGACGGCGACCGAGCGGGGACCGTCGAGCCCGAGCGCGGCCACCCGCGCCAGCACCCGATCCAGCAGCCGTACGTTGCCGACGGGGCACAGCGCCTTCGGCAGGTCCAGGGTCAACGGGCGCAGCCGGGTGCCTTCCCCCGCGGCGAGCACCACGGCGCACCGGTCGCTCACGTGGAGGTGACCTCGGGGTAGTTCTGGTACGGCCCCAGCCCGAACTGCGCCAGCAGCCTGGCAGCGGGCACGGTCAACGGGGGCAGCCCTTCGACGCTGCACCAGCGGGCCTCGAGCACCTCGCCACCGTCCACCTCGAGCTGGTGGTCGTCCGGGTTCACCCGTACCTGGTAGACGAAGTCCACCCAGCGGCCCCGGGTGTGGGCCACCGCGTTCGGTACGGCCGGCGACAGCTGCCCGACGTCGACGGACAGGCCGGTCTCCTCGGCCAGCTCGCGTGCCGCGCACTCCACCGGTCGCTCGCCGCGGTCCATCATCCCGCCGGGCAGCGACCAGCCCAGCCCAGGAGGCTGCCGCAGCAGCAGCAACCTGTCGTCGTGGTCACGGACCAGGACCACCGCACCGACGGTGTACGTCGGCGCGACCAGCCTCACCAGCCGGCGGCGTACGGGTGCCGGCAGCCGGTAGAAGGTGTGGTAGCCGAGGCCTCTCAGCCGCGTGCCGAACGAGCGGCGAGGCGTCATGCCGCCGCCAGCGTGGGGAGGGCGCTCATGGCTTCACAGGCTAGCTGTGACGACTCATGCGTGGTCTACCGAGGCGATCAGTTGCTCTGCCACGTCGTCGGCGCACAGCCGGCCGTCGGTGATCGCCACGTACAGCGCCTCCGCGTCGGGGTAGCCCTGCCGCTGGGCGAGCAGGGTGACCGGTGTGTCGTCGGCGAGTGCGCGTTCCCAGCGCCGCAGCGCCAGGCTGACCGCCAGCCGACCAGCTGAGATCTTCTTGGCGATCACCGCTTCGTCGACCCTCGAGTCGCCCTCGCGACCGGCGAACCACTGGTTGATCTGCAGCTGCGCAGGTGCGCTCTTCGCGGCCTGCAGCCATTCCCGGGACGGCCCCGGGTAGTCGTCGCCGCTGGCGGTGATGATCTCCACGACGTCGCCGTCGGTGAGCATCCCGGTGACGGGGGCCAGCCGGCCGTTGACGTACGCGCCGATCAGCCGGTCGCCGGTGGTGGTGGACAACGCGTACGCGACGTCGACCGGGGTGCTGCCGCTCGGCAGCATCAACTGGTCGCCCCGGGTGGTGAAGACCTGGATCTGGCCGTACGACAGGTCGGAGCGCAGCGACTCGAGGAAGTCCGAGGAGTCGGTGGCCTCGCTCTGCCAGTCGATCAGCCGGCGCAGCCACTCCAGCTGCTCGCCCCGGGATCCGTTGCGGGTCGGGTTCGGCCACCGGTAGTGGGCGACGATGCCGTACTCGGCGGTGCGGTGCATCTGCTCGGTGCGCAACTGCACCTCGACGGGCTCACTGCCGGGACCGATCACCGTGGTGTGCAGCGACTGGTACAGGTTGAACTTCGGGGTGGCGATGAAGTCCTTGAACCGACCCGGCACCGGGCGGTAGATCCCGTGCACCGCGCCGAGCGCGGCGTAACAGTCGGTCTCGGGCCCGGTCACCTGCACCATCACGCGCGGCGGATCGTACGGCAGCCCGGTCGGGCTGGCCGCCATGTCGGCGTAGATCGACGAATGGTGCCGCGGCCGGTCGCTGAGCACCGCGTGCACCCGGCCGGCCCGCAGTGCGTCCTTGAGCTGGGTGATCACCTCACGGTAGAACCAGGTACGGTCCGGCCGGCTCGCCAGGTAGTCGTCGATCTTGCCGTGCGCCTCGGGGTCGAGCGTGGCGAGCACCAGGTCGTCGAGCTCCCGCTTGACCACGTGGATCCCGAGCCGGTCGGCGAGCGGCACCAGGACGTCGCGGGTGGCTCGGGCGGTGCGCAGCTGCGAGGTCCGGGACTTGAATTTGAGGGTACGCATGTTGTGCAGCCGGTCGGCGAGCTTGATCACCAGCACCCGTACGTCCCGGCCGCCGGCGACGATCATCTTGCGGATCGTCTCGGCCTCGGCGGATTCGCCGAAGAAGACCGTGTCGAGCTTGGTCACCCCGTCGACGAGGTGGGTCACCGGATCGCCGAAGTCGCGCCGCAGCTGCTCCAGCGTGTAGGTGGTGTCCTCGACGGTGTCGTGCAGCAGGGCGGCCACCAGGGTGGTGGTGTCCATGCCGAGTTCGGCGAGGATCTGGGCGACGGCGACCGGATGGCTGATGTACGGCTCGCCACTGCGGCGTACCTGGCCGTCGTGGAGCCGGTGGGCCACCTCGTGCGCGCGGTGCAGCAACGGCAGGTCGGCCTTGGCGTGGATGCCGCGGTGGGTGCGTACCAGGTTTTCGAACCGGGAGTGCCGGCGGCCGGGCCAGGGGAGGATCGCGCGTACCCGCTGGGTGAAGCCGTCGGCTGACTGGTCAGCGGGCGCGGCAGCGCCGGGTGACTTCGGCGGCGCGGGCGGGTTCGCCGGCGGGGCGGCCGAATTCGGCGGGGCGGGCGCGGGCGCGGCGGGGGCGGCCATGCTCAGGGAATTGGGCAACACGGAATCGGCGTCGATGTCCAAGGGAGCCACCTCCCGAACGCGCGACCGATCTCGGGTTGAACGTACCTTTCATCCTAATGAAAGATCAGGTCATTCACACGGACAGTTAGTGCGGCACGTTTGGCCATTGTCACCGGTCGTTATCACCCGTTTTAGGGTGGATAGTCATGGCGATGTCGGCGGAGCGCAATCATGCTGTGACTCGGACGGGTTGGTGCTGCGGCCTGCCGAGCCCGCGTTCCCCGTACGGGTCGGCCGCGGACGCCGCCGCTTCGGCGCGGTCGAGCAGGCCCCGCCAGCGCTCGGCACCCGCCACCCGGGACGCCCAGCCCAGGTCCGTACGGACCAGTCGGGTGTCGGGCTGCTCCACCCAGGTCAGGATCCGCTCGGTCTCCTCGGCGCTGGCGCACGGCGTCGGGCCGGGACCCCGCGAGACGGTCTCCGCGCTGGCCAGCAGGGCGTCGAGGGTCGGCTGCGGATGGGCGCCCCGCGGCGAGGCCCCGGCGGCGACCAGCCGGCCGTGGCGTACCACGGAAAGCTCCCAACCACCGTTAGCGGGCCGGGCCGCGACCAACTCGCCGAGCGAGGTGAAGTTGGTCAGCCGCTGCTGCCGCACCGCGGCGCGGAGGAACGCCACGAGCCGCACCCGTACGGTGGCGGCGTCCTCGTAGCGCTGGTCCGCGGCCAGGGCGCCGACCCGCTCCAGCAGCCGGTCCAGCAGCCGGGCGGGGTCGCCGGACACCGCCTCCCGGAAGGTCTCGGCGTAGACCTCGTAGTCCTCGACCGAGATCCGGTGCTCGCAGGGCGCCGGGCAGCGCCCCATCTCCGCCAGCGCGCACGCGGGCGTGGTCTTGCGCAGGCTCAGCCGGGGCGAACACTGCCGCAGCGGCACCGCGTCGTGCACCGCCGCCATCGCCAGCTCGGCGGTCCGCCGCGAGGAGAACGGCCCGAGGTAGCTCGCGCCGTCGTCGCGCAACTCCTTGACCAGGGACAGCCGCGGGTACGGCTCGACGGTCAACTTCAGCCAGCTGACCCGCTCCGGGAACTTCGACCTCCGGTTGTACGGGGGCTTGTGCGCGGCGATCAGCCGCAGCTCGCGTACCTGGGCCTCGAGGGAGTGGGCGCACTCGATCGCCTCCACCCGCTCGGCGGCCGTCAGCATCTCGGAGATCCGGGCCCGGGTCTCCGCCGCGGTGAAGTAGCTGCGCACCCGGCTGGCCAGGTTGTTGCTGGTGCCGACGTACAGCGGGCGGCCGCGGGGGTCGCGGAACACGTACACGCCGGGGACGGCGGGGATGCCGTCGGCGAGGTGGCGCTTGCTGCGCTGCGCCGGGCTGACCGCCCGGGAGAACTCGATCAGGTCCGGCAGGGTGTGCACCGACTGGTTGCCGACCCGGCCGATCAGACAGTGCAGCACGTCGGCCGTGGCCCGGGCGTCGGCGAGCGCCCGGTGGCAGGGCTCGTTGGGGGTGCGGAAGTAGCGGGAGAGCGTGGCGAGCTTGCAGTTGGGCACCTCGTCGCGGATCAGCACCCGCCGCGCCAGCTGCACCGTGTCCACCACCCGGTACGCCGGCCACGGGTAGCCGTGCACCGCGCAGGCGGCCTTCAGGAACCCGGTGTCGTACGGGGCGTTGTGCGCCACCAGCACCGTGCCCTTCGCGAACTCCAGGAAGCTGGGCAGCACCGACTCGATCCGGGGGGCTTCGTACACCATCGCGTTGGTGATGCCGGTGAGCACGGCGATGAACGGCGGAATCCCGGTGCCCGGGTTGACCAGGGTGGAGAACTCGCCCAGGTTTTCGCCGCCGCGTACCTTCACCGCTCCGATCTCGGTGATCCCGGCGCCGTCGGCGGTGCCGCCGGTGGTCTCCAGGTCGACCACCACGAACGTGGTCTCGCGCAGCGGCTCGCCCAGCTCTTCGAAGCTGCCCTGCACATACCGGGTTTCCGACACGTCGCCGACGGTAGGCCCGGGGTCCGACATTCCCGGCGCCGCCACGCCGGACCCGTTGCGGGCCGGCTAGCTGGCTGTAGGTCGTGTCAAATGAGTTGGTGGGCGTGGGGTATCGGCTCCGCGTCGCGGAGCAGTTGGTGATCTTGGCTGGTGGTGCGGGTTGGCCGGTGCCGAGGCGCCCACGCTGATGTATACGACCTCGCGGTGGCGGGTCATCTGGCGTCGTTCGGGCTGCTGTTGGGCGAAGGGCCGGGCGCCAAGCTAGTCACGGCGTAACGCGGTGATCGCGTCCGCCATAGCGGTAGCGGCGTCTGGTCCGGCCCTTCGTCCGGCCTAGCGTTGCACTGTCAGCCGGCGGTTGTGAAGGGTTTGGTCAGCCTGTGTGCGAGTTCCAACGGCTCGGGTCGTAGTAGGCCTGGTCGCGTATGAGGGCGAAGGCGATGCGGTTCGCGCGGTGCGCCATCGCGCAGGCGATGATGCCGCCGTGCTTGCCGCGTGCCCTTAGTGTCGTGGCGTAGGTTTTGGCGGCTGGGTCGCAGTGCCATAGTCCGACGCCGAGGTCGATGAGCGCGCGTCGGAGTTGCACACTGCCCTCGCGGCTGATCGCCCCGTCGCGGCGTTTGCCTGCCGATTCGTACTGCGTCGGGGACAGTCCGGCGGCCCGGTAGACCTGCCGGGGCGAGGGCCAGCGGGCGGGGTCGCCGAGGGCGGCGCCGTAGTTGGCGGCGCGTACCACGCCCCAACCGGGCACGGAGGTCAGCGTGGCGAAGGGGCTGACTGGAAGCAGCCGCGCCAGTTCGGCCTCGGCCGCTGCTACCTGAGCGTCCAGGTCGGCCAGTAGCGCCAGGTCGGCGGTTAGTACCCGCCGGGCGGCCTGGGCTTGCGGCGTCGGCAGCGCGTCGCGGGCGGCCTGGATGACACGTTCGGCCAGTGGCCGGCGAACCTGCAGGTTGCGAGCGGCGGCGAAACGTACGAACCGGCTCACTCCCAGCGCTGCCAGCCGCGCCGGGTCGGCGAACTGCTCGGCGACCAGCCGCCCCACCTTGGTGCCCAGCACATCCGGTAGCGCCAGAGTCAGGCCGGGGAAAGACCGATCCAGCTGCCCGAGCAACTGGTTCTTGGTCGCGGTCCTCGTCGCGACCCGCCGGGCGCGGTGCGCCGCCCATGCCGTCAGCTCCACCACCACGGCGCCGCGCTCGGCCACAGGAACACCCCGCCCGGCCAGCAACAGCTCGGTCATCGCCTCCAGGTCAATCGCGTCGGTCTTGACCCCACGGCGCCCGGCGATCCGGCGTTGTTCTGTCACATGGGTCGGGTTCAGCTCCACCAACTGCCAGCCGACCGGCCACGCCGAGGCAGCCAGCAACGGCAGGTGGTAGTGCCCGGCCGCCTCCACCCCGACCCTCACCGGCGTGCCGTCCGGCACCACACCGTGGAGCTTGGCCACCACCTCGGCAAGTGCCGGCCGCGTCATCTCGAACTCCACCGGCCCCAACAGCCGCCGACGAGCACCATCGGTCGCCGACAACGCGACAGTGGACTTGCCGACATCGACCGCGACAACAACCGTCGGAACCACGACTGGCGCAGCATGAAGCAACACAACCCACCTCCGGGGCACCGGAAGGCCAAAGGCGCAAAGCACCCCCGACCCTCGACAAGGAACCTGACAGATCCCTTCTGGCACTCCGGAGGTGTCAGACCAGGACGACACTCCGAGTCATATCAGCGGTACATGCTGTCGAGCTGGCTGCGGTACTTGTCTTCGACGACCTTGCGCTTGACCTTCAGCGACGGGGTCATCTCGCCACCTTCGACGGAGAGGTCCTGGTCCAGGATCACGAACTTCTTGATCGTCTCCCAGCGGTTGAGCCGGGAGTTCAGCTCGTCGACGTACCCCTGGACCATGGCCTTTGCCTGGGGCGAGGTGACGATCTCGGCGTACGGGCGGCCGGCGAGATCGTTCGCTTCGGCCCACTGGACGATCGAGTCGGGGTCGAGGGTCACCAGGGCGGTGCAGAAGTTGCGCTCGTTGCCGTGCACGATGATCTGGCTGGCGTACGGGCAGACCGCCTTGAACTGGCCTTCGATGTTCTGCGGCGCGACGTACTTCCCGCCGGAGGTCTTGAACAGGTCTTTCTTGCGGTCGGTGATCCGCAGGAAGCCCTCGGCGTCGAGCTCGCCGATGTCGCCGGTGTGGAACCAGCCGTCGTCGCTGAGCGCCTCGTGGGTGGCTTCCGGCATGTTGTGGTAGCCCTGCATCACGCCGGGGCCCTTGATCAGCACCTCGCCGTCGGAGGCGATCTTGATCTCGGTGCCCGGGAAGGCGACGCCGACCGTACCGAACTTGAAGTGGTACGGCCGGTTGAGGCACGAGCCGGCGGCGGTCTCGGTCAGGCCGTACCCCTCGAGGACCAGGATCCCGGCGGCGTGGAACCACTCGGCGAGCTCTTTGCTCAGGGCCGCGGCGCCGGAGATGAAGAACCGCACCCGGCCGCCGAACCGCTCCCGGATCTTGCTGAACACCAGCGCGTCGGCGACCATGTGCTGCAACCGGAGCGGCAGCGGGATGCTCTTGCCCGCGCGCTGCCGCCGGGAGACCTCGATGCCTACCCGGAACGCCCACGTGAAGATCGCGGCCTTCGCGCCGCCCTCCTCCTCGGCCATCGTGACGATCCGGCCGTGCGCCTTTTCGAAGATCCGCGGTGCGGCGCCCATCCAGGTCGGCTTGACCACGGCGAGGTTCTCGACGATCTTCGGCACCCGGCCGTCGACCGCGGTGGGGAAGCCGATCTCCAGCTGCACCGACAGCAGCGTCTTGCCGAACACGTGGGCCATCGGTAACCACAGGAACTGCAGGTCCTCGGTGGTCAGTACGCCCTGCGCCCGGATCGCCGCACCCTGGTACGTCCAGCAGGAGTGGGTCAGCCGTACGCCCTTCGGCCGCCCCGTGGTGCCGGAGGTGTAGATCAGCGTGGCCAGACCGTCCGGCTTGGTGGCCGCCACCCGCTGCTCGATCAGGTCGGGCGATCCGGCGAGCAGCTCTTCGCCCAGCTTCTCCAGGTCCGCGAGCGAGATCACCCAGTCTCCGTCGGGGGTGCCGTCGAAGGTGACCACCTTGGTCAGCTCCGGCAGCTCGTCGCGGTGTTTCCGCAGCTTGGCGATCTGCTCGTCGTCCTCGGCGAACACCACCCGGCTTTCCGAGTCCGAGAGGATGTACGCCACGTCGACGGCCATCGTGCTCGGGTACACGGTGGTGGTGGCGCCCGCGGCGCACATGATCGCCAGGTCGGCGAGGATCCACTCGTACCGGGTGCCGGCGGCGATCGCGACCCGCTGCTCGGGCTCGACGCCGATCGCCACCAGGCCGGCGGCGAGTCGGCGTACCCGGTCGCCGGTCTGGGCCCAGGTCACGGACTCCCAGCGCTCGCCCAAGGGGTACCGGAAAGCTTCGAGGTCGGCGGACTGAGCCACCCGGTCGGTGAACATCTGACCGACGCTGGTGGCTCGTTGCTCCACCGTCGTCGGCTCGCCACCGGCGTGCGCTGCGACTGACATATCGGCCCCCTCTGGTGGGCGAGCCTCGCGTACGGACTCGGCGTCGAGTCGGCGGGAGGCGATCTTCGTGGACGCCAACGTGCTGTGAGCAGATCCGAAACGAGATCTGCTCACAGAAACCTAGGTCAGGTTCCCTACTTATGGGTAGCCGTCCCTCGGCCAAATTACCGCGACGTTACGGTCACGTCGCGTCACGGCGGCGGAAGCCGTACGTGCCGGCGACGATCAGCACCGCGGCGATCCCGGTCAGCCACACCAGCGGGGTCCACGTCAGGTCGCCTCCCGGCATCTTCGGCACGTGGGCGTACGGCGAGACGTCCATGATCTTCTGGTCGAGTTTCAGCATCGGTCCGAGCTCGCCCAACAGCAGGAACGTCACCAGCGCGACCCACCCCAGCACGACCAGTCGGGGGGCGTACCCGAACACCAGCACGACGATGCCGGTGAGCACCCACGCGCCGGGCACCTGGACCATCGCCGAGCCGAGCACCCGGCCGATCTGGTCGGGGTCTCCGGTCTGCGAGGCGTGCGCCAACCCGGCGGTCAACCCGGCGACGGCCAGCAGCACCGCCGTGCCGACCAGGGCGACGGACAGGTGACTGAGCACCCAGCGGGTACGGCTGACCGCGCCGGCGAGCACCGGCTCGGCCCGTAGCTCGGTCTCCTCGGCGCGCAGCCGGTTCGCCGTGGCGATCCCGTATGCGGACACGAACACCCCGAGGAAGCTGAACTCGGTGGCGAGGAACGCGTCGCTCAACGCCGACTCGCCGCCCAATTTGATGATCATGTCCTTCGCCTGCGGCGTGTCGAGGAACTTGCCGACGCTGTTGGCGATGCTGCCGAGCACCAGCCCGCCGAACGCGAACCCCGCGCCCCAGCCGATCAGAGCCGTACGGTGCAGGCGCCACGCCAGCGCCAGCGGGCTGCGCAGCCACCGACTCGCCTCGGGGCGTCCCGGCCGGTCCGCCAGCAGTCCGGCTCCCATGTCGCGCCGGGCCACCAGGACGTACGCCACGGCGCCCAGTACGAGCGCGAATCCGACGGTGATCAGCAGCACCCACCAGCGGTTCCCCGCGTACGGGCGGAACTGCTGGCCCCAGCCGATCGGGGACAGCCACGTCAGCCAACGGGGTCCGTCGACGCTCGACGTGTCGCCGATCGCGCGGATCGCGTACACCACGCCGAGGGTCGCGGAGGAGAGGCCGATCGCGGCGCGGGCGCCCGTGGTGAGCTGGGCGATGACCGCGGTGATCGCGGCGAACGCGATCCCGACACCGGCCCAGGCGAAGCCGAACGCGAACGACCCGTCCGCGGGCAGTCCCGCGGCGGTCAGCCCGAGCCCGGTCACCACGCCGAGCGCCACGTTCGTGGCGAGCGCCACGATGAAGGCGGCGGTCAGGGGGGCGTACCGGCCGAGCACGGTGGCGCCGAGCAGCTCGAGCCGGCCGGTCTCCTCCTCGGCGCGGGTGTGGCGTACCACGATGAAGATCGTCAGTACGGCGACCATCGCGGAGCCGATGCCGCCCAGCTTGAGCACGCCGATGCCGCCGAGCGAGGTGGTGTCGTACACCTTGCCGTACAGGGCGACCAGGGCGGGCGTGCTGTTCGCCGCCAGCGCGGCGTTCACCCGGGAGTCGACGGTGGGGTAGAGGTCCTTCGTCGCCGCCGCGGACGATGCGGCCATGCCGACGAAGACCAGCAGCCAGGCGGGCAGCATGATCCGGTCCCGGCGCAGGGCCAGCCGGACCAGTGCCCGAGTGCCGACCAACGCGTTCATCGCGACACCGCCGCCTGGGCGCTCGGAGCACTGGCTTCGCCGCGCTCGTAGTGCCGCAGGAAGAGCTCTTCCAGTGTCGGTGGCTGGCTGGTCAGGCTGCGTACGCCCGACGCGGACAGTTGCGCCAGCACCTGGTCGAGCTGGTCGGTGTCGACCTCGAAGCGCACCCGGTTCCCCTCGGCCACGAGGTCGTGGACGCCGGCGATGGTGGACAGCCCGTTGGGCGGACTCGCCAGTTCGGCACTGATCGACGTACGGGTCAGGTGCCGGAGCTCGGACAGCGTGCCGGTCTCCACGGTGACCCCGGCGCGGATGATGCTCACCCGGTCGCAGAGTGCCTCCACCTCGGCGAGGATGTGGCTGGAGAGCAGCACCGTTCGCCCGGTGTCGCGCTCTTCGTTGACGTACTGCTGGAACACGGCCTCCATCAGCGGGTCCAGCCCGGAGGTCGGCTCGTCCAGCACCAGCAGCTCGACGTCGGAAGCGAGCGCCGCCACCAGGGCGACCTTCTGCTTGTTGCCCTTCGAGTAGGCGCGGCCCTTCTTGCGGGGGTCCAGCTCGAAGCGTTCCAGCAGGTCGGCGCGGCGTTTCGGATTCAGGCCGCCGCGCAGCCGGCCGAGCAGGTCGATGACCTCGCCGCCGGTGAGGTTGGGCCACAGCGCGACGTCGCCCGGCACGTACGCGAGGCGCCGGTGCAGCTCGGTGGCGTCGCGCCAGGGGTCCTTGCCGAGCAGGGTCGCCTCGCCGCCGTCGGCGCGCAGCAGGCCCAACAGGATGCGGATGGTGGTGGTTTTGCCCGAGCCGTTCGGCCCGAGGAAGCCGTGCACCTCGCCGGTGGCGACGGACAGGTCCAGCCCGTCCAGCGCACGGGTGCGCCCGTAGGACTTCAAGAGCCCTGTAACAGAAATAGCGTCAGCCATACTTCTGAAGCTACACTGGTTTCAGAAGTTCGTGAATACCTTTAAGCTGTACGCTGCATCGAGTCTCAACGATGGGAGGTGATCTGGCTCATGGGCGACACCGTGGGGGGTGCCACAGCGAACGAGGGGCGCGACGTCGAAGCGGTCGGCCAGTTCGTGGAGCGGTTCGCCGCGGTGCTGGTCGAGGCCGGCTTCCCGAGAATGCCTGCCCGGGTGTTCGTGGCGCTGCTCGTCACCGATTCGGGTCGGCTCACCTCCGCCCAGCTGGCCGACCAGCTGAAGGTCAGCCCCGCCGCGGTCTCGGGCGCGGTGCGGTACCTGAGCCAGGTCGACATGGTGACCCGCGGCCACGAGCCAGGGTCCCGGCGGGATCACTACCAGTTGCTCGACGACGTCTGGTACGAGGCGAGCGTACGCAAGGACCAGATGTACCGGCGGTGGTCGGAGCTGATGCGCGAGGGCGTGGCCGTGCTGGGGCCGGACACTCCGGCCGGACAGCGCGTCGACGACACGCGGGCGTTCTTCGAGTTCCTGCAGGACGAGATGCCGCTGCTGGTCAAGCGGTGGCGCGAATACCGTACGGCGCGGTCGGGGGCCGGCTCGTGACCGAGCCGGCCCCTCTCGTGCTCAGCCGCCGGCGTGCTTCTCGATCAGCTTGCTGAGGTTCGGCACCGCGGTGGCGACGTGTGACTTCGCCTGCGGCCGGAGCTTCTGGTACGCCTTGGCCAGCGCGGGTCTGGCGGAGCTGGCCCGCTGGTCGGTGACGCTGAGCAACGCGTCGGAGATCTGGTCGGCCCGCTCGGAGAAGTACTCCGGCAGTGACTTGCCGTCCGGGTTCGCGCGGTATTCGGCGTAGAACGGCTCCAGCTTCGGTACGAAATCCGTCAGCAGGCTGTTGCTGGCGTGGCGGATCATGTCCGGCCGTACCGTCTTGACGATCTTGTAGCTGGCCTTGATGGCCAGCCCCGACGCGCCGTCCTTGCCGGCGACCTCGGTCTCGATCAGCTGCTGGCAGTCGTCGACCACCTGCGGGCGCCGGTCTTCGGTGAGCAGGATCTCCTGGAGGGTGGATGCCACCTGATCTGTGACCTTTCTTCGGAGGGGGAGGGGTTGTGGGCCCGGAAGCCCGTTTCGTGGGGTTGATGACCTTTATCCCGGGCGGCTGTCGCACGGGCAGTTGGAGATGATTGCAGGCGAGGACACCACCGGTCGAGTCAGGGATTGGTAAAACTTGACGCATGGCGGCACCCGACTACTACGCGCAACCGCCGGCCGGCTCCGGGCCACCGGCGGAGCGGCAGGCTGATCCCGGCGTGCCCGCCGCCCCCGACCCGGCCGAACCCGCGGACGACGCAGCACCCACGCAGGGCGCAGCCGAGACTCACGACGGTGCCGACCGGACACTTCCCGGGCCGGTACGGCAACGGGTGATCGCGCTGGTCTCGGGGGTGCTGCCCGACGTACCACCGGAGGAGTTGCCGGGGGCGCTGCGGCGGATCGCGCGGTTCGCGCCGCAACGCCGCGCCAAGCTGGGCGGGGCAGCCATCGCCACCCAGCTCGCCACCGACGCGTTGTTCCGGCAGCGGGTGTCGGTACGCGTGGTCGCCCAGTCCGGCGAGCTCGGCGAGGCGGTACGCGACGGCGCCCAGCCGGCGGCGGCCGATCCGGTCGAGGTGGCAGCGCTGGCGTACCTGACGCGTCCGGCGGGGTGGCCGCAGCTGGTCGACGCGGCGACCGACGCGGTGCAGGCGGCCGCCGCCGACGACGCGGTCGCCGAACAGATCCGCAAGGCGGAGCAGCGCGCCGAACGCCATGGTGCCGAGCTTGCCGCCGCCCGGGCGGAGACCGACCGGCTGCGCGAGCAGGCCGCCAGTCTCGCCGCCGAGGCCTCCAACCTGCGGGAACAGGTACGCCAGCTGACCAAGACGCTGCGCGAGGCCGAGGAGCAGCAGCGGCGTACCGCCCAGTTGCTGGCCACCGAGAAGGGCCGTGCCCAACGGGCCGCGGCCGACCACGACGCGGAGGTACGCCGGCTGCGCGCCAAGCTCGCCGAAGCCGAGGCAGTGGTGGAGGGATCCCGCCAGGCCGAACGCGAAGGCCGGGCGATCGACGACGCCCGGGTGTGGCTGCTGCTGGAGACCATCGGCCAGGCCGCGCAGGGGCTGCGCCGCGAACTCGCCATGGAGCCGGCCGACAAGCTGCCCGCCGACTTCGTGGCCGCCACCGCCGCCGAGCCGCTCGCCGAGCCGGGTCGTGGCGCCCGGGCGCTCGACACCGACGATCCGGCGAGGCTGGACCAGCTGCTGGCGCTGCCGAAGGCGCACCTGGTGATCGACGGCTACAACGTCACCAAGCGGGGGTACGGCGACCTGTCCCTGGAGCAGCAACGCAAACGCCTGGTGAGCGGCCTGGGCGGCATCGCCGCGCAGACCGGCGCCGAGGTGACGGTGGTCTTCGACGGGGCCGAACGGGTGGTCGGGTTGCCGCCGGCGCCGCGCGGCGTACGGGTGTTGTTCAGCAAGAAGGGGGAGACCGCCGACGAGCTGATCCGCCGCCTGGTGCGCGCCGAGCCGGCCGGGCGCCCGGTGGTCGTGGTCTCCTCCGATCGCGAGGTCGCCGACGGGGTACGCCGTCACGGTGCGTATCCGCTCGGGGCGGACTCGCTGCTGCGCCGCCTGTCACGTGGCTGATCAGCGGCGTGGGCGGTTTTGTCGTACCCCTGCCATAGCGTTCGAGTCGATGACAGAGAGCACATGAACGGCGCGGGCGAGCGCCGGTTTGAGGAGGGGCGATGCTCATCGACTGCGACACCTGCCAGGTGCGGGGGATCGGCTGCGGGGAATGCGTGGTGAGCGTGATCCTGGGCGGCCCGCCGGACGGAGTCGAGCTGGACGCGACCGAGCAGGCGGCGCTGCGGGTGCTCGCCGACGCCGGCATGGTGCCCCGGCTGCAACTGGTCACCGAGTCCCGGGAGCGCCGCCGCCACACCGCGTAGCCGACCGGGCCCGTGGCTACCATGGGCGGCGTGCCTGAGCGGCGGGCGATGCGTTCCGGGGGCGGATCGCGCCACGATCAGCGCGGTGGTGCGGTGACGCCAGCGCGCCGCTGGCCGGCACTCCTCAGGCACCCGGCACGCTGGTTGTTGATCGCCGCGTGGCTCGTCATCACCGCGCAGGTCGCGGTGGCTGCCGGATCCCTGATCACAGACTCGCCGGTACGGCGTACCAGCGAGACCGGGGAGCCGGGCCGGGTGCAGGGGCGTGGCGTGGCCGGCATCTTCGACGGCACCGCCCCCAGCGGCGCCGGCGTGGACCCCGCCTCCCGCACCAGGGCGGTACGCGCCCTGCTCGCCACCCGGGCGGCCGCGATCCGCCACCGGGACCGTACGGCGTTCCTCGGCACCGTGGCGCCGCTGGCCCCCGAGCTGCGCGCCCGGCAGGCCGCGTTGTTCGACAACCTCGCCCAGGTGCCGCTGGGCTCGTGGTCGTACCGGCTGGACCCCGAGCAGGAAGTGCTGATGCCGCCGGGGGTCGCCACGGCGTACGGGGATGCGGTGTGGGCTCCCAAGGTGCGGCTGCGCTACCAGCTCGCCGGCTACGACGCCGCGCCCACCAGCCAGGACCAGCGTTACCTGTTCGTCCGGTACGGCCACCGCTGGTATCTCGGCGACGACGGGTTGGCGCCCGATCGCGACACCGGCACCGGCACCGTACGCAACCTGTGGGACTTCGGCCGGGTCACGGCGATCCGTGACCCGTCGGTGCTGGTGCTGGGCCACCCCGGGTCCGAACGGCTGATGCGCTCGGCGTACCAGATCGCGCGGCAGGCGATCCCGGCGGTGAACCGGGTCTGGGGCGCCGGGTGGCACCGCCGGGTGGTGGTGCTGGTGCCCGCCGACGCGGACGAGCTGAGCCAGGTCATCGAGGAGAGCGGTGACCTGTCCGGGATGGCGGCGTTCACCTCGGCGGACCTGCCGCACGGCGGGCAGCCGGTCGGCAAGCGGGTCGTCGTCAACCCGGACGCGTACGGCGAGCTGTCCCCGTACGGGCGCCAGGTGGTGCTGACCCACGAGATCACCCACGTGGCGACCGGACCTCCTTTCACCACACGTCATATTCCAGAGGCATCGAGTGGTGAAAGGAGGTCCGCCCGGGACGTCACCAGCGGGGCGACGCCGTACTGGCTGGCGGAGGGGTTCGCCGACTACGTGGCGTACCGGGCGACCGGGGCGAGCGCGAAACGTGCCGCTCACGAGCTGGCCCAGGACGTGAAGGACGGTGACCTGCCCGACCGGCTTCCGGAGTGGGCGGACTTCCGGCCGAGCAATCCGAACCTCGCGCAGGCGTACCAGGAATCGTGGCTGGCCTGCAAACTGATCGTGGCACGCAGCGACGAAGCCACCCTGGTACGGCTCTACCGCACCCTGAGCAGGGCGAAGGGCGACCCCGACGCCGAGCTGGACATGGCGATGCGTGACCAGCTCGGCATCGGTACGGCAGACTTCGTCGGCGCCTGGCGCCGTTACCTCGAGACACAACTGGGAGACGAATGACCCCGCGTACCTGGGCGGTTGTGGCCCTGATCGGGTTGTCGGTGGCACTGCTCGGGCTGGTCGCCTACACGGTGCCGTGGGCGCATCCGGCCACGCCGTCCCGCGCCGCGGAGCTGGCCGCGGTCGCCGACCTGCCCGCCGACAAGGTGGCGCTCGGCAAGCGCTTCGCCGCCGCGCTGCGTCCGGGCAGCTACGCGGGACTGCTGCTCGGCCTGGTGGTCACCCTGGTGCTCGGCCTCACCCCGCTGGGCGCGCGGCTGGTCGCATACGCCGGCCGGCCGTTCGGTGGACACTGGCTGGCCGAGGCGCTGCTCGGCGGCCTCGCCATCGTGCTGCTGGGCCAGGTCGTGGTGTTGCCGTTCGCCGCCTGGCGCCACGTGATCCTGCGCCGGTACGGACTGTCCACCCAGGACTGGTCCGGCTGGGGCGTGGACGTGCTCAAGTCGTTGCTGGTCAGCGCGGTGTTCGCGCTGCTGGTGCTGGCCGGCTTCTACACCCTGACCCGGTTGGTGCCGCGCTGGTGGTGGGCGTACGCCGCCGCCTGCGCCGCGCTGCTGGTCGCGTTGCTGTCCTTTGTGTTCCCGGTGCTCGTGGAGCCGATATTCAACAAGTTCACCCCGATGCCGGACTCGCCGTTGCGTACCGAGCTGATGGCGTTGGCGCAACGGGACGGGGTGCCGGTGAAGGACGTACTGGTGGCCGACGCGTCCCGGCGTACCACCGCGGTCAACGCGTACGTGTCCGGGTACGGGCCGACCCGGCGGATCGTCGTCTACGACACCCTGCTGGAGGCGGGGTCGGACTCCGATGTGGTGGAGGTGGTGGCGCACGAGCTGGGCCACGCCAAGCAGAACGACGTCGTGGTCGGCACCGTGATCGGGGCGCTCGGCGCATCGGCCGCAGTCTGCGGGCTCTACCTGCTGGGCTCCTGGAGCGGCCTGTTACGCCGGGCCGGGCTCGACGGCGACCCGTCCGATCTGGCCAACCCGCGGGCGTTGGCGCTGCTGATCGCCGTGGTCACGGTGATCGGCCTGGTCAGCACCCCGGTGCAGAGCCTGATCTCGCGGCGGATCGAGGCCCGTGCCGACGAGCATGCGCTGGAGTTGACCCAGGACCCGGTCGCGTTCGAGAAGATGCAGCGGCGGCTGGCGCTGCGTAACCTCTCCGATGTGGACCCGCCGGCCTGGGAGCAGTGGATCTTCGGGGACCATCCGACGACGGCGGAGCGGATCGCCGCGGCTCGCGCGTACGCTACTCGCTGAACCGCCTACCCGCCGCGAGGCTCCGCGCCAACCGGCGGGCAGGAGCCGGGCCGGCCCCGGGGCGCCGGTTTGTGGCAGTTCGGGTGTTGATTGCGGCCAATTTGTCGGGGTTCAGGCATCTATTGTGGCCGGTCCGGGCATGGTTGGGGCAGGGAGGTGCCGCCGATGACGTACGTGAAAGACCCAGATGGAGCGGATCAGCTCTCGACCGCCGACCTGGTCAAGCAGGCGACGGAGCAGTTCTCCCGACTGGTCCGGTACGAGATCGAGCTGGCCCAGGCGGAGCTGCGCGAGAAGGGGAAGCACGCCGGAGTGGGCGCCGGACTGTTCGGTGCCGCCGGCGTGACCGTGCTGTACGGCGTGACCGCCGTACTCGCCGCCGTGGTGCTGGCTCTGGCGCTGGTGATGCCGGCCTGGCTCGCGGCGCTCGTCGTCGGTGCGGTGCTGTTCGCCGCCGCCGGAGTGATGGCGCTGGTCGGCCGTGGCCAGTTCAGGCGGGTCACCCCGCCGTACCCGTCGCGGATGATCGCGAGCGCGAAAGCCGATGCCGAGCTGATCAGGGAGAGGGCGAGCCGATGAGCCACGCGACTACCGGGCCCGATGCGCTCGCGGAGCAGATCGCGCGTACCCGGCAGGAACTCGGCGAGACCGTCGAGCAGTTGAGCGCCCGGTTCGACGTCAAGGCCAGGGCGCGGGAGAGCCTGCAGCACGGGCGCGAGCGGGCGGCCCCGTACGTCGTACCGGCCGCCGCCGTGGCGGCGCTCGCGGCGGGCGCGCTGATCGCACTGCTGGTGTGGCGGCGGAGGAGCCGGCGATGACGAAGCTGCTCTACAAGCCGCTGAGCCTGGCGTTCGGAATCGCCGGTGGGCTGCTCGCCGGAGCCCTGTTCAAGCAGGTCTGGAAGCTGATCGCGGACGAGGACGAAGCGCCGGAGGCCACCGACGAGGAGCGCACCTGGACCGAGGTGCTGACCGCGGCCGCGATCCAGGGCGCGATCTTCGCCGCGGTGAAGGCGGCCGTCGACCGCGGCGGCGCGACCGGCGTACGGCACCTCACCGGCACCTGGCCGGCCTAGCGGCCGGGGGCTGGTAGCGGGGCCTCTACGATCACGGCGTGGCTCGTACTCTGCTGGTGACCAATGACTTCCCGCCGCGTGCCGGGGGGATCCAGTCGTTCGTCCACGGCCTCGCGGTGCGCCAGCCCGCCGACTCACTGGTGGTCTACGCCTCCACGTGGCGCGGCGCCGCCGAGTTCGACGCGGCCCAACCCTTCGAGGTGGTACGCGAGAACACCGGCGTCCTGCTGCCCACGCCGGCCGTGGCGCGGCGGGCAGCGGAGCTGGTGCGTACCCACGAATGCGACACGGTGTGGTACGGCGCCGCAGCGCCGCTCGGCCTGCTCAGCCCGGCACTGCGCCGGGCCGGGGTTCGCCGCGCGGTGGCGCTGACCCATGGTCACGAGATCGGCTGGGCGAGGCTGCCCGGTGCCCGGCAGATGCTGCGCCGCATCGCACGTCACGCCGACGTGGTGACCTACCTGGGGGAGTACACGAGGATCCGGCTGGCGCAGGCGCTCGACGGGCTGACCACGCTGGAACGGCTCGCCCCCGGCATCGACACCGACCGGTTCCACCCGCGGGTCGACGGCTCCGCGGTGCGTCGCCGCCACGCCCTGGAAGACCGGCCGGTCGTCGTCTGCGTCTCCCGCCTGGTGCCCCGCAAGGGTCAGGATGCACTGGTACGTGCCCTGCCGGCGATCCGCGCCCGGGTCCCCGACGCGGCGCTGCTGCTGGTCGGCGGCGGCCCGTACCGGGACCGGCTGCGGAGTCTGGCCGTCGACGAAGGCGTCGCCGGCCACGTGATCTTCACCGGCGGTGTCCCGTCGGACGAGCTGCCCGCGTACTTCGCCGCCGGGGACGTGTTCGCGATGCCGTGCCGTACCCGGAACTTCGGGTTGGACGTGGAGGGTCTGGGGATGGTGTTCCTGGAGGCGTCCGCGACCGGGCTGCCGGTGGTGGTGGGGGACTCGGGCGGTTCGCCGGACGCCGTACTGGACGGGGAGACCGGGTATCTGGTCGACGGGCGGGACGTGGCGCAGGTCGCCGACCGGGTGGCCGAACTGCTCGCCGATCCGGCGCTGGCGGCCCGGTTGGGCAAGGCGGGACGGGACTGGGTCACCGAGCAGTGGGGCTGGCAGCGGCAGGCGGACCGGCTGCGTACCCTCCTCACCGGCTGACCGCCCGGGCATGCGGTGGCACGCCCGGGCGATCCTCGGTCAGTCGGGTGTCAGCCGGTGAACCCGGCGGTGATGGACGTGAACTGCCAGTTGGACTGGTCGATGCCGGAGCAGTTGGAGACCACGCCGCCGCCGGGGCAGGGCCGGTCGCGGTTCACCGACCAGTACGCCAGCCTGGCGATGTGGTGGGTGTTTGCCCAGTCGCGGATCTGGGTCCAGGTGGTCGGGGAGGTGAGCTCCTGCTGGTCGGACAGGCCGTTCATCCCGGAGATGCCCATGTGGGCGTACGCGGTCGCGTCCGACCAGCCGAACGCGGTCTTCAGCTTCGCCTTGAGCCCTTCGGAGGCGTTGACGGTGTTGCCGTACATGTCCGCGCCGCCGCCGAAGTCGAACGGCATGATCGTGAACACGTCGATGTTCGCGCCCAGCGCCGCCGCCTGGTTGATCAACCGGGTCCCGTAGTACGTCGGCCCCGTGGTCGACGTGCCGAAGGTGACGATGGTCGTGATCCCGGGGTTGTCGGCCTTGACGATCTTCAACGCGCCGAGGATCCGGTCCTGTACGGCCTCGTTCTCGAACTCGTCGCTGTTCTCGATGTCGATGTCGATGTACTTCAGGTTGTAGGCGTTGATCACCTGCTGGTACGCCCCGGCCAGCGCGGACGCGCTGGAGCAGTTGGGGCCGAGCTTGTTGCCCGACCAGCCACCGAAGGAGATCTCGACGTCGCCGCCGTTGGACCGGATGGTGTTGATCGCCTGCTGGTCCACGCCGCCGGTCAGCGGCCGGTTGCCGTCCCAGGCGGGGCTGCAGCCGCCGCCGGAGAGCATGAACGCCATGGTGAACTGCTTGATCCCGGTCGCCGACATCACCGTGCTCGGCGACGGCGGGTCACCCCAGCCCTCGTACAGGTACGGGGCGGCCATCTTGGAGCCGCCGCCGGTGCAGCCGGTCGTACTGGCGCTGACCGGGCCGCTCTTCGCCGACTCGCCCGCCGAGTTGTACGCCGCCACCGTGTACGTGTGCGACGTGCAGGTGCCGAGCCCGGAGATCGTCGCGCTGGTGCCGCTGACGGTGGCTCGTACGGTGCTTCCCTCGTACACCCGGTAGCCGCTGACGGTGCCGGAGGAGGCGCCCCAGCTCAGCGAGATCGAGGAGTTGGTGGTGCCGGTGACGGTCGGCGTGCCGGGGACACCGGGTGCGCCGGGCGTGCCGCCGCCGGGCCCGTCGAGGTTGACGTCGTCGGCGTAGTACGTCCCCTGTGCGTACCACCCGTGGAGGTAGATCTGGGCGCTGGTCTGCGAGCCGCCGGTGGTGAACGTGGTGGTCAACTGGGTGTAGCCGGCCGCCGAGGTCCACGTCGACGCGCCGCCGGTGACGCCGAGGAACACGTAGTTGCCGCGTACCCAGGCCGACAGGGTGTAGCTGGTGCTGGGCTGCACCGAGACGGTCTGGGTGCACTGGGCGTTGTCGGAGTCGTTGGCCGCCCCGGCGAGCGCGTAGCTGCCGCTGTGCACCGGGCTGGTGACCACCGAGCCCAGTCCGTTGGCGCAGGACCAGCCCGAGAGGTTGCCGGTCTCGAAGCCGGCGTTGCTGAGCAGGTTGGCGGCGTACGCGGGGGTGGCGACAGCGACCGCCGCCAGCAGTCCCGCGCCGGCCAGGGCGAGGACGAGTTTGGGGATCCGCATCGGAGGGCCTCCGGGGATGGGAACGGACGCAAGGTGGACAGCGGCCACTGGTGCCGGCAGCCGCGGTGAGGCCGGTCTTGAGGGCGGTAGCGAGATAACAAGAAACTTTCTTTACTAAAAAGTTGTCCGAGATTATCGCCGGGATAGCGCAGTGTCAATGTCTGTCGGCTTGTACGGTGCGCCTGATTTGGGCCGTGGCTACGCTGGCCGGATGCAGCCGACTCCTCCGGGTTGGTACTGGGATCCGGAGAACCGACCAGGATTGTTCCGCTGGTGGGACAGGCGGCGTCGGGTCAAGCTCGGCCGCGAGGCGTCGGACGATCACCAATGTCCGTGGGGCGCCGGTGCGGACTGCGACGTCAGTCCGTACCAGTGAAGAGGTTTTTGAAACGCTGGCGGTTCCTGGGGCGGTCGAAGCGGGCGAAGCGGTCGGCGAACTCGGCACGGGTTTCCACACTCGCCTGCTCGTGACGCACGATCAGTTCGCCGATCGCGAGCATGGTCGCGTCGTCGCTGCCGGCGGTCGACAGTTCCTCGCCCCAGCTGCGAAGGTTGGCCGCCTGGACCTGGTGGTCCTGGAACTCGCCGAGGTTGTCCTGCAGCGACTTCAGCTTCTTGATCAGCCGCTTCATCGGTTTCGGCGGGTACAGCGGCGCGAAGAACTCCAGCAGGTAGCGCAGCTCCTTGCAGCGTTTCCGTACGTCGTGGAGCCGTTCGGCGGGGCTGTCCACCCTGATCTTGCGGGCCGGTTTCACCACCGCCCGGTGCGCCCGGTCGATCCGCTCGCCGGCCACCTCCAGTACGGGCCGGTCCGCCTCCGGTCCGGCGGCGGGCTCGGCGAGCAGGGTGTTCCAGTGGGTCATCAGGTCGGCGTACCGGTGCGAGGTCAGGGCGGTACGCATCGCCCAGCGGGCCTCGTCGCGTTTGAGGGTCAGCAGGTCCCGCAGCGGCTGCAGCGCCGGCTGCGAGGGGAACCCGAGCAGCTGCACGTCGAGGTCGCGGACCGGGCCGGTGACCTGTTGCACCCAGCGGAAGCCGGCGGCGTACCGGGGGAGCCGCTCGGCCAGGTAGACGCCGCGGAAGGCCTTGATGCCCGCGCGAGTACGCCGCACCGCGACCCGCAGCTGGTGCACGCACTCCGGATCCTCGCCGGCGAGCGCACCCGGCCGCTGCGTCTCGATCACGTCGACCAGGTCGGTCAGCAGCCGGCCGCAGGCGTCATCGGCGGTCAGGTACGGCTCGATCCGGGCAGTCATGGTTCCGCCGACCCTACGCTGCCGCGACAGGTGCGTCAGACGGTCAGAACTTGGGGGAGTCGGGTGCCTCCAGCAGGCCGAGTCGCAGCGCCGTCATCAGGGCCTGGGCCCGGTTGGCGGCGCCGAGCTTCTCGTACAGCTTCGAGATGTGGGTCTTGGCGGTGGACTCGCTGACGTACAGCTGCTTGGCGATGCCCGCGACGCTCATGCCGTCGGCGAGCAGCTTGAGCACCTGGCCCTCGCGGGGCGAGAGCTGGGGCCCGGACGGGGCCAGCCGGCGCTTCATCGCCTCGGCCAGGTCGGCCGCGGTGAACGCGTTGGGTGACGAGGCGGCGTGCCGGGCCGCGGCTACCACGTCGTCGGCCGGCGCGCTCTTCGGTACGAAGGCGCTCGCCCCCGCCTCCAGGGCGCCGAACAGCTGGTCGTCCCCCGCGTACATGGTCAGCACGACGATGCCCATGTTCGGGTGCGCCTTGCGCAGCTGGCGGGTCGCCTCGAGGCCGCTTCCGTCGGGTAACCGCAGATCCATGATCACCACGTTGGGCGTGAGGGCGGCCGCCTGGCGCACAGCGGCGCCGGCGGTGTCGGCCTCACCCACCACTTCGAACTGCGCGTCGCGCTGGAACGCGTGGCGCAGCCCCTTGCGGATCAGGTCATGATCATCGACTAGCAGGACCTTCGTACGTCCTGCCGGCATCGGGCTTGTGGACATCGTCCGTGTTCACCCCTTCCGGTGCCGACACGGTACCGTGCCGGCGCTCCGCTCCGAGGACTACCGCCACAGTTGTGCCGTGCGGGTCGCGGGATCGGATCTCGAGATGCCCCCTGATCCGGTCCGCGCGTTCCGCCATGATGGACAGACCGTACCGGCCGTCTGGCGGCTCCGGTCCAATGCCCTGACCATCATCGGATACCTCGATGCGAGCGTACGGTGGATCTACCTCGCAGGTAACCCAGAGATTCTCCGCGTACGCGTGCTTGCGAGCGTTGGTGATCGCCTCCTGTGCGATCCGGAGCAGCTCGGCCTCGACGGTGGCGGGCAGCCGAGCGGTGGTCTCGTCGAGCGACAGGTGCACCCGCAGCGCGGCCGACGCGCCGACCGTACGGGCGTACTCGGCGATCGCGCTGGTCAGGCCGCCGTGCCGGTCCACCTCGCTGCGCAGCTCGAACAGGGACAACCGTAGCTCGGTGATCACCCGGGTCACCTCGGCCCGCAGGCTGCGCAGCTCCTCGCCCGCGGCATCGGCTGCACTGTCGGCCTGTCCCTCTGGTAAGTGGGCGAGGGCGTTGTCGATGCCGTAGCCGACCATCACCAGCTCCTGCGCCACCCCGTCGTGGATCTCCCGGGCCAGCCGCTGCCGCTCCTCGCTGGTGGCCAGCGACCGTACGTCGTCGAACAGCAGTGCGGCCTCCAGCCGCAGTGCGGCCGGATCCGCGAGATCGGTCACCACGGTGACGGTGTGGCGGCTGTACGCGCTGGCCAGGTCGGTCTCCACGGCGATCAGCCCCACGGTGCGTACCCCCGCGACCAGCGGCACCACCAGCACCGACACCTCTCCCGCCTCCGACCGGGTACGCGACAGCGAACGGCTGGCCAACTGCGGCTGCTGGCTGGCCCAGGCGTCGGCGACCGGGGTGTCGGCGTCCAGCGAGGTCTCCCAGTCGACCCGCTCCGAGCCGTACTGGGCGAGGACGACGAGCCGGCCGCCGCCGCTGGCCGACAGCACCGCGGCGCGGTCCGACGCGACCACGGCGCGGATCTCGTCGAGCAGGTGCATCGCGATGCCGCCCGGGTCCAGCGTGCCGCCCGGCAGATGGCGGGCCACCGTACGCAACTGGGTCAGCAGCCGGGTCGCCTCCGCGTACGGGGCCGGGCGGGTCGGGGCCGCCAGGGCGCGGCGCAGCCAGCCGATCAGCAGCGCCACGGCGATCCCCATCGCCAGCCACTCCGCGGCGGGGACCAGGTACGTCTGGTCGGTCAGCCGGGACTCGTACCAGCCGGCGGCGACGGCCGTGGCCACGGCGACCGCCATCAGCCCGTACGCCTCCCGGGCCCCGTGGTAGACCCCGGCGACGATCACGGGCACCACCAGGTACGGCATCGGCGCGTCGATGCTGGCCGGCAGGCTGGCCGCCGCGGTCACCGCGGTCAGCACCTCGGCCAGCCGGCCCAGTCCGCCGATCACCCGGTCGTTGCCCGCGACCAGTCCCGGTATCGCGGCGAGCACCAGTACGGCACACCACGCCACCGCCGCGTTCAGCGCCGAGCCGTCCGCCGTCGTACCGCCGCGGGAGGTGACCAGGGTGAGGCCGACGATCAGGGCGAGCAGGCTGACCCGCAGCACGACCGTCGCCCGGCCGGGACGGATCAGCACCGCGGCACCCGGGCGGATGTCAGGAGTAGATCGAGGAGATGTCGTCGGCGTACCCCTTCAGGACCTCGTTGCGCTTGACCTTGAGCGAGGGCGTGAGGTGGCCACTCGCGACCGTGAAGTCGTCGGACAGGATCCGGAACTGTCTGATCGCCTCGGCCCGGGAGACCGCCCGGTTCGCGTCGTCGATCGCGGACTGGATCTCCTCGCGTACTCCGGGATCGTCGGCGGCCGCGCTGAGCGGCATGCCGGCCGGCCTGTCGTGCTGCTTCAGCCACGCCTCGAGCGCCTCGGGGTCGAGGGTGACGAGCGCGGCGATGAACGGCCTGCCGTCGCCGACCACCACGCACTGGCTCACCAGCGGGTTCGCCCGCACCCGGTCCTCCAGTACGGCCGGCGCCACGTTCTTGCCACCAGCGGTCACGATCAGCTCCTTCTTGCGCCCGGTGATCGCAAGGTAGCCGTCGTCGTCCAGCTCGCCGATGTCACCGGTGTGGAACCACCCGTCGGCGTCGATCGCGTCCGACGTGGCGGCCTCGTTGTGCCAGTAGCCCCCGAACACCAGATCCCCCTTGATCAGGATCTCACCGTCGTCGGCGATCCGCTCCGTTACGCCGGGCAGCGGGCGGCCCACCGTACCGATCCTGATCGCGTCCTCGAGGTTGACGTTGGTGGCCGGCGAGGTCTCGGTCAGGCCGTACCCCTCGTACACGGTGATCCCGATGCCCCGGTAGAAGTGGGCCAGCCGGGCGCCGAGCGGCGCACCTCCGGAGATGGCGCGTTCGCACCGGCCGCCCAGCGCGGCGCGCAGCCGGGAGTAGACCAGCCGGTCGAACAGCTTGTGCCGCAACCGCAGCCGCACTCCGGGGCCGCCCGAGTCCAGCGCCTTGCTGTACTCGATCGCGGTCCGCTCGGCCCGGTCGAAGATCGGGCGCTTGCCGTCGGCGTACGCCCGCTGCTTGGCGGTGTTGTAGACCTTCTCGAACACCCGGGGTACGGACAGCACGAAGGTGGGTCGGAAGCTGGCGAGGTCGGGCAGCAGGTTGGCGATGTCGGAGGTGTGGGCGAGCTTCGCCTGGCCCGCCACGGCGCCGATCTGGATCATCCGGGCGAAGGCGTGCGCGAGCGGCAGGAACAGCAGGGTCGCCGCCTCGGAGTTGAACATCGAGCGCAGGCCGGGGATCGCGTTGCCGATGCAACTGGCCAGGTTGCGGTGGGTCAGCACGCAACCCTTCGGCCGGCCGGTGGTGCCCGAGGTGTAGATCAGGGTCGCCACGTCCTCGGCGGTACGGGAGCGGCGCCGCTGCTCGACGTTCTCCGGGCCGACCGCCTCGCCGGCCGCGGTCAGCTCGTCGACCGCCCCGGCGTCGATCTGCCACACGTTGCCCAGATCCGCCAGCCCGTCCCGTACGCCGGCCACGGTTTCGGCATGCGTGTCGGTCTCCACCACGCAGGCCACAGCTCCGGAGTCCGACAGGATCCACTCCACCTGCTCCGCGCTGGACGTCTCGTAGATCGGCACCACGACCCCGCCGGCGGCCCAGATCGCGTAGTCGAACAGGCTCCACTCGTACCGGGTCTTGGACATCAGGGCCACCCGGTCACCGGCACCCACCCCGGCGGCGATCAGTCCACCGGCCAGCCCGACCACCTGGTCCCGGAACTGCGCCGCGGTGACGTCGACCCAGCCGTCGCCGCCGCGGCGGGCGAACTGCACCAGCTCGGGGTCCTCGGCGTTGCGCCACAGCGGATCGGTGAGGTTCTCCTCCGCGGCGACGGTGACGACCGGCGGGACCGACAGTTCACGCACGACGTGGCTCCCTCGAAGTGCTGCGGCGGGTTAGTGCTCTTGCCGCAACCTACCGCTGAGATCACGCAGAGTGGAGATCCCCCCGCCGGTTTCCGCGTGGCTAGAGTGTCGGGGTGCCGCAGATCGACCTGGTCGAGGAGATGTTCGTCGCCGCCGACCCGACGGCCGTACGGGTCCGGCTGGCCACCCCGGCGTTCGCCCGCCGACTCTGGCCCGACCTGCAGGTACGGGTGAGGCAGGACCGCGGCCGCAAGGGCCTGCGGTACGTCGTCGCCGGCCCGTTCACCGGCACCGCGGAGGTGTGGTTCGAGGACTGGGCGGACGGCGTGATCGTGCACGTCTACCTGCGGGTCGACCCGACCGGCGGACCGTGGTCGCCGCGCCGGGCCGTACGGGAGCAGCACCGGCGGCAACGGGCGGTCAAACCGGTGCTGTGGGCGGTCAAAGACGATCTAGAGGCCGGTCGTCGCCCCGGCGCGACGGCGACGCGGTAGCGTGAGCGACCATGGCGGACTCCAGCACCCAGTCGATCGTGATCGCCGCGCCGCCGGAGCGGATCTCAGCGGTCATCACCGACTTTCCCAACTACCCGGAGTGGGCCTCGGCGATCAAGACCGCCGAGGTGATCGAGGAGTACGAAGACGGCTACGCCAGCCAGGTCAACTTCGTGATGGACGCGGGCGTGCTGAAGGACCTCTACACGCTCAAGTACTCCTACTCCGATGACCTGAACCGGATCGAGTGGACCCTTGTGGAGCCCTCCCAGGTGCAGCGTGAGCAGGAAGGCTCGTACGACATCGAATCGAACGGCGACGGCACCAGTACGGTGACGTACACCCTGGCGGTGGAGCTGACCATTCCGATGCTCGGCATGTTCAAGCGCAAGGCCGAGAAGATGATCATGGATACCGCGCTCAAGGAGCTCAAGAAGCAGGTCGAGGCGCAGGCGTGACGGATGAGGTGGGGCCGGTCCGTGACGAGGCGGAGCGGCTGGTGGCGGCGCTGCTCGCCCGATTCGTCTCGGCCCGCGCCGGGGCCGGCCTGGATCCTGACGCCGCGTACGACCCGGAGCGGGCGCAACGCGTGGCGAAGGCGGCGGGCGACGTGGCCGTCGCCATCGCCGGTCTGCTGCGGGAACTGGCCCGACCCGCCGCGGACGGTACACCCGCCGGGCTCGGGTTGCGGGAGACGTTCGCCGGGTTCGCCAGCGGACTGATCGAGGCCGCCGGGGTCGACCTGCACGCGCCCCCGACGCCGGCCGAGCCGCCGGCGTGGCGTACCCAGGAAGAAGATCCTTGGCGGGCCGCGACCCGGGCGGCTCACGAAACCGCAACCCGCGACGCCGCGGCGGGCGACGAGGCAACCGGACCCGACCGTGGTACGGAAGGGCGGTCGGCGCCGTGACGCTCACCATCGGGGTCGACATCGGCGGTACGAAGGTGCTCGGCGGCGTGGTGGACCCGGCCGGCAAGGTGCTCGCCGAGACCCGGCGTCACACCCCGGCCGAGGACGTGTCGGGCACGCTGGACACCATCGTCGAGGTGATCCGCGAGCTGGCGCAGGGGCGCGAGATCGAGGCGGTCGGGATCGGCGCGGCGGGGTGGATCGACGAGCAGCGGGCGACCGTGCTGTTCGCCCCGAACCTGGCCTGGAACCACGAACCGCTGCGCGAGGAGCTCTACGCCGCGGTGGGGCTGCCGGTGGTGGTGGAGAACGACGCCAACGTCGCGGGGTGGGCGGAGTACCGGTTCGGCGTCGCGGAACACGTGGCGAACATGGTGCTGCTGACCGTGGGGACCGGGATCGGCGGGGCGATCGTACTGGGCGGTTCGCTGGTACGCGGTGCCCACGGCATCGCCGCCGAGCTCGGCCACGTCCGGGTGGTGCCGGAGGGTCACCTGTGCGGCTGCGGCCGGCGCGGCTGCCTGGAGCAGTACGCCAGCGGCCGCGCCCTGGTACGCGAGGCCAAGCGGCTCGCCGTGGCGCGGCCCGACTGGGCCCGTGACCTGCTGTCCCGGGCCGGTGGCGACCCGGAGCGGATCGACGGGCCGGCGGTCACCGCGGCGGCGCAGGCCGGCGACCCCATCGCGATGGCGGCGTTCGAGGAGATCGGGCGCTGGTTGGGCAACGGCATGGCCGACCTGGTGCAGGTGCTGGACCCGGAGATGATCGTGGTGGGTGGTGGCGTGATCGAGGCGGGGGACCTGCTGCTGCGGCCGGCCCGGGAGGCGTGCGCCGCGGCGTTGCCGCAACGCGGCCGGCTGCCGTACGCCCAGATCCGCGCCGCCGAGATGGGCGCGCACGCCGGCGTCGTGGGCGCCGCCGACCTCGCGCGCCGGCGGTAGGTCGACGTGCGGGGACTACGGCTGCTCAGCTACAACGTGCACGGGCTCAAGGACGACGTCGCCGCTCTGGTACGCGTGGTCCGCGCCGCCCAGCCCGACGTCGTGTACGTACAGGAGGCGCCGCGGCGGTTCCGTTCCCGCTACAAGTGCTCCGACCTGGCTCGCCGGTGCGGTCTGTACGTGGCCTCCGGCGGCGCCGCCGCGCTGGGCAATCTGCTGCTGGTGAACGGCCGGGTGAACGTACACGAGGACTGGTCGATGCGGTATCCGCTCACTCCCGGCAGGCACCTGCGGGGCGCGGCGTTCGCCCGCTGCTCGGTCGGCGGGTCCCGGTTCCTGCTGGTCGGGTCGCACCTGTCGACCGACGAGGTGGAGCGGCCGGAGCAGGCCGCCCTGTTGCGGGCGGCGCTCGGCGCGTGCACCGATCCGGTGCTGCTCGGCGTGGACCTCAACGACACGGCGGCGTCGCTGGCGTGGCGTACCCTCGGCGACGGCCGGGTGGATGCGGCAACCGCCTGCGATGACGTGAAGACCCCAACCTTCAGCGTCTCGTCGCCCAGGCGCCGCATCGACGCCGTGTTCACCGATCCGGCCTGGCCGGTGAGCAGCTACCAGGTGCTGGACTCCGAGGACGTACGGCGGGCGAGCGACCACTTCCCGGTGCTGGTCGAGGTGCGAGCACCCGGGCCGGGCGGCACGCCGGAGGCTACTGAGAGGTAACATCCCGGTCGGCGGCCCGATCACGACAGGAGCGTGCCTTGACTGGTGACACGGTCCACGCGTACGCCGACGACGCCCTCGCCGACCACGACGCGGTGGCGCTCGCCGAGCTGGTACGCCGCGGCGAGCTGAGCGCCGAGGAGTTGGCGAGCGCGGCGATCGCCCGAGCCGAACAGGTGAATCCCCAGCTCAACGCGGTGGCGTACGCGGCCTATGACCAGCCGCTGACCGGCGAGGGGCCGTTGCGCGGCGTACCGACGTACGTCAAGGACAACACCCTGATCGCGGGCATGCCCACCGGGTACGGCACCGCGGCCTTCCCGGCGCGGCCGGCGAAACAGCACGGCCGGTTCGCCAGGCAGTACCTCGGCGCCGGGTTCACGGTGCTGGGCAAGAGCCGGCTGCCCGAGTTCGGGTTCAACGCCACGACCGAGTTCGCCGACGCCGACCCGACCCGCAATCCGTGGCACACCGACTTCTCGTGCGGTGCGTCGTCAGGGGGTGCCGCCGTCCTGGTCGCCTCCGGTGTGGTGCCGATCGCGCACGCCAACGACGGCGGCGGCTCGATCCGGATCCCGGCGGCGTGCTGCGGGCTGGTCGGCCTGAAGCCCAGCCGGGGCCGCCTGGTGGACGGTGAAGAAGCCCGGTCGATGCCGATCAACCTGATCGCGGAGGGCGTCGTCAGCCGCTCCGTACGCGACACCGCCGCGTTCTTCGCCGCCGCGGAGGCGTACCAGAAGAGTCCGAAACTGCCGCCGCTCGGGCTGGTCGAGGGGCCGTCGTCCCGGCGGCTGGTGATCGGCCTGGTCACCGAGACCGCCGGCGACGGCGAGATCTGCGCCGAGACCCGCGCGGTGCTGGACGAGACGGCGGCCCGGCTGGAGAACCTGGGCCACCGGGTCGAGCCGGTCGGCCTGCCGGTCGGCGCGGGCTTCGTACGGGACTTCACGCTCTACTGGGGGCTGCTCTCCCACATGGTGAGCCGGTTCGGCAAGCGGGTGCTGCATCCGGAGTTCGACCCGGACAAGCTGGACGAGTTCAGTCGCGGCCTGCGGGAGATCTACCGGAGCAACCGGTTCCGCACCCCGACCACGCTCTACCGGCTGTCACGGGCGCGGCGTGGCTACCTCGCGATGTTCGCGAAGCACGACCTGGTGCTCTCGCCGGTGCTGGGCCACACCACACCGAAGCTCGGTTACCTGAGTCCGACCGTGCCCTTCGAGGAGCTGATGGACCGGCTGATCCGGTATGTCGCGTTCACCCCGCTGAACAACGTGACCGGCGGCCCGGCGATCTCCCTGCCGGTGGGCGCCGCCGACAACGGACTGCCGATCGGAGTGCAGTTCTCCGCCCGGCACGGCGACGAGCGGACCCTGTTGGAGATCGGTTTCGCCCTGGAACAGGACCGTCCCTGGCGCCGGATTCAGCTTCGCGAGGCCGACCCGGTGGTGTGACGCGACGGGGTCGGCACGGCGCGTCACACCACGCCAGGGGCGTGCCGGGCGGCTGGGCGCACTACCTGCACGGCGACCAGCCAGCGTTCGAGCGGGAGCGAGTGGCCACGGCGTACCGCCCAGGCGGCGTCGCGGAGCACCGCGTCGGGAGCTTCGGCGAGCACCGGCACCTCCGGTCGGCCGATGAAGGCCGCGCGGTCCCCGGTGTCGTAGCTCGCCGGGTCGCTGCCGATCAGTTCGCACCAGAGCCGGAACACCTCGGTCATCCGGTCCGCGCGTGACGACGGCGCGTAGGTGGTGGCGGCCATTCTCAAAGACTCGGGGGTACGCAGGTCCACGTGACGACAGCCAGGTTGCGGCTGGGAAAAATGTTGCTTACGCACCGTGATGGGAAATTGCCTCGCGTCTGCGTCGTAGGAACGCCCGTTCCGCCGCATTGTCGGTACGCTCGATCGCCGCTTCGTACGCCTGCGCCGCCTCGGTGGCGCGGCCGAGCCGGCGCAACAGGTCGGCGCGTACCGCGTGGAACACGTGGTACGTGTCGAGGTCCAGCCCGTCGAGCAGGGCGAGCGCGGCGTCGGGTCCGTCGACCTCCGCCACCGCGACCGCCCGGTGCAATGCGACGACCGGGCTCGGGGACACCGCCGTCAACTGGTCGTACAGCTGGACGATCTGCGACCAGTCGGTGGCCGCGGCGATCGGGGCGTCGCTGTGCACCGCGTTGATCGCCGCCTGGATCTGGTACGGACCGGGCTGGTTGCGCCGCAGGCACCGCCGTACCAGGGCCTGACCTTCGGCGATCAGGTCGCGGTCCCAGCGTTCCCGGTCCTGGTCGGCGAGCAGCACCAGCTCCCCGTCCGGCGTGGTACGGGCGGTCCGGCGGGACTCGGTCAGCAGCATCAGCGCGAGCAGTCCGATGACCTCCGGTTCGTCCGGCATCAGCTCGGCCAGCAGCCGGCCCAGCCGGATCGCCTCCGCGCACAGGTCGGCGCGGACCAGTTCGTCGCCGGAACTCGCCGTGTAGCCCTCGTTGAAGATCAGGTACGCCACTGCCAGCACCGCCCGGAGCCGCTCCGGCAGGTCCGCCTCGTACGGCACCCGGTACGGGATCCGCGCGTCCCGGATCTTGCCTTTGGTGCGTACCAAACGCTGGGCCATGGTCGTTTCGGAGACCAGGAAGGCGCGGGCGATCTCGGGAGTGGACAGGCCCCCCAGTAGCCGGAGCGTGAGCGCGACCTGGGCCGCCGGGGCGAGCGCCGGGTGGCAGCAGGTGAAGATCAGGCGCAGCCGGTCGTCGCGCACGGGGCCCTCCTCTACCGGTTCGTCGCGGGTCTGCAGCAGCGCCGCCTGGGCGTGCCGGTCGTCCCGGGTCGCTTCGCGGCGGAGCTTGTCTATGGCGCGGTGGCGGGCGGTGGTGATGATCCAACCGGCCGGGCTCGGCGGCAGTCCTTCGGCTGGCCACCGCTGCACCGCCGTGGTGAACGCGTCCTGGACCGCCTCTTCGGCGATGTCGATGTCGCCGAAGACGCGGACCAGGACGGCGACCGCGCGACCGTACTCCTCGCGGAAGACGCGCTCGATCTCGGCGACACCGACCAGGGGCACGGTCAGGCCTCGCCGCGGAACGGTCGTACCTCGATCGGCAGGGTGCTGGCGCGGGCGTACTTGCGGCCCCACTCCAGAGCGGCGTCGAGGTCGGGCACCTTGATCAGGCAGAACCCGCCCAGGTGCTCCTTGCCCTCCGCGTACGGGCCGTCGGTGGTGACCACCTCGTCGCCCTTGAGCTGCAGCACCGTGCTCGCGTTCGGGTCGTGCAGCCCGCCCGCGAACACCCACACGCCCGCGTCGACCATCTCCTGGTTCACCGTGGCGAGCGCGCGCATCACCGGCTCCAGGATCTCCGGCGGCGGCGGGTCCCCGACGGGTTGGTGCATCCCCAGCATGTAGTACTTCATCTCGCCGCTCCTTCAGGCGTTGTGGTACGTCGCGATGACGACGCCCGTGGTCGTGGTGACGGAGTTGGTCAGCCGGAGCTTCGCGTACGAGCCGTCGCCGAACAGCCGGCGGCCCGAGCCCAGCACCAGCGGGTGGATCAGCAGCTGGTACTCGTCCACGAGGTCGTGCCGGATCAGCGTCCGTACGAGTTCTCCGCTGCCGAGCACCACCAGGTCCTTGCCCGGCTGCTCCTTGAGCTTGGCCACGCTCACCCCGGCGTCGCACTCCAACAGTGTGGAGTTGACCCACTCGAGCGGCTCGGTCAGCGTCGTCGAAACGACGTACTTGTGAGCGTGGTCCAGCACTTCCGTGAAGGGGTTCGGTTCGGGATTGCCGTGCCAGGCGGCGTACATCTTCTGGTACGTCCACCGCCCGAACAGCAGGTCGGTACGGCCCATGTCCTTGCCCATCTCCTCGAGCATCACCGGATCGTTGTACGGCGCCGCCCAGCCGCCGTACTCGAAGCCGCCCCGGCGGTCCTCGTCCGGGTCGCCCGGCGCCTGTATCACGCCGTCGAGCGTCACGTTCTCCACCACGATGATCCTGCGCATCGCCGTACTCCTTCGGGGTCTTCAGCCGGCGCGGTACCGGCTGGTCACCCTCTACACGAATCAGGTACGGCCGGATCGACATCGGCGGGAAGAAATTTCCGGCGGGCAGACGAGCGCCGCCCGGCCACGCGACGTAGGCAGTGACCGGGCGGGCGCGATCAGGCGATCAGTGCTTCACGGCGACCTCCGCCCCCGCACCGGTCAGCGACCGGACTTCCAGTTCGTCGTACCTGGCGCTGGTCTCCTCGTCGGGGAACAGCACCGTGCCGAGCCAGCCGAAGATGAACCCGAGCGGGATCGAGACGATGCCCGGGTTGTTCAGCGGGAAGAACGCGAAGTCGGAGTCCGGTAGCAGCGAGGTCTCCGCGCCGCTGACCACGGGGGAGAAGAACACCAGCACCACGGCGGAGATCAGGCCGCCGTAGATGCTCCAGGCGGCGCCGTGGGTGTTGAACCGCCGCCAGAACAGGTTGTAGATCAGTGCCGGCAGGTTCGCCGACGCGGCGACGGCGAACGCCAGCGCCACCAGGAACGCGATGTTCAGCCGCTGCGCGAGGATCGCCAGCAGGATGGCGACCGCACCGATCCCGATCGCCGCGATCCGGGCCACGTTCACCTCCGTCTTCTCCGTGACGTTGCCGCGCTTGAACACGTGGACGTACATGTCGTGCGCGAACGACGAGGCGGAGGTGAGGGTGAGGCCGGCGACGACGGCCAGGATGGTCGCGAACGCCACCGCGGCGATCAGCGCGAGCAGGATCGCGCCGCCGACCGAGTCGGGGCCGCCACCGACCGCCTCGGCGAGCAGCGGCGAGGCCAGGTTGCCGCCCGACGCGCCGATCTCGGAGTCCGGCTTGGTGGACAGCAGCGCCGCCGCGCCGAAGCCGAGTGCGAGCGTCATCAGGTAGAACGCGCCGATCAGCCCGATCGCCCACAGCACCGAGGTACGCGCCGCCTTGGCCGTCGGGACCGTGTAGAACCGGATCAGGATGTGCGGCAGGCCGGCCGTGCCGAGCACCAGGGCCAGCGCCAGGGACACGAAGTCGATCTGTCCCTTGAGGCCGCTGGCGCCGTACAGCAGGCCGGGCTCGAGGAACTTCTCACCCTTGCCGGTGTGCTGCGCCGCCGTACCGAGCAGATCGGAGAGGTTGAAGTTGAACTTCAGCAGCACCAGGAACGTCACCACGATCGTGCCGCTCATCAGCAGGACCGCCTTGACGATCTGCACCCAGGTGGTGCCGCGCATGCCGCCGACCGTGACATAGATGATCATCAAGGCCCCGACCAGGACGATCACGCCGGCCTTGAGTCCGGAGCTTTCCGCGCCGAGCAGGAAGCCGACGATCGCGCCGGCGCCGACCATCTGGGCCAGCAGGTAGAAGATCGACACCACCACGGTCGAGGTGGCCGCGGCGGTGCGTACCGAGCGCTGTCTCATCCGGTACGCCAGCTGGTCGGCCATGGTGAACCGGCCCGAGTTCCGAAGCAGCTCCGCGACCAGCAGCAACGCCACCAGCCACGCGACCAGGAAGCCGATCGAGTAGAGGAACCCGTCGTAGCCGTTGAGCGCGATCAGGCCGGAGATGCCGAGGAACGACGCCGCCGACATGTAGTCGCCGGAGATCGCGAGCCCGTTCTGTACGCCGGTGAACGACCGGCCGGCCGCGTAGTAGTCCGCGGCGGTCTTGTTCTGCCGGCTGGCCCACCACGTGATGTAGAGGGTGATCGCGACGACCACCAGGAACAGTGAGACGGTGAGGGTCTGGTTGCCCTGTTCGGCTGCGGCGAGCGTGCTCATCGGCCGACCTCCTGGTCGTACTTGCGCTGCAGCTTGCCGGAGATCGGGTCGAGCTCCCGGTTGGCGTGGCGGGCGTACAGCCAGGCGATCAGGAAGGTCGACACGAACTGGAGGATCCCGAACACGAATGCCACGTTGATGTGGCCGACGAGTTGGGTGTTCATGAACCCCGGCGCCCAGTTGGCGCTGAACACGAACAGCAGGTACCAGACCATGAACGCGACGGTCGCCGGGAACGCGAACCCTCGATAGCGCTTGCGGAGCGTACGGAAGTCGTCGCTGGCGTAGATCTCCTCGTACGCCTGGTGTTGCTGCGGCGTCGTCTGTTCGACCACGGCCGTCACCTCCCGGGGGACGCGGTGATGTAGATCACTCACGTTAGGTCGGGCGGCGTACCCCCGGGAGATGGCGGACGGAGTGGTGCGCCGAGCGGGCGGGACCGGCGCTGTGCGGCGAAACCGGCCGCGGCGAACGGTCGGTTGGCAGCGCCGAGCGGTCAGCTTGTGAGCGTGCCGCAATAGCCCCGAAAACCGGGCCGGACCGTGACGTCAGCGGCGTTCCGGGTGCCAGTCGCCCCGGTCCAGGTCGAGCTGTTCGGGGGTGTGCAGCCGCACCATGGTGCGCGCCACGTTGGGCGCGATCCGGGACCCGGTGGCCAGCGACACCAGCACCGAGACGGCGAACGCCAGCGGCACCGTCCACGCGGCGGGCTGCGCCAGCAGGGAGGCCACCCAGCCGTCCCCGGCACCGTCCACGATGGTCAGTACGACGGCTCCGCCGGACGCCACGCCCCCGGTCACCATGCCGGCCACCGCGCCCACGTCGGTCAGCCGGCGCCACCAGATGCCCAGCAGCAGCATCGGGCAGAACGTCGACGCCGCCACCGCGAAGGCCAGCCCGACGGTGTTGGCGACCGGCAACCGCTGGCCCGCGACGGCGAGCCCGAACGGCACCGCCACCGCGAGCCCCGCGGCCAGCCGGAACGCCCGTACGCCGTGGGTGCGGCGGGCCAGGATGTCCTGGCTGAGCACCCCGGCCACCGACACCGACAGACCCGAGGAGGTGGACAGGAACGCCGCGAACGCGCCGGCGGTCACCAGCGCCCCCAGCAGTTCCCCGCCGAGGCCGCCGACCATGCGTACCGGCAGTTCCAGGACCACGGCGTCGGTGCGGCCGGTCAGCAGGAGATCGGGCGTGTAGAGCCGGCCCAGGGCGCCGTACACGGCGGGGAAGAGGTAGAAGGCACCCAGCAGAGCCAGCACCGCCAGCGTGGTGCGTCGGGCCGCCCGGCCGTCGGGGTTGGTGTAGAACCGCACCAGTACGTGCGGCAGCCCCATCGTGCCGAGGAACGTCGCCAGGATCAGCGAGTACGTCGCGTACAGCGGATGCCGTTGCGCGCCCCCGAGCGGCAGCGCCCATTCGTCTCCGGTGAGCGGTTTCAGGCGGTCGACGACGGGCACCGCGGCGCCGCGAGGGAACCGCAGCTCGGTGCCGTCGCGGACCTGGTGCCTGCCGGCCGCGAGGGTCACCGGCTCGGCGGCGTGGCGGGCGCCGTCCACGATCCCGTCGACGGTCACCGTGGCCCGCTCCGGGAACCGCAGGGTCGCCGAGGTGGCCATCGTGACCGTGGTGGGTTGGCGGAACTCTGCGGGTCGCGGACCGGCCGGCGAGGGGGAGCCGTCGCCCTGCCACACCAGGAACAGGAAGACCACCGGCACCGCGAGCGCGGACAGCTTGAGCCAGTACTGGAACGTCTGGACGAAGGTGATGCTGCGCATCCCGCCGAACAGCACGCTGACCAGCACCACCGAGGCCACCACCAGGCCACCGGCCCAGGTCGGGGCGCCGGTGACCGTACGCAGGGTCAGGCCCGCGCCCTGGAACTGCGGCATCAGGTACAGCCAGCCGATCAGCACCACCAGCAGGCTCGCCACCCGGCGTACCGCGGTGGACTCGAGGCGAGCCTCGGCGAAGTCCGGGAGGGTGTACGCGCCGCTGCGCCGCAGCGGAGCCGACACCAGCACCAGCAGGACGAGATACCCCGCGGTCCAGCCGACCGGGTACCAGAGCATGTCCGCCCCGAACGCCAGGATCAGCCCCGCGGCGCCGAGGAACGACGCCGCCGACAGGTACTCGCCACCGATCGCGGAGGCGTTCCACCACGGGCTCACGGTCCGCGACGCCACATAGAAATCGCTGGTGGTACGACTCACCCGCAGCCCGAAGGCGCCGATCGCCACGGTCGCGACGGCGACGAATCCGACGGCGAGGATGCCGTACCCCGGATTCACGGCTCGGCTGTCCTCGCGGCGGGCGGCGGTTCGCCCGCGGCGACCGGCTCCCGGCTGGTCGCGCGGCCTGGTTCGCGGTCGGCGGACGGGCGGGCGTCGACGAGGTCGGCGAAGTCGCGCTCGGTACGCTCCGCCTGCCGGCAGTAGAACCAGGCGGCGGCGACCAGCACCGGGTGCACCAGGACGCCGAGCAGCAGCCACGGCAGCGCCAGCCCGAACACCGTCACCTCGCGCAGCTCGGGCACCAGCGCGAACAACGCCGGCAGCCCGGCCAGCAGCACCCCGATCCCGCCCAGCACCTGCACCGCCAGTCGCAGCTGGGTACGCATCAGCGAACGCATGTAGACCTCGCCGATCTTGGTCTGCGCGTCGATTTCGCCGGTGATCGTGATCGGCCGCGACCGTGCCGCGCGGGTACGCGGGCTGGTCACCCGCACCCGCCGCGGCGCGCTCACGCCAGCCACCCGGCGCGGCTCACCGGGTGGGCCCCGGGCGACTCTGGCGGACCAGCAGGTCCCGCAGTTCCCGGGTGTGCCGCCGGCTCACCTGCAACCGGGTGTCGCCCACCAGGACGCTGCACCGACCCGCGTCGAACCGCACCTCGGTGACGTGCCGGATCGACACCAGCAGACTGCGGTGGATCCGTACGAATCCGGCGTCGGCCCAGCGTTCCTCCAGCGCGGACAGCGGTACGCGTACCAGGTGGCTGCCGTCGGCGGTGTGCAGCCGGGCGTAGTCGCCGTGCGCCTCGACGAACCGCACCGTGCTGCGGTTGACGAACCGGGTGACTCCGGCCAACTCGACCGGGATCGTCTCGTCGGCCGGTTCGCCGTCGGGCCGGCCCGCCCCGATCGCGTCCACCACCCGCCGGATCGCCTCGGCCAGCCGGTCCGACCGTACCGGTTTGAGCAGGTAGTCCACGGCGTTCAGCTCGAAGGCGTCGACGGCGTGGTCCTCGTACGCCGTCACGAACACCACCGGCGGCGGGTTGCGGAACCGTACGAGCACCCGGGCCAGGTCCAACCCGGAGAGCCCCGGCATCCGGATGTCGAGGAAGATCGCGTCGACCTGCTCCCGCTCCAGGGTGCGCAGCGCGTCGGCCCCCGACGCCACCGGGATCACCTCGCCGGTACGGCCGTCCTGGCGCAGCAGGTAGGACAGCTCCTCGAGCGCGGGCAGCTCGTCGTCGACCACGAGTACGCGCAGCGGTCCGGCGGACATGCCGTGAGACTAACGGCGTGTTGCGGAGTTGTTAAACGTTCGATCAGTTCGGGTTGCCCGCGGTGAAGTCGGGCAGCTGCTCCAGCAGGTGCAGCCACACCTCGCTGATCGTCGGGAACGACGGTACGGCATGCCACAGCCGGTCCAGCGGCACCTCGCCCGCGATCGCGATCGTCGCCGAGTGCAGCAACTCCTGCAGGCCGGGCCCGGTGAACGTGGCGCCGACGATCACCCGGCGCTGTGCGTCGATCACCAGCTTGGCCGTACCGCCGACGCCCTCGCCCATGGTGTACGCCCCCGGCACGTCCCCGACCTGGTAGCTGACCGTACGGATCTCGAGGTCCGCCTCGCGGGCCTGCGCCTCGGTGTATCCGACGGCGCAGACCTGTGGATCGGTGAAGGTCACCCGGGGGACCACGGTGACGCTCGCCCGGTCGCGGACGTCGCGCCCGGCGATGACGTCGCCGACGATCCGGCCCTGGTACTTGCCCATGTGGGTCAGGCCGGTCCTGCCGTTGCAGTCGCCGACGGCGTACAGCCAGTCGCCGTCGACGCCGGTCGCGCGCAGCCGGTCGTCCACGCCGACGTACTCGCCGGGTTTCAGGCCGACGGTGTCCAGGCCGAGCTCCGTGGTGGCGGCCCGGCGGCCGACGGCCACCAGGATCTCGTCCGCCTCGATCTCGCGGTCGTCGCCGAGGGTCGCCGTGACCGGCGCGTCGGGGCCGGACCGGCGTACGGCGGTCATCCGGACGCCGGTGACCACGGTGATGTCCTCGGCCTCGAACGCCTTGCGTACCTCGTCCCCGGCGAACGGTTCCTCGTGGGCGAGCAGCCGGTCGGCGCTCTCGACCACGGTGACCTCCTCGCAGCCGAGGCGCCGGAACCCCTGGGCCAGCTCCGCGCCGACCGCGCCGCCGCCGAGCACCAGCAGCCGCCGCGGCAGCTCCTTCGCCGCGGTCGCGTCCCGGTTGCTCCACGGCCGGGCCTCCGGCAGCCCGGTGACCGGCGGCACCGCCGGCGTGGTGCCGGTCGCCAGGACGACCGCCCGCCGGGCAAGCAGCCGCCGCTCATCCACCGCGACCTCCCGTACGCCGGTCAGCCGGGCCGAGCCGCGGACCAGCGCGATGCCGTGCTCGTCGAGCCAGGGGACCTGCCCCTCGTCGTTCCAGTCGCTGGTCATGTAGTCGCGGCGGGCGAACGCCGCGTCGGCGTCGAGCTTCCCCGTGACCGCCTCGGCGGCGCCGGGGACCCGCCGGGCCGCGGCGAGCGCGTCGCCCGGCCGGATCAGCGTCTTGCTCGGGATGCACCCCCAGTACGAGCATTCGCCGCCGATCAGCTCCCGCTCGACGATGACCACGGACAGACCGTGGTCGGCGCAGCGCCCCGCCGCGTTCTCGCCGGCCGGGCCGGCCCCGATCACGATCACGTCGTACTCGTCCATGCCGCCTCCCTCGCCGCGTCCGCGCCGGACGACTCAGCGTTACACGGTCACTCACGAAGCGCAGCCTCACGGCGCCGTCAGGCGCGTACGCCGGGGTGGTATTTCGGCACCCGGATGCTGACCTTCGTACCGGCGCCGGGGGCGGTCTCCACCACCAGGCCGTACTCGTCGCCGAAGACCGTACGGAGCCGCTCGTCCACGTTGCCGAGGCCGATCGAGTCGGAGCCGTCCTCGCCGGCGAGCATCCGGCGGATCTTCTCCGGGTCCTCGCCGACGCCGTCGTCCTCCACGCTGATCAGGCATTCGCTGCCGAGGTCCTCGCCGACGATCGTGACGTGGCCGGTGTCGGTCTTGGCTTCCAGGCCGTGGCGTACCGCGTTTTCGACCAGGGGCTGCAGGCAGAGGAACGGGACCACCACCGGAAGGATCTCCGGGGCGACCCGCAGCGTGACCTGCAGCCGTTCGTCGAACCGGGCCTTCTCCAGCAGCAGGTAGCGGTTGATCGACCGCAGCTCCTCGGCGAGCGTGGTGAAGTCGCCGTGCCGGCGGAACGAGTACCGGGTGAAGTCGGCGAACTCGATCAGCAGCTCCCGCGCCCGCTCCGGGTCGGTCCGTACGAAAGACGCGATCGCGGTCAGCGAGTTGTAGACGAAGTGCGGCGAGATCTGGGCCCGCAGCGCCCGTACCTCCGCCTCGATGAGCCTGGTACGGGAGCGGTCCAGCTCGGCGAGCTCGAGTTGCCCGGAGACCCAGCGGGCGACCTCGTTGGTGGCGCGTACCAGACCGGCGTTGGTGGCTCCGGTGAAGACCTGCAGGGTCCCGACCACCCGGCCGTCGACGGTGAGCGGGGCGACGATCGCATTGCGCAGCGGGCAGTCCGGCTGCCGGCAGACCACGGTGGCCGACGAGTGCACCTGGGTGCCGCCGTCGGACAGCGCCGCCGTCGACAGCTTCATCGCGTCCTCGGCGTGCTGGTCGCCGAGGCCGTCCCAGGCCAGCAGCCGGTCGGCGTCGGTGATCCCCACGGCGGGCGCCCCGAGCAGGGCGCGCAGCTGCCGGATCGCCTTCCCCGCGGCCGCCGTGGTGAGGCCGCCGCGCAGCGGGGGAGCGGCCAGCGAGGCGGTGTGCAGCGTGCTGAACGTGGCGCGCTCGGCGGGTGTCCCCAGGTCGCGCCGGTGGCGTACCAGCCAGAACAGCAGCGCGGCCACGACCAGCAGCGCGGCGACCGGGACCGGCCAGAACTGAGTCACGCACCGAACGGTAGCCCCCGGCCGGTCCAGCGGAGCGTACGAACCGGGCGAACCTTCCGGTCCTGGCGGAAACTGCCACGGCGCCCGGGTAACAGCCTCGGTCCAATGGTCGGTACGGTCTGGACAACGCGCCGGATCACGTCGAGGATTTCGGCGATACGACTGGGGAGGAGATTCGGTGGTGACCCAAGCGTTGTCGGATTTCTGGTCAGACGGCGCGGTGTCGGTGTCCGCCGATCCACACGACTCCGAACCGTCCGTGTACGACCGCGGTGACGCGGTCTGCGTGATCGGCGCCGGTTCCAGCGGCTTGGCCGCGATCAAGAACCTGCGGGAGCGTGGCTTCTCGGTCGACTGCTACGAGCGGGAGACCGACATCGGGGGCGCTTGGAACTGGCGACACGATCGCAGCCCGATGTATGGCAGCACGCACCTGATCTCGTCCAAGCCGATGACCCAGTTCCCGGATTTCCCGATGCCGGACGACTGGCCGGACTACGTGAGCCACCACAAGCTGCTGGCGTACTTCCGGCGGTACGCCGACCACTTCGACCTCAAGCAGCACATCTGGTTCGGCACCGAGGTGCACCGGCTGGAGCCGGTGGGCGACGGCCGCTGGCACGTGATGATCCGGCCGCAGGGCTCCGGTGCGCTGCGGGTGCTGCGGTACGCCGCCGTGGTGATCGCCAACGGCCACAACTGGCACCCGAAGCAGCCCGAGTACCCGGGCCTGTCCCGGTTCGCCGGCCGTACGATGCACGCCGCGGCGTACAAGGATCCGGCGGTGCTGCGGGGTAGGCGGGTGCTCGTGGTGGGCAGCGGCAACACCGGATGCGACATCGCGGTCGAGGCGGCGCAGCAGGGCGCGACGGTGTGGCACTCGACGCGCCGCGGCTACTGGCTGACCCCGAAGTACACCCTGGGCCGCCCGGCCGACCAGGTGGCCGACGGGATCGCCCGGCTCCGCCTGCCGTTGCGGCTGCGGCAGTGGCTGATGCAGACCGCGCTGCGGGCGACCGTCGGCGACCCCGCCCGGTACGGCCTGCCGAAGCCCGACCACCGGATCTTCGAGACCCACCCGATCGTGAACAGCCAGTTGCTCTACCACCTCGGCCACGGGCAGATCACGCCGCGGCCGGACATCGCGGAGTTCGACGTCGACCGGGTGGAGTTCACCGACGGATCGACCGCCAACCCGGACCTGGTGGTGTTCGCGACCGGCTACCGGCCGCGGTTCGAGTTCATCGACGCGGGGCACCTCAACGCCGACCCGGACGGCCGGCCCCGGCTGCACCTGCACGTGTTCACGCCGCGGCACGAGGGCCTGTTCGTCGCCGGCCTGATCCAGTCCGACTCGGGCCAGTTCCCGCTGGTGCACTGGCAGACGGTGCTGATCGCGGAGTGGCTGCGGGCCTGCACCGGCACCCCGGCGAAGGCGAAGGCGTACTGGCCGCAGGTCTCCATCGGGGCGCAGCGCGGCTGGAGCCAGGCGAAGCCGGTGAACACCAGCCGGCACTGGTTCGAGGTGGGCCACCACCGGTATCTGCGGGCCCTGGAACGCACCATCAACGAATTGGCAGGGTGAGTCTTCACGTGGACGTCGACCGTACGCAGCTGCTCGCCGACCCCGGCTCGCCGCAGCTCCCCGCGGATCTGCTCGCCCGGGTGCCCGCCCAGAAGTCACGCCAGCCCACCGTCGCGAAGCCGACCGCCCGGCGCCAACCGACCCAGGTGATGCGCCGCAAGGAGTGGGCGTCACCGCCGGTCCCGGTGCACCGCGAGGTGATCTCCGAGCTGCCCTCGGAGGACACCGGGCGCCCGCCGGTGCTGTTCGTACCGGGGTTGCGGCACGGCGCGTGGTGCTTCGCGGAGCACTGGCTCGGCCGCACCGCGGAGCGGGGCTTCCCGGCGTACGCGATGAGCCTGCGGGGTCACGGTGGCAGCGGCGGTGCCGACCGTCGCCGCAAGACAACGATCCGGGAGTACGTCCACGACGTGATGCAGGTGGCCGCGTCCCTGCCGCGCCGGGCCGTGCTGGTGGGGCACGGCGTCGGGGGACTGGTGGTGGCCCAGGTGCTCGCCCGGTATCCGGCACAGGCCGGCGTGCTGGTGGCCCCGATGACGGCCGGCTGGCGCGGCCTGGGCTCGGCTCTGCTGCGGCACCCGTTCGGCACCCTGCCCGGCGCGTTCGGCGGCTCGGTCGGCCTGCGGGGCGGCCAGCTGTTCAGCCGCGGCATGGCGAAGGACGCCGTACGGCGCTACCGTTCCCGGCTCGACCCGTCCGCACCGCGGGTGCAGTACCAACTGTTGTTCCGGCGGCGACTCGAGCCCGCCCTGCCCGGCACTCCGGTGCTGGTGGTCGGCAGCGGCCAGGACCGGCTGGTCGGGCAACGCGCCCTGCAGAAGGTCGCCAGCAGGTACGGCACCGAGCCGCTGCTGTTCCCGGGCATGGGTCACGACATGATGCTCGACGTACGGTGGGCCGAGCCGATCGACGCGATCCTGGACTGGCTCCCCGAGGCCTAGGCCGGTCTAGACGCGGGCGCCGTCGTCCGGGTCTTCCTCGTCGGGCGCGGCCCGCAGCCGCAGCACCAGACCCACCGAACCGGCCACCAGGAAGACCGCGGCGAGCACCAGGGCCACCTCGGGGTCCCGGATGTTGAGGTACACCAGCAGCTGCGGCCACACCAGCACCAGTACGCCGAGCCCGATCAGCCCGAGCGAGATCGCCGCCGCCTGCGAGATCTTGGGCACCGGCGGGGGCTCCGGCGGTACGAAGCTCTCGTCACCGTCGTCGTAGTCCGCGTCCAGCGCGTCGAGCAGGGTCGGCTCCTCGCCGAGCGGCAGCGCGGTCCGGATCCGGGGGAGTTGGAAGTCCTTGGCCTTCCACGACGTGTCGCTGTCCGACTCCGCGGTCTGATCGGCGCCGCGCTCGGTGTCCACGCCCCGGTCCGGGTCGGCGGTCCGGTCGGCGGCGTCGGACTCGAGCTGCGCCACCAGCTCCTGCCACCGGGACTCGAAGTCGTCGAGCTTGCCGCCCTCGGCGGCGTCGGAGTCCAGCGGGTCGTTGCCGGTCTCCAGGCGGCGCGCGTACTCGCGGGCCTCTTCGAGGTGGGCCCGGTCCACGTACAGCCGGTCGGTGGGGCGGGCGGGCAGCATGCTGGAGCGGGTCACCGGGTCCAGGTCGCTGGTCGGCTGCAGGTACGCGGCGATCTTCGCCAGCGCCAGTACGTCGAGCAGGTGCTCGCCGATCCGGGGGTCGAGGTCGGCCGCGACGGCGTACTCGGACGCCTCGAGGCCGTTGTCCCGACGCCCACGTCGGAGCGGTTTATCAGTCATCGTCACCTCTTCGACGTGCCTTCTACGAGCCGATCGACCCGCATGGCAGCCTACTCCGGGTCGTGAGAATCCTGACACGGCGCAAAGTCGGACCGAAGGTGCGTTGTCTTCCGACCTCCTAGATCCGTACGCTCATAGCCGGACAGTGTGGGAGGACATGCGTGTTCTACTGGGTGCTCAAGTTCATCGTGCTGGGCCCGTGGCTCAAGCTGATCTGGCGGCCGAAGGTGGAGGGACGCGAAAACATCCCTGACGAGGGGCCCGCGATCCTGGCGAGCAACCACCTGTCGTTCTCCGATTCGATCTTCCTGCCGCTGGTGTTGAAGCGGAAGATCGTCTTCATCGGCAAGAACGAGTACTTCACCGGTCGCGGCTTGAAGGGCTGGTTCAACCGTTTCTTCTTCGAAGGCGTGGGCACCATCCCGGTGGACCGTACGGGCGGCAGGGCGGCGCAGGCGGCGCTCGCGACCGCCAAGCGGGTGTTGTCCGAGGGGAAGCTGTTCGGGATCTACCCGGAGGGCACCAGGTCGCCGGACGGGCGGCTCTACCGCGGCAAGACCGGCGTGGCCCGGCTGGCGTTGGAGACCGGCGTACCGGTGATCCCGGCGCTGATGATGAACACCGACGAGATCCAGCCGGTGGGCAAGGTGCTGCCGCGGATCATGCGGGTCCACATCCGGATCGGCAAACCCCTGGACTTCAGCCGGTACGCCGGGATGGCCGGCGACCGGTTCATCGAGCGCTCGGTGACCGACGAGATCATGTACGAGATGATGGAGCTCTCCGGTCGCGAGTACATCGACCAGTACGCCGCCAAGGTGAAGGCGGCCGCCGACAAGCAGGCCAAGCAGCCCGAAACCGTCGCCGCCTGACCGGCGCAACTGGCAGGCGCGCGCCCCTTCGTCAGGTCAGTCGGCCATCCCCGCGCGGCGACGTAGCGCCGGTAGATCGGTGACCACGGTGCGCCGGCCCTCGGTGCGCAGCCAGCCCCGGCCCGCGAACGAGTTGAGCGCCTGGTTGACGCTCTGCCGGGAGCCGCCCGCCAACTCGGCCAGCTGGCTCTGGTTCAGCTCGATGGTGACCATCGACGCCGGGTTGGTGCCGGCGAGGCGTACCAGGGCTTTGGCGACCCGGCCGGGCAGGTCCAGGAAGATGTGGTCGGCGCTCTGCTCGGTCAGCCGCCGGATCAGCCCACCCAGCGACCGAAGTACGGCGTCGAGGATCCGCGGGTTGACGTGCACCAGCTCCAGGAACGCGTTCCGCGACAGGGCCAGCGCGGTGGTGTCCTCGATCGCCTCGACGGAGGCGGATCTGGGCGAGCCGTCCAGTAGCGACACTTCGCCGAACACGTCCGGCGCACGAAGCACCGTGAGGATCGCCCGTTCCCCGCTGGGGGCGGTACGGAACACCGCGACGGAGCCGCGGCGCAGCATGATGAGCGACTCGCCCGGGTCGTTCTCCACGCAGATCAGCTGGCGCTTGCGGTACGTACGGGGCACTGCCGCAGCCATGATGCGCTGCCTGGCGTCGGGCTCCAGCCCGTTGAACAGCGCCACGTCAGCTAGTGGATCACCCGCGTCGGGTCCACGCGCGTCCACGGCCTCCACCCCTCCCCGGGTGTCGGACCCCGGTGACGAGGTCAGGCTTTTCCCGACATCTGATCATGTCAGGTTGTCGTTCTGTGTACACCTGCCGTATCGGCTGCGCGATAGACGCTCCGCAGCCGCCGTGCAATCGTTATCGCCAGCCGCGCCGTGAGGGGGCCCTGTGGAGCGGCTGGTCACAGGGGGGCCGACGGTCGAAGACTTCTCTGGAGCTTCGTCCGCCCCCTGGGATCCGTGGGATGGGGAGAGGGGGTCCACGCTGTCGGCGTGGACCCCTTCGACCTGGGTCGCTCCTGACCACATGCCGGCGCCCACTTTCTGCCCCCCTACACCCTTATCGCGAATTACCCGGCCGGTGATACGGGTGACGCTCAATCCTGAATCCAGCCGGCGGCGCGTTGTACGGCTCGGCGCCAGTCCTGGTAACCGGAGGCGCCCCGTACGGTCGGGTCGGGGGTGAACCGGGCGTCGAGCTGCCAGGTGTCGGCGAGTTCGTCGGTGGACGACCACACCCCGGTGCCCAGCCCGGCGAGGAACGCCGCGCCCAGCCCCGTGGTCTCGGTGATTCTGGGACGACGTACGGGTACGCCGAGCTGGTCGGCCTGGATCTGGCAGAGCAGGCCGTTGGCGCTGGCGCCGCCGTCCACGGACAGCTCGGGGAGCTCGACGCCGGCCTCGGAGACCATCACGTCCACTACGTCGCGGACCTCGTACGCGATGGCTTCGAGGGTGGCGCGGGCGAGGTGGGCCCGGGTGGTGCCGCGGGTGATGCCGAGGATCGTGCCGCGCGCGGTCGGGTCCCAGTGCGGCGCGCCCAGCCCGGTCAACGCCGGTACGAAGACCACTCCGCCCGAATCCGGGACCGTGTTGGCGAGCCCCTCGATCTCGGCGGCCGCCCCGATGACGCCCAGCCCGTCGCGCAGCCACTGCACCGCGGCGCCGGTGACGAAGATGGCGCCTTCCAGGGCGTACCGCAGGCCGTCGCCGAGGTCCCAGGCGACCGTGGTGAGCAGGCCGGCGTCCGACCGTACGGGCGTCGGGCCGGTGTTGGTGAGGATGAACGAGCCGGTGCCGTACGTGCACTTGGTCTGGCCTTCGCCGAAGCAGGCCTGGCCGAACAACGCGGCCTGCTGGTCTCCGGCGACCCCGGCGATCGGCAACCGCAGCCCGAGGAACTCGCTGGGCTCGGTCTCGCCGATCACGCCGGAGGACGGCACGACCTCGGGCGGCTTGCCCGGCGCGTCGAGGACCTCGGCGAGCTCGCCCGACCACTCGCCGGCGAACGTGTCGTACAGCAGGGTGCGGCTGGCGTTGGACGGGTCGGTGACGTGCCGGGTGCCGCCGGTGAGCCGGGCGATCAGGTACGAGTCGACCGTCCCCCAGACCAGCTGTCCGTCCCGCAGGGCGTCGGCAGTGGACTTGTCGTGTCTGGACAGCCAGCCGAGTTTCGTACCAGAGAAATAAGGGTCTAGCCGCAACCCGGTGAGTTCGGTGACGCGCGGGCCGTGCCCGGCCTGCTCCAACTCCGCGCAGATCGCGGCGGTACGCCGGTCCTGCCAGACGATCGCGCGGCGCGGCGCCCGCAGCGTCGCCGCGTCCCACACCACGACCGTCTCGCGTTGGTTGGTGATGCCGATCGCCGTCGGGGCGGCCGCGCCGGCGGACTCCGCGTCGACCAGGGCGGCGCGGCAGGAGGCGAGCGTGGCGACCCAGATCTCCTCCGGCTCGTGCTCGACCCATCCCGGTTCCGGAAAGTGCTGCGCGAACTCCTGGTAGCCGCGCCCGGTGATCGCGCCGTCCGCGGTCACCACCAATGCCGTTACGCCGGTGGTGCCGGCGTCGATCGCAAGCACAGTCACGTTGCTGTGGCCTCCCGGAGCGCTTCGAGAACGTCGGGGTCGATCTTGCCTGGAATCAGTCGTTCTTCATAGTTCTCGAAGCCCGCCCATTGGGCCAGTGCGGTGTCGAGCCCCTCCGGGGTGTCCGGTCCGTGGTGTCCGGCGCCGGCGAGCCGCTTGCGTACCTCGGTGGCGAGCGCGCCGGTCAGCGGCAGCGCGGCGGCGGGGTCCGGCTCGGAGAAGTAGCGGCGGTGGATCCGCAGCAGGCGTACCAGCTCGGAGACCGGGCTGGAGTGGTCGTCGGTACGCAGGTCGACCGCGACGTCGGAGAAGCCGCCGTAGCCGCCGCCGGGCTCGACCACCAGCAGCGCGGCGCTCTGTCTGCCCCGCCGGTCGCCGCCCGCCACGTCGCCCGCGGCGAGCGCCGCCAGCAGCCGTTCGGCGAACTGGTGCCCGGGGTCGGCGAGCCAGGCCCGCCGCATCGCCTCGACCACCTCGGGCCCGGTCAGGATGTTGCCCTGGATGGCGTACCCGTCGCCGGTCAGGCCGCCGGCCCAGTCGAGGCACTCCTCGCCGCTGAACGTCGCGCCGTCGCCGGTCGGGCCGACCACTCCGAGTTGCCGGTGCTGCCGCTCCGGGTCGGCGGCGGTCAGGCCAGCCACCACGTCGGCAGGGGCGACGCCGGTACGCAGCATCGTCAACCCCTGCACCCGGTAGGTCAGGTTCGCGTACGCCTGGGTGGCGAGCGCGCCGACGCCGCCCTCCGCCGCCGGAACCGCGGAACCCACCGCCAGGAACTTGCTCGCCACTGCGATACCGAACTGCTTCCCATCGGCCGAGCGGGCCACGATTGAGAACGTCATGCGGCGACATTAGGCCGCTTCGGACGGGTTCCTAACCTCCGAAAGGGGGAGCCGAGGGACGGCGCGGGTCCCTATGGGCAAGGATGTCGGGGATGCCCTACCGCTACTTCTACGACTGCGAGTTCATCGAAGACGGGATCACCATCGATCTCGTCTCCATCGGCGTGGTCGACGAGTACGACCGGGAGTTCTACGCCGTCTCCACCGAGTTCGACGAACGCAAGGCAATTCCCTGGGTACGCCGCAACGTACTGGACAAGCTGCCGTCGCCGAGTGACCCGGCGTGGCGCAGCCGGGAGCGGATCCGCGAGGACCTGTACGAGTTCCTGGTGACCCCGCTGCGGCAGAAGCTCGACAGCCAGCTCGAGTTGTGGGCGTGGTTCGCCGGGTACGACCACGTGGCGCTGTGCCAGCTGTGGGGCCCGATGACCGCGTTGCCCCGCGCAATCCCGCGGTTCACCAAGGACCTGCGGCAACGCTGGGACGACCTGGGCCGCCCGCCGTTGCCCGGCGCTCCCGACGACCAGCACGACGCCTTGGCCGACGCCCGCCACAATCTGGCCCGGTGGCGTGCGATGGAGCACACCGTGAGCGGCACCGGCTACCCGCCGGTAGGGCGCTAGAGTCCGGGGACGGGGGCCGGCAACGGCGCCGACGAGTCTCATCGACACCCCATCCGGACATCGAACTACCGGGCCCGTGGACGCGGCCGCGCGGAGGCGGCCGGTGAATGGCCCTTGGAAGGGACGACGAGATGAGGATTGGCGTACTCACCGGCGGCGGCGACTGCCCTGGCCTGAACGCGGTGATTCGTGCCGTGGTACGCAAGGGCGTCACCGCGTACGGTCACGAGTTCGTCGGATTCCGCGACGGTTGGCGAGGTCCGCTCGAGGGCGAGACCCGGCCACTCGGGATCCAGGAGGTACGGGGCATCCTGCCCCGCGGCGGCACGATCCTCGGCTCGTCGCGTACCAACCCGTTCAAGATCGATGGCGGCGTCGAGAAGATCAAGGTCAACCTCGGCGAGATGGGCATCGACGCGCTGGTCGCGATCGGCGGCGAGGACACCCTGGGCGTGGCGAACCAGCTGCACGACGAGGGCGTGCACGTGATCGGCGTACCGAAGACCATCGACAACGACCTGGGGGCCACCGACTACACCTTCGGGTTCGACACCGCGGTCAACATCGCGATGGAGGCCATCGACCGGCTGCACACCACCGCGGAGAGCCACCACCGTACGGTCGTGGTCGAGGTGATGGGCCGCCACGCCGGGTGGATCGCGCTGCACTCCGGTCTGGCCGGCGGCGCCAACGTGATCCTGCTGCCCGAGCGGCCGTTCGACCTCGACCAGGTCTGCCAGTACGTGGAGCGGCGGTTCAAGACCCGCTACTCGCCGATCGTGGTGGTCGCCGAGGGCGCCACGCCGGCGGAGACCGGCATCGTCACCCAGAACCAGGAGCTCGACGCCTTCGGGCACGTACGGCTGGGTGGCATCGGCCAGTGGCTCGCCGAGCAGATCGAGAGGCGGACCGGCAAGGAGGCCCGGGCAGTGGTGCTCGGCCACGTGCAACGCGGCGGCACGCCCACCGCGTTCGACCGGGTGCTCGCCACCCGGCTCGGGCTGCACGCGATCGACGCGGCGCACGAGGCGGACTGGGGCAAGATGGTCGCGCTGCGCGGCACCGAGATCGTACGGGTGCCGCTGGAGGAGGCGACGAAGGAGCTGAAGACGGTACCCGTCGAGCGGTACGAAGAGGTCGAGGTCTTCTTCGGCTGAGCCGTCCAGGGCACCCTGCCAGCAGGTCCGCACCCGATCGGCCGGGGGCTTAGGGTTACCACATGGCTGAGCGTGTGCACACGGTAGCGGTGATCGGCGCCGGGAAGATGGGCGAGACGATGCTCTCCGGGCTGCTCCGGGCGGGCTGGCCGGCGAGCGAGCTGGTCGCGACCGTACGGCGCCCCGAGCGGGCCGACCAGCTCCGCGACCAGTACGGCATCCGGGTGCTGTCCAACGACGAGGCGATCGGGCTCGCCGACGTGGTGGTGATCGCGGTCAAGCCGCAGGACGCGCCGATGCTGATGGAGGAGCTGGGGCCGAAGATCCCGCGCGACAAAGTGGTGATCTCGATCTGCGCCGGCCTGCCCACCGCGTTCTTCGAGAAGCGGCTGCCGTCCGGCACCCCGGTGGTACGGGTCATGTCGAACACCCCCGCGCTGGTCGACGAGGCGATGACGGCCATCTCGGCGGGCAGCCACGCCACCGCCGAGCATCTGGCGCTCGCCGAGGAGATGTTCCGGCCGCTGGGTCGTACCATCCGGATGCCCGAGGCGCAGCAGGACGCGGTGGTGGCGTTGTCCGGCTCCGGGCCGGCGTACGTGTACTACCTGGTCGAGGCGATGACCGACGCGGGCATCCTGCTGGGTCTGCCGCGCCAGGTGGCGCACGACCTGATCGTGCAGACGGTGATCGGTTCGGCGGTGATGCTGCGGGACACGGGGCAGCATCCGGTGGCGCTGCGGGAGGCGGTCACCTCGCCGGCCGGCACCACCATCAACGCGATCCGGGAGCTGGAGCGGCACCGGGTACGCGCCGCCCTGTTGGACGCGCTGCAGGCCGCCCGGGACCGCGCCCGCGAGATCGCCGCCGACTACACGTAACGGCCGCGCGGGAAACCGGCCGCGACACGCCCCGGCCGGAGCCGCTCGCGGTGGTAACCGCGCCACTGTGGACGCTCTGCGTCTGGGGCCGCCGGCCCGGGCTGGCGCTGGTGGGCCTGGTGGCGCTGATCGCCGCCCTGGCCGTCACGGGAGCCGCATTGTGGCTGGTCAGGCAGCCCGCGGCCGGTCAGTCCGCGGTCGTCCGAGGGGTAGGGATAACCCCCGGATCTCCTTACCCGTTGACGTCGGTTCGTCGCACGCACAACGCATCGACACCCATGCACCTGCTGTTGCCGATAGGGTGACCGTCCACCTGATACCGCGCTGCTGTCGCGTGTGCCAGCGTGATCCAGCAATCGCGATCCCAAGGGGGCGAAATGGTGCTGAGAGCGGTGCGGAGCTGGCCGATTCTGTTGGCGGTGGCCGCGGTAGGGGTGGTACTGGCGGCGCCGCCGCCCACCACAGGTGCGGCGGACGGGGTCGTCATCTCCGGCGCCCGGTCGCTGTCCGACCCGGTGCTCGTCAGTTTCGATACGGCAAAGTCGCGTACCACCGACGTGCATCTGTTGGCGTTCAACGACCTGCACGGCAACCTCGAGGCCGGCGGTCTGAACCTGTACGGCAAGTTCGCCGGCGGCACCGCCTATCTCGCCAAAGCGGTCAAAGACCGCCAGGCCCGGTACGCCGGCCGGCAGGCCACCGTGTTCGCCGGCGACAACATCGGCGCCAGCCCACTGGCGAACGGCCTGTTCCACGAGGAGCCGGTCACCGTCGCCACCAACCTGATGCACGCCGACTTCGGCGCGGTGGGCAACCACGAGTTCGACAAGGGCAGCGCCGAGCTGCAGCGGATCCAGAACGGCGGATGCCATGCGGACGGCTGCACCGGAGCCCCGTACGCCCTGGCCGGCGGCGGCACCACCGACGTGTACCCCGGCGCCGACTTCCAGTACCTGTCGGCCAACGTGATCGTGGACGCCACGGGCAAGCCGCTGTTCCCCGCGTACGGCACCAAGGAGTTCAAGTCCGACAGCGGCAAGAAGTTCCAGGTCGGATTCATCGGCGAGGTGCTGGAGGCCACGCCGACCATCGTCACGCCCACCGGTGTCGCCGGGCTGACCTTCCAGGACGAGGCCGACGCCGCCAACCGGGCCGCGGCCGACCTGCGCCGCAAGGGCGTCAACACCGCGGTCATGGTCGTCCACGAAGGCGGCTTCCAGACCACGCCCGCGTTGAACGGCTGCTCCGGCAACCTGGCCGGCAGCCCGATCGCCGACATCGCCGGCCGGCTCGATCCCGCGATCAAGGTGATCGTCTCGGCCCACACCCATGCCGAGTACCGCTGCACCATCACCACCCCGGACGGCGTGACCCGCCTCGTAACCAGCGCATCCTCGTTCGGCCGGGTGCTGTCCGACATCACGCTCACCGTCGACGACAAAACCGGCACGCTGGTGCAGGCGGCGGCCAGCAACGTCCTGGTCGAGAACGCCCTCAACACCCCCGGACCTGGAGTGGTACGCCAGCCCGATCCGTCCAAGGAGGACCCGCAGGTCAAGGCGCTCGTCGACCAGTACGTCACGGCCGCCGCGCCGCTGGCCAACCGGGTCATCGGACGGATCCAGGGCGACCTCACCCGTACCCCGAGCGGGTACGGCGAGTCGACCCTGGGTGACGTGATCGCCGACGCCCAGCTCACCGCCACCAAGCCGGACAACCTCGGCGGCGCCCAACTGGCGTTCATGAACCCGGGCGGCATCCGCGCTGACCTGCTGGCCAGCGACATATCGGGCGGTGGCGAGGCGGTCGGTGAGGTGACGTACGGCGAGGCGTTCACCGTGCAGCCCTTCGGCAACAGCCTGGTGACCAAGACGATGACCGGCGACATGATCCGTCGCCTGCTCGAGCAGCAGTTCATCGGCTGCGGCGATCAGGCGAGAGGGGCGATCCTGCAGGTTTCGGCGGGCTTCAGCTACGAACAGAACGCCGGCGCCGCCACCTGCGCGGCGAAGGTCGGCCGGGTCTGGCTCAACGGCGTGGAGGTCCAGCCCACCGATTCGTTCCGGGTGACCATGAACAGCTTCCTGGCCTCCGGCGGGGACGGCTTCAAGGTGTTCAACGAGGGCACCGACTCGCTGGGCGGCGCCCAGGACATCGACGCCCTGATCGACTACTTCACCGCCAACGAACCGGCCGGCATCGCCGTACCGGCGCTGAACCGGATCGTGGGGCTCGCGCCGTAACCGGTCCCTGCTCAGGGCACGGGCACCAGGCCGGGTGCCCGTGGCGCTGGGCTGCCGGGCGCCCAGTCCGGCCCGACGACCAGCTCGCTCTCGCTGCCGGTCACGCGTAGGCCGATCACCCGCGTCCCGGCAGCGGCGCGCAGCACCCGTACCTGGGGACATCCGGTACGGGGCCGCTGCCAGCCGCCGTCGGGCCGGCGTACGGCGTGGTGCCGGCAGTGCGGCTCGCCGACGTACCCCCAGGCGATGAAGACCCGGTGCCGGTACGAGTAGACCCCGACCGACTCCGTGCGGCCGCCCCGCTCGCGGCGGTAGAACTCGCCGCGCAGTCCGGGCACCGGCACCCCGTCGACGTCGATGTCGGGGGTGGACTTGTGCAGACGGAATGTCACCAGATCGGGGATTTCGAGCGTCACGTCTGATTACAACGAGTCACCGCCCGGTCAGGAACGGCCGGCCGGTGGTCCGGACGCCGCACCGGTCTCGGGACTCGGGACGGGCGAGAGCCGGTCACCGGTGGATCGGGGACGCACGTACCCTGTAGACGTGAATTCCGGGCGCCTTGAGTGGCACAAGTTCCGTAACCCCGGTCTGCTGCTGAGCCGACCTGTGACCGAGCCGTCGGAGATCGAGGCGTACGGCCTCGACCGGTGGCGCGAGCTGCCGCGCGCGCAGACCCCGCCGTGGCCCGACCAGGCCGTCGCCGACGAGGTGTGCGCCGCGCTGCAGTCGGTGCCGCCGATCGTCGCGCCGTACGAGGTCGACATGCTGCGCGACAAGCTCGCGCAGGTCTGCGAAGGCGAGGCATTTCTGCTCCAGGGCGGCGACTGCGCGGAGACCTTCGCGGACAACACCGACGCCCACCTGCTCGCCAACTCGCGCACCCTGCTGCAGATGGCGGTGGTGCTGACGTACGGCGCCAGCCTGCCCGTGGTGAAGGTGTCGCGGGTGGCCGGCCAGTACACCAAGCCCCGCTCGAACGCGCTGGACGCACTGGGGCTCCCGGTCTACCGGGGCGACATGATCAACTCGATCGAAGCCACGCCCGAGGCGCGGGTCGCCGACCCACAGCGCATGATCCGGGCGTACGCGAATTCGTCCTCGGCGATGAACATGCTGCGGGCGTACCTGTCCGGCGGGATGGCCGACCTGCGTGCCGTACACGTGTGGAACAAGGGCTTCGTGAAGGAGTCCCCGGCGGGGGAGCGGTACGAGGCGATCGCCCGCGAAATCGACCGGGCGCTGGGGTTCATGGCCGCCTGCGGCGTGGACGATGACGCGCTGCACGGCGTCACGCTCTACTGCAGCCACGAGGCGCTCGCCCTGGAGTACGACCGCGCGCTGACCCGGGTGGTCGGCGACAAGGCGTACGGGCTGTCCGGCCACTACCTGTGGATCGGGGAGCGGACCCGCCAGATCGACGGCGCGCACATCGACTTCATCTCCCGGATCGCGAACCCGATCGGCGTCAAGCTGGGCCCGTCCGCCACGCCGGAGACCGCGATCGAGCTGTGCGAGAAGCTCAACCCCGACAACCAGCCGGGCCGGCTCACGCTGGTCAGCCGGATGAGCAACCAGAAGGTACGCGACGCGCTCCCGCCGATCGTGGAGAAGGTCACCGCCGCCGGGCACAAGGTGGTCTGGCAGTGCGACCCGATGCACGGCAACACCATCGAGTCGTCCAACGGCTACAAGACCCGCCACTTCGACCGGATCGTCGACGAGGTGCTCGGCTACTTCGAGGTGCACCGCGAGCTCGGCACCCACCCGGGCGGCATGCACGTCGAGCTGACCGGCGAGGACGTCACCGAGTGCCTCGGCGGCCCGCAGTCCCTCGAGGACCACCACCTGCCGGGCCGGTACGAGACCGCCTGCGACCCGCGGCTGAACACCCAGCAGTCGCTCGAGCTGGCCTTCCTCGTCGCCGAGATGCTCCGGGGCTGACCGTGGTCGCCGGCGCGTCCACCCCGGCCGAGGACGGCCTCGTCGACCTGCGCAGCGACACCGTCACCCGGCCCACGCCGGGGATGCGTACGGCGATCGCGGAGGCCGTGGTCGGCGACGACGTGTACGGCGAGGACCCGACCGTCAACGCGCTGGAAGCCGAGGTCGCGGCGCTGTTCGGCCACGAGGCGGCGCTGTTCACCCCGACCGGGTCGATGGCCAACCAGATCGCGATCGCCCTGCTGGTGCCGCCGGGGGAGGAGCTGCTCGCCGACTCCGACGCCCACGTGGTGACGTACGAGGTCGGCGCGGCGGCCGCGATCGGCGGGATCTCCACGCGTACCTGGCCGACCCGGGGCGGCGAGCTGGACGCCGAGCTGGTCACGAGCTATTTCCGCCCGGACGGCTACCACGCCGTACCGACCCGCGCGGTCGCGGTCGAGCAGACCCACAACCGCGGCGGGGGTACGGTCCTCCCGCTGTCCGAGCTGCGCCGGCTGCGATCGTCGACCCGTGACGCCGGGGTGGCCCTGCACTGCGACGGCGCCCGGATCTGGCACGCCCACGTCGCCGACCAGGTGCCGCTGGCCGAGTACGGTGCCCTGTTCGACACCCTGTCGGTGTGCCTGTCGAAGGGCCTCGGCGCGCCGGCCGGCTCGCTGGTGATCTCCTCGGCGGAGCGGATCGCCCAGGGCCGCGTCATTCGCAAGCGGATGGGCGGCGGAATGCGCCAGGCAGGCATCCTCGCCGCCGCCGGCCGGTACGCCCTGGAACAACACGTCACCCGGCTCGCCGAGGACCACGCGAAGGCACGGCGACTCGCCGAGGCGCTCGCAGAATTCGGAGTAGTCGATTCCCGACGGGTCCGTACGAACGTCGTACCACTCGATTTGACGACATCGCGGCTGGATGGCGCGGCACTGGCGTCGGCGGCCCGGGCCGCGGGCGTGCTGGTGAGCATTCTCGGGCCCCGTACCGCCCGGCTGGTGACCCACTACGACGTCGACGACGCCGCGGTCGACCGTGCGATCAAGGCACTGACCAGCGTGTTCTGACGTCCCGACCGTCCCCTCGGGGATCCGGGTCAGCCGGCTGGTGACGGGTGCTCGGTGACGTTCTGCAGGTAGAGCTGCTCGCCGAACTTCTCGATCAGCCCGAGCTGGGTCTCCAGGTAGTCGATGTGGTGTTCCTCGTCGGCGAGGATGTCCTCGAAGATCCGGGCCGACGTGACGTCGCCGATCGAGCGCATGTACTCGATGCCCTCACGCAGCCGCTCCACCGCCTCGACCTCGATCTTCATGTCGCAGTCGAACTGTTCCTTGACGGTCTCGCCGATCCGCAGCGCGAACAGCTTCTGGTAGTTGGGCAGGCCCTCGAGGAACAGGATCCGGTCGGTGAGTACCTCGGCGTGGCGCATCTCGTCGATCGACTCGGCCCTGGTGTGCGCCGCGAGCTTGGTGTACCCCCAGTTCTCCTGCATCTTGGCGTGCAGGAAGTACTGGTTGATCGCTGTCAGCTCGGCGGTGAGCTGCTCGTTGAGAAACTCGATGACGCGTGCGTCGCCCTGCATGTCCGCGTGTCCCCTCACTCTGTCGTGGGGGACAGCCTAGGCGCGGGTACGCCTCAGCGGCTCATTCCGGCGAGCGTGTCTCGCCGCTGGGGGCCCAGCTCGTCGATCAGCTCGCAGATCCGGTCGAGACAGGTGCCGCAGCCGGTGCCGGCGCCACACGCGCTGCCGACCGACTCCTCGGTGCACGCACCACTGTGAATCGCGGACCGCACTTCGCGTTCCGCCACCCGGGCGCAGATGCAGACGTACACGCCTCGTCCTCCTGGAGTAAGCCTTGCCTTAGCAAGGTTTGCCTAACCTAGTCCAAGAACACAAGAGGCTGTGGCACCGGTCACAGGCCGTGCCCCGCTCAGCGAAGCTGTTTGAGTACGGCAACGTCAGCCGCGTGACCGGCACCGTCGGACTTCGTCGGGGTCTCCACGATCACCGGTACGCCCGCCGTCGCCGGATGCCGCATCAGCTCGCCGAACCCTTCCAGGCCGATCTGGCCGGCGCCGACGTTGACGTGCCGGTCCCGGGTGGATCCGACGTCGTCCTTGGAGTCGTTGGCGTGCACCAGCGCCAACCGGTCGGCTCCCGCCACCGTCACGAGAGTGTCCAACGTGGCGGTCATGCCGCCCGGCTTGGCCAGGTCGTGGCCGGCGGCGTACGCGTGGCAGGTGTCCAGGCAGACTCGCAGCCACGGGTGGCCGGCCACCGCGTCCAGGTACGGGCCGAGCGCCTCCACCGTGGCGACGATCGAGCGGCCACCACCCGCGCTCGGCTCCACCAGCAGCTTCGGCCAGCCGGATTCGGCGGCGGTGTCCAGCAGTGGCCGCAGCACCGCCCCCACTTGGCGCAGTGCCGCCGGGTGGTAGTCGGGCCGGACCGCGCTTCCGGCGTGGAACACCACTCCGGTGGCGCCGATCGCGGCACCACGACGCAGCGCGTGCTCCAGGTTGCGTACGGACTGCTCGACGGTGGCAGCGGTCGGGGAGCCGAGGTTGATCAGCAGGGTGGCGTGGACGTAGACCGGGGTGCCGCGCTCGGCGCAGCCGGCGACGAATGCCTCGTCCTGCGCCGGGTCGCCCGGCGAGACCGACCAGCCGCGGGGATTGGAGACGAACACCTGCAGGCACTCGGCGCCGGTGCGGTCCACGTACCAGAGGGCCTTGCGGGCGAGGCCGCCCGCCGTCGGAGCATGGACGCCGACCAGCCGGTTTTCGCTGCGTCGTTCTAGTAGCACAAGATCGTCACGGTGCTGCCCTCGTCGGCCGTCTCGCCACCGCTCGGGTCCTGCTCGTGCACGACGCCGTCGCGACTGCCGTAGACGTTTACTTCGAAACCCGCTTCTTCCAGAATCTGGACAGCCTCGTCCCCCGGTTTGTCGATGACGTCGGGCACCTCGACCTGGGGCGGGCCGGTGCTGACCACCAGGGTGACGGTGCGGCCGTCCTCGACGCCGGTGCCGGGCTTCGGATCCTGGCTGATCACGTGGTCGGCCTCCACGTCCTTGCTGGCTTTCGTCTTGACCTTCACGACCAGGCCCTCGTCCTCCAGCTCCGCGGTCGCGTCATCGACGTGGTCACCGGTCACGTCCGGGACCTTCACCGGAGCCTCGCCCTTGCTCACCACCAGGGTGACCTCGGTGTTCGGGCGTACCACGGTGCCGGTCTTCGGGCTCATCGACATCACCAGGCCGCGGTCCACGGAGTCGCTGTAGCGCTCCTTGATCTTCGGCTGCAGGTGCAGCTTGCGCAGCTCCTCGGAGGCCTTCTCCAGCCGCTCGCCGACCAGGCTGGGTACGGTGTACCGCTCCGGGCCGAGCGAGACCACCAGCGTGATCGTGCCGCCCTTGACGACCCGCTCCCGCGGCCCCGGATCCTGGTCGAGCACGATGTCCTTGCGGATGTTCTCGTCGTACCGGCCCTCGGCGTACTTGATTTCGAAGCCCTGCTGGCGGGCGATCGACTCCGCGTGCTGCTTCGACATCCGCAGCAGCGACGGCGCCGTGGTGTAGCGGCCGGCTCCCAACCACCAGCCACCGACGGCCGCTATCAGGCCCAGCACCACCACCATCGCCCCGATGATCATGCCGGTACGCCGGTGCGGCGCCTCGTGCCTCGGCTGCGGCAGGTAGTCGTCGGACGGCACCTGCGGCACCACGACCGTGGCCTGGGCGACCGTACGGGTGATCGCCCGGGTAGGTATCGCGTCGGCGCCGAGGCCGAGGTCGTCGCTGACCCGCTTCAGCTCGGCGAGGAAGGCGCCAGCATCGGTGGGTCGGGCGTTCGGGTCGCGCCGGGTGGCTCGTACCACCAGGTCGTCGAGCGGACCGGGCAGGCCGGGCACGTAGCTCGACGGCCGCGGTACGTCCTGCTCCACGTGCTGGTACGCCACCTCGACCGACCGCTCCCCGGTGTACGGCACCCGGCCGGTGAGCATCTCGAACAGCACGATGCCCGCCGAGTACACGTCGGAGCGGGGGTCCGCCCGGCCGTCGGTGACCAGCTCGGGGGCCACGTACGCGACCGTCGCCATGAGCTGCCCGTCGGGGTCCTCGGTGCTCGCCTCGACCGCCTGGGCCAACCCGAAGTCGGCCACCTTGACGGTGTTGTCTTCGCCGATCAGCACGTTCTCCGGCTTGACGTCACGGTGCACCAGACCTGCCCGGTGCGCTGCCGCCACCGCCGAGAGCAGCGACTCGGCCACGGCGACCGCCTCGGCCAGCGGAAGCCGCCCCCGCCGGGCCAGCACGTCGCGCAGGGTCTGCCCGCGTACGTACTCCATCACCAGGTACGGCAGGCCCTCGTGGTCGCCGGTGTCGTACACCGCCACCACGTTGGGGTGGGTGAGCCGGGCGATCGTCTTGGCTTCCCGGTCGAACTTGCCCAGGAACTCCGCGTTGCCGGCGTGCGTCGGCTTGATCACCTTGACCGCGACGACACGCTCCAGCCGCTCGTCCACGGCGTGGTAGACGGTCGCCATACCGCCACGGGCGATCCGCCCGCGGATCCGGTACCTACCGTCGAGAAGTGCGCCGAGCAGCGGGTCGGCGACAGTGGTGTCCATCGCCTGCGAGTGTACGGGGACACCGCATAGAAAATGTCGCATGCGCCCCGTAACCCCCCACCGAGCGGGGAACGGCGTACGAGCGGGAACGCCCGTGGGGCGCCGCCCGGCGGACCGGGTGGCGCCCCACGGAGGTCGGTACCTAGGAGGTCGGGGACACCGGGTCGCTGGTGGCCGGCGAGCTCGACGGTGAGCAGCTCGGCGATGGCGACGGCGATGTCGACCCGGAGCAACTCGGGGACGGCGACGCCGAAGGCGAGGTCGGTTTCGGGGCCGGGGACTTGCTGCGGGTCGGGCTATGTTCCGGCACCGGCGAGCGGGACGCCCCCGGCGACGGGGATCCGCTCGGGTTAGGCGATGCCGACGGGAAGTCGGACGGCGAGAGCTTGGTCGAGCCGGTGGCCCGGTCGATACCGGACAGCGAGGAGTCCCCGGAGTCGGCGTCGGGGGCCGAGTCGGCGCTGTCGGCGGCGGGGGAGCTGCCCGGCTGCGGGCCGTCGAGCGCGTCGACGACCGCAACGACGGTGCCCACACCAGCGGCGGCGAACACCGTGAGTACGCCCACGGCGATCATCAGCCGGCGGGTCGGCTTGCCCCGTCGGGACTTGAGCAGGCCGAGGTCGTAGCAGATCGAGCGCACAGCTCCGGCCGCCTCTCGGCATGCTGTCTGCCAGAGGCTCACAACGATTCCCTTCCAGCGTCGTACCCGAGGGGTGGGTGGGAGCCGACGCTCGGTTCAACCGCCCTGCGTCGGAGCGACTCCGGCGAGGACGATCAGGAGGACGGACTGGAGGGCAATGAGGAGTGCGAGCAACACCGCGGCGCCGCCGAGGTAACGGGGCCAGCGCAGCGGAGACCCGATCGAGCGCAGCATCGCGGCCAGGCCGAGCGACGCGGCGACGATCGCGAACCCCAGCGCGATCAGCCCGACGACGCGTACGTGGTACGCCGGGCCGGTGGTGGGGTCGATCTGGACCAGGTACGGCAGCGAGTCGGGGATCATGCCGCCGAGCAGCCCGGTGAGCGCGAAGACGAACGCGGCGAGCGCCAACGACGGGGCTGAGAAGATCGCGGCGAACAGTGCTCCGTCGTCGTAGTCGTCGGCGTACTCGTACTCGTCGTCGATGCGCTCCTCGGGGTGGGGCGCGGCGGCCGGCGGTACCAGGTGCGCCGAGTGGGGGGTCAGGTCATCTGCGGGTACCTCCCGGGGCAGCTCGTCGGTACGCCAGTCCGTCGGGGCACGCCACTCGTCGGCGTACCCGGCAGGCTGTTCGACCGTCGTCGCGGCCGGTTCGGTGGCGGGGTCGGCGATCCCGGCGTCGAGCCCCGCCGGGGCCGCGGCCGGTTCCTCGGGAACGGGCTGTTCCGAGGCTGACGCGTCGGAGATGTTCGCCATGTCCGAATTTTTCGCCGAATTCGGGCGTGGCGTTACGTCGTGCTCCACCGCAGTGTCGGCCGGGGCGTCGGCCGGCGCGGCTACGGGGACATCGCTGGTCGTCTGGTTGCTGGTCGCTGCGTCGCTCGGCTTCGCGCCGTCTTCAGGGGAGTCCACCACGTGCACCACGCTATCCACCGGATCACCGTCTGTGGAGTACGACCTGTCGGTTTTCATCGGGCGCACCCTAGACCCTTTTGGCGGTCGGTGGTGCACACGCCCCGTGACGTGGCAATGTGATGGCGTGACGGAAACATCACCACAAGACTCCGAGGGTCCGGCCAGCTGGCTCACCCTGCCCGACGTGGCCGAGCGCCTGGAGGTACGCGTCACCCGGGTCCGGCAGATGGTCCGGGACGGAACCATGCTCGCCGTCAGGCGGGACGGCGTCCTGCAGGTGCCCGCCGAGTTGGTGGCGAACGACAACGTACTCAAGCACCTCCCTGGCGTCCTCACCCTGTTGCACGACGCTGGGTACAACGACGAAGACGCACTTAGGTGGCTCTACGCAGCGGATGAATCACTCCCTGGAGTGCCCGCCGAGGCGTTGAACGGGCCCCAGGCGACCGAGGTGAAGCGCCGGGCGCAGGCTCTGGGTTTCTGATCTAGGCCCACCCGAACCGGGCCCGAGGAGTCGGGTTACGTCGCGGGTGACGGCTGTCGGACGCGGGCTTGCCAGGTGGTGTCTGCTGTGCGCACACTGGCGCACCTGACGCCCTGCCGTGGGTGGGGGCCCGGCTGGTACGGCGACGGGAGGCTACGGCCTGTCGTACGAGTCACCCGGTGGCGCGTCGGAGAGGGGGCATCGGCGCGATGGAGATTCCGCGCGGCTTCGTCCGGGTGATCGCCGTTCCACCAGGTCACGGGGCTTTTCACTGGTCCGTCCAGATCGGACAGTTCCGGCTCGCGACGGGGGAGGACCCCGGCGTGTGTCGTACCGCCGGCCGGGTGTCGCGGTGAGTACCGCGAGAGCCCGGTTGGCCGCACTGCTCGACGGCACCCGGCCGCCGGGCGTCTACCGCTGGACATCCACGGCGCATCCCGCGGCGATGCGCCGTGAACTGTCCGGTGCCGGCTGGGGCTGCCACCTGATGGAGGGGCGTACGGTCACCGACCGGGAACGCTTCTTCGACGCGTGTGCCACCAGCCTGGCGGTGCCGGCGTGGTTCGGCCGCAACTTCGAAACCCTGTTCGTCTGCCTGACGGACCTGTCGTGGCTGCCGGGTCAGGGACACGTCCTGCTCTGGCGGCAGTACGGCGTGTTCGCCGAGCACGATCCGCAGAGCTGGACCAAGGCGCGGGACGTGTTCGCCGACGCCGTCGCCGAGCGGGTCAAGCGGCACTCGCCGCCGCTGTACGTACTGCTGCGCGGTCACGGGCCGACCGAAGGTCTCGCCGCCCTCTAAGTGGCCCGTTGCGCCGCGGCGGCCGCGAGGTCGCGGAGCGCTTCCGCCGCCTCCGCCTGCAGGGTCACCGTCCCCAGCGCGGCGAGCGCGGCCGTGGTCAGCTCGTCGATCCGCTTTTCGGTACGCGCCAGCGCGCCGGTGTCCGTGATGATCGCCTGCAACCGCGCGACGCCCGAGTCCGTCAGCTCCGGATCGCCGAGCAGGGTACGCAACGCGGTGCGCTGTGCCTCGTCGCCGGCCTCGATCGCGGCGGCCACCAGGTAGGTGCGCTTGCCCTCGCGCAGGTCGCCGCCGGACGGCTTGCCGGTCTGCGAGGGATCGCCGTACACGCCCAGCACGTCGTCACGGAGCTGGAAGGCCTCACCGAGCGCGAGACCGTACCCGGAAAAGGCTTTGAGCTGGTCGGAGTCGGCGCCGGCGAGCGCACCGCCGAGCAGCAGCGGACGCTCCACTGTGTACTTCGCGCTCTTGTACGTCGCGACCTTGCTGGCCTGTGCCGGCGCCTCGTCGCGGCGCACCTGGGACAGTAGGTCGAGATACTGCCCCGCCATCACCTCGGTACGCATCGCGTCGTAGTACGGCCGCGCCGCGGCCAGCCGCTCGGCGGCCAGCCCGGCGCCGTGGAACATCTCGTCGGACCACACCAGACACAGGTCGCCGAGCAGCAGCGCCGCGGACCGGCCGTACGCCTCCGGATCGCCGGCCCAGCCGGCCGCGACGTGGGCGGCCGCGAACCGCCGGTGCACCGCCGGCTCGCCGCGCCGGGTGTCGGAGGCGTCCATCATGTCGTCGTGGATCAGCGCCCCGGCGTGCAGCAGCTCCAGCGACCCGATCGCCGCGATCAGTTCCGGCCGGTCCTCGCCGCCGCCGCCCAGATATCCCCAGTACGCGAACGCGGGACGCAGTCGCTTGCCGCCCCGCAGCACGAACGACTCGAGGGTGTCGGCGACCACGCCCAGTCCGTCGTCGATCGCGGCGAGCTCGGCGCGCCGTGCGGTGAGGAACGACGCCAACTCGGCGTCCATCCGGGTCCGTAACCCACTGTGCACCGGCGGCATTGTCACGCCCCTTCGACTGATGTGCTCGCGACGCGCCATCGACGCTAGTCGCTCAGCGACGGAGATCGATCGCCGGGTGTGTCCGCGTACCGGACATATCAGGCCAGCTCAGGGGTCGGGGGTGGAAAGGTCGACGGGCTAGAGTGCATGGCGTGGCGATCGGAGCAGCTTCCATGATGCCCGGACAGCCCCCTGCCATCGGGGAGCTGATCCGCGACGACGGGCCCACCTTCTCGTTCGAGTTCTTCCCGCCGAAGACCCCGGACGGGGAGCGGCTGCTGTGGCAGGCGATCCGGGAGCTCGAAGTGCTGCGGCCGTCGTTCGTCTCCGTGACGTACGGGGCCGGCGGGTCCACCCGGGAGAAGACCGTGGAGGTCACCGAGCGGATCGCCAGCGAGACCACGCTGCTGCCGCTGGCCCACTTCACCGCGGTCGACCACTCCGTCGCCGAGCTGCGCAACCTGATCGGCAACTACGCCGCGGTGGGCGTACGGAACATCATCGCGCTGCGGGGAGATCCGCCGGGCGACCCGCAGGGCGAGTGGGTGGCCCACCCGGAAGGCTTCAAGTACGCGTACCAGCTGGTCGAGCTGATCAAGGCGTCCGGTGACTTCTGCGTCGGGGTGGCGGCGTTCCCGGAGACGCACCCGCGCTCGCCGGACTTCGACTCCGACGTACGGCATTTCGTGGCCAAGTGCCGGGCCGGCGCCGACTACGCGATCACCCAGTTCTTCTTCAACTGGGAGGACTGGACCCGGTACCGGGACGCGGTCGTGGCGCAGGGCTGCGACGTACCGATCGTGCCGGGCGTGATGCCGGTGACGAACGTACGGCAGATCCAGCGGTTCGCCGAGCTGTCCGGCGCGGAGTTCCCGGCCGACCTGGCCGAGCGGCTGCTCGCGGTGGCCGACGACGCCGAGGCGGTACGCGCGATCGGCGTCGAGGTGGCGACCGAGCTGTCGGCCAAGCTGCTCGACGAGGGCGCCCCGGGCATCCACTTCATCACGTTGAACCGCTCCACCGCGACCCGCGAGGTGTGGCACAACCTGCGCAACGTGGACGCCGTCCGGGCGAGCTAGCGGTCCGGCGGGCATTTGCGGACGCACAGTCCAGAGCGGACCAGTACACAGAGTCCTCCGGCCGCCGACCCGGCGTGGTGATCTCGGTGCGCGGGGGTAACTCAGGGTATTCTCCGGCTATCCCCATCCGGGCGCCGGGGACGCCGCCTGCGGGATGCCCGCCGAGAGCGGCGAGCTGGACGTCTCAACCACGGTCGAGGTGCGGTGGCAACTGGTGAGCTGACGATCGCGGACTGGGACGGCTACGCCGCCCGGTGGTCGAAGATGCACGGCGGCTTCGACCCGCGCAACTCACTGCCGATGGTCCGTACGTTCATGCAGTTGGCGTACGTCTGCGGCCGGCCGCTGGCTCGCCGGTCGGTCAGCGCCGGCGCCCTGACCACCACCGGCCTGGTCGCCTGTGTCGCCACCCCGTCGGTGATGCTGCTCGGCCCCCGCTGGGCGGTGCTGGCGGCCTTCCTCGTCGTGGTCACCGCTCTGGCCGAAACCCTGGACGGAGCCGTCGAGGTGATCACCGGGAAGATCACCCCGCTGGGCATCGTGTACGACGCGATCGCCTGCCGGATCGGCGAAGCCTGCTGGCTGGCCGCGCTGTGGCTCGCGGGCGCGCCCGGCTGGCTGGTCGCCGGCGCCTGCGCCGTGGCGTGGTTGCACGAGTACGCGCGTACCCAGGCGATCATGGTGGGCACCCGGCCGTCACGAATGGTGACCATGGCGGAGCGGCCGATGCGGATCGGGGTCTCCGCGCTCGGGCTGGCGCTGTCCGGCCTGGCCACCATGCTGTCGGCGGAGCTCGCGATCGGCGCCGCGACGATGGCCGCCACGGTGTGGCTGCTGCTCGGCATCGGCGGGCTGATCCAGCTCGCCGACGCCGTACACGACGTACTGCGTTAGCGGTGTTCGGGGTTTTCCAGGTCGAACCGGCAGCCGGCGTCCCATTCGGAGCGTTGGTTGCCGTACGCGGGGATGCCGCCGGCGTCTTTGAGCATCCGGGCCACGTGCAGCAGGTTCCAGGTCATGAAGGTGGCGTTGCGGTTGGTGAAGTCGTTCTCCGGTCCGCCCGAGCCATCGTCCAGGTAGGACGGTCCGGGGCCCGCCTCGCCGATCCAGCCGGCGTCGGCCTGCGGCGGGATCGTGTACCCGAGGTGCTGCAGGCTGTAGAGCACGTTCATCGCGCAGTGCTTCACACCGTCCTCGTTGCCGGTGATCAGGCAGCCCGCGACGCGGCCGTAGAAGGCGTACTGGCCGGCGTCGTTGAGCAGCGACGAGCAGGCGTACAACCGCTCGATGACCTGCTTGGTGACTGAGCTGTTGTCCCCGAGCCAGATCGGGCCGGCCAGCACCAGGATGTCGGAGTCGAGCACGCGGCGGTAGATCTGCGGCCACTCGTCGGTGGCCCAGCCGTGCTCGGTCATGTCCGGCCACACCCCGGTGGCGATGTCGTGGTCGATCGCACGCAGCAGCTCGACCTGGACGCCGGCCTTCTCCATGATCGTCCGACTGAGGTTGATCAGTCCCTCGGTGTGGCTGCGCTGCGGGGAGCGCTTCAGGGTGCAGTTGATGAACATGGCGCGCAGGTCGTCGTACCGCGCGGGCGGGTTCTTGGGTGCCGTCATGGGACCAGGAAACACCCGGTCACGGCTCGCCGGCAGGGTTTGCGGCAGTCGGTAAGGATCTTGTCACAGATACGACTGCGGATCGCGGAGCGTCGCACCGGGTACGGCCAGCGGCAGCCGCCGGCCGAGCACGCCGAACGGCCGTTCGTCGCCGGGGAACCGGAACCGGCGCAGCAGATCGACGAACCCGGTGCGCCGGTACAGCCGCCACGCCCGGGACCCCTCGTTCGGAGCCTCCGGAGTGGAGAGCACCACGCTTCGCTCGGGCGCCCCGTCGAGCAGCGCCACCAGCTGCCGCTGCCCGATGCCGTGCCCCTGCGCCTCCGGCCGTACGTGCAGCTCCACCACCTCGAAGGTGTCGGTCAGCCAGTCCTCGTACGCGCGGGGGGACAGGCCGGCGCGTACCTGCTCATGCCACCACTGACCGCGGGCCGAGGTGTAGCCGTACCCGAAGCCGAGCAGCCGGTCGTCGTCGGAGAGCGTCGCCACGGCGCGGAACCCGGGCCGGTGGGTGTGCGCGTAGAGGAACCCGCGGCGGGTGGCCGCGAGATCGGAGGAGTAGTCCATCGCCTCGGCGTACACGGCGAGCACCTCGTCGAGCCGTTTCACCACATCGTCCGGCGTCCAGTGCACGAGCGTCATGGTGCGCGGGAGCCTCCTTCAGCGGCGTGGCCCGGTCCAGCCGGGGGCCTGGGTCGTCGGCCGCCGAGTCGGCGCGACACGGCGCTGACGGTACGCGAACCGTACAAGACATGTACCGGTAAGACGACGGCGAGTGAGCATCGTAGCGAGCGGCGGCGAACGAGGGCGGGACCTCGCGTGGACCTGGGGTGTCGGCGCGCGACATCGAGGCTCTGACCGCTGCCACGGATGGGAGCTGCGCCACTACGGGGCGGCGTCGCGGGTGGGTCGGACCGGTTACCGATAGACTGGGCGATGTTTGCGAGCGTGCCGACTTGGCGCGCTCCTGCGTCTCAAGCAGGCGATTTGCGGACCCCTGGTCGGTGTGGCGCCTCCATACGACGCCAGCCACCCGACCTCCGGAAGGTTCCGCGTGCCCCAAAGCTTCTCTGATATCCCTGTGTCCACTGGCTTCTCCGATCTCGGTCTGCCGCGCCCGTTGGTGCAGGCGCTGGCCCGCGACGGCATCGAAGCCCCGTTCCCGATCCAGACCGCCACGATCCCCGACGCCCTCGCCGGGCGCGACGTGCTCGGCCGGGGTCGGACCGGCTCCGGCAAGACGCTCGCCTTCGGGCTGCCGCTGCTCACGATGCTGGCCGGCGAGTCGGCCACCCGGGGCCGGCCGCTGGCGGTGGTGCTCGTACCCACCCGGGAGCTCGCCTCGCAGGTCAAGCGCACCCTCGAGCCGCTCGGCCGTGCCGTACGGGTCCGGGTCGCCGAGGCCGTCGGGGGAGTCCCGTACGGTCGCCAGATCACCGCGCTGCGCAACGGCGTCGAGATCCTGGTCGCCACCCCCGGACGGCTCACCGACCTGATCGAACGGCGGGTCTGCGACCTCGGCTCGGTACGCGTCGCCGTACTCGACGAGGCCGACCAGATGTGCGACATGGGCTTCCTGCCGGCGGTGAGCGAGCTGCTGGACGGCACCCCCGCCGACGGCCAGCGACTGCTGTTCTCCGCCACCCTCGACGGCGACGTCGACCGGCTGGTACGCCGCTACCTGACAGACCCGGTGACCCACTCGATGGGGGAGGCGTCCGCCGCCGCCGACGCGGCGCATCACCTGCTGCTGGTACCGCCGCGGGTGAAGTTCGAGGTCGCGGCGGCGATCGCGAACCGGCCCGGCCGGACCATGATGTTCGTCAAGACCAAGGACGGCGTGGACGAGCTGGTCTCCCAGCTGTCAGCCGTGGGGGTACGCGCCGGCGGCCTGCACGGCGGCAAGAACCAGCGGGTACGCACCCGTACCCTCGCGGAGTTCCGGGACGGGGTGGACGGCGTACTGGTCGCGACCGACGTGGCCGCCCGGGGGATCCACGTCGACGACGTGTCGCTCGTGGTGCACGTGGACCCGCCGCGGGATCCCAAGGACTATCTGCACCGGGCCGGGCGTACGGCTCGGGCGGGGCGGGCCGGCACGGTGGTCAGCCTGGTGCTGCCGCGGCAACGCAGCTGGGCCGCCCGCACCGTGCGGGCCGCCGGTGTCGTGCCGGACGAGCTGCGGGTGCCGCACCCGGGGGCACCGGAGTTGGCGGAGCTGACGGGTGCCCGTACCCCCTCGGGAGTTCCGGTGCGGACGTCCGCGGGCAGCTTCCGCGGTGAGCGCCGTGGACCGGCCGCGCGCGGCGGGCGTCCGGCGCCGGCCCGTTCCGGGTCGGACTGGTCCGGGTCGGGTCGCTCCGGGTCGGGCCGGTCGGGGTCGGGGCGGGGCTTCCGGGCGCGGCGGCACGGTCAGTACGCCGGTTCCGGCTCGCGCCGGAGCGACGATTGAGCATCTCGTACGCGGTGGGGTTGCCGAACGTCGGGGAGTTCGGCGACCCTCGCGTGCTCGTGGAACTCGCGGTGGCCGCCGAGGAGCACGGCTGGGACGGCGTGTTCGTCTGGGACCACGTGCTCTACCACGAGCAGTCGTGGCCGGTGGTCAACCCGACCGTGGCGCTGGCGGCGATCGCCACCCGTACCGCGGTGGTACGGCTGGGCGCGCTGATGACCGCGCTGCCCCGCCGCCGGGTGCAGGTGGTTGCGCGGGAGGTCGCGTCGCTCGACGTGCTCTCCGGCGGCCGTACCGTGTTCGGCGCCGGACTGGGCTCGATGGACACCGAGTACACCGCGTTCGGCGAATCCGCGGCGCTGGCCGACCGGGCGGGCCGGCTCGACGAGTCGCTGACCGTGCTGTCGGCGCTCTGGTCGGGCTCGCCGGTCGACTTCCCCGGCCGGTACGTGACGGTCGACGGCGTCCAGATGGTGCCCAGTCCGGTGCAGTCGCCGCGGGTGCCGATCTGGTGCGCCGGCCGGTGGCCCGCTGCCGCTGGATTTCGGCGTGCGGCGCGCTGGGACGGCGTGATGCCGACCCACGCCGAGTTCGGCAAGGGCACCACGATGCCGCCCGCCGTGTTGGCTGACGCGCTGGCCGTGGTGGCGGCCGAGCGGGGCGACCTCTCCGACTTCGACGTAGCGGTGGAGGGCCGTACCGAGTCCGCCGACGCCGCCCGGATGGTCTCCTCGTACGCCGAGGTGGGCCTCACCTGGTGGGTCGAGGCGATGGGCTGGTGGCGGGGTGGGGTCGGCGACGCGCTGGTCCGTATCACCGCCGGGCCGCCCGTACTCTGACCTGCTCCGGGGTCTGGCTCGTGCTCTGACGCGTGTGGCTTCGAGGCTGTCCGGGCTTTGGTCGGGCGGCCTTTTCGCGTTCTGACCTGGCTGTTGCCGGGGTGTGAGGCCGGAGCATTGGACGCGTGGCCGCATCGGGCGGCCGGCTTCGATCAACCTGACCAAGGGCGTTGCGATCTTGTCGTACCCGGGGTTTACTGTAGGCATGTTCGAACACATGTTCGAATGATTCCGGCACTGCCGGCCCGGTGTCGCGGCCGACCGGCAGATGAGGGTCCCCGCCCGTCACCGGACCCGACCCCCCAAGGGGGCGGGTGGGGACTCTAGCCGGTTGGGGCGGAGTGGGGGAAGCACTCCGTCCCAACCGGCGACCCGCTGCGCCTTCCCCGCAGCGTCCGCGCGTCGTTGGCGCGCGGCCGATGTCCGACAGCTGAGGGGAAGCAGATGTTGACCGTACCGAGAACAGCAGAGGCGCCGAGCCGGCTGCCGCGCCTGGCACCGAGCGGAGCCACGGTCTCGGCCAGTAAGCCGGCGGCGTTGGCCATCCCGGCCCACGCGCTGCCCCAGCGCACCCCTGGTGAGCTGCTCAAACTGGCCCGCCGTGGCCTGGTGGAAGCCGCGGGCAGCCGGGTCGACGGCCTGCGGTACGCCACTGCCCACCTCGCCGCGCTGCGCGCCGCGGCGGCGGTGCTCGCGGCCCGAGCCCGTCCCGCACCCCGGCGCCGGGGCCGGCCGACGAGCGTCTGGGCGCTGCTGGCCATCGTGGCCCCCGAGCTGTCGGAATGGGCCGGCTTCTTCGCGACCGGCGCGGCGAAGCGGGCAGCTGCCGAGGCCGGCATCCCACGCGTGGTCACCGCCAGAGAAGCAGACGATCTGGTACGTGACGCCGGGCGGTTCCTGGTGGTCGTGGAAAGCACGCTGCAGATCACCGACGAGCCGCTGTTGTCCGCACTCGACGTGACCGCCGGCACGCCGTCCGACGTCGTGGCCAGCTGACTCGCGGCTGTGCAGGGGAGTACGCCACCGTGTCCGTCACCGTCCTGGCTCGACCCGACGAGTCCGACCCGTCCCCACTGGCCGACCCGTCTCCACTGGCCGAGCCGCCCCGGCTGGCCGGGCTCATCGAGCGCGGCCTGGTCGAGCGTGGCCTGGCGGACCGGGGGATGCTCGGCCACGGGCTGGTCGGTCGAGCGAGCGAGCAGGACCGTACCGGCTCCGATCAGGTCCATCCCCTGCGTACGGAGCTGTGCCCCTTGGTGCCGTGGGGCGGGCTGCGCCGCGGTGTCACCGTGGCCATAGCGGTCGACGGCGACACGGCGGTGCCCGGGTCGACCTCGTTGCTGCTGGCCCTGCTCGCCGAGGCGGTCAGCGCCGGCTCGTGGTGCGGCGTGATCGGTGTGCCCGGGCTGGGCGCCGCGGCCGCCGCCGAGCTGGGCATCGATCTGGGGCGGCTGGCTCTGGTGCCGTACCCGGGGACGGAGTGGGTCGCGGTAGCCGCCGCGCTGCTCGACGGACTCGACCTCGTGGTGGTCCGGCCGTCCGGGCAGGTCGCCCCGAAGCTGGCCCGCCGACTCGCCGCCCGGGCCCGGCAGCGAGGCGGAGTGCTGATCTCGTACGGGTCCTGGGCGGGGGCGGACGTGACGCTGCAGGTCGCCGGGCAGGCGTGGCACGGCCTCGGCGCGGGGCGGGGCCGGCTTCGCAGCCGGGAGCTGTCGGTCGTCTCGTACGGCCGGGGCGCCGCCGCCCGCCCCCGCCGTACGCACCTGTGGCTGCCGGCGCCCCCGTCCGGCGGGCCGCCGCCCGTCGAAACCGTGACCCCGCTGGCGGGTGAGCCCTTGGCCGGCGTGTCGCAAGAGCCGATGGAGGCGGCGTCGTGAGCGGGTCCCGGGTGCTCACCCTGTGGTGTCCGGACTGGCCCGTGGTCGCGGCGACGATCAGTGAAGGGCATCCGCCCGCGGCACCGATAGCGGTGATGCTCGCGGGCAAGGTGTTCGCCTGTTCGCCGCAGGCCCGCCGGGAAGGCGTACGCCGTGGGCTGCGGCGCCGGGAGGCACAGGCGCGGTGTCCCGAGTTGATCGTGCTGGCGTACGACCCGGCCCGGGACGCCCGGGTCTTCGAGCCGGTGGTCGCCGCGGTCGAGACGATCGCCCCCGGAGTGGCGGTGCACCGGCCGGGCGCCTGCGCCATCGCCGTACGGGGGCCGGCCCGGTATTTCGGCGGCGAGCAACAGGCGGCCGAGCGACTGGTGGACCACGTGGCGGACACCTGTGGAGTGGAGTGCCAGGTCGGGGTCGCCGACGGGATCTTCACCGCGTTCCACGCCGCCCGCGCCGGGGTGGTGGTCGATCCGGGGCACTCCGCGGAGTTCCTCGAGCGGCTCGACGTGGCGGCGCTGGACCGGCCCGAGCTGGTCGACATCCTGCGCCGGCTCGGGGTTCGTACGCTCGGCGCGTTCGCCGGGTTGCCGGAGGCCGACGTACGGACCCGGTTCGGGGACGACGCGGCGTTGGCGCACCGGTTCGCCCGGGGGCTGGACCCTCGGCCGTTGGCCCGGCGGATCCCGACGCCCGATCTGCAGGTCGCCACCGAGTTGGATCCGCCCGCGGACCGGGTCGACATCGCGGCCTTCGCGACCCGGACCCTCGCGGAGAAGCTGCACCAGCGGCTGGCCGGCCACGGGTTGGCGTGCACCCGGTTGGTGATCGAGGCGCGTACCGAGCACGGCGAAGAGCTGACCCGGCAGTGGCGGCACGACGGCGTACTGTCCGCGGCGGACATCGCCGACCGGGTGCGGTGGCAGCTCGACGGCTGGCTGAACGGCTCCAGCCTGGGCACGGTCCGGCGGTCCGCCGGCGTCACGGTGATCGGCGGCTCCGGGACGGCTGAGGAGGATCTGCCGCACGGGCGGCCGACGGCAGGGATCACCAGGCTTCGACTGGTGCCGGAGGGCATCGTCGCGCAGGGCAGTCTGCAGCTCGGCCTCTGGGGCGACGTCGGACACGGACGGGAGCGGGCGCACCGGGCGTTGTCCCGGGTGCAGGGGCTGCTCGGCCCCGAGGCGGTGCTCACCGCGGTGCCGTCCGGTGGCCGGCGTACCGCCGATCGGGTGCGGCTGGTGCCGTGGGGCGACGAGCGTACGCCCGAGCGGCCCCCCGACCCGCCCTGGCCCGGATCGCTTCCCGCCCCGGCACCCGCCCTGGTGTACGCCGATCCGCCGCCGGCCAGGGTGTACGGGCCGGACGCCCGCACCGTCGGGGTGACCGGGCGACACATGCTGACCGCCCCGCTGTGCCGGGTCGCCGTAGCCGACGAGCCGCCGGTCGACGTGACGTCGTGGGCGGGCCCGTGGCCGATCGACGAGCGCTGGTGGGCGGCTGGCGAGTCGTACCGCTGCGCTCGGTTCCAGGTGTGCCTGGCCGACGGCCGGGCCCTGCTGTTGGCCCTGGTCGGCGGCCGGTGGTGGGTCGAGGCGGGGTACGACTGATGGGTTGGAACAACCCGCCGTACTCGTGGTCGGAGTACGAACGCCGACTCTCCGGACGCACCGGGCACGGGTACGTCGAGGACCCGCTCGCCGTCGCCGACGAGTACCCGGCGTCCCGCAGCCGCGAGCCCTACCAGCCGACCGTGGTGAGGCGGGACGGCGCCGTCCCGTACGCCGAGCTGCACTGCCACTCCAACTTCAGTTTCCTGGACGGCGCGAGCCACCCGGAAACGCTGGCCGAGGAGGCGGCCCGGCTCGGCCTGGCCGGACTGGCGCTCACCGACCACGACGGCCTGTACGGCGTGGTCCGCTTCGCCGAGGTCGCCAAGGAGGTGGGCCTGCCCACCATCTTCGGCGCCGAGCTGAGCTTCGGACTGAGCGGGCCGCAGAACGGCGTACCCGACCCCGAGGGGCGTCACCTGGTGGTGCTGGCCCGCAACACCAACGGGTACGCGCGGCTCTCCCGGGCGATCAGCGAAGGCCAGCTCGCGGGAAAGGAGAAGGGCAAGCCGACCTATGACGTGGAGCGGCTCGCCGAGTTGGCCGGCGGCGACTGGCTGGTGCTCACCGGGTGCCGCAAGGGGGCCGTGCCGGCGGCGCTGGCCGAGGCCGGTCCGGAAGCGGCGGCGAGCGAGCTGGACCGGCTGGTCGCGCTGTTCGGCGCCGACCATGTCGCGGTGGAGCTGACCAGCCACGACCTGCCGTACGACGACGAGCGCAACACCGCGCTCGCCGACCTGGCGACCCGGTTCCGGCTGCCCACGCTCGCCACCAACAACGTGCACTACGCCAAGCCGAGCCAGCACCGGCTCGCCACCGTGGTCGCCGCGGTGCGGGCCCGCCGCAGCCTCGACGACGCCGACGGATGGTTGCCGCCCGCGGCCACGGCGCACCTGCGCAGCGGTGAGGAGATGGCAGCCCGGTTCGCCGCGTTCCCCGGCGCGGTGCGGCGTACCGCCCGGGTCGCCGACGAGTGCGCCTTCGACCTGCACCTGGTGGCGCCGAACCTGCCCGACTTCCCGCGGCCGGCCGGCCACACCGACATGTCCTGGTTGCGGGAGCTGACCTACCGGGGGGCGCGCGAGAGGTACCGCGGATCGGAGTACGAGACGAAGGCGTACATCCAGATCGCCCACGAGCTGGACATCATCGCCGAGCTCGACTTCCCCGGCTACTTCCTGATCGTGTACGGCATCGTGAAGTTCTGCCGGGGCAACCGGATCCTCTGCCAGGGCCGGGGGTCGGCGGCGAACTCGGCGGTCTGCTACGCACTCGGGATCACCAATGTGGACGCGGTCGAGCACGGCCTGCTGTTCGAACGGTTCCTGGCGCCGGAGCGCGACGGGCCGCCCGACATCGACCTCGACATCGACTCCGACCGCCGGGAGGAGGTGATCCAGCACGTCTACGACACGTACGGCCGGCACAACGCGGCCCAGGTGGCGAACGTGATCTCGTACCGGCCCCGGTCGGCGGTGCGGGACGTCGCCCGGGCGTTCGGCTACTCGCCCGGCCAGCAGGACGCCTGGAGCAAACAGATCGACCGTTGGGGCCCCGCCCCCGGGACCAGCCCCGACGCCGGTCACGGCACTCGCGGTATCGCCGAGGTCGACGACGTACCAGATCAGGTCATCGAGTACGCCAACCTGCTGCAGACCTTCCCGCGCCACCTCGGCATCCACTCCGGGGGCATGGTGCTCTGCGACCGGCCGGTGATCGAGGTGTGTCCGGTGGAGTGGGCGCGGATGCCGGGCCGCACCGTCCTGCAGTGGGACAAGGACGACTGCGCCGCGACCGGGCTGGTGAAGTTCGACCTGCTCGGCCTGGGCATGCTCTCCGCGCTGCACAACGTGATGGAGCTGATCCGCGACTACCACGGCGACGAGACCGAGCTGGCGAAGCTGCCCCAGGAAGACCCCCGGGTGTACGACATGCTCTGCGCGGCCGACTCCGTCGGGGTGTTCCAGGTGGAGAGCCGGGCGCAGATGGCGACGCTGCCTCGGCTGAAACCCCGCAAGTTCTACGACCTGGTGGTCGAGGTGGCGCTGATCCGGCCGGGGCCGATCCAGGGTGGTTCGGTGCATCCGTACATCCGGCGGCGGAAGGGGTTGGAGGATCCGACGCCGCCGCACAAGTCGATGGAGAATTCGCTGAAGCGGACCCTCGGGGTGCCGCTGTTCCAGGAACAGCTGATGCAGATGGCGATCGACGTCGCCGGGTTCAACGCCACCGAGGCCGACAAGCTGCGCCGGGCGATGGGGGCGAAGCGCTCCGAGGAGCGGATGGCCGCGCTGAAAGGCCGCCTGTACTCCGGGATGGCGGAGAAGGGCATCACCGGGGCGATCGCCGACGACGTCTATCTCAAGCTCTCCTCGTTCGCCAACTTCGGCTTCCCGGAGAGCCACGCGTACAGCTTCGCGTACCTGGTGTACGCCAGTTCCTGGTACAAGCTCTACTACCCGGCGGCGTTCTGCGCGTCGCTGCTCAACGCCCAGCCGATGGGCTTCTACTCGCCGAACACGCTGGTCGCCGACGCCCGCCGGCACGGCGTGGAGGTACGCCGTCCCGACGTCAACGCCAGCGGGGCGAAGGCGACCTTGGAGCCGGTCGACCCGGCGAAGGGCAGCCCGGTCTCCCGCGGCGAAGGCAGGCGGTATCCGGGGAAGGACCTGGACCAGCGGGACCCGGGAGACTGCGGCGACGCGAGCCCGCCCGCGGTACGCCTCGGCCTGTCCTCGGTACGCCAGATCTCCGACGACCTCGCCGAGCGGATCGAAGCCGAGCGCGACGACTCCGGGCCGTACCGGGACATGGCCGACCTGGCGCAGCGGGTCGGCCTGACGGCGGCCCAGATGGAGGCGCTCGCCACCGCCGACGCGTTCGGCTGCTTCGGGATCACCAGGCGCGAGGCGCTGTGGGGCGCGGGCGCGGCGGCGCAGGAACGCTCGGATCGGCTCCCCGGCACCTCCGCGGTCAGCCACACCCCGACCCTGCCGGGGATGGCGGACGTGGAGCGGGCCGCCGCCGACGTGTGGGCCACCGGACTGTCCCCGGACAGCCACCCGATCCAGTTCGCGCGCCCCGAGCTGGACACCGCCGGTGTGGTGCCGATCGCCGACCTGGCGACGGTCACGTCCGGCACCCGGGTGCTGGTCGGGGGAGTGGTGACCCATCGGCAGCGGCCGGGGACCGCGGGCGGGGTCACGTTCATCAACCTGGAGGACGAGACCGGCATGCTCAACGTGGTGTGTTCGGCGGGAGCCTGGCAGCGGTACCGGCGGGTGGCCCGTACGTCGGCGGCGCTGGTGATCCGGGGGACGTTGGAGCGGGCCGAGGGGGTGACCAACCTGATCGCCGAGCGGATGGACCGGCTCGAACTCTCCGTACGATCCACGTCCCGGGACTTCCGCTGAAGCGGCGACGACCGGCACGACCTGCGGCGACGACCCGGCACGGCCGGCACCGGACCCGAGCCCGACCGGCGGCGCGTAGGACCGGAGCGGACCCGTTTCGGGCTGGCCGTCGGGCCTGGGACCGGCTCCGCGACTAGGCTCAGGGCGGCCACAGCATCCGGGCGCCAGCCCGATCGGGAAGGTAGGGCCAGGTGAAGGTGGAGGGCATCCGGGCGCACACCGCGCCGCGTACCGCCGTGGTCTGGGCCGTGCTCAAGGCGGAGCTGGACCGGCGCGCCGGGCAGCCGCTGCAGGTGCTCGACGTGGGCGGCGGTACGGGTGGGTTCGCGGTGCCGTTGGCTCAGGCCGGCCACCGGGTCACCGTGGTCGACGCGAGTCCCGACGCGCTGGCCGCACTCAACCGGCGCGCCGCGGAGGCCGGAGTCGCCGAACATATCCACGCGGTGCAGGGCGACGCCGACAAACTCGGCGACGTGGCGGCACCCGCCAGCGTCGACCTGGTGCTGTGCCACAGCGTGCTCGAGGTGGTCGACTCCCCGGTCGCCGCCGCCGAGGCGGTCGCCGCCGTGCTGCGCCCCCGCGGCGTGGCGAGCGTGCTGGTGGCCAACCGGGCGGCGGCCGTACTGTCCCGGGCGCTGTCCGGCAACCTCGGCCAGGCCGCCACGCTGCTCGACGACCCCGACGGCCGGGCCGGCTCGAAGGACACCCTGCTGCGCCGGTTCGACGCCCCTCAGGCCGCGGCGCTGCTCACGGCCGCCGGCCTGCAGGTGGAGCAGATCCATGGGGTACGGATAGTCGCCGACCTGGTGCCCGGAGCACTCCTGGACACCGAGCCCGGCGCGTACGACGCGCTACTGGACTTCGAACTGCGTGCCGCGGGCCGCAGCCCGTACCGGGACCTGGCGACCCAACTGCACCTACTGGCGCGGCGGACCGACCCCGGCGAGCCGAGATGACCGGCGAACTGAATGGCCTGACCGAGGTCCGGCCGCGATACGGCGCGGACAGCCTCGCCGACGTGATGCCGAGCCTGCTGGCCACGCTCGGGGTCTCCGGTGCGACCGACCCGCTGGGACTCGCGAGCGGACCCCTCGCCGGCGTCGACCGGATCGCGTTGCTGCTGGTCGACGGGCTGGGCCACCACCTGATCCCGCTCGCCGCGGCCGTGGCTCCGACGCTGATCGACCTGGCCGCCCGAGACACCGGTACGTCACTCGAGCTGACCGCGGCATTCCCGTCCACCACGCCGACCAGCCTGGTCACGGTGGCCACCGGGGCCCCGCCGGGGCCGCACGGCGTACTCGGATTCACCGTCAACGTGCCGGGCACCGACAAGGTGCTCACCCACATCGTGTGGCGGGACGATCCGGATCCGCTGCGGTGGCAGCCCCTGGACACGCAGTTCGCCCTGGCCGCCGCGGACGGCGTCGCGGTCACCGCCGTGAGCCGGCCCGAGTTCGTCGGCTCCGGCCTGACCGGCGCGATGCTGCGGGGTACGGCGTACCTCGGCGCCACCACCGTGGACGAGATCGCGACCGGGATGCTGGCCAGCCTGGCCGAAGGGCAGCGCTCCCTGGTGTACGGCTACACCCCGGAGGTCGACCGCGCCGGCCACCTGTACGGCGTCGCGTCGGCCGAGTGGCTCGCCGCCGTCGCCGAGGTCGACCGGTTGCTGACCAGGCTGATCGACCGGTTGCCCGAAGACGCAGCGCTGGTGGTGACCGCGGACCACGGGATGCTCGACGTACCGGCCGACGAGCGGATCGACGTCGACACCGATCGGCAGCTCCGTTCCGGCGTACGGGTGGTGGCCGGCGAACCGCGGGTGCGTTATCTGCACACCCGGCGCGGCGCCCGCGAGGACGTGATCGCCACCTGGCGGGAGCGGCTGGGCGACCGGGTCTGGGTGACCAGTCGGGAACAGGCGGTCGCGGACGGCTGGTTCGGCCCGGTGCCGGAGGAGCACCTGGCGCGCATCGGCGACGTGGTGGTGACCTGCCGTGGGCGTACCGCGGTGGTGGCGACGCGGACCGAACCGCCGATGACGGCGCGGCTGATCGGGTACCACGGCTCGTCGACGAGCCTCGAGATGGCGGTGCCGCTGGTGATCGCCCGCGGCGCCCCGGCAGGCTGATCAACCACGACGTCCGCCAACGGACACAGCGCCGACCAGCACGGCGGCGCGGAAGTGTCGTACCCGGCGGGTAACGTCCGCGCCGTGGGGCGCAGTCAACTCCTGCGGGGCGAGGGCGCCGACCGCAGCCGGTTCGGACCGGACTCCGACGACTCCGGCTGCGGTGTGCTGCACGTCGACATGGACGCCTTCTTCGCGTCCGTGGAGGTGCGGCGTCGTCCCGAGTTGCGCGGCAGACCCGTCATCGTCGGCGGCACCGGCCCGCGCGGCGTGGTCAGCGCCGCCAGCTACCAGGCCCGGGAGTACGGCGTACACAGCGCGATGCCGACGGCCCGGGCGCGCCGGCTGTGCCCGCACGGGGTGTACCTGCCGCCCGACTTCACCGCGTACGGCGAAGCCTCCCGCGCCGTGATGGCGATCTTCCGGGACGTCACCCCGCTGGTGGAGCCGTTGTCGCTGGACGAGGCGTTCCTCGACGTGGCGGGCTGCCGGCGGCGGCTGGGCTCGGCCGGCCAGGTGGCGAGGCTGATCCGGCAACGGGTCTCCGACGAGCAGGACCTGACCGCGTCGGTGGGTGTGGCGCCGTCGAAGTTCGTCGCCAAGCTGGCCTCCGCCCAGGCGAAGCCGGACGGCCTGATGGTGGTGCCCCTGGAGCAGGTGCTGGATTTCCTGCACCCACTGCCGGTCTCCGCGCTGTGGGGGGTGGGGGAGCGTACCGCCGAGGTGCTGCGGCGGCAGGGCCTGCGTACGGTCGGCGACATCGCCCGCAGTCCGGCCCCCAGCCTGCGGCACGCGCTGGGCACGGCGGCCGGCGAGCACGTCTACGAGCTGGCGTGGGGCCGCGACCCGCGACAGGTGACGCCGGAGTCCGTGGACAAGTCCGTCGGCGCGGAGACCACGTTCGACATCGACGTGGCCGACCCCGCGGTGGTACGCCGCACCATGCTGGCGTTGTCGGACAAGGTCGCCGCCCGCCTCCGCCGCGCCGGCCTGGTCGGCCGTACCGTGGTGATCAAGGTGCGGTTCGCCGACTTCCGTACGGTGACCAGGTCCCGCACCCTGGCCAGCCCGACCGACGTCACCCACGAGGTGTACGACACCGCGTGGGCGCTGTACGAAGCGCTCCGCCCGGGCGAGCGGATCCGGCTGATCGGCGTACGGACGGAGAATCTGCTGCCCGTCGGGCAGGCGTCGCTGCAGCCGCAGCTGGGGGAGCGGGAGCAGGGCTGGCGGGAGGCCGACCACGCGGCCGACGCGGCGCGGGCCCGGTTCGGATCGGCGGCGGTGAGGCCGGCGAGCCTGCTCGGCACGATCGACCTGCACCCCGGCAGCGGCCGGCCGACCGCGCCCGACGAGCACCCTGATCATGACCGCACGGCGACATGATCAGCCCGTACGGGGCCACGATTGGCCCGCGACGCCGAATTGGCCGTACGCTCAGGGTTAATTAGGCCACCGAGTTGGCGGAATGGGCGAACGCCCCGCTTTCCCACCCGGTGACCCCCTCGTAGACTTGCTGTAAGCAAAGGGACCGCTGTAACGGGGGTCCGCCGGTCAAGCGTGACCGGCCTACCGACCGGGAGGGGTGCTGTGCCGCTCTCCGAGCACGAACAGCGGCTGTTCGACGAGATCGAGCGGTCGCTAGCCGAGGACCCCAAGTTCGCCTCGGCTGTGCGGGCGAACGACCCGCGTTCACACGTGCGCCGACGCCTGATCCTGGCCGGTGCGCTGGTCATCGTCGGCCTCGGCGTCGTCGTCTACGGCGCGGTCAGCAAGTTACCGATCGTCGGCGTGCTCGGCTTCCTGGTCATGTTGGGCGCCGCGGTGTTCGGTATGCAGTCCTACCGGCGGGCCCAGACCACTGAGCTACGCGCCGTCGGGGGTGCGTCCACCGCGCGGCGTACCAGGGCCAAGCGGTCGTCGCTGATGGACCGGCTGGAGTCCCGCTGGCGTCGCCGTCCCGAGGGCGACCGCTAACGCCACCTCCGGGCCACGCCGCACTACGGCCGCTGTGCCGCGCCGGCTGGCGGCCGCCGCCACGGTAGCCGCCGCCTCGGCAGTCGCCGCGCGATCCCTTCCCGCCACCGGTCCCAGGCTTCGGCCGCGGTCTGCACGCCGGTCTCGGTGGCGGCCTGCCAGTTCCTGATCACCGAGGTGGGGAACACTGCGGCTTGCAGCTTCCCCAGCCCGTACACCGCGGTGGTACGCAGCTCGGCGCGGACCGCCGTCAGCGCCTCGGCCAGCCGATCGCTGTGCATCGGCTGCCGGGAGTAGCCGGCCCGCTCGGCGACCGTGGCGAGCAGCCCGACTTCGGTGGCCGTCTCCGTGATCAGCGGCGGTCTGGAACGGGTGAGCCGGCGCGCCACCGCGCGGGGCGTGTCGGACGTCTGGTAGTCGACGTCGAGGTCCACCAGGGTGTCGAGCAGCTCGTGCCACGCCGCCCGCGCGGCGGCCTCCGGCTCGCCGCGCCCGGCGAGTCGCAGCCGGCGCCGGCGTAGCAGTGCCCGGCGGGTCGCCGGCGCCGCGAGCAGCAGCAACACCAGCACGACGGCGAGCAGCACGTACGGCCAGCGGGACGGCGGGTCCTGGGCGTTGCCGCTGGTGCCGCCGCCGGCCAGTCGGTCCCGGTCCCGCGGGTCCGTACCCGGCTTGGTCGGGGCGGCCGATCCCGAGACCTCCGGGTTCGCGGTCACTCCCGGCGTGTCGACCTGCGGCTCGTACGGGTTCGGCGCCCACGGCAGTTCTGTGTTGTCGTACACCGGGGCGGACGGGGTGGGGTCGAACGGCACCCAGCCGTACCCGGGGAAGTAGACCTCGACCCAGGCGTGCGCGTTCCAGTTGCTGATCGTGAAGCCGTACGACTCCTTCCGGCCCTGGGTGAAGCCGATCGCGACCCGGGCCGGGATGCCGGCCTCGCGCAGCATCCAGGTCATGGTGACGGCGTACTGCTGGCAGAAGCCGCGCTTGTTGCGGAGGAAGTCGACGACCGCGCTGCCGGAGGTGCCCTTGTCCACGCTGGTCGAGTACGTGAAGCCGTTCTTCTTGGAGAAGTGGTTGTAGATGCCGAGCACCTGGTCGTACTCGGTCGACTTGTCTTTGGTGAGCCGGTCGACCAGGCGCTTCACGGTCTTGCTCTCCGGAATCTGGGTGTAGCGCCGCATCAGCTCGCCGTTGGCGTCGTCCAGCGTCGCCTGGCGCAGCTGGCGCGCCTTGTAGTCGTACGTGACGTACGCGAGCTTGTACCGCTGGCCGTTCTCGGTCGTCGACCGGGACCAGATCACCGAGGTGGAGTCGTCGTAGTACCAGCGGCCCTTGTCGCCGAGGGTCACCCCGATGGTGTTCGGGTACGCCGGCAGGTAGCCCTGCTTCAGGTCGACCACCTTCACGGTGGCCGAGTGGATCTCCTTGTCGACCGCCGCGTTGTCGTCGCCCCGTACGCCGGGAAGCGCACCGGGGCCGACCACCCGGGAGTTGTCGACCGGGCCGGGTGAGGCGCCCTGTTCGGTGAGCCGGTCCGCGACGGCGAGCCGCAGGTAGCCGGGGCTCTCGTCCTTGGTGTACACCCGCAGCATCGGGCGCATGTTGGGGCGGCGCAGGTCGCCCTTGAGCGACGCGATCGGGTCGACCGTACGGCCGCTCTCCGCGCCGGGGCCGCTGGCGAGACCGGCGGCGGAGATCAGCTTCTGCAGCAGCCCGGTCGACAACCCCGGTACGGCCAACGGGATCAGCACCGCGGCGACGATCCCCACCAGCCCGATGCGGCGTCCCGCGGCCGCCAGCGGGGACGGCTCCCAGACGTCGACGTCCCTACCGTCGTCGGCGAAGCGTCTGCCCCAGCGGCGTACCCGGGTGATGTGGTCGGCGACCAGCAGCCAGAGGTAACCGGCCGCGGCGAGGCCGAACGCGAACCAGGAGACGCTCCTGGCCAGCACCGCCACCGGCACGGAGTAGATCGCCAGCATCGGCAGGCCGGCCAGCGCCGGCTGGCCCATCCCGACGGCGATCACGTCCAGGAGGATCGCGACCAGTCCGATGCTCAGCGCGATCGTGGACATCAGGCCGTCGGTGTCCGGTACGGGGGCGGCCAGCTCCCGTACGTCGATGCCGGCTCGTACCAGCAGGTGGCCGAACCGGAGGAACGTGTCCGGGGTCGGGATGATGCCGAGGATCGCGGTGTTGCCGCCGAAGATCCAGGTCAGCAGCAGCAGGAGGGCTCCCAGCATGCCGCCGATCTGGACCCAGATCGAGGAGGTCCGCAGCCGCCGGATCAGCAGCGCCGCGGCGAGCACGGCGAGCACCGAACCGGTGGCGTAGACCAGCCAGCTGTACGTACGAAACACCCCGGAGAGGGGAGCCGCCGCCAGTAGACAGGCGCCCGCCGCGGCGATCGTCGTGTGCCGGTACGAGTTCACGACACACCACCCGAGACGGTCTCGGCCATCGTCGCCCGGTACGCGAAGCCCTGCGCGCCGCGTACCGCCGCCTGGTGCCACAGCGTGGGCAGCTTCGCGCCGTGCGACACGTCCACGACCCGCCAGCCGCCCCGGGCGAGCGTGAGCCGGCTCAGTTCGTGCTCGCGGGTGGCGTCGGCCCGGGCCGGCTCCGGCAGGTGCAGCCACGAGGTGGCGTCGACCAGGAACCCGACGCAGGTGCCGTTGGTGTGCAGCCCGGCCACCAGCTCCGCCTCCGGCTGCGTGAGCAGCCCGAGTACGGCGAGCACCAGGCCGCCGTCGTTGCGTTGCCGTATCTGGTCGACCAGCGAGCCGATGTCGAGCGTGTCGTCCAGCCGTACCTCGGCGAGATGGTCGAGGATCGCGCCCATGCCGGCGTCGTCGAGGTCGTCGAAGTCGTGGCCCGGCCCTGCGCCGGTGACCAGCCGGACCTTGTAGTCGCCCCGGCGCAGGTGGGTGGCCGTGCTGGCCACCGCGGAGACCGCCCATTCGAAACTGGACGCGGGGCCTTCGCCCCGGTGAGCGGCGAGCCGGGGATCCAGGATCACCGTCGCGCGCGACTCCCACGGCTGCTCCTCGCGCCGCACCATCAGTTCGCCGGTACGGGCGGTGGAGCGCCAGTGCACCCGGCGCAGGTCGTCGCCGTGGCGGTACTCCCGGGTGGCCGCGTCGTCCTCGCCGTGCGACGCGACGGACCGGCTGCGACTCTCGCCGCTGCCGACGTACTCGCCGGCGATCCGGACCGCGGGAAGCGGGACCACCTGCGGGATCACGGTCAACTCGTTCACGCTGGGGAACGCGCGGGTCAGCTCGCACAGGCCGAACGGGTCGGTGAGCCGTACCAGCAGCGGACCGATCGGGTAGCGGCCGCGGGTGTCGGCGCGGACCGTGTACGCCACCGAGGTGGTACGCCGGGCACCGAGCCGTTCCAGCACCAGCCGGGGCCGGCTGCCCAACGCGTACGGCAGCCGGTCTTCCAGCAGCAGGGTGCCGGTGGGGAAGCCGGAGGTGTTGTGCAGTCGCAGCACCACTCGGGCGGCGGTGCCGATCGGCGTACGGTGCGGCTGCAGCACCCGACTGCAGGTCAGCCGGTAACGGGTACGCGCCACCGCGAACACCGCCAGCAACGGCAGCAGCGCCAGCAGTGCCGCCACCCGCAGCAGGTCCTTCTCGCCGAGCAGCAGCGCGGAGACCCCGGCCGCTGCCGCCGCCGCGAGGAAGGACCTGCCTCGCGTGGTCAGGCCGCCCAGCGCCTGCCGCATCTAGCGCCCCTTGGCCTCTGGCCGTACGTGCGGCACGGGCAGCCGGTGCACCAGGTCGGAGACCACCACGTCGGTGGTACGCCGCGCCAGCTGGGCCTCCGCGGTGAGGATCAGCCGGTGGGCCAGCACCGGTACGGCGAGCGTCTGCAGGTCGTCCGGCAGCACGAAGTCCCGGCCTTCCAGCGCGGCCACCGCACGGGCGGTCCGCAGCAGGTGCAGGGACGCCCGGGGGCTGGCGCCGAGCCGCAGGTCCGGAGACTCGCGGGTGGCGTTGACCAGGTTGATCGCGTACACCTTGAGCGCCTCGGCGACGTGGACCTGCCGTACGCCGGCGATCAGCCGCCGTACCGTCTCGGCGTCGGAGACCGGCTGCAGCGGATCGAGCGGGTCCGTCGCGCCGTGCAGGTTGAGCATCTCCAGCTCGGCCCGCGGATCCGGGTAGCCCATCGCGATCCGGGCGGTGAACCGGTCGCGCTGCGCCTCCGGCAGCGGGTACGTGCCTTCCATCTCGATCGGGTTCTGGGTGGCGATCACCATGAACGGACTGCGCAGCGGGTACGTCACCCCGTCGACCGTGACCTGGTGCTCCTCCATGCACTCCAGCAGCGCCGACTGGGTCTTCGGCGACGCGCGGTTGATCTCGTCGCCGACCACCAGGTTCGCGAACACCGCGCCGGGCTTGAACTCGAAGTCGTGCGTCTCCTGGTTGTAGACGCTGACCCCGGTGACGTCGCTGGGCAGCAGGTCCGGTGTGAACTGGATCCGCCGTACGGTGCTGTCCACCGAGCGCGCCATCGCCTTGGCCAGTTTCGTCTTGCCTACTCCGGGCACGTCCTCGATCAGCAGGTGCCCTTCGGCGAGGAGTACGGCCAGCGCCAACTTGACCGTCGCGGCCTTTCCCTCGATCACCTGCTCGATGTTCGTGGCGATCTGATCGGTGTGAGCTTTGAGCTCGTCGATCGGCATGGGGGTACCCAGGTGCTCCCAGGTGTGCTGCGCCGTCACTCAGGTCCTCCTCGTCCGGTCCGGCCGTGTCGCGGCTGCCGGATGTTCCATCCCACCTCACCCACCCGCATCCTCCCAGGCTAATGAGGGTGTCGACCGATGCCGAGGTGGCCAAGTTTCGGCAACGGTTCGATCACTGGGTTCGATTTCACCGAGATTGCCCGGTGCCGGATATGTGCCCGCGCGGCGCGCTGTTCAACCGGTAGACTGATTCGCATGACCGGGATCGGGCGATCACGCGCATACGGGCTGCTTCTTAGCTAGCCGTACTGCCGCGATCGGCGACAGTACGGCGACCCCTCCTGAGCGAGGGGCTTTTTTGTGCCCCCAGCTCATGCCCAGCCGCGAGCAACCGACGTGACGATCCAGGATTCCGGGGAAGACTTCGAGAAGGCGAGACCATGAGCGAGACGACCGAACCGCAGGCCGACGTACCGCCGCACCGGTACACCGCCGCGACGGCGGCCGAGATCGAGGCCCGCTGGCAGGACTGGTGGAACGAGCACGGCACGTTCCGCGCGCCGAACCCGGTCGGACCGCTCGCCGAACCCCCGGACAGCCCGCTGGCCGAGCTGACGAAGCGCCCCAAGCTGTACGCGATGGACATGTTCCCGTACCCGTCCGGCGCCGGGCTGCACGTCGGCCACCCGCTGGGCTACATCGCCACCGACTGCTACACCCGGTTCAAGCGGATGACCGGGTTCAACGTGCTGCACCCGATGGGTTTCGACGCGTTCGGGCTGCCCGCCGAGCAGTACGCGGTGCAGACCGGCACCCATCCCCGCAAGACCACCGAGGAGAACATCACCCGGTACCGGGGGCAGCTGCGCCGGCTGGGCCTGGCGTACGACAACCGCCGCGAGTTCGCCACGATCGACGTCGAGTACTACCGCTGGACTCAGTGGATCTTCCTGCAGATCTTCAATTCCTGGTACGACGAGAAGCTGGGCAAGGCACGCCCGATCGGCGAACTGGAAGCCGAGTACGCCCAGGACAAACGCCGTACGCCCGACGGCCGGGGCTGGTGCGAGCTGACCCGCGCCGAGCAGCGGGCCGTGATCGACGGGCACCGGCTGGCGTACATCTCGGACGCGCCGGTGAACTGGTGCCCCGGGCTGGGCACGGTGCTGGCCAACGAGGAGGTCACCCCCGACGGTCGGTCCGAGCGGGGCAACTTCCCGGTGTTCCGCAAGAGCCTGAGCCAGTGGAAGATGCGGATCACCGCGTACGCCGACCGGCTGGCCGACGACCTGGACGGCCTGGACTGGCCCGAGTCGATCAAGATCATGCAGCGCAACTGGATCGGCCGGTCGCAGGGCGCGTACATCGACTTCCCGGTGGCCGACGAGAGGATCCGGGTGTTCACGACCCGGCCGGACACGGTGTTCGGGGCGACGTACATGGTGCTGGCGCCGGAGCATCCGCTGGTTGATCAGCTGGTGCCTGACGCCTGGCCTGCCGATGTTCCGGAGGCGTGGACGGGCGGTGCGGCGACTCCCGGGGACGCGGTGGCGGCGTACCGGGTCGAGGCGGGCCGCAAATCCGAGCTGGAACGGCAGACCGAGGGCCGGGACAAGACCGGCGTGTTCGTCGGCGCGCACGCCACCAACCCGGTCACCGACGCGAAGATCCCGGTATTCGTCGCCGACTATGTCCTGATGGGGTACGGCACCGGCGCGATCATGGCGGTGCCCGGCCAGGACGAGCGGGACTGGGAGTTCGCGGAGCGCTTCGGGCTGCCGATCATCCGTACCGTCCGGCCGCCCGAGGGGTTCGACGGCGAGGCGTACACCGGGGAAGGGCCGGCGGTCAACTCCTCCAGCGACAAGCTGAGCCTGGACGGCATGCACGTCGCCGAGGCCAAGGCCACCATCATCGAGTGGCTGGAGGCCACCGGCGCCGGTGAGGGCACCGTCCAGTACAAGCTGCGGGACTGGCTGTTCAGCCGGCAGCGCTACTGGGGCGAGCCGTTCCCGATCGTGCACGACGAGTACGGCCCGGTCGCGGTCCCCGACTCGATGCTGCCGGTCGAGCTGCCCGAGGTGAACGACTACTCGCCCACCACGTACGACCCGAACGACAAGGACACCGAGCCGGCGCCGCCGCTGGCGAAGGCGACCGAATGGGTCGAGGTGAAGCTGGACCTGGGCGACGGGCCGAAGGCGTACCGCCGGGAGACCAACGTGATGCCGCAGTGGGCCGGCTCCTGCTGGTACGAGCTGCGCTACCTGGACCCGACCAACCACGAGCGGCTGGTGTCCCGGGAGAACGACGAATACTGGATGGGCCCCCGCTTCGAGGGCGACCCCGGCGGCGTGGACCTGTACGTCGGCGGGTCCGAGCACGCCGTCCTGCACCTGCTGTACGCCCGCTTCTGGCACAAGGTGCTGTACGACCTGGGCCACGTCAGCTCGCCGGAGCCGTTCCGGCGCTTGATCAACCAGGGCTACATCCTGGCGTACGTGTTCCGCGACGACCGCGGTTTCCCGGTGCCCGCCGAGGAGGTCGCCGACGACGGCCACGGCAATTACACCTGGCACGGCAAGCCGGTCAAGCGCGAGCTGGGCAAGATGGGCAAGTCGCTGAAGAACGTGGTCACTCCCGACGACATGTGCCACGAATACGGCGCCGACACCTTCCGGGTGTACGAGATGTCGATGGGCCCGCTGGAGGTGTCCCGCCCGTGGGAGACCCGGGCGGTGGTCGGCTCGTACCGGTTCCTGCAACGGGTCTGGCGCAGTGTGGTCGACGAGAACACGGGGGAGTCCCGGGTGGTCGACACCCCGGCCGACGACGAGACGAGGCGGCTGCTGCACCGGGTGATCGACCAGGTCGGGTCCGATCTGGACGGTCTGCGGTTCAACACCGCGATCGCGAAGCTGATCGAGCTGAACAACCGGCTGACCCAGGTCTCCGCCGACGGTACGCCGCGCGAGATCGCCGAGCCGCTGGTGCTGATGCTGTCGCCGTTCGCCCCGCACCTGGCCGAGGAGCTGTGGCGCCGGCTGGGCCACGAGGACTCGCTGGCGTACGTGCCGTTCCCGGTCGCCGACCCGGAGCTGGTCAAGGGCGAGACCGTGGTCTACCCGGTGCAGGTCAACGGCAAGGTACGCGGCCGCGTGGAGGTCGACGCCGACGCCGACGCCGACGCGGTGCAGGCCGCCGCCCTGGCCGACGAGAAGGTCGCCGAGTTCCTGGCCGGCCGCGACCCCAGCAAGGTCATCGTCGTCCCCGGTCGCATGGTCAGCGTGGTGGTCTAGGCATCGGTTGGAGAACGAGGGGCTTCGGCGTGGAGGTTTGGTACAACCCGGCGTGCTCGAAGTGTCGTACGGCGGTGCAGCGGTTCGACACCGCCGGGGTCGACTTTTCGATTCGGCGGTACCTGGACGAGCCGCCGACCGCGGAGGAGCTGGACCATGTGCTGAGCCGGCTCGAGCGGCAGCCGTGGGAGATCGCGCGACTGGGGGAGCCGGTCGCCGAAGCGCTGGGCCTGAAGGCCTGGCCGCGCGACGACGGGTCGCGGCAGCGGTGGATCGACGCACTGGTGGCCAACCCGACGCTGATCCAGCGGCCGATCGTGTTGCTGGACGACGGGCGGGCGCTGATCGGGCGTACTCCCGAGGCGCTTGACGAGGTGGTCGGAGCGGAAACCGAACCACCCGGCAGCTAGTGGTCTCCACTTTCCGCCACCGCGCCGCGCGCTCTGCGCCGGCGCGGTGGTTTTTCGAGGCTGCCGGTCGTCACGGGCGGCGTGTCGCGTGCGGTCGGCGGTGTGTCGGGTTGTCGGGTAGCTGACCAGGGATCGCACCCTCCACTCGGGCTCCACCCCTCTGACCTGCGGATTCACTCAATCGGGCGGTTCTGGGCGGCGTGATTCGCGTTGACGGTGGAGGAAAGTGGAGTACAGTGGGGCGCGATGGTGGAGCGGGGGGCGCTCTGCTGGTCCGATCGAACGGGTGCGTGGCGGCACGAGGGGGTGGGCCGATGTTTCTCGGCACCCACACGCCACGCCTGGACGACAAGGGCCGGCTGATTCTCCCCGCCAAGTTCCGGGACGATCTTGCGGGAGGCCTAGTGGTCACGAAGGGGCAGGAGCGCTGCCTTTACGTGTTTCCGATGGCCGAGTTCCGCCGGATCTCCGAGCAGTTGCAGGCCACGCCGGTGACACACAAGGCGGCCCGGGCGTACAGCCGGGTGTTCTTCGCCAGCGCATTCGACCAGCTGCCGGACCGGCAGGGCCGGATCACGGTCCCGCCGCCGCTGCGGCAGTACGCCGGGCTCGAGCGCGAACTGGTCGTGATCGGCGCCAGCAACCGGGTCGAGATCTGGGACAGCCAGGCCTGGGAGACCTACCTCAACGACAGCGAAGAGTCCTTCGCCGACATCGAGGAGGGGGTGTTGCCGGGCTTCTGACCTGCCGACGACAAATCCAGACGCGGTGATCGTGCCGCGAGATCTCCAGCCGCTCGACGTCTCCTGACATCACTTCCCCGGTGCCAGGCGCGAGCGGGCGGATGGGGATCTGGTGGCACGAGGCGTCTCGGCAGGAGGAACCACGCAGAGGCACGGTGCACCCCGACCGCGACCGGGGGCGTCAGGCCAGTCACCGAGGCAGCACCATCGAGAGGGGGGTCGGATGGACAGCGAACGTATTCACGTTCCGGTGCTGCTGGAGCGCGTACTGGAGCTGCTCGGGCCGGCCCTCGCCGACAAGGACGCGGTGTGCGTGGACGCCACGCTGGGACTCGGCGGCCACGCGCAGGCGCTGCTCGCGGCGTACCCCCGGCTGACCCTGATCGGGCTGGACCGCGATCCCGAGGCACTGCGCCGCTCCACCGGGCGGCTCGCCCCGTACGCGGACCGGATCCGGTTGGTGCACACCAGCTACAGCGGGCTGGCCGGCGTACTGGACGAGCTCGGGTACGACCGGGTCGACGGGGTGCTGTTCGACCTCGGGGTGTCGTCGCTGCAGCTCGACGAGGCCTCGCGCGGGTTCGCGTACGCCCAGGACGCGCCGCTGGACATGCGGATGGACACCACGCAGCCGTTGACCGCCGAGGAGGTCGTCAACACCTACCCGGTTGCCCGGTTGCGCCGGATCTTCGCCGAGTACGGCGAGGAGCGCTTCGCCGCGCGGATCGCCGCCTCGATCGACCGGGAGCGTTCCCGCGGTCGCATCACCTCCACCGCCCGACTGGCCGACCTGGTGCGCGACGCGATCCCGGCGGCTGCCCGGCGCAAGGGCGGCCACCCGGCGAAGCGGGTGTTCCAGGCGCTGCGGATCGAGGTCAACGGCGAACTCGACGCGGTACGGGAAGCGATCCCCGCGGCGATCGACGCGCTCGCGGTGGGCGGCCGGATCGTGGTGCTGGCGTACCACTCGCTGGAGGACCGGATCGTGAAGCGGGCCTTCGCGGCCGGCGCCACCTCGACCGCCCCGATCGGCCTGCCGGTCGAGCCCGAGGGCACCGCCCCGGTGCTCAAGCTGCTCACCCGCGGCGCCGAGACCCCGGGCGAGGAGGAACTCGCGGCGAACCCGCGTTCGGCGTCGGTACGGCTGCGTGCCGCCGAGCGGATCCGGGAGGCGGCCTGATGGGTGCCCCCGCGCGCAAGTACGAGCTGTTCGACGACGACCCGGTGGCGATGCCCGCGGTGCCGGTCGCGCCGGCGCGGCCTCGCCGTACCCGGACCCTGCCCGTCGAGCCCGCGCCCGGCCGTACCAGTGAGCCGCCGACCCGCCGACCCGCCAGGCGGCCGGCCTCCGCCGAACCGGCAGCGCCCGCGCGGCCCAGGCCGGACGAGTCGCGACCGGAGCGAGCCGGCCGGCCCGAACCCGCTGAGCGGCCCGAGCGAGTTGAGCGGCCGGAGGCGCCGCCGGCTCCGGTGACCGCGCCGCGGGCGCCGTTCGTGATGTTGGTGCTGGTCCTGGTGGCCGCCGGCATCATCGGCCTGCTGGTGCTGAACACCAAGATCAACGAAGACTCGTTCCGGCTGCAGAAGATGCGGGACCGGCAGGTCGCCCTGGACACCAGGGAGCAGCAGCTCGGCTCCGAACTCGCGGACCGGCAGTCACCGGGCAACCTGGCTGCCGCCGCCAGACGGCTCGGCCTGGTGCCCGCGGGCACACCGGCGTTCCTGTACCTGCCGGACGGCCGGGTGGTCGGCGTAGCGCAGCCGGGCGGTGCCAGAGACCTCGGAGGGAGGTGAACCATGGCTGACTCGCGAAACCCGCGCCAGAACCGTCGCGGCGGAGAACCCACCGTGGTGCCGATGCGGCGCGGCGGGATATCGCAGGCGCGCCGGTACTCCCCGCGGGGCAAAACCGTACGGGAGGCGGCGTCGGACCCGTACCGGCCGGTGCTGCGGCTGGTCAACGGCGGGCAGGACGAGGCACCTGCCGGGTCCGGTCGTGGCGCACCGCCGGACTCCGGTCGTGCCGCGGCCGCGGCTCGCGGCACTGCCCCCTCCCGCCGATCCGGGGGTACGCCGAGCGAGCAGTCCGCCGCCCGCAAGTCATCCGCCCGGAAGCCCGCCGCTCGGGGATCCGCCACCCGCAAGGCCCCTGCCGGGAAAGCCACTTCCAGGAAAGCCGCTGCCCGGAAGGCCACCCCGGGTGGAGCCACCCGTGGGCGAGCCACCCGTGGGCGAGCCACCACGGCGAAGGGCGGTGCCGGGAGGCGGCGTCCGGCGCCGCCGCGCCGGCCGGGACGGCGTACCCGTCGGGTACGGCTGGGCAACCCGATGCGGCGGCTGAGGTTCGGCACGGCGCTGGTGCTGGTGCTCTTCCTGGTGATCGCCGGGCGGCTGGTCGAACTGCAGCTCACCGACGCCGCCGCGTACGCCGCGGACGGGCTCAAGCAGCGGCTGCGCGAGGTGCCGCTGCTGGCGCCGCGCGGGTCGATCCTGGACCGCAGCGGCGCCGTGCTGGCCCGCAGCGTCGACGCCCGCTACGTGTACGCCGACCCCGAGATGGTCGACGACGCGGCGTCGGCCGCCGCGAAGCTGTCCCCGGTGCTCGGGATCGCGAAGTCGGCGCTCACCGAGCGGATGAAGCGGTCGGTACGCGACAACGGCCAGTCCGTACGGTTCGTCTACCTGGCGCGTGGCGTGTCGGTCTCCGTCGGCGACCGGGTGACCGGGCTCAACATCAAGGGCATCGGGGTGCACCGCGACGAGCGCCGCGAGGTGCCCGGCCACGACCTCGCCGCCAACATCATCGGCTTCACCGGTCAGGACGCCAACGGACTGACCGGCATGGAATCGCAGTACGACTCGGTGCTGCGCGGCCGCGACGGCGAGCGGGTCGACGAGATCGGGATGAACGGCGTACCGATTCCGGACGGGTACCACCGGCTGCAGCCGGCCAAGCCGGGGCGGTCGCTGCGACTGACCATCGACCGGGACCTGCAGTACGAGGCGCAGCGCACCCTAGCGGCGAAGATGCAGCAGGTACGCGCGACGTTCGGCAGCGCGGTCGTGCTCGACGTGCAGACCGGCGAGGTGCGCGCGATGGCCAGCTGGCCCTCGTACGACGCGGCCAACGCGTTCGACGCGCCCGGTTCGCGGTGGACCGACTACAACACCGAGGCCGTGGTCGAGCCGGGCTCGGTGCACAAGCCGTTCGTGCTCGGCGCCGCCCTGGAGGAGGGCGTGATCACGCCCAACTCGACCCCGGTGGTGCCGCCGACGATCACCAAGGGCGGCGCGACGTACCGCGACACCCACTGGCACACCACCCGGAAGATGACGATCCCGGGGATTCTGGCGCACTCTTCGAACGTGGGGACCATCGAGATCGCCAGCAAGCTGGGCGCCAAGCGGCTCTGCGAGTACCAGAAGAAGTTCGGCCTGGGTACGCCCACCGGGGTCGGCATACCGGGCGAGGCGAGCGGGATCGTGCAGCCGCCGAACCGCTGGAGCGGGTCCAGCTACGGCTCCGTGCCGATCGGCATGGGCGTCGCGGTCACCCCGATCCAGATGGCCGCGGCGTACGCCGCGATCGCCAACGACGGCGTGTGGCTGCAGCCGAGGCTGGTCGACGGCACGATCGGCGGCGACGGGAAGTTCGCAGCAGCGGCACCCGCGAAGCACCACCGGGTGCTGTCGACCAAGGTGTCCCGGCAGCTGCGGCTGGCGATGGAGGCGGTCACCACCGCACCGGACGCCACCGGCCTGCAGGGCGCGATCCCGGGCTACCGGGTCGCCGGCAAGACCGGCACCGGCCTGAAGGTCAAGAACAACCACTACGAGTACGGCAACGTGACCTCGTTCATCGGAATGGCGCCGGCCGACGCACCGCGGTTCGTGGTGGCGGTGTTCGCCCACGTACCGCACGGAGCGGGCGGCGGCGTCGCGGGGCCGGTGTTCCGCAGCATCATGACCTCGACGCTGCAGCACTACGCGGTGCCGCCGACCGGCCGGAAGGCGCCGCAGTTCAAGATCTACGGGTGACTCAGCAAGATCTACGGGTGACCCGGCCGGATCCACGGGTGATCCGCTGTGTCGTTGCGCTGGGAACACCTGCGTTAGCAAGGGGTGACAGGACGCGACTTCAGGTGATCCAGCGCGGAAACCGGATGGCGGCAGGGGTAGGGTCTGCACCCGTGTCCGGCTATCCCCGTCCGCGAACGGTGCTTCCGTACCCGCTCGCCGGACTCGCTCAGCAGCTGGGCGTACCGGCTCCGGCCGGTGACGTACGGCTCACCGGCGTCACGCACGCCAGCGGCTCGGTACGCCCCGGCGACCTGTACGCCGCACTGCCCGGCGCCCGGCGGCACGGCGCCGAGTTCGTCGCCGAAGCGGCCCGGGCCGGCGCCCTCGCTGTGCTGACCGACCGGACCGGCGCGGCGGCCGCGGCAGCCGCCGGACTGCCCGCCCTGGTGGTCGACGATCCCCGGGCCGCCCTCGGCGGAGTGGCCGCCCAGGTGTACGGGGACCCGACGGCGCGGTTGACGGTGCTCGGCATCACCGGCACCGCGGGCAAGACGTCCACGGCGTACCTGATCGACTCGGGGTTGCGGGCCGCGGGCGTGCTGCCCGGGGTGATCGGGACCGTGGAGACCCGGCTCGGCGACGAGCGGATCGACAGCGTACGGACCACGCCCGAGGCCCCCGACCTGCAAGCCCTGTACGCCGTCGCCCTCGAGCGGGGGATCGGCACCGTCACCATGGAGGTCTCCAGCCACGCGTTGGCGCTGGGACGGGTGGAGGGCACCCGGTTCGCGGTCGGCGGCTTCACCAACCTGGGCGTCGACCACCTCGACTTCCACGCCGACCTCGCCGAGTACTTCACCGCCAAGGCGGCGCTGTTCGACGGTCGCTGCGCCCACGAGGTGGTCAACCTGGACGATCCGGCCGGCCGCAAGCTGGTCAAGCCGGAGACGATCACCGTCTCGGCAGCCGGCGACCCGGCGGCGACCTGGCGGGCCGGCCGGATCACCAGCGCCGGATTCAGCCAGACGTTCGACATCACCGGCCCGCCCGGGGCGCTGCCCGCCGGCGGCCCGGCCGGCACCCGGTTCGAGGGCTCGCTGGCGATGCCCGGGGCGCACAACGTGGGCAACGCGTTGATCGCGCTGGCCAGCCTGGTGGCGATCGGCATCGACCCGCAGACCGCGCTGCACGGCATCGCCGCGTGCCGCGGCGTACCGGGCCGGATGGAGCTGGTCGACGCCCCCGGGCCGGTACGCGGCGTGGTCGACTACGCGCACAAGCCGGACGCCGTGGTCGCCGTACTGGCCGCCTTGCGTGAGGTCACCGACGGCACCCTGATCTGCGTGATCGGCGCCGGCGGCGACCGGGACCGCGGCAAGCGGCCGTTGATGGGCGAAGCGGCCGCGCGCCATGCCGATCTGGTCCTGGTAACGGACGACAACCCCCGCGACGAAGACCCTGCGGCGGTACGCGCCGAGGTGCTCGCCGGCGCCGGCGGCCCCGCCGAGGTGGTCGAGGTGGCCGGCCGCCGTACGGCGATCGACGAAGCCGTACGCCGTGCCAGGCCCGGTGACACGATCGCCGTACTCGGCAAGGGACACGAGCAGGGACAGGAGGTCGCCGGCGAGGTGCATCCGTTCGACGACCGGATCGAGTTGGCCGCCAGTCTCACGGAACGGTTCGCAGCCCGGTGATCCCGCTGACCCTGAGCGAGGTGGCCCGTGCGGTGTCCGGACGGCTGGTCGACGTACCGGACCCGTCGGTCGCGGTGACCGGGTCGGTCGAGTTCGACTCCCGGCAGATCACCGACGGCGGACTTTTCGTCGCCCTGCCAGGTGAGAAGGCCGACGGGCACGACTTCGCGGCCGGCGCGGTGGCCGCGGGCGCGGTGGCTGTGCTCGCCGCGCGGCCGGTCGGCGTACCGGCGGTCGTGGTGGCGGATCCGCTGGTGGCGCTGGGCAAGCTTGCCCGGGCGGTGGTGGACCGGCTCGACGTCACGGTGATCGGGGTGACCGGCTCGTCGGGGAAGACGTCGACCAAGGACCTGATCGCGCAGCTGGTGTCCCGGCTCGGGCCTACGGTGGCACCGCCGGGGACGTTCAACAACGAGCTGGGGTTCCCGTACACGGTGCTGCGGGGCGACGGGTCCACCCGCTACCTCGTGCTCGAGTACAGCGCCCGCGGCCTGGGCCACATCGACTATCTCTGCCAGATCGCCCAGCCGCGGATCGGCGTGGAGCTCAACGTCGGCGTCGCCCACGTCGGCGAGTTCGGTTCCACCGACGCGATCGCCAAGGCCAAGAGCGAGCTGGTCGCGGCCCTTCCGCCCGCCGCCGGCGAGCTCGGCACGCAGCAGCCGGCCGAAGCAACCGCCGGGAAGACCGTTGGCGGGGTGGCGATCCTCAACGCCGACGATCCCGCCGTCGTAGCCATGGCATCCCGGACCTCCGCCCGGGTCGTGCGGTACGGCATCGGCGGTGACGCCGACATTCGCGCCGAGCAGGTCACGCTCGATGATCGCGGACGGCCGTCGTACCACCTCAGGACGAGAGACGGGGTGACCGCCGTGAGTCTCGGGCTCTCCGGTGAGCACCAGGTCGGCAACTCTCTCGCGGCGGCCGCCGTGGCGATCGAGTGCGGCATGCCACTGGCGGACCTGGGCGACGCGCTCGGGGAACTGCGGCTAGTCTCCGAACGCCGGATGGACGTGTTCGACACCGCCGGCGGCGTGACGGTCATCGACGACTCGTACAACGCCAACCCGGGCTCGATGGCGGCGGCGTTGCACGCCCTCGCCTCGATGGGGCAGCAGCGACGGCGCTGGGCCGTGCTGGGCTACATGGCCGAGCTGGGGACGTACGAGCGAGCCGGGCACGAAGCAGTGGGCCGGCTCGCGGCACAGCTGGGCGTGGACAAGCTGGTGGTCGTCGAGGAGTCGGCGGCACCGATCGTCGACGGGGCACGCGAAGAATCCGACTGGGGAGGAGATGCGGTGCGGGTAGCCGACCAGGAAGCCGCGGTCGAAGTGCTGCGGGCCGAGTTGCGGCCGGGCGACGTGGTGCTGGTGAAGGGTTCCCGGTACCGGACCTGGAAGGTGGCCGACGCGCTGCGATCGGGAGAGGGGCGCGCCCGGTGAGGTCGGTCATCGTCGCCGCCTTCGTGGCATTCGCGCTCACCCTGTTCGGTACGCCGTTGGCGATCAAGTGGTTCACCCGGCTCAGGGTGGGGCAGCCGATCCGGGAACTAGGGCCGGCCAGTCACCAGGGCAAGCGGGGTACGCCCACGATGGGCGGCGTCGTGTTCATCCTGGCCACCGTGATCGCGTACATCGCCGGTCACCTGGTGTTGATCCTCACCCTGCCGGAAACCCCCACCCGCCGGTACGGCCCCACCGTCACCGGCCTCGTGCTGCTGGGCCTGTTCGTCTTCACCGGCCTGGTCGGCTTCATCGACGACTTCCTGAAGGTACGCAAGCGCAACAGTCTGGGCCTCAACGAGCGCGGGAAGCTGATCGGACAACTGGTCGCCGGCGTCCTGTTCGGGGTCGTCGCGCTGTACTTCCCGAACGGCAAGGGCGTCACCGTCGGCAGCGAGTACATCTCGTTCGTACGCGACGTCGACTGGATGTACATCGGCAAGGTCGGCGCGGTGATCCTGTTCGCGTTCGTGGTGATCTCGGCGTCAAACGGCGTCAACCTCACCGACGGGCTGGACGGCCTGGCGACCGGCTCGTCGATGATGGTGCTGACCGCGTACACGGTGATCGGGTTCTGGGAGTACCGCCACGTCTGCGGCGACTCGGCGAGCAGCCTCTACTGCTACGAGGTCCGCGACCCGCTCGAGATCGCGTTGATCGCGGGAGCCGCGGTCGGGGCGCTGTTCGGCTTCCTGTGGTGGAACGCGTCCCCGGCCAAGATCTTCATGGGCGACAGCGGCGCGCTCGGGCTGGGTGGCCTGATCGGCGGCCTGGCGATGGCGACCAAGACCATCCTGCTGCTGCCGATCCTCGGCACGCTGTTCGTGATCATCACGATGTCGGTGATCATCCAGCGGATCTCGTACAAGTCGACCGGGCGAAGAGTGTTCCGGATGGCGCCGTTGCAGCACCACTTCGAGCTGGTCGGGTGGAGCGAGGTCAACATCGTGATCCGGTTCTGGATCGTCTGCGGCATCGGCGTGGCGATCGGGCTCGGCTTCTTCTACGCGGACTTCCTCGCCGTGGTGGGTTAAGACCATGCCTGGGTACGAGGGCCGCGCCGTCCTGGTGGCCGGCGCACGAGTCGCGGGCAGGGCGAGCGCCCTGGCCCTGCTCGGTCTGGGTGCCGAGGTGACCGTGATCGACCGGTCCGACTCGCCGGCGATGGCCGAGCTTCGCGATGCCGGGGCGACGGTGCTCGTCGGCGACGTACCGGACGACGCGCTGCTGGAGCGGGTGAGCGACGTGATGGTGTCGCCCGGCTTCGCGCCGACCCATCCGCTGGTGGTGGCCGCGGCGGAGGCGGGTTGCGAGATCTACAGCGAGCCGGAGCTGGCGTGGCGGCTGCGCCGGCCCGGCGTCTCCGGACAGCCGCCGCCGTGGCTCGCCGTCACCGGCACCAACGGCAAGACCACCGTGGTCACCATGCTCGCCGCGATCCTGGCGGCGGCCGGCCTGCGTACGGCGGCGCTGGGCAACGTGGGCGAGCCGCTGGTCGACGCCGTGCTCCGTACCCCCGCCGACCAGTACGACGTGATCGCCGTCGAGCTGTCCAGCTTCCAGCTGCACTGGTCGGCGACCCTGGCGCCGCAGGCCGGTGCGTTGCTGAACCTCGCCGACGACCACCTCGACTGGCATGGCGGCTTCGACGCGTACGCCGGTGCCAAGGCCGATGTCTGGCGCGCCGCCGACGGCGTGGCGATCGGCAACCTGGACGATCCCCGCGCCGCCGCCCTGCTCGCGAAGGCGCCCGGCCGGCGGATCGGCTTCACCCTCGGCGAACCCACCGCGGGCCAGCTCGGCGTCACCCCCGGCCCGGCCAGCGGTGCGGCCACGGCGAGCGGCGGGATCCTGACCGACTGCGCGTTCGGGGACGGGCCGGTGCCGCTGATGCCGGTGGCGGAGCTGCGGCTCGCCGGCCGTCACAACGTGGCCAACGCGCTCGCCGCGGCGGCGCTCGCCCGGTCCCACGGCGTCCCGCCGGAGGCCGTACGGGAAGGCCTGGCGGGATACCAGCCCCAGCCGCACCGCAACGCTCCTGTCGGCACCGTCGGCGGGGTCGCGTACGTGGACGACAGCAAGGCGACGAATCCGCACGCCGCGTACGGGTCGCTCACGGCGTACCCCCGGGTGGTGTGGATCGCCGGGGGCCAGCTCAAGGGCGTGGACGTCGATCCGCTGGTCGCCGGCGTCGCCGCGAGACTGGGCGGAGTCGTACTGATCGGTACCGATCGGGCGAAGATCGCCGAGGCGTTACGGCGACACGCGCCGCAGGTCCCGGTGACGGACGTGGCGCGCACCGATGATGGAGCCATGGCGGAGGCGGTGGCGTCGGCAGCGGCGTTGGCGCGTCCGGGCGACACGGTGCTGCTCGCGCCGGCGGCCGCGTCGTTCGACATGTTCACCGGGTACGCCGAGCGGGGCGACCGGTTCGCCGCCGCGGTCGCCGCACTGCCCACCCGGGCACACTGAGCCGCGGCGTACGAACCGGCGGCGCACTCGACACGAGCGGTGCACGTACCAAAGGGAGGGCTGGCACGGGTGGCCGCGGACAGCAGTCAACTCGCCGAGCGGAGCGGGACCACGGCCGACCGGCGTGCCCGGGCGGACCTCTCGCTGCAGCTGGTGCTGGGTCCGCTCGCGGCGCTGCGTGGCCTGCTGGCCCGCCCGCTCGCCTCGTACTACCTGCTGCTGTCCAGTACGGCCCTGCTGATCGCGATCGGCCTGGTGATGGTGTTCTCCGCCACCAGCGTGAAGGCGCTGGGGGAGCAAGGCAACGCGTTCGGGCCGGTGGCGCAGCAGATCACCTGGGCTGGGATCGGTCTGGTGGTGTTCTGGCTGGCGCAGCGGCTGCCGCTGCGGGTCTACCGCGTGCTGGGGACCCCGCTGCTGGTGATCAGTGTGCTGCTGCTGGCGGTGCTGGCGCTTTTCCCGAACGTCTCGGCCGGCCCGTTCCAGACCGAGCAGGGGATCTGGATGGACCTGGCCGGGATGCACCTGCAGCCCTCGGAGGCCACCAAGATCGCGTTCGTGCTCTGGGGCGCCGGGGTGCTGGTACGCAAAGGGCGTACCATCGTCCGGTTTCGCGAGCTCGCGGTACCGCTGTTCCCGGTGGCCGGGCTGCTGTTCGTCCTGGTGGGGCTGGCCGACCTGGGCACCATGATCTGCCTGCTGTTGATCCTGCTAGCGCTGCTGTTCGTCACCGGCGTACGGTTCCGGATCTTCGCCGCGATGATGGGTTTCGGCCTGGTCGGCGTGATCCTGCTGATCGGCGGGAAGTCGTACCGGCTGCAGCGGTTGACCGCGTTCCTCGACCCGACGGCCGATCCGAAGTACACGTACCAGCCGGTCCAGGGGATGTACGCGATCGCCGGCGGCGGCTGGTTCGGCGTCGGGCTGGGGGAGAGCCGGCAGAAGTGGGCGTACCTGCCCGAGGCGCACAACGACTTCATCTTCGCGATCATCGCCGAGGAGTTGGGCGTCGTCGGCTCCGTGGTCGTGTTGGGGTTGCTCGCCGTGTTCGCGTACTCCGGGCTGCGGATCGCGCTGCGGGTCACCGACCCGTACGCCCGGGCGGTCGCGGCGGCGTGCACGATCTGGCTGGTCGGCCAGTCCGTGATCAACATCGGCGCGGTGGTCGGGTTGCTGCCGGTCACCGGCCTGCCGTTGCCGTTCATCTCGGCCGGCGGCAGCGCCCTGGTGGTGGCGATGGCGGTGGTCGGCATGCTCGCCTCGTTCGCCCGCTCGGAGCCCGCCGCCGCGAAGGCACTGCACGCCCGCCCGCCCAGCCGGTGGGTACGGCTACTCTGGGCGCCGCTGCCGCCGAAGCCCCGCAGCGGCGCCAAACCGGGCGCCACACCCGCGGCCAGGCCGTCCGGCAAGGCCCCGGCCAAGCCGGCCGGGAAGTCTGGGGCGAAGTCGGGGGCGAGGCCGGGCGGCAGGACCGGGAAGACGGCGAGCGGGGCGAGGACTGGAGGCAGGCGATGAGTACGGTGCGGTCGGTGGTGCTGGCAGGCGGCGGCACCGGAGGCCACATCTATCCGCTGCTGGCGTTCGCCGACTGCCTGCGCCGCCACGACCCCGAGCTGCGGATCACCTGCATCGGCTCGCCGAAGGGCCTGGAGAGCGAGCTGATCCCACCCCGCGGGTACGAGCTGCGCCACGTGCCGGCGTACCAGCTGCCGCGGTCGGTCAACATGAACCTGGTGAAGACGCCGCCGCGGATGTGGCGGGCGGCGCAGGCCACCCGGGCCGTGCTGGACGATGTCGCGGCCGACGTGGTGGTCGGCTTCGGCGGGTACGTGGCGGTGCCGGCGTACCTGGCGGCGTGGCGACGGCGTACCCCCATCGTGATCCACGAGGTGAACGTGCCGCCGGGGATCGCCAACCGGCTCGGGATGCGGTTCACCAGGCACGTCGCGGTGGGCTTCCCGCACCAGCCGAAGCAGGCGCCGTCGCTGCGCGACGCCGAGGTCGTCGGGGTGCCGCTGCGGCAGGCGATCGCGGGCCTGGACCGGGCGTCCCGCCGTACCGAGGCCCGCAAGCACTTCGAGCTGGACCCCGACCGGCCGACGCTGCTGGTGACCGGCGCCTCGCAGGGCGCCAGGACGATCAACCTGGCGACCGCGCTGGCGGCGAAGACGCTCACCGACGCCGGGATCCAGGTGCTGCACCTGATGGGCGCCCGCAACGAGCCCGTCGAGATTCCGCACGGGCTGGCGGCGCCGTACCGGACGTTGACGTACCTGGACGAGATGGAGCTGGCGTACGCCGCCGCGGATCTCGCGCTGTGCCGCTCCGGCGCGATGACCTGCGCGGAGCTCGCCGCCGTCGGCCTGCCGGGCGTGTACGTCCCGTACCCCCACTCCAACCGGGAGCAGTACCGTAATGCGTTGCCCGTGGTGGAGGCCGGCGGCGGCATCCTGGTCGACGACTCCGAGCTCACCCCGGAATGGATCGAAAGGACGGTGGTCCCGCTGGCGCTCGATCAGCAGCGGTTGACCGCGATGGGCGCCGCGGCCGCCGGGTACGGCCGTCGCGACGGCGACGAGGCACTCCGGCGGTTCATGCTCGACGCGGTGACCGGGCCACAACCCGGACCGGTGGCCGGAGGTGGCCAGTGAGCGGATACCAGCCGGTCGACCCGGACCTGGCCGCCGAGGACCTCGGCCGGGTGCACCTGATCGGCGTCGGCGGCGTCGGGATGAGCGGCCTGGCGCGACTGTTGATCACGCGCGGCGTACCGACCTCGGGCAGCGAGCTGCACGACTGGCCCAGCCTGCCCGAGCTGGCCTCGCTGGGCGGCACGATCTACCGGGAACACGTACCTGCGAATCTCGACGGCGTCGACACCGTGGTCTACTCCACCGCGATCCCGGCCGACCATCTCGAGCTGGTCGAGGCACGCCGCCGCGGCCTGCGGATCCTGCACCGGGCGCAGGCGCTCGCGGTGACCATGAACCATCGCAAGGTGGTGGCGGTAGCCGGCACCCACGGCAAGACCACCACCACGGCGATGCTCGCCTGGGTGCTGGCCGAGTCCGGTCTCGACCCGTCGTACGTGATCGGCGGCGAGATCTCGCGGCGGGCGTCCAACGGGCAGCACGGCGCGGGGGACACCTTCGTCGTCGAGGCCGACGAGAGCGACCGCTCGTTCCTGCTCTACACCCCGTACGCCGGCATCGTGACCAACATCGAGGCCGACCACCTCAACACGTACGGCGACCTCGCCGGCCTGCACCGGGGCTTCTTCGAGTTCGCGCAGCGGATCCGGCCCGACGGGTTCCTGGTCGCGTGTGCCGACGATCCGGGCGCCCGCCGCCTGATCGACCGCGCGCGTGCCGCCGGGATCACGGTCCACACCTATGGCGAAGCCGCCGACGCGACATTGGTCCTCGCCAAGCTCAGCACCGACGCCGCCGGAGTCCGCTACCACGCCAGTCTCGACGGTGACGAGCTCGGCGAGTTCGGCCTCCCGTCGCCCGGCAGGCATCTGGGTCTCAACAGCGCAGCGGCCCTGCTCACTGCCGTGAAACTCGGCGTGCCGCCGCTCACGGTGGCTGCCACCCTCGCGACCTTCCCGGGGGTACGCCGCCGATTCGAGCTCAAAGGCGTGGTCGACGACGTACGCGTCTACGACGAGTACGCGTACCACCCGACCTCGATCAGGGTGGCCCTGCAGACCCTGCGGTCCGTGGCCGGGGACGGCCGGTTGATCGCGGTGTTCCAGCCGTACCGGGTCTACCGGACCCGGGACATGGAAGCCGAGATCGCCGCCGCCCTGGCGGTCGCCGACGACGCGATCGTGATGGAGGTCTTCGGCCCCGGTGAGCAGCGCGCGCCCGGCGAGGGCGGCGAGTCGCTGACCCGTGCGGTGGCGCTGCCGGACGAGCGGAAGGTCTTCGTACCGGAGTGGGCCGGCGTACCCGCCGAGGTGGCGGCGCGGGCCCGGCCCGGCGACGTGGTGGTGACCATGGGCGCCCCGCCGATCAGCCTGATGGGCGACGAATTGTTGACCGCCCTGGCCACCCGTACGGGTCCGGCCGGGCCGTGACCTCCGAGGGCGACTCGGGGGAGCGGCAGTGGCGGCTGGTCCGCGCCGACCCGGACGCCGTACCCGCGTCGGTACGCACGGAGTCGGAGCGCCCCGCGGTCACCCGGCGCCGCCGGGTCCTGCGACTGCTCGCCGCCCTCGCCGTGATCGTCGTGCTGGCGAGCGTCACCTGGGTGGTCTACGGCACCGGCCTGTTCGCCGTCACCGCCGTACGGGTGACCGGCGTGCACGTCCTGACCGCCGACCAGGTCCGTACGACCGCCCAGGTCCCCACCGGTACGCCGCTGGCCCGGCTGGACACCGACGCGATCGGTGGCCGGGTGGCGAAGCTGGCACCGGTGGCGACCGTCGTGGTCGAGCGCGACTGGCCCCACTCGGTGGTGATCCGGGTACGGGAGCGGGAACCGGCGGCGGTAGTGCCGTCCAGCGGCCAGTTCCTGGTGGTCGACGCCGGCGGTGTGGTGTTCGACGTGGCGGGCAAGCGCCCTCGTGACCTGCCGTTGCTCGACGTGTCCAGCCCGGGTCCGAAGGACGTCACGACCCGGGACGCGCTGCGGGTGCTGGGGGTGCTCACCCCGCAGCTGCGAGGGGTGCTGGTCAAGCTGTCCGCACCGTCGGCGACCCGCATCCAGCTGCACCTGACGAAACACCGTACGGTCATCTGGGGCGACGCCGAGCACAGTACGAAGAAGGCGCAGGTCGCCACCGTGCTGCTGAAACGGCCGGTTCACGTGATCGACGTGAGCGCGCCGGACGTCGTCACGACCCGCTGACGGCGTACCCGATCGGGTGATCCACACGCGGTAATCGAGGGCGGCGGCGGACAGCTCGCCGACACGCCGGACCGGGTCCTTGGTTCGGCCTATCCCGCCGCTTACTGTCCCGAACAAGGCACAGCTTGACATAACTATAACCCTCAACCTGAGGGTTAGGGTTTCGCGGCGTCGATGGATCACATTGGGGGGCGCGATCCGTTCCGGCCTCGACGGCCTGAATGACAAGCCTCGACAAGGGGGAAGGCAGGCAGACCGATGACACCTCCGCACAACTACCTGGCGGTCATCAAGGTCGTCGGCATCGGCGGCGGCGGGGTGAACGCCGTCAACCGCATGATCGAGGTCGGGCTCAAGGGCGTCGAGTTCATCGCGATCAACACCGATGCGCAGGCGCTCCTGATGAGCGACGCCGACGTGAAGCTCGACGTCGGCCGGGAGCTGACCCGGGGCCTCGGCGCCGGCGCGAACCCGGACGTCGGCCGCAACGCCGCCGAAGACCACAAGGACGAGATCGAAGAGGTGCTCAAGGGCGCCGACATGGTCTTCGTGACCTGCGGCGAAGGCGGCGGCACCGGCACCGGGGGAGCCCCCGTGGTGGCGAGCATCGCCCGCAAGATCGGCGCGCTGACGATAGGAGTCGTGACCCGCCCGTTCTCGTTCGAGGGCAAGCGCCGCCAGATGCAGGCGGAAACCGGGATCGAAGACCTCCGCAACCAGTGCGACACGCTGATCGTGATCCCCAACGACCGGCTGCTGCAGCTCGGCGACCGCAACATGTCCATGATGGACGCGTTCCGGCAGGCCGACCAGGTGCTGCTCTCCGGTGTCCAGGGCATCACCGACCTGATCACCACGCCCGGCCTGATCAACCTCGATTTCGCCGACGTGAAGAGCGTGATGAGCGGTGCCGGCTCGGCGTTGATGGGCATCGGCAGCGCCCGCGGCGACGACCGTGCCGTGGAGGCCGCCCAGTCCGCGATCTCCAGCCCGCTGCTGGAGCAGAGCATGGACGGTGCGCGGGGCGTACTGCTGTCGATCGCGGGCGGTTCCGACCTGGGGCTGTTCGAGATCAACGACGCGGCGCAGCTGGTCACCGACGCGGCGCACCCCGAGGCGAACATCATCTTCGGCGCGGTGATCGACGACGCGCTCGGCGACGAGGTTCGGATCACGGTGATCGCGGCCGGCTTCGACGGAGGTCAGCCGCAGTACCGACCGTCCGAACCGCCGCGCAAGTCGGCGATCCACCCCGACGTCTCTACCGCGGCCCCGACCCGGGCCGCCACGCCGTCGGACAACGGCCATTCGCGACGCGTGCTGTTCGACGACGTGGACGTCCCGGACTTCCTCAAAAACGGCGCGTGAACGCTCAGGCCGACTCAGAACACCGTCGCGCCCAGCTGGCAGCCAGCCTCGGCCAGGTACGGGCGAGGGTCGCTACCGCCTGCGAGGTGTCCGGGCGGCACCGGCGCGAGATCACGTTGGTCGCGGTGACCAAGACCTTCCCCGCGACCGACGTGATCGCGTTGGCCGCGCTGGGAGTACGCGACATCGGCGAGAACCGGGACCAGGAGGCCGCCCCGAAGGCCGCGGAGGTGGCGGCGGCCGGAGTCGACGTGCGCTGGCACTTCGTGGGCCAACTCCAGCGCAACAAATGCAAATCCGTGGTCCAGTACGCCGACCTGGTGCACTCCGTCGACCGGCCGTCCATCGTGGACGCCCTCGACCAGGCCGCCGAGGCTCACCGGGACTCGCCTTTGGACGTACTGGTGCAGGTGGGGCTGGACGACGATCCGGGGCGGGGCGGCGTACCTCCGGAGGACCTGGCGGGGCTGGCCGCCGCGGTGGCCGGCAGGGCGTCGCTGCGGTTGCGCGGGCTGATGGCGATCGCGCCGCTCGGCGTGGATCCCGAGCCGGCGTACGAGCGGCTGGCCCGGCTGCATGCGGAACTGCGCCGGGACCACCCCGACGCCACGGTGCTCTCCGCCGGGATGAGCGGCGACCTGGAATCGGCGATCCGGCACGGCGCGACACACGTACGCGTAGGCACGGCGTTACTCGGTAGCCGGCCGATGCTCGGGTAGCCTGAGCGGACGGCACCGAATTACATCGGTGTGCTTCTGGGGCCGCAAGGGTCCGAGGGACACTCCGTACGCCACGACGGGAGGGAGTCGCCCGATGGGCGCGATGCGTAAGGCGGGGGTGTGGCTCGGCCTCATCGAGGACGAGGACGACCACCGGTACGCGGACGACGGGCGCTACGAGCGAGACTACAGCGACCGGTACGACGACGCGGACTACGACGACGACCTCGACGACGAGCCGGTGCTCGCGCGTTCCCGGTCCGCGGACCGGTCGAGCGTACGCACCCTCAGCCGGGCGCCGGTCTCCAGTCCCATGACGCAGGACAACCTCGCCCTCGCCCCACAGGTCCAGTTACGGGAGCGTGCCGTGGTCTCCGACGACGACCAGCACGGCTACCGGATCACGACGCTGCACCCGACCACGTACAACGAGGCGCGGACCATCGGGGAGCACTTCCGGGAGAGCGTACCCGTGATCATGAACCTCTCGGAGATGGACGAGGCGGACGCCAAGCGACTGGTCGACTTCGCCGCCGGCCTGGCCTTCGGGCTCCGGGGTACGATCGAGCGCGTGACCAACCGGGTCTTTCTGCTCTCACCGGCCAACATCCAGGTCACCGCGGAGGACAAGGCCAAGATCGCAGAGGGCGGATTCTCCTGGAATATGTGCTCATCTTCGCTAGGCGATGGCAGCCGGGGCGGGGTGCCGCAGCAGGTATGGAAGTGGTGTGGAGCGTCACTGATCCACCTTTAAAGGCGTTGAGGCGAGTGATCCCTCCGCTTCGAGTTGGTACGGTGAGCCTCGACCTGGCCTTCATGGCGCTGCTGTTTATCGTGTTCGTGCTGTTGAATGTCGTGGTGGGGCCGTTCGCCGGCGTCCGCTAGGACTGAGGGCGATAGCGTGTACTGGCAGCCGCTATGCGCGGCCGCGAGCTGACCTGAGGAGTTCCGATGCCGTTAACCCCGGCCGACGTACATAACGTCGCGTTCAAGAAGCCTCCGATCGGCAAGCGAGGGTACGACGAGGAAGAGGTCGACGCCTTTCTTGACGAGGTCGAGCGGGAGCTCGCCCGGCTGATCGAGGAGAACAACGAGCTCCGGGCGCAGGTCGAGCGGGTACGGGCCGGCGGCGCAGCTCCGGGCCCCGGTGCCGACCAGCGCCTCGTCCAGGAGCACGCGGAGCTGCAGGCCCAGCTCGACCAGAGCCAGCGCGAGAAGGCGGCGGCCGACCAGGCAGCCCGCCAGATGCAGGAAGAGCTGGACCAGGTCCGCCAGCAGTCTGGCGCGGTGCCGGTGCCGGGTGGCGATCCGGGCGGCGAGCAGCAGGCTCTGCGGGTCCTCATGCTGGCGCAGCGGACCGCCGACGACCACGTCGCAGACGCCCGCCGGGAAGCCGACAAGCTGCTGTCCGACGCCCGCGCGAAGGCTGAAGAGGTCACCCGCGACGCCCGTACCAAGGCCGAGGCGCTGGAGCGGGACGCCCGCAACCGGCACCAGGAGGCGATGGGCGGCCTGGAGGCGAAGCGTTCCGCGCTGCAGAAGCACATCGAGGAGCTCAAGGCGTTCGAGCGCGAGTACCGCACCCGGCTCAAGGCGTACCTGGAGAGCCAGCTGCGTGATCTCGAGGGGAAGACGCAGGGCATCGAGGGCGAGGTCCCCCGCAACGGTGACGCGGCCAGCCGGCAGGCCGGCGGCGGACTCGCGGCGGCAGGGCTGGGCTCCTACACGGGCGGTCGCACGGGCCTCGGGATGGCCCAGGCTGACGGCACCTCCGGTCGGTAGTCGTACGGCAGTTCGGGAACTGAGTAGTCGTTGTGATTGTCGGCAGCCTGGTCCTCATTCTCGCGGCAGCCGGGCTCCTCATCGGTGGACTGAGTCTGGGCTCTGACGTGCTCCTCGGCGGGTCCATCGTGGCGAGCCTGATGTCCGCCGTGATGCTCTACATCGGAGCCCGTCAAAGCGCGTCGGTACGGGCCGAGAAGCGTTCCGCGGCGCAAGAGTGGAACGAAGACACCGCGGAGTACGACGGCGACGCGTACCCCGACGCGGGACACGACCGCGACGCGGGATACGACGGTGACGGCCGGTACGCCACGGACCAGGACCGTCGCGGCTACGGTGCCCAGGACTTCGCGACCGAACCGGTGTACGACCGGGACGACGAGTTCGGTGGCCAGGACCGGCGCGACGACTCGAGGACGTTCGACGACGGCCGGTTCGACGATCTGAAGCGGCTGCACGAAGAGAACGCCAGGACCTGGGAGGAGACCGAGCAGCTGGCGCTGCGGCACGAGTCCGATCCCCCACCCGGCCGGACCGGCGTCACCGACCCCGATACGACGCCGAGCCGAGGAGAACCGCCGCTCGACCAGACGGCGTACGTGCCGCCGGTGCCGCCCACGGCAGAGCCCGCGGCCGGCGGCGTGCCTCCCGCCGATGCCGCTTCCCCGGCGGACTCCTTTCCGTCCGCCGACGCGGTTCCGCCGGCCGACGCCACCGCCGCGTTTCCGCCTGTGGGCCGTGGCGCGCCCGCCGAGCCGGGCGCCGAGACCGAGGTCGGACCCGAGGCCGGCGCGGCGGCAGCAACGGCCGGGCCGGCTGTTCCACCGCTCGCCGGACCGCTCGGCGGTGAGCCTGCGCACAGCGCGGGCCTGGTGGCCGACGAGACCGACGACACCGGGCCGGAAGGGTGGGTCGGCGGCGGCCTGGACGACGAAGACCCGAAGGACGAGCCGCCGATTCAGCGTCGTGCCACCAGGGTCGCCGCTCACGTGGCGCGGATGGTCGACGACGTGCTGGTGATCGACGGCCGGCCGCGCTATCACGTGGCCGGTTGCGTACACCTGTTGGGTCGTGAGTCCGAACCGCTGCCGGTGGACGAGGCGGTCGACCTCGGCTTCACGCCGTGCAGCCTGTGCGAGCCCGACACGGTGCTCACCTCGGGAGCCGCGGAGAAAGCCCGCCGCTAGGCGATCGTTCGGCACCCGATTCTGCTGCCCAGCTGTGGATTCACCGGCAGGATGGAGCAGTGCCGAATCCCGCCAGCGAATCGTCCCCTGTCGCCACGGTGCCCGTACGGGTGCGGCCGGGCGCGTCCCGCAACCGGGTCGGCGGCCGGTACGAGGGCCCGTACGGCATCGCCGTCGTGGTCGCGGTGACCGCTCCGCCGGTGGCCGGCAGGGCGACGAAGGCGGTTCTGGCCACGGTCGCCAGAGCCCTGGGCGTACGCCGGTCCGCGGTCACCGTACGAGCCGGTGGGACGGGCCGGGACAAGCTGCTGGCGATCGCCGATCCGCCCGCCGACCTGGCCGCGCGGTTCACGACACTGTGTGACGGCGACGCGTGAGTGGACCGTTCGACCTCGCGCTGCTCATCGGGGCGAGCGTGCTGCTCGTCGCGGTCGCCGCCGTACGCCTGTCGACCCGACTCGGTCTGCCCAGCCTGTTGGTCTACCTGGCGCTCGGGATGGCGCTCGGCGAGGCGGGGCTCGGGATCCGGTTCGACGACGCGGAGCTGGCCCGGACGTTGGGGATCGCGGCCCTCATCGTGATCATCGCCGAGGGCGGCCTGACCGCGCGGTGGAGCACGTTGAAGCCGGTGCTGCCGCTGGCGACCACGCTCGCCACCGTCGGAGTGGCGGCCAGCGTGGTCGTGGTCGCGGCCGTCGCGCACCTCGCGCTCGGCATCGACTGGCAGCTGGCTCTGCTGTACGGCGCCGTACTGTCGCCGACCGATGCGGCCGCGGTGTTCTCGACGCTGCGCCGGATCCGGCTGCGACCCCGGCTGGCCGCGGCGCTCGAGGCGGAGTCGGGGTTGAACGACGCGTCGGTGGTGCTGCTGGTGGTGCTGCTGTCGACGGGGGCGTTGCTGGATCGGCCGGCCGGCGTACAGGTGCTCGTGGTGGGGTACGAACTGGTGGCCGGCGGGATCGTCGGCGGCGTGGTCGGGGCGTTGGGCGCCTGGACGCTGCGCCGGGCCGCGTTGCCCGCCTCCGGGCTCTACCCGCTGGCCGTCGTGGGATTGACGGTGCTGGCGTACGCGGCCGGCACGGTGCTGCAATCGTCGGGCTTCCTCGCCGTGTACGTCGCCGGCGTGATCCTGGGCAACGTGCGGTTGCCGCACCGCCGGGCCGTGCTCGGCTTCGCCGACGGGCTGGCCTGGACCTCGCAGATCGGACTGTTCGTACTGCTCGGGCTGCTGGTGAGCCCGGGGCGGCTGGGCAGCGCGCTGCTGCCGGCGCTGGCGATCGGCGTGACGTTGGCGCTGGTGGCGCGGCCGGTCTCGGTATGGGTGTCGGCGCTGCTCTCGGGGACCGCGTTCCGGCTCGGCTGGCGGGGCCAGGCCTTCCTCTCGTGGGCGGGACTGCGCGGTGCGGTGCCGATCGTGTTGGCCACCATTCCGTTGTCGACCGGGTTCGCCGGTGGCCACGAGTTGTTCGACGTGGTGTTCGTACTCGTGGTGCTGTTCACGCTGTTGCAGGGCACCACGCTGCCGTGGCTGGCACGGCGACTGCGGGTGATCGTCCCGGTCCAGCCAACCGAGATCCGGGTGGAGAGCGCGCCGCTGGAGGAGGCCGGCGCGGATCTGCTGCACCTGGAGGTCCCGGACGACTCGCGCCTGGTCGGCGTGTACGTGGACGACCTGCGACTCCCGGCCGGAGCGGTGGTCACCCTGGTGTCCCGGGACCGGGCCCGGTTCGTCCCGCAGACGCACACCCGGTTGCGGGCGGGCGACAGCCTCCTGATCGTGGCGACCGCGGACTGCCGGGACGAGGCGGAGCGGCGGCTGCGAGCGGTGAGCCGCGACGGAAGGCTGGAGCGGTGGAAGCGGCGTACCGGCGGCGGGGCATAGCACTGGGTAATCGGAGGATAGGAAATCAGTACGCGTGGCGCATTGTCGGGCGCTAACGGGGTACGTATCCTTGACCACCTCGGAGTGCGCGGCAGGCGGGCCGCGCGCCCGTTTTGCATATGTAGGGAGCTGTGATGGCCGAGCGGGCGAGTGCTGCGCGGAAGGCCACGACGAAGGCCGCGGGCAAGTCCGCGGCCTCCACCGCGACCAAGACGGCAGCGAACAAGTCCTCGGTAGCCAAGGCTGCCAAGCCTGCCGCGCCGAGGAAGTCGGCGAAGCAACCGACCGCGTCCAAGGCCGCGAAGCCGGCCGGCGGCGGCAGATCGGCGGCGAAGGCGGCGACCAAGGGGGCGACGAAGTCGACGGCCAAGACCGCCTCGAAGACCGTCACGAAGGCGGCGAAAGCCGCCGCGAAAGGCCCGACCAGGGAGGAGAAGGCGATCACCAGAGCAGCTTCGGCGAAGCGGACCCGTTCCGCCGCCGACATGGAGAAGATTCGGGTGGCGCTCATCGAGCGGCGCGACGAGTTGCGCACGGAGCACGAGCAGACGCTCATCGAGATCGCGGACCTGCAGCGGGATCGGCTCACCGACTCGGCCGGCGACGACCAGGCCGACACCGGCACCAAGACCTTCGAGCGGGAGCAGGAGATTTCGCTCGCCAACAACATCCTGGAGCGGATCACCCAGGTGGAGCGCGCCCTGGAACGGGTCGCAGAGGGTAACTACGGCAACTGCGAGCGCTGTGGCAATCCGATCCCGGTGGAGCGGCTGGCCGCGTTCCCGTCGGCGACCCTGTGCATCCCGTGCAAGCAACTCGAGGAGCGGCGCTGAGCGCCAACGAAGTGGCTGACGTACCGCGTGGCGAGTCCGCGTCGGTTGGTGGGGACGATACGACGGGGACGGTCCCGGGACTGCGTACGATCCTGGGCTGGTTCGCCGGTACGGCACTGCTGGTGCTCGCCGCAGACATCCTCACCAAGGTGCTCGCGGTGGACGCGTTGCAGGGGCGCGACCCGGTACGGCTGCTGGGCGGAGCGGTCTATCTCGTACTGACCCGCAACTCGGGGGCGGCCTGGGGCCTCGGTGCGGGGTACACGATCGTGCTGTCGCTGGTCGCGGTCGTGGTGGTCGCCGTGATCATCAGATTCGTACGGCGGCTCGCCTCCCGCCCGTGGGCGTTCGCGCTGGGGTTGATCCTGGGCGGGGCCAGCGGCAACCTGGTGGATCGGCTGTTCCGGGCTCCCGGCCCGCTGCGGGGCGCGGTGGTCGACTTCGTCAGCGTGTTCGACAACTCCGGTGACGTGTGGCCGGTGTTCAACGTGGCCGACTCCTGTCTGGTGATCGGCGTACTGATCGCGGTGGGTCTCGAACTGACCGGCCGCAGGTTCGACGGCACCCGGGCGAAGGTGCAGAGTCCCGGGCGTGACGCATGAAGGGAGTCGGCACCTTCGGTGCGACACTCGGACAGTGACGATTCCTGATTCAGAGTCCGGCGCTGTGCTCGGCGACCTGCGGGCGCTTCCCGTACCCGAGGGTCTGGAAGGCGACCGGGTGGATCAGGCGGTGGCACGGCTGTTCGGGCTGTCGCGTACCACCGCGGCGAGCCTGGTGCAGAATGGCGCGGTACGCCTCGACGGCGCGGTACCGGCAAAGTCGGACCGGGTCAGCGCCGGCGCCTGGCTGGAGGCGAGCCTGCCGTCCCCGCAGTCCCCGGTCCCGGCAGCCGAGCCGGTCGCCGTACCCGGGTTGACAGTCCTGTACGCCGACGACGACATCGTGGTGGTGGACAAGCCGGTCGGGGTGGCCGCGCATCCCAGTCCTGGTTGGACGGGTCCGACGGTGATCGGCGGGCTGGCCGCGGTGGGGCACCGGATCAGCACCAGCGGCGCCGCCGAGCGGCAGGGCGTGGTGCACCGGTTGGACGTCGGCACCACCGGTGTGATGGTGGTGGCGAAGAGCGAGGTCGCGTACAGCGGTCTGAAGCGGGCGTTCAAGGCGCGCGAGGTCGACAAGCGCTACCACGCCGTGGTGCAGGGGTTGCTGGATCCGCTGCGGGGGACCGTCGACGCGCCCATCGACCGGCATCCCCGGCAGGACTACAAATGGGCCGTGGTCTCCGGAGGCCGCCCGAGCATCACCCACTACGACACGATCGAGGGGTTTCCGGCCGCTAGTTTGGTGGCTGTCCGATTGGAGACAGGGCGTACCCATCAGATCCGGGTGCACTTCGCCGCGATGCGTCATCCCTGCGTGGGAGATATGACATATGGGGCAGATCCCACCCTGGCGGCGAAGCTCGGCCTTGATCGCCAATGGCTTCACGCTCGGTCGCTGGGCTTCACACACCCCGCCACGGGGGGGTACGTAGAGTTCACGAGCGACTACCCTGATGACCTGGCGCATGCGCTCGAGGTGTTGCGCGGCGAGAGCTAACGCGTTTGGGAGGGCTTGAGTTGGGTGTCGGCGAGTTACTCCGGCGACTCGATCAGGCACTGTTGCCGTCCATCAGCCAGGCGCTCGTATGGTGCCTGCGCGGACAGGTCAGGCGCCGCGTGGTGCTCGTCGGCGGCGTACTCGGCACCACGGCTCTGCTGGTGGCCTCGGTCTGGGCGGCGCGGCTGCCACCGTCCCCGCACGGCGACCCCGGAGTGGTACGGGTCGGAGTCTCCGAAGGTCAGCCGGTCAGCTCGTACGCGGCGGACTCCGACCGTGAGCTGGACCAGTTGCCCGGCACCGGAGCCAGCTCGGTCTACGCGCTGGTCTCCTTCTCCGCGTACCTGGCTCCGGACCGGTTTGCCCGCCGGCTCGGGGCGATTTCGCTACATCGCGCCTACGCACATGTTCCGTTTCCCGGAATTCGCACAGATGTGGTGGAGATCACTATCCACCGGACGCCGGGCGATCTGCGCACCGGAATGATCGAGAACGCCCGGGACAAGACGGCCGAGGCGCGGTCGTACCAGGCGGATGCCCAGAAACTGACCGGCTCCAGTACTGCGGAGCGTGACCGCCGGGACAGCTACCGCGCCAAGGCCGCGGCGGCGACTGCCGAGGCGGAGGCGTACCGCTCGATGTGCTCTTGTCTGTACGCTGCGGTGGTACGCGGCACCCCGGGGCAGTTGCACCGCCTCGCGGCAGTGGCAGGGGTAAGGACGGTCGACCCGGCACCTGAGCTGACCGACCTGCAACATGCGGTTTTTACCCCTCCGCTTCCGGAGTATCCCGATATTTCCGTGCCGTCGCCATCGGAGTCGCCCCCAACGACGCCGTCGGAGACACCGTCGGGCAGCCCCACCGGGACGCCGTCGCCGAGCAGCCCGCTGCCGAGCCCGTCGACCTCACCGAGCGACTCGGCAACGGGTACGCCGACAGGCAGCGGCTATCCGGGTTAGACGTCGCGTCGCAGCATCAGGTGAGGAAGACTGGAGCGACACTGAGTGATCTTCCGGCACCACGGCCGTGACCGGGAAGGCCACAACGGGCCGAGGTAGGACCCCAGTCGTTAAGAGTGGTATGGGTAGTCAAACGGCCCAACTTGAGAACCCGGCACTGTGGGAATCGGCTCGGTGTCCGTAGCCTGTTCGAAGCAGGTCTTCGTGGGAGGCAGAATTTTGGAGCGGACCGAGGGCGGCGGATACCCCGCCGCGCAGACTGGGCCGCAGCGGCATCAGGTGCTCGATCGTGCCGCGAACGGCGCATCGGGGGGGTATCCCTCCGGCATCAGTGGCGGCTACTCCGACTACCCGACCAACGGGTCGGCGGCTGTGTCACCCGAGCACTCGGGGGACGGGAGGTCCTTACTGCGTACGCCGATGTCGCGTCCTGCCGCGCCCGCCAACCCGGTCGACCAGCTGATCGACACGCTGCGCCGCGACCTGGGTGGTTCGCGGGTGCTCGCGTTCGCCAACCCCAAGGGCGGGGTGCACAAGACCACCGCGTGCGTACTCACCGCGGCCACGCTGGGCAGCGCCCGGGGCAAGGGCGTCCTGGCCTGGGACGACAACGAGCTGCGGGGCACCCTGGGGTTGCGCGCCGGCACGGCCCGCCACGCCCGTACGGTGCGGCACCTGATCGGTGACCTGCCCGAAGTGGAGGCGGCCGGCCCGAAGCTCGCCGAGCGGCTGGACGAGTACCTGCGGTATTCGGCGGACGGCTCGTTCGACGTACTGTCCGGCGACGAAGATCCGCGGGTGGCCCGCAAGCTCGACCCCGAGGCGGTACGCCGGATCCTGGACATCCTCACCCGTACCCACGACATCGTCTGCGTGGACACCGGTAACAACGTGGAGAGCCCGAACTGGCTCACCGTGCTGCACTCCGCCGACCAGCTCGTCGTCACCACCGTGCCCAGAGAGGACGCCGCGTTCTCGGCGGACTGGATGCTCGACCTGCTGCACGAGGAGGGGCTCGGCAAGCTGGTGCAGGACGCGATCACGCTGATCAGCTGCCCGACGCCGAACCGTACGGAGCTGCACGACGACCTGGTGGCGCACTTCTCGATGCGTACCAAACAGGTGGTCGTGGTGCCCTACGACCCCGCGCTGGAGCCAGGGTCGATGATCGAATACTCGGCGCTGCACCCGGCTACCCGAATGGCCTGGCTGCGAGCCGCCGCGTCGATCACGGAGAAATTCGTCCAGTAGTACGGCGTGGCCGGTGGGCCAGTTTCGGCCCGGCCGGGCGGGCTCGGCGTTTTGGTGCCGGACCTGTCAGACGCCGGGGATATCGTGGCTCCCTGACGATGTCAGGGGAGGTCGAAGCGCCAGTGCCGAGCGACAACTTCGTGCATCTGCACGTGCACACCGAGTATTCGATGCTCGATGGTGCGGCGCGGCTGAAGGACCTCTTCGCGGAGTGCTCCCGGATGGGGATGCCGGCGCTCGCGATGACCGACCACGGCAACCTGTTCGGGGCGTACGACTTCTATCAGCAGGCGGTGGCGGCCGGCATCAAGCCGATCATCGGCATGGAGGCCTACCAGTCTCCGGGTAGCCGGTTCGGGCGGGAGCGGGTGCGCTGGGGCTCCTCGCCCTCAGGGGACGGCGAGAACGACGTCTCCGGTGGCGGCGCGTACCTGCACCTCACGCTGTTGGCGTACAACGAGCAGGGGCTGCGGAACCTGTTCGCGCTCTCCTCGAAGGCGTGGCTGGAGGGCTTCTACCGGGCCGCCCGGCTGGACAAGGAGATCCTGGCCGAGCACAGCGCCGGGTTGATCGCCACCACCAGCTGCCCGTCCGGCGAGATCCAGATCCGGCTGCGCCGCGGTGAGTACGACCTGGCCCGCCAGGCCGCCGGCGACTACCTCGACATCTTCGGCCGGGAGAACTTCTTCTGCGAGCTGATGGACCACGGGATCGGGATCGAATCCGCGGCTCGCGACGGCCTGACGAAACTCAAGCAGGATCTCGACCTGCAGTGGCTGGCCACCAACGACCTGCACTACACGTACGCCGGTGACGCGACCGCCCACGAGGCGCTGCTGTGCGTCCAGTCCGGCAGCACCCTCGCCGACCCCAACCGGTTCAAGTTCGGCGCGGAGGACTTCTATCTCAAGTCCTCCGACGAGATGCGAAACGTGTGGCGGGAGATCCCGGAGGCGTGTGACAACACGCTGCTGGTCGCCGAGCGGGTGGGCAGCTACGAGGCGGTCTTCGCGCCCCGGGACCTGATGCCCGAGTTCCCCGTGCCGGAGGGCCACACCACCGAGACCTGGCTGCGCGAGGAGGTGCACCGGGGGCTGGAGCAGCGGTTCCCCGGCGGCGTACCGGAGACGCACCGCAAGCAGGCCGACTACGAGCTCGACGTGATCATCCAGATGGGCTACCCGGGCTACTTCCTGGTGACCGCCGACCTGGTACGCCACGCCAAGGAGGTCGGGATCCGGGTCGGCCCGGGGCGTGGCTCCGCGGCCGGGGCGCTGATCGCGTACGCGCTGGGCATCACCGAGCTGGATCCGCTCAAACACGGGCTGATCTTCGAGCGGTTCCTCAACCCCGAACGCATCTCGATGCCCGACATCGACCTGGACTTCGACGAGCGCCGGCGCGGCGAGATGATCCGGTACGCCACCGAGCGGTACGGCGAGGAGCGGGTCGCGCAGATCATCACGTACGGCACGATCAAGGCGAAGGCCGCGGTCAAGGACGCCGCCCGGGTGCTCGGCTACCCGTACGCGCTGGGCGACCGGATCACCAAGGCGATGCCGCCCGCCGTGATGGGCAAGGACATCCCGCTCGGCGGCATCTTCGACGCCGAGCACAAGCGGTACGGCGAGGCCACCGAGTTCCGCCAGCTGTACGAAGCCGAGGCCGACGTCCAGAAGGTGGTCGACACCGCCAGGGGCCTGGAGGGGCTGAAGCGGCAGTGGGGGGTCCACGCGGCGGGCGTGATCCTGTCCAAGGACCCGCTGCTGGACGTGGCGCCGATCCTGCGCCGGCCACAGGACGGCGCGATCATCACGCAGTGGGACATGGGCGCCTGCGAGAACATCGGCCTGTTGAAGATGGACTTCCTCGGGCTGCGCAACCTCACCGTGATCGACGACTGCCTGGCCAGCATCTCCGACAACCGGGGCGTCGAGGTCAACCTGGAGACCCTGGAGCTGGACGACCGGAAGGCGTACGAGCTGCTGGCCCGGGGGGACACGCTCGGTGTGTTCCAGCTCGACGGCGGGCCGATGCGGTCGCTGTTGCGCTCGATGGTGCCGGACAACTTCGAGGACATCTCGGCCGTACTGGCGCTCTACCGGCCCGGGCCGATGGGCGCCAACGCGCACAACGACTACGCCGACCGGAAGAACAACCGGCAGCAGGTCAAGCCGATCCACCCCGAGCTCGCCGAGCCGCTCGCCGACATCCTGGACGACACGTACGGCCTGATCGTCTACCAGGAGCAGGTGATGGCGATCGCGCAGAAGGTGGCCGGGTACTCGCTCGGCAAAGCCGATCTGCTGCGCCGCGCCATGGGCAAGAAGAAGAAAGAGATCCTGGACAAGGAGTTCGAGCCGTTCGCCGCGGGGATGAAGGCCAACGGGTACTCGGACGCGGCGATCAAGACGCTCTGGGACATCCTGGTCCCGTTCTCCGACTACGCCTTCAACAAGGCCCACACCGCCGGGTACGGGCTGGTCAGCTACTGGACGGCGTACCTCAAGGCGAACTTCCCGGCGGAGTACATGGCGGCGTTGCTGACCAGCGTCGGCGACGACAAGGACAAGATGGCGGTCTACCTCGCCGAATGCCGCCGCCAGCACATCAAGGTGCTGCCGCCCGACGTCAACGAGTCCGCCGGGCAGTTCACCCCGGTCGGCGACGACATCCGGTTCGGGCTCGCCGCCGTACGCAACGTCGGCTCCGGCGTGGTGGAGTCGATCAAGCGCAGCCGGACCGAGAAGGGGCGGTTCGAAGACTTCTACGACTTCCTGCGCAAGATCGAACCGCAGGCATGCACCAAGAAGGTGGTCGAGTCGCTGATCAAGGCAGGCGCGTTCGACTCGATGAGGCACACCCGCAAGGGGCTGCTCGCCGTACACGCGGATTCGGTCGAGTCCTTCATGGACGTCAAGCGCAACGAGGCGATCGGCCAGTACGACCTGTTCGGCAGCGCGTTTGGTGAGGCAGGCACAGTCGCCGACGCTGGTTTGACGGTCACCCCGCAGATCCCGCTCGACGAGTGGGACAAGACCGACCTGCTGAGCTTCGAACGCGAGATGCTCGGCCTGTACGTCTCCGACCACCCGCTGCTCGGCGTGGAGCACGCGCTCGCCGCCGCCGCGGACATGCCGGTCTCGCAGCTGTCCGACGAGTCGGTGCTCGACGGCGCCCAGGTCACCATCGCGGGGATCCTGTCCGGGGTGTCGCGCCGGGTCACCAAACAGGGGCGCAGCTGGGCCTCGGCGAGCCTGGAGGACCTGGAAGGCGCCGTCGAGGTGCTGTTCTTCCCGAACACGTACGAGCTGGTGGGGCAGTACATCGCCGAGGACGCCATCGTCGCGGTGAAGGGGCGGGTGGACCGGCGGGAGGACGTACCGCGGCTGATCGCGGCCGACCTGTCGCTGCCGGAGCTGGCGGCCGACCCGGACTCCAAACCGGTGATCCTCTCGCTGCCGGCCAACCGGGTGGTGCCACCGCTGGTGGAGCGGCTCAAGGAGGTGCTGATCAGCCACCCGGGCAACGCCGAGGTGCAACTCAAACTCGTCAACGGTAAGCGGACCACCGTCCTGCGGTTGGGGCCGTTGCGGGTGGAGCCGTCGACGGCGTTGATGGCCGACCTGAAGGCGCTGCTCGGTCCCAGCGCGGTCGCCGGGTGACGGGGAGTCGGTGGCGGGCCCGGCAAGCCCTGGCTCGGCGGGAGTGCCGGCCCCTGGCAGGATCGGCCCCGTGACCGACCCAGAACCGCGACAGCCCGCGACAGGCGCGAACCCTCCGCCCACCGGCTCAGCCCGGTCCGAGCCGGCTGGGCGGTCCGGCGGTGTCGAGGTGCAGGCTGCGCTGGGCCGGGAAATCGGGGTCGCCACGCTGGTGGTCGTGATTCTGGCGCTGGTGGGTGTGCTGCTGGGCGCGCTGTGGCAGTGGATCACGCCGGGTGCGGTGGTGCTGATGACGGGCGACGGCCCGGTGCACGACAACCCGTCGTCGGAGAACTACATCGCCGACGACGGCTGGTTCCTGGTGATCGGGGCGGCGGCCGGTGTCATCACGGCACTCGGCTGCTGGCTGCTGGCTCGGCGGTACCGCGGGCCCGTGGTGCTGGTCGGCATGGTGGCCGGGTGCCTGATCGGCGGCGTCGTGGCCTGGCAGTTCGGCCGCCACCTCGGCCTGGCTGAGTTCCAGCGGCTGCTCGACCACGCGCCGGTGGGTACGCGGTTCCGCCGGCCCGCGAAGTTGGACGCGCTCGGCGTACTCGGGGTGCAGGGGTTCACGGCGGCATTCACGTACACCCTGCTGGCGGGTTGGTCCCGCTGGCCGCAACTGCGCCGGCCCACGCCCGAGGAGTGGGCGGCGATGTACGGCCCGTGGCAGGCGCCGTACCCTGCCGCCGCGACCTGGCATCCGGGTCAGCCGCAGCGCCCCATGCCGCCGCAGCCCCCGCCACAGGGACCTTCCGGCTGAGCCGCACGGCATGAGTCGCACGGGTGCCGGGTCAGATCAGGGATCGGGTCAGTGGCGCTTGGCGTCGAGCCAGAGTCGGGGATCGGTGGGACGGCCGCCGACGCGTACTTCGAAGTGCAGATGTGGTCCGGTGGCCGCGCCGGTCGACCCGACCAGGCCGATCGTCTGCCCCATCGTCACCTTCTGGCCCGTGGTGACCATGATCTTGGACAGGTGGCCGTAGCAGGTGGTCATCGGTTGACCGCGTACCGACCAGTGCGCCAGGCAGATGTAGTTGCCGTAGCCGCCGTACATCCCGGCCTGGACGACCCGGCCGCTCGCCGCCGCGGCTATCGGGGTGCCGGTGGCCGCCCCGATGTCGATCCCGGCGTGCAACTGCCACACGTGGTAGTACGGGTCGAAGCGGGTGCCGTACCCGCTGGTGACCGGGCCGTGTAGCGGCCAGATCAGGGCGCGGCCGGACGTCAGCGCCTTGACGAGGTCCGCGCCGACCTGCCGGGTGATCTTGCGTACCACCCCGTCGGTGTGGCGCAGCGACCGTCGTAGCTCCGCGAGTCTGCTGTCGACCTCGTCACGCGTGTCCACGGCGGCGGCCAGCCGGTCGGCGAGTACGCCGACCCGTTCCGCACCTCCGGTGTAGGCACCGTCCGTCCCGTCGCCCAGTACGCCGTGGGCGGGGGACTCCAACGCGACGTACACCCCGTACGGAGCGCCGGACTTGTAGATGTCGAGCAGCCCGTCCCAGGCCTGGTCCCGGGTACGCCGGGCGTCGCGCAGTTCGGCCTCGGCGGCCGCGACGGCGGTCTTCGCCTCGGTGAGCTCCGCGGTGGTGGCGGCGATCTGGTTCCGTACGCTGCGTTGTTTGGCTTGTGCGTCGTAGAGCCGCTGCAGCAGCGCCGCGGTGACGTTGTCGCCGACCGGGGCGAACGAGGGCTGCGGGTAGAGGTCCACGCCGGGGTTGGCGTGGGTGGCCGGCGGTCCGCTGCCCGGTGTGGCTGCCGGAGGCTTCGACGTGGACGGCTGCGGCGTCGGGGACTTCGGCTTCGTGGTGCTCGTCGGACTCGGCAGGGGGCTCAGGCTCGGGGTCGGGTCCGGTGTCGGTGACGCCTCGGGCGGGGTGGGCGAGGCTTCCGACGGTGCGGGTGACGGGTCCTCGGACGCGGGCTGACTGGTCTCCGCCGGGGCGCTCGTCTCCGCCAGGCTGCTGTCGGGCGTGCTCGACGCCTCGGCCGTGGGAGCGGTCGAGTCGGAGTACGCCGGAACACCGGGAGCGACGAAAACCAGGGCGACGCCTACGGCGATCGTCCCGGCTACGGACACAAGTCTGCTGACTGACACGTGGCAGCCCCAAGGGGAGAGGAAGGCTCCAACGTACGTGCGGACTCGCCGCATATGACGCGATGTCGCCTATGCGTCACTCACTCAGTGTGAACTTGGTCCACTCGGTCATGCGCTGCCGGCTTAACGGGCCACCCGAGGTCGTCACCTTGTGTGACCCGGCATCGGATTGTCGTACCGGCGGTGGTCTGTGTCTCGATAGGTGGTCCGCGCCGGTCCGTACCGTGGGACCCCGCATAGACTTGCCGGGTGCTCACCCGTATCGACCTGACCGAGTCGACCGCCGATCCGCGCGGTCTGCTGCCGCGGGCCCGACTGGACGTCACCGCCGCGATCGAGCAGATCCGGCCGGTGGTGGAGGCGGTGCGGCAGCACGGCGCCTCGGCGGTGCGGGAAGCCACCAGGCGGTTCGACGGCGTCGAGTTGGGCCCACTCCGGGTCCCCACGCCGGCTCTGACCGAAGCCGCTTCCGCTCTCGATCCGGCGGTACGGGAAGCCCTGCTGGTCTCGATCCACCGGGCCCGGGCGGTGCACACCGACCAGCGCCGGGTCGACGTGACCACCCAGGTGGTCCCCGGCGGGACCGTCACCGAGCGATGGGTCCCCGTGTCCCGGGTCGGCCTGTACGTCCCCGGCGGCCTCGCGGTCTACCCGTCCAGTGTCGTGATGAACGTGGTGCCCGCCCAGATCGCGGGAGTCACCGGGATCGCGGTCGCCAGCCCGCCGCAGCGGGAGACCGGGCTGCCGCACCCACTCGTACTGGCGGCGTGCGCCCTGCTCGGCGTCGACGAGGTGTACGCCGTCGGCGGCGCCCAGGCGATCGCCATGTTCGGCTACGGGGTCGGCGACCCCGAGGCGACCGGCCTGGCGGCGGACGCCGAGCGCTGCCTGCCGGTCGACATGGTCACCGGGCCGGGCAACATCTGGGTGACCGCGGCGAAGCGGCTGCTGCGCGGCCTGGTCGGCATCGACTCCGAGGCCGGCCCGACCGAGATCGCGATCCTGGCCGACGACACCGCAGACCCGGTCCACGTGGCCGCCGACCTGATCAGCCAGGCCGAACACGACCCGCTCGCCGCCTCGGTGCTGGTGACCCCGAGCGAGGCCCTGGTCGACGCGGTCGATGCGGAGCTGACGTCGCAGGTCGCCGCGACCAAGCACACCGAGCGGATCACCGAGGCGCTCACCGGTCGGCAGTCCGGCGCGGTGCTGGTACGCCACCTCGACCACGGCATCCAGGTGGTGGACGCGTACGCCGCCGAGCACCTGGAGATCCAGACGGCCAACGCCCGTGAGGTGGCACTGCGGGTACGCAACGCGGGAGCGGTCTTCGTCGGGGCGTACTCGCCGGTGTCGTTGGGGGACTACTGCGCGGGGTCCAACCACGTGCTGCCGACGGGTGGCTGTGCCCGGCACTCGAGCGGCTTGTCGGTGCAGACGTTTCTGCGGGGGATCCACGTCGTGGAGTACACCGAGGAGGCGCTCGCGGAGGTCTCCGGCCACGTGATCGCACTCGCCAACGCGGAGGACCTGCCGGCCCACGGCCAGGCAGTGTCGGCTCGCCGGTCCGGGGAGGTCGGGTGAACCTGGACGACCTGCCGCTGCGCGATGACCTGCGCGGCCGGACCCCGTACGGGGCGCCTCAGTTGGACGTGCCGGTGCGGCTGAACACCAACGAGAACTCGTACCCGCTGCCCGAGCCGGTGGTCTCCGCCGTGGAGAAGTCGATCGGCGAGGTGCTGCGGGACCTGAACCGCTACCCGGACCGGGACGCGGTGGCGTTGCGTGGCGACCTCGCGGGGTACCTCGGGCACGGGCTGACGACCGAGAACCTGTGGGCGGCGAACGGGTCGAACGAGGTGCAGCAGCAACTGCTGCAGGCGTTCGGCGGGCCGGGGCGTACGGCGCTCGGCTTCACCCCTAGCTACTCGATGCATCCGCTGCTGGCGCTCGGCACCGGCACGGAGTGGATCGACGGCGCCCGGGACGCGAACTTCGACGTCGACGTGCCCGCCGCGGTAGCGCAGATCGAGCAGCACCTGCCGGACATCGTGTTCCTGTGCTCGCCGAACAACCCGACCGGCACCGCGCTGGATCCGTCCGTCATCGGGGCGGTACTCGACGTCGCCCCGGGCATGGTGGTGGTGGACGAGGCGTACGCGGAGTTCGCCCGTGCCGGTACGCCGAGCGCGCTGGGGCTGCTCGACGCGTACCCCCGACTGGTCGTGACCCGGACCATGAGCAAGGCGTTCGCGTTCGCCGGGGCGCGGGTGGGCTATCTCGCCGCCCACCCGTCTGTGGTCGACGCGCTGCAGCTGGTACGCCTGCCGTACCACCTCTCGGCGCTGACCCAGGCGGCCGCGCGGGCGGCACTGCGGCACGCCGACGCGACGCTCGCCACGGTCGAGGCGATCAAGCGCCAGCGGGACCGGATCGTGGCCCGGTTGACCGACCTGGGGCTGCGGGTGGCGGCCAGCGACGCCAACTTCGTGCTGTTCGGCGAGTTTCCCGACCAGCGTGTCGTGTGGCAGGCGCTGCTGGACCGCGGTGTGCTGGTACGCGACGTCGGGCTCGCCGGCTGGCTGCGGGTCACCGCGGGCACACCGGAAGAGACGAGCGCGTTCCTGGAGGCGCTGGACGCCGTGCTGGAGGAGAAGCGATGAGCCGTACCGCGTCGGTGCAGCGCACCACCGGTGAGACCAAGATCGACATCGAGCTGGAGCTGGACGGCTCCGGCCGGGCCGACGTCTCCACCGGGGTCGGCTTCTACGACCACATGCTCCACCAGCTCGCCCGGCACGGCGGCTTCGACCTGTCCGTGCACACCGAGGGCGACCTGGAGATCGACGCCCACCACACCCTGGAGGACACCGCGATCGCGCTCGGCCAGGCGTTCGCCGAGGCCCTCGGGGACAAGGCGGGAGTACGCCGCTTCGGCGACGCCGTGGTGCCGCTCGACGAGGTGCTGGTCCAGGCCGCCGTGGACCTGTCCGGCCGGCCGTACGTGGTGCACGAGGAGCCGGCGGGGCTGGCGCCGTACATCGGGCCGGTGTACCCGACGAGCATGACCCGGCACGTGCTGGAGTCGTTCGGCCACCACGCTCGGGTGACCCTGCACGTGAGGGTGCTCCGGGCGTCGAATCCGGGACAGCAGCCGGATGCGCACCACGTGGTCGAGGCGCAGTTCAAGGCGCTGGCCCGGGCGTTGCGCGACGCCGTGGCGCTCGACCCGCGGCAGGCCGGCGTACCGAGCACCAAGGGCGTGCTGTGACCGGGCGGGCGGTCGTGCCGGCCGGTGCAGTGTACGAAGGGCTGGTCCGGTGAAGCCGGTGTATCCGCTGCTGCTGCTCGGGCTCGCCGGGTTGTTGACCGGCGGTGCCTGGTCGATGCGGCAGCAGGGCGCCAGCGGGATCGCGGTCGGGGTCACCGCGGCGCTCGCGGTGCTGGCGCTCGTCGGCGGGATCCTGTGGCTGCTGCCCGACGGGGCGACGCGATGAAGCCGACGGTGGCGGTGCTGGACTACGGGTCGGGCAACCTGCGCTCGGTGGAGCGGGCGCTGACGCGGGTCGGCGCCGAGGTGACGGTGTCAGCCGATCTCGATCTCGCCGTACGGGCGGACGGGCTGGTGGTGCCCGGGGTCGGCGCGTTCGCCGCCTGCATGGCCGGCATCGACGCGATCGACGGTCGCAAGCCGATCCTCGAGCGGTTCGTGACGTTCGCCCCGATGCTGGGGATCTGTGTCGGGATGCAGGTGTTCTTCGACTCCGGAAACGAGCACGGCGTGGTCACCAAGGGGCTCGGGCTGCTGGCCGGCGGAGTGTCCCAGCTGCGAGCCGAGCGCGTGCCGCACATGGGATGGAACACGATGCGCTGGCCAGCCGAGAGCAGACTGTTCGCCGGGGTGCCCGCCGAGGCGCGGTGTTACTTCGTGCACTCGTACGCGGCCCATCCGTCGCCGGAGCTTGCGGAGGACACGTACAACCTGACCACCACCGCGGAGCACGGCGAGGAGTTCGTCGCGGCTGTCGAGCAGGGACCGCTGTGGGCCACCCAGTTCCACCCGGAGAAGTCCGGCGACGTGGGCGCTACGCTGCTCGCCAACTGGATCGGCACCCTGCGGTAGGCAACCGACAAGCACGGCGAGCGGCAAGCATGGCGAGGCGGTAGGCGGTCGATGGCGAGCAAGGAACGGGCATTGCGCCGGGAGCAGCGGCTGGCTGACGCGGCGGCGCGGCGCGAGGCGGCCGAGCGGCGGGAACAGCGCCGCCGGCGGATCCGCGCGCTGAAACCGCGGTTGCCGGATCGGCGTACCGGGCGGATATTTCCGCGGCGTACCCGTACCCAGCGGGCGGGCATCACGATCATGGCCATCTTCGCGGTGCTGGTGGTGGCCACACTGGTGCCGTCCTGGCCGGCCCGGATCGGGCTGATCGCGCTGATCCTGCTCGGGCTGCCCGTGTTCGTGATCCTGGTTCTCGATCGACGGTAGGAAGGAAACCGATGCTGCACCTGCTCCCCGCCGTGGACGTGGTCGACGGTCAGGCCGTACGGCTGGTACGCGGTGAGGCCGGCTCCGAGACCGGCTACGGCGACCCGCTCGCCGCCGCCCGGGACTGGCAGGCCGACGGCGCCGAGTGGGTCCACCTGGTCGACCTGGACGCCGCGTTCGGCCGGGGCAGCAACGCCCCGCTGCTGGCCGGCATCATCGGCCAGCTGGACGTCAAGGTGGAACTGTCCGGCGGGATCCGCGACGACGAGTCGCTGACCGCGGCGCTGGCCACCGGGGCCGCCCGGGTCAACATCGGCACCGCCGCGCTGGAAGACCCCGAGTGGTGCGACCGGGTCGTGGCCGAGTACGGCGACCGGGTCGCCATCGGGCTCGACGTACGCGGCACCACGCTGGCCGCCCGCGGCTGGACCCGCGACGGCGGCGACCTGTACGAGGTCCTGGAACGCCTCGACAAGGCCGGCTGCGCCCGGTACGTGGTCACCGACATCACCAAGGACGGCACCCTGCGCGGCCCGAACCTGGACCTGCTGCGGGACGTGTGCGCGCGTACCGGCGCGCCGGTGATCGCCAGCGGGGGAGTGTCCACACTGGACGACCTGCGGGCGCTCGCCGCGCTGGAGTCGGACGGGGTCGAAGGCGCGATCGTCGGCAAGGCGCTCTACGCCGGCGCCTTCACCGTCGCCGAAGCGCTCGACGTGCTGCGCCAGCAGCCCTGAACGGCGCCGACCGGCACAGCAGCCCTGACCGACCCGGGCGGGCGGCGACCAGCCGCCGCCCGCTCCGAGCTGAAGGTCAGCCGGGCATCTCCGGCTGCAGTACGCCGAACAGGTTCCCGTCGAGGTCCTTGCAGTACGCGAACCTGCCGACGTTGGGGATCGGCGTCACGTCGGTGACCACCTGACCGCCCAGCTCCTGCACCTTGGCGAGGCTGGCCTCCAACGACTCCACGCCGATCGTGTTGACGACGGTCTTCGCCGTCCCGTCGTTGCCCATGATCGCGCCGTCGATCCCGGGGCTCTCCTCGCCCGTCTTCGCGAGGAAGTACGGCATCCCCACGCCCGCGTCCTGGATCTCCCAGTCGAACAGGTCCCGGTAGAACGCCGACGCCTTCTCCGGGTCCGCCGACGGAATCTCGAAGTGCACTACCCGTGCCATGTCCTACCTCCACGTTGAGTCTCTGTAACCGCACTGAGTCCCTACAACCGCGACGCTAGTCACACACGGTCGGTCACGAATCCGCTTTCCGGCCCCCGTAGGCTCGACGTGTGACTGTCGCGGTACGAGTGATCCCCTGCCTCGACGTGGCCGCCGGGCGGGTGGTGAAGGGCGTGAAGTTCGCCGACCTGCGGGACGCTGGCGACCCGGTCGAGCTGGCGGCGGCGTACGACGCGGCGGGCGCCGACGAGCTGACCTTCCTCGACGTGACCGCCTCGGCGGACGGCCGGGAGACCACGTACGACGTGGTCCGCCGTACGGCCGAGAGCGTGTTCATTCCGCTCACGGTCGGGGGCGGGGTGCGTACGGTCGCCGACGTGGACGCGCTGCTGCGGGCCGGGGCCGACAAGGTCGGGGTGAACACGGCGGCGATCGCGCGTCCCGAGGTGATCGGCGAGATCGCCGAGCGGTTCGGCCGCCAGGTGCTGGTGCTCTCGCTGGACGTGAGGCGAGCCCAGGAGCCGGCAGCCGTCCCGAGCGGGTTCGAGGTGACGACGCACGGCGGACGCCGGGGTACGGGTGTCGACGCGATCGAGTGGGCCCGGCGCGGTGCCGAGCTGGGCGCCGGCGAGATCCTGCTCAACTCGATGGACGCCGACGGCACCCGGGAGGGCTTCGACCTCGAGTTGATCGAGGCGGTCCGGGCGGTGGTCGACATCCCGGTGATCGCCAGCGGCGGCGCGGGCAAGGTGGCCGACTTCCCGCCGGCCGTCGACGCGGGGGCGGACGCCGTACTGGCGGCGAGCGTGTTCCACTTCGGCACCCTGTCGATCGGCGAGGTGAAGGCCGCGATCGCCGGGGCCGGCCATCCGGTCCGGCTCGCCGACGGCGGTCCCGCGTCCGGCGCGAACCCGCGCCACCGGGCCAGGACCTGACCGATGCGCGGGCTGACCCGCGAGCTCTGGCTCGGCGTCGGCGTCCCCGCCGCCGAGCTGGAGCGGCTCACGGTCAGCGACACGGGTGACGTACTCCCGTCGGTTTTCCGGGTGACGGAGACCGCGACGGCCTCGGTCGCCGCGGCGACCCTCGCGGTGGCGGGTCTCTGGCAGGACCGGGGCGGGCCGCCGGCAGCCGCGACCGTCGACACCGGATCGGTCGGGTACGCGTTCTCCAGCGAGCGCCGGATCGAACGCGTCGGCGAGCCGTGGCCACCGATCTGGGACCCGATCGCCGGCGTCTACCACGCCTCGGACGGCTGGATCCGGCTGCACACCAACTTCGCCGCACACCGCGCCGCCGCGCTGCGGGTGCTCGGCGTACCGGGGGACCGGGAGCGGGTGGCGGCCGGGGTGCGCGGGTGGCCGGCGCAGCAGCTGGAACAGGCCGTGCTCGACGCGGGCGGCGCGGCCGCGGCGCTGCGCTCGGCGGCGCAGTGGCGTGGCGGGGCCCAGGCGGCGGCGCTCGCGAGCCTGCCGCTGGTCGCGTCTGCCCAGGTCGGGGCGGCAGGGCCGGCTCCGCGGGTGCCCGCTCCCGCTCCCTTGGCGGGGGTACGCGTCCTCGACCTCACCAGGGTGATCGCCGGTCCGGTGGCTGGCCGGTTCCTGGCGGCGTACGGAGCCGAAGTGCTGCGGATCGACGGGCCCGCCGTCGAGGACTCGCCGGTGCTGATCGCCGACACCACGGTGGGCAAGCGCGCCGCCGTACTGGACCTGCGGGAGCCGGCCGGTCGGGAACGGTTCGAACGGCTGGTGCGGGGTGCCGACGTGGTGTTGCAGGCGTACCGGCCGGGCGCGCTGGACGGACTCGGCTACGGGCCGGCCGAGCTCGCGGAGCTTCGTCCCGGCCTGGTCGTCGGCACGCTGTCCGCGTACGGCGGCGTGGGCCCGTGGGGTGGCCGGCGCGGGTTCGACAGCCTGGTCCAGTTCGCCACCGGGATCGCGGACGAGGGCCGCCGGGCGGTCGGTACGGAGGAACCCGTGCCGCTGCCGGCGCAGGCGCTCGACCACGCGACGGGCTACCTGCTGGCGTTGGGCGTCGTGTCAGCGCTGCGGCGGCGGCTTGCCGACGGGGGATCCTGGGCGGTCGGGGTGTCGCTGGCGCGTACCGCCGGGTGGTTGGACGGAGTGGGCAGGGCCGAGCCGGCGGCAGCGCCCGGAGTCGCAGGAAACCTGGTGGATTTCACCGGACCGCTCGGCCACACTCGCCATGTGCCGTGCCCCGGCGAGATCGCCGGCTACCGGCCACGATGGAGCTCACCGCCCCGCCCGCTCGGGCACGACGAACCGGAGTGGCAATGACCGTGACCGTCCGAACTCAGCGGCCAGATGAGCGTGCCGCGGTGCGTGACGTCGTCACGCGGGCTTTCGGCAGGACTGCTGTCGCGGATCTCGCCGAGGCCCTGCAGGGCGCCCCGGCCGGCGCCGCGGGACTGTCTTACGTGGCTGAGGCCGACGGACGGGTGGTGGGGCACGTCCAGCTGTCGCGGTCGTGGCTGGACGCGCCCGAACGGCTGGTCGAGGTGCTGGTGCTCAGCCCGCTCAGCGTGCTGCCCGACCACCAGCGGCAGGGCGTCGGCACCCTACTGGTACGCCACGCGCAGGACGCCGCCGCGAAGTTCGGCGCGCCGCTGCTGTTCCTGGAGGGCGACCCGGCCTACTACAGCCGGCTGGGCTTCGAGCACGCCAGCCCGCGGGGCTTCACCGCACCGTCGGTACGCATCCCGGACCGCGCGTTCCAGGTGGTCGTGCTGCCGAACCACGAGCCCTGGATGACCGGCGCCCTGGTCTACGCCGAGCAGTTCTGGGCACACGACTGCGTGGGACGGCGCCAGCCGACCTGAGACGTTCCGTCATGCGGCGGATTCGGCGGCGCACTCTCCGCCGACGGTCGGCAGGCACTTCTCGGCGACTGATGTGGCGGGTTCCGGGTGGCCGGCGTCGGGTTCGGCGGGCTGCGGTACGTCTGGCTGCGGCACGTCTGGCTGCGGCACGGTGAAGTACGGGATGAAGACGTGGGCGAGTGGGCCGATGCCCACGGCGTACAGCAGGGTGCCGATGCCGACGGTGCCGCCGAGCAGGAAGCCGGCGACCAGCACCGAGACCTCGATGCCGGTACGCACCACCCGGATCGAGTGGCCGCGGGCGGCGAGCCCGGTCATCAGCCCGTCGCGGGGGCCGGGGCCGAGCCTGGCGCCGATGTAGAGCCCGGTGGCCACGCCGTTCAGCACGATGCCGGCGACCATGAAGCCGACCCGCAGCCAGAGCGGCTGTACGGTCGGCAGCACCGCCAGCGCGCCGTCCACCGCGAGCCCGATCACGAACGCGTTGCTGATCGTGCCGAAGCCCGGCTTCTGGCGCAGCGGGATCCAGGCCAGCAGTACCAGGATGCTGACCCCGATCACGACCCAGCCGAACCGCAGTCCGGTCCGCTCGGCGATCCCCTGGTGCAGCACGTCCCACGGGTCCAGGCCCAGGGTCGACTCGACCAGCAGCGCCATGCTGACGCCGTACAGGATCAGACCGAGGTAGAGCTGGATCAGGCGGCGGGGCAGGCGGCGGCCTGCCAGTGGGCGGAGCTGCTTGACCGAGAAAGCCATGGCTGCCAGTGTTGACCCCGATCGGCCGTCCATCGATAGCCAATTACGCGGAACTGGCTTCGCATGATTGGCGGAACTGGCTCGGGAACCATGGCAACCAGGACAATTCGCGGTCCACAGCTCGCTCGGCTGCTCGCCGGATGGCGGGGCGCCGGACCGGAGTACCAGGCACTCGCCCGGTCGGTACGCGGTCTGCTGCTCGACGGGCGACTGCCGTTGCAGCTGCGACTGCCCGCCGAACGGGAGCTCGCCGCGGCGTTGGACAGCAGCCGTACCACCGTGTCGGCGGCGTACCGGACGTTGCGGGAGGGTGGCTACCTGGTCAGCCGGCGTGGCGCCGGCAGCTGGACCGCGCTGCCCGCCGGACACCGGCTGACGCCCTCCGGCCAGCTCACCCCCCACAGTGACGCCGAGCTGCTCGACCTCAGCTTCGCCGCCCCGGCCGCCCCGGCCGCGCTCGGCGACGCGGTGTCCGAGGCCGCCGACGAACTCGCCCGGTACGCCGTCGGCCCCGGCTACTTCCCGATGGGCATCACGCCGCTGCGCGAGACGGTGGCGGAGTGGTACACCTCGCGGGGCGTGGCCACGTCCGCGGCCCAGGTGGTGATCACCAGCGGCGCGCAGCAGGCGTACCACCTGGCGTTGCGGCTGCTCACCACGCCCGGCGAGACGGTGCTGTTGGAGTCGCCGACGTACCCGAACGCTCCCGAGGCGGCCCGTTCCGAGCGGCTGCGGGTGGCGAGCTACGGGCTCGGACCGGACGGCTTCGACGGCGAACTGCTCGCCGACGCGCTGCGCCAGGTACGGCCCAAGGTGGCGTACCTGACCGTGGACTTCCACAACCCGACCGGTCACGTGATGTCCGACGACACCCGGGGACGGCTCGTCGCGGCGGCGCAGAACGCGGGCAGCACCGTGATCGTGGACGAGACGTTCGTGGAGCTGAACTTCGCCGACCGGCCGCTGCCGCCGCCGGTCGCGGCGTACGACCGGTACGGCCGGGTGCTGTCGCTGGGCAGCATGAGCAAGGCGTTCTGGGGCGGCCTGCGGGTCGGCTGGGTACGCGGACCCGCATCCCTCATGGCGCGGCTGGCGGCGTCCCGGTCCGCCACCGACCTGGGCAGCCCCGTACTGGAACAGTTGATCGCCGTGAACCTGCTCAACCGGCGCGACCAGGTGCTGCCGGAACGCTGTAGGACCCTCGGCGCCGCTCGGGACTTCCTCGCCGGGGCACTGCGCGAGAAGCTGCCGCCGTGGCGGTTCCGGGTGCCCGCCGGCGGGGTCGGACTCTGGCTGGAGCTCGACGCGCCGGTCAGCAGCGCCCTGGTACGCGCCGCCGAGGCCCACGGGCTGCGGCTCGCGCCCGGGCCCCGGTTCGGCGTCGACGGCGTGCTGGAGCAGTACCTCCGGGTGCCGTTCACGCTGCCCCACGCCGATCTCGCGACCGCCGTCGACCGGCTGGTCGCCGCCCGCGACACCGTCGACGCCCACCCGGTCCCGGACTGGCCGCCCTCCCTGGTCGTCGCGTAGCGGCGTCCTACGCGTCGGAGGGGACGCCGGCGAGGGTGGAGCTGGCGGTCCAAAGGTGGCGGGCCAGGGGTTCGTCCTGGGCGCGTGGGGAGGCGGGGACGCGCTTGCCGTTTTCGAAGTACGCGCCGGTGACCTCGGACAATGCGGGGTCGGTGACGAGTTGGGTGATGCGTTCGCCGCCCTTTTCGGGGGTGATGAAGAACGGGCGGGCGACCAGGGCGATGAACGGCCTTGCCCAGGTCGGTGCGCCGGACCAGATGTTGGTCGCCACGGCGCCCGGGTGCAGGCTGTTCGAGGTGACGCCGGTGCCCGCCAGCCGCCGGGACAGCTCGTTGGAGAACAGGACGTTGCCGAGTTTCGAGCGGGCGTACGCCTTCATGATCGAATAGCGGCGCTCGTACCCCAGGTCCTCGAAGTCCATGGTGCCGTGACGGTGACCGGCGGACGCGACGCTCACCACCCGCGCGGGTGCGCTGCGTTCGAGCAGGTCGAGCAGCAGGTTGGTGAGCAGGAAGTAGCCGAGGTGGTTCACCGCGAACGTCGCCTCGATGCCGTCCTCGGTGACCCAGCGGGTCTTGTTCACCCCGCCCGCGTTGTTGACCAGTACGTCGAGCCGGTCGTACCGCTCGTGCACCTCGCCGGCGAGCCGGCGGATCGCCGCCTGCGAGGAGAAGTCGCAGATCAGGCGGCCGACGCCGGGGGCGCCGCCGCGGGCCGCGATGTCGGTGGCCGCCGCCTCGGTACGCGCGGGATTCCGTCCCACGATCGTCACGTGCGCGCCGAGCCGCGCCAGTTGCACCGACGCCTCCAGGCCGATCCCGTTGGTCCCGCCGGTCACCAGCACGTTCTTGCCCCGAATGTCCCATGTCATGGTGTCGAGTCAACCCGACGCGGGCCGGTCCGCCTACCTACCCCGGTCGGAATTGTGCCGACGGCGACATGCCCGAGCAGCAACACTCTCCGGTCGGTGTCGTCTAGCGTCGTACCAGACGATCACCGGCGACACGGATTCGCAGGAGTGCGATGGAGATCTGGCCCGGCCGCAGGTATCCGCTCGGCGCCACGTACGACGGCACGGGGACCAACTTCGCGCTGTTCTCCGAGGTGGCCGAGGCGGTCGAGCTGTGCCTGTTCGACGATCACGGCAATGAGACGAAAGTCGAGCTGCCCGAGGTGGACGGCTTCGTCTGGCACGGCTACCTGCCCGGCGTCGGCCCGCCCCAGCGGTACGGCTACCGGGTGCACGGCCCGTACGAGCCGAAGCAGGGGCACCGGTGCAACCCGTACAAGCTGCTGCTCGACCCGTACGCCAAGGCGATCGACGGGGAGGTCGATTGGCACCCGTCGGTGTTCGGCTACCAGATCGGCGACTCCGGAAGGATGTCCAAGGCCGACTCGGCGGCCCACGTGCCGAAGTCGGTCGTGGTCAGTCCGTACTTCGACTGGCAGGACGACCGGCCGCCGCACCACCGCTACCACAACACGGTGATCTACGAGGCGCACGTACGCGGCCTGACCCTGACCCACCCGGAGATCCCCGACGATCTCCGCGGCCGGTACGGCGGGATCGGCCACCCGGTGGTCATCGAGCACCTGCAGAAGCTGGGCGTCACCTCGATCGAGCTGATGCCGGTGCACCAGTTCGTCCACGACCACCGCCTGGTGGAGCAGAAGCTGCGCAACTACTGGGGCTACAACACGATCGGATTCCTGGCGCCGCACGACGCGTACGCCAAGCCCGGCCAGCAGGTGTCGGAGTTCCGGGCGATGGTGAAGGCGCTGCACGCGGCCGACATCGAAGTGATCATCGACGTGGTCTACAACCACACCGCGGAGGGCAACCACCTCGGTCCGACGCTGTCGTTCCGGGGGATCGACAACGCCGCGTACTACCGGCTCGCCGACGACGACCAGAGCCAGTACGTCGACTACACCGGCACCGGTAACAGCCTCAACGTACGGCACCCGCACTCGCTGCAGCTGATCATGGATTCGCTGCGGTACTGGTTGCTGGAGATGCGGGTCGACGGGTTCCGGTTCGACCTCGCGGCGACGCTGGCCCGGGAGTTCTACGACGTGGACCGGCTGTCGACGTTCTTCGAGGTGGTGCAGCAGGACCCGCACGTGGGCCAGGCGAAGCTGATCGCCGAGCCGTGGGACATCGGGCCGGGCGGCTACCAGGTGGGCAACTTCCCGCCCCGGTGGACGGAGTGGAACGGCAAGTACCGCGACACGATGCGCGACTTCTGGCGCGGCGAGCCGTCCACGCTCGACGAGTTCGCCTCCCGCCTCACCGGCTCCTCCGACCTGTACGAGCACACCGGCCGCCGCCCGGTGGCCAGCATCAACTTCATCACCTGCCACGACGGGTTCACGTTGACGGACCTGGTGTCGTACGACGAGAAGCACAACGACGCGAACGGCGAGGACAACCGCGACGGCGAGAGCCACAACCGCTCCACCAACTGCGGTGTCGAAGGGCCGACCGACGATCCGGCCGTGAACGCGCTGCGGGGCAAGCTGAAGCGCGACCTGCTCGCCACGCTGTTCCTGTCGCAGGGCGTACCGATGGTCAGCCACGGCGACGAGCTGGGCCGCACGCAGCGGGGCAACAACAACGCGTACTGCCAGGACAACGAGCTCTCCTGGGTCGACTGGTCGCAGGTGGACGCCGAGATGCTGGAGTTCGTACAGCGACTGGGGAAGCTGCGCGCCGAGCACCCGGTGTTCCGGCGGCGCCGGTTCTTCGACGGCCAGCCGGTCGACGGCGGGTTGCCGGACATCGCCTGGTTCACCCCGGCGGGCGATCCGATGACCCCCGAGGAGTGGCAGCGCCCGGCGGCTCGGGCGGTGATGGTGTTCCTCAACGGCAACGGCATCCCCGGCGCCGGTCCCCGTGGCGAGAAGGTCACCGACGACTCGTTCCTGCTCTGCTTCAACGCCTGGCACGAGCCGGTGAAGTTCGTGGTGCCGCCCGGCGAGTACGGTCCCAGGTGGCGTGTGGTGATCGACACCGCCGTCGGCGTCCCCACCGACGAGCCCGCGGTCGCCGCCGCCGGCAGCACCCTCGATGTGGCTGGTCACGCGGTGTTGGCGCTGGTGCAGGTGGCCTGATGCCGCCGGCGGCGACGTACCGGGTGCAGGTCCAACCGGCCTTCGACCTGCCCGCGGCCGCCGGCATCGCGGACTACCTCGCCCAGCTGGGCGTCACGCACTTCTACTCCTCGCCGCTGCTGCAGGCCGCGCCCGGCTCCACCCACGGGTACGACGTGGTCGACTTCTCCCGGGTCTGGACCGAGCTGGGCGGCGAAGCAGGCCGGCGCGCGCTGGTCACGGCGTTGCGCGCCGCCGGCCTGGCTCTGGTGGTCGACATCGTCCCCAACCACGCGGGGGTACGCGTACCAGCCGCCAATCCGGCCTGGTGGGACGTGCTGCGCCACGGTCGCGAGTCGTCCTGTGCCGGATGGTTCGACATCGACTGGTCTGCCGGGCCGCTGGTGATCCCGGTGCTCGCCGACGATCCGTACGCCCTCGACGACCTCGTGGTGGCCGACGGCGAGCTGCGCTACCACGAGCACCGGTTCCCACTGGCCGACGGCACCGGCGGCGGCACCCCGCGCGAGGTGCACGAGCGGCAGCACTACCGGCTGGTCAGCTGGCGGCGCGCCGACACCGACCTGAACTACCGCCGGTTCTTCGCGGTGAACGACCTCGCCGGGCTTCGCGTCGAGGATCCCGTCGTGTTCGACGCGGTGCACCGCGAGGTGCTGCGCTGGTACGCCGCCGGCGACCTCGACGGCATTCGCGTCGACCACCCCGACGGGCTACGCGATCCCGGTGGGTACTTCGCCCGGCTGGCCGACGCCGCCCCGGAGGCGTGGCTGGTGGCCGAGAAGATCCTGGAGCCGGGCGAGGAGCTGCCCGACTGGCCGATCGCCGGCACCACCGGCTACGACGCGCTGCGCGAGGTGGCCGGCCTGTTCGTGGACCCCGCCGGCGAGCCGGCGTTCACCGCCCTCGACGCGTCGCTGCCGGCCGAAACACCGCTCGCGTCCGAAACGGCGGTCGAAACGCCGGTCGCGGCCGGAACGCCGGTCGCGGCCGAAGCGGCGGTCGCGGCTGGAGAGCGGGCCGCAGCTGGAGCGGAACCGGCAACGGGGACGGGCCGGCCGGTGGACTGGCCGGAGCTGGCGTACCGGTGCAAACGGGAGGTCGCGTTCGGGATGCTGGCCGCGGAGCGGCGGCGGCTCGCGTCACTCGTACCGGAGGTGCCGGACGCGGCGGAGGCGCTCGGGGAGTTGCTGGCGAGTTTCGAGGTCTACCGGTCGTACCTGCCGGAGGGGGCGGAGCAGTTGCGGCACGCGATGTCCGTGGCGGGGGAGCGCCGGCCCGACCTGCTACCCGCGTTGGCCGTGCTCGGGCCGCGGCTCGCCGACCCGGCGGACGAGTTGGCGCAGCGGTTCCAGCAGACCTCCGGCGCGGTGATGGCGAAGGGGATCGAGGACAGCGCGTTCTACCGCTGGTCCCGGTTCGTCGCGCTGAACGAGGTCGGCGGCGACCCGAGCCGGTTCGGCGTACCGGTCGCGGACTTCCACACCGCCTGCGCCCGCCGTCAGGCCGACTGGCCGTACGGGATGACCACGTTGTCCACCCACGACACCAAGCGCGGCGAGGACGTACGGGCCCGGATGGCGGTGCTGTCGGAGCTGCCGGACCGCTGGGCCCAGGCGGTGAAGCGGTGGCTGGCCGCGGCGCCGATGCCGGACCCCGGGTTCGGGCACCTGCTGTGGCAGACGCTGATCGGCGCCTGGCCGATCGAGCGGGACCGGATCCGGGCGTACGCGATCAAGGCCGGCCGGGAGGCCCGGGTCTGGACCAGTTGGGAAGACCCCGACGAGTCGGCCGAGGCGGCGGCGACCGCCGCGATCGACCGGATCTACGACGAACCCGGGCTGCGTCGCTCGGTGGACGCGTTCGCGGAGTCGATCACCGGCGCCGGCTGGAGCAACGCACTCGGCCAGAAGTTGGTGCAGCTGACGATGCCGGGGGTGCCGGACACGTACCAGGGGTGCGAGCTGTGGGACGACTCGCTGGTCGACCCGGACAACCGGCGGCCGGTCGACTTCGGGGTGCGGGCGGAGCTGCTGGCGCGGCTCGACTCCGGGTGGCTGCCCCCGGTCGACCCCAGCGGCGCGGTGAAACTGCTGGTCACCAGCCGGGCGTTGCGGCTGCGCCGGGACGCCCCCGAGCTGTTCACCGACTACCGCCCGGTGGCCGCCGACGGGGTGGCCGCGGCTCACGTGGTGGCCTTCGACCGGGGCGGCGCGATCACGGTCGCCACCCGGCTGCCGCTGGGCCTGCGGCGCCGTTTCGTGGGCTGGAGCGAGACCGTGCTGCCGTTGCCGGACGGGGCGTGGCTCGACGTACTCACCGGGTACGAGTACCGGGACGCCGCCCGGCTGGCGGACCTGCTGAACCGCTACCCGGTCGCCCTGCTGCGCGCGGGTACGTCATGACGGTCTTCGAAGTCTGGGCGCCCGAACGCGACCGGGTACGCCTCTGGCTCGCGGCCGGCGGCCAGCGCGAGCTGACCCGTGACGCCTCCGGCTGGTGGCGCCGCGAGGTCGGCGGCGCGGACCACGGGGTCGACTACGGGTTCCTCTTGGACGACGCGGATCCCGATGTCGAGCCGGATCCGGACGAGCCGGCGAGCGGCGTACTCCCGGATCCGAGGTCGCGGTGGCAGCCGGCGGGAGTGCACGCACCCAGCCGGACCTACGACCACGCCCGGTTCGAATGGTCGGACCGGGCCTGGACCGGAAGGCAGCTCGCCGGCTCCGTGCTGTACGAGCTGCACGTCGGCACGTTCACCGACGAGGGCACGTTCGACGCGGCGGCCGGGCGGCTGGACCACCTGGTGGAGCTCGGGATCGACCTGGTCGAGCTGCTGCCGGTGAACGCCTTCAACGGCACCCACGGCTGGGGGTACGACGGCGTCCTCTGGTACGCCGTCCACGAACCGTACGGCGGCCCGGACGGGCTGAAGCGCTTCGTGGACGCGTGCCATGCGCGGGGGATCGGCGTGGTACTCGACGTCGTCTACAACCATCTCGGGCCGTCCGGCGGGCACATCGGGGAGTTCGCGCCGTACCAGACGAAGGACGAGACCGGCTGGGGACAGTCGATCAACCTCGACGGCTCCGACTCCGACGAGGTACGCCGCTACATCGTCGACAACGCCTGCGGCTGGCTGCGCGACTACCACGTCGACGGGCTGCGGCTGGACGCCGTACACGCGCTGCGGGACAGTCGCGCGACGCACCTGTTGGAGGAGTTGGCGGTCGCGGTCGACGCCCTGGCCGGGCACGTCGGCCGGCCGTTGTCGCTGATCGCCGAGTCGGATCTCAACGACGCCCGCCTGGTCGCGCCCCGGGCGGCCGGCGGGTACGGCCTCGACGCCGTCTGGGACGACGACGTGCACCACGCCGTGCACGCTGCGCTGACCGGCGAACGGCAGGGCTACTACGTCGACTTCGGCTCGCTGGACACCCTCGCCAAGGCTCTGACCAGGGCATATGTGCACGACGGTGACTACTCCACGTTCCGGCGGCGCTCGCACGGGCGGCCCGTCGACCCGGTGCGGACCCCCGGTGACGCGTTCGTGGTCTACCTGCAGGACCACGACCAGATCGGCAACCGGGCCACCGGTGACCGGATCTCGCAGACGCTGTCGGCGGGCCTGCTGAAGGTCGGCGCGACGCTGATCCTGACCTCGCCGTACACCCCGATGCTCTTCATGGGCGAGGAGTGGGCAGCCGGTACGCCGTGGCAGTTCTTCGCCAGCCACCCGGAGCGCAAGTTGGCCCGGGCGGTGACCCGTGGCAGGCGGCGGGAGTTCGCCGCGCACGGCTGGGCCGGCAGCGTGCCGAACCCGCAGGACCCGCGGACGTTCCGGCGGTCGAAGCTGGACTGGTCGGAGCCCGGCCGCGCACCGCACCGGGAGATCCTGGACCTCTACCGTTCGCTGATCGCGCTGCGCAAGGCGCGGCCCGAGCTGACCGACCCGCGGCTGGACCGGGTCGACGTCGAGTACGGCGACCGCTGGCTGGTGATCCGCCGTACCGGTCTCGCCGTCGCCGCCAACCTCGGAGCCTTCCCGTCCCGGCTGCCGCTGCCGGAGACCGGCGACGCGGTGCTGCTCGCCACCGACCCGCGCGCGACCCTGGACGGCGACGGCGTCGAGCTTCCCGCCGAGTCCGCCGCGGTGGTCCGGCTCGGCGGCCCGCCCGCGTAGCCTGCTCCGCTGTGACGTCGAGGCCCGGCAGAGGTCGAGCTGAGGCTGGCCGAGCCGTACGTCCCACTAGCGGGGCGACACCAGCAGCGACTGCGCCGCGGAGCCGATCCGGCCGTCGTGGTCCCAGAGCGTGGTCGTGGCGAGCCCGACTCCGCCCGGGTCCACGTCGGTACGGGCGTCCAGGCACACCCACTCGCCGGCCGGCGGCCGCAGCAGGTGCACCGACAGGTCCACGTTGAGGAAGGTCCAGCGGGCCCAGTCGAGCACGGCGCTCACCCCGCTGCCCGAGTCGGTCGCCGCGACCACCCGTTGCACCGGCGACGGCTCGACGTCGGCCACCACGGCCGTACGCAGCCGGGTCCACACCGTCGCCGGCCCAGGGCCGTCGGTGGTGCCCGCGGCGACCCGCCACTCCATCGCGCGGGCGTACCCGAAGTCGATGCCGACCGGGCTGCTCACCGACGTATCCGGCATGGGCGGGGCAGTCCCGTCCCCGACCGGCGCCAACCCCTCCAGCGCGGTACGCCGCAGCCGCCACGCCCGCGCCCGCATCACCGTACGGCCGTCGGCGGTCAGCTCGGCGTCGA